>OLRD01000242.1_pt1 | contig 50334 bp, 43 predicted proteins | sample 1672051 | NCBI WGS metagenome assembly OLRD01 (sample SAMEA3136640, study PRJEB25190) | human gut metagenome | biome: human gut; feature: human-associated habitat; material: faeces | place: Austria | collected 2013 | reverse complement strand
CTATCTCTGTTTCCGCCAAAGGCTTCAGAATAGCTCCCACGCCGTTTATGTTGGCGTTCACTTCGCCCCAGTTTTCAAGCTCGTCTCTTAGAACTTTTTCGTTGACAGGCAGATAACCGCCGTTTTGTGCTACATCCCTCTGCCCTTCCTCAGATAACATGTATTTCACCATTTCGAGGGCGGCTTCTTTGTTCTTGCTGCTGTTGTTTACTGCGATTATGCAGGTAGGGATATACGCAGTTCTGCCGCCGGCTTTGCCATAGCTAAACTCCAGCTTTCCTTCGTTTTTAGCGTGATACAGCTGCTGAAAATCACTTATTCCTGTTATATAGCTTCTTGCCGCGCCAATCTTATCGCCATATATATCCCAATATTCGTTGAGAGGATTCACCATAAAAGTTCCCGGATACAACGAAGCTCTTGCGGGAGTTCTTCCGTACCATTCCGTCACGCTCATCAGCTCTTTGACTTTTTCATAAAACCCTGCGAGTTCCTCTCTGCTCAGATTATTTTTCTCTCTTATTATCGGTTCTATTTCGGTCTTATACCAGAGAACCACGGTGTTTTCAAAGTTTCCCGACTTAAAGCCGGAGGCTTTCAAGGAAGATATATACTTCTCCATATCTTCAAAACTCACCGACGTGCCGGTACGTTTCGAGTCTGCTATTACGTCGAAAGAAAGAGGAACGTAATACATCTCATTGTCCTGCTCCGTCAGAGGCTTTATAAGGTCTTCGCTTTCGCTTATTATGCCGCTTAGGTCTGTCAGCTGTCCCGACTCTATATATCCGTCGGCATTTATGTCGTCCATTACTATGATGTCAGGGCCATCGTCGTTCATGAGCCGTGTGTTCAAAAGTTTAAGCACATCACCGACCTCCATGTCAGGATTAGTCATTCCCATCTCAACATTAGTGGTGACGCGGCCGTCTTCTCCGCTGTAAGAAGATAAGAAGCTCTCCATATACATATCGGGATTCATCATAAATACGTCCAGCTCTGTTTCATCATTGCCGCCCATCCCTGCGGAACCGCAGCCTGCCAGGCCTATAATAAGAATGAACGTCATGAGCAACGCGAGTATTTTTTTCATAGTCTTTGCCCCCCTTCTATTACTGGTTGTCGGTGATTTTGAGAAGCTTCGTTTCACCGTCCTCCGGTGCAGCTGTAAAATATACGGTTCCGTTTTCTACTGTAAGATAATTCAAATAATATATTTCTTTCAGCCAATTTTCTTCTTTATAGATTAAAGTCTCGCCATTTTTATCTATCCGCCAAAGTCCGGAATCATTAAGGATGTAATATCTCTCTTCTTCAGAGTAGGTGTCTGCTGCATACATTGAATAGTTTTGGTCGTCATTGCTCTCGACGCTGTTCCAGAGCATCGCCTTTTTTGCCAGCACGTCGAGAATCTCCGATTGATGAACTTTATTCTCTTTCATGTCGTATCTTATGCAGTGTCCGTTCTCCTTTATTTCTTTTTCTATCAGCTTTAGTCCGGCTGAAAAAGTGGCGGCTTCTTCCTCAATTTCCGGATAATACATCACGTATACATATCTGCCGTCATGATCCATGTAATCAGGTCCTGTGACCTCGGGCAGCTGTACCTGCTCAATTTGTCTGTCTTTTATATTCATGCGGTAGAGTTCGGTTTTTTCTCCATAATCGCCCCAAAGCTTCATACCGTAAGAATTTTCAAAGTCTATGTAATTTACATCGTCTATACTAAAATCCGTCCAGCTGAAATCGAACTCCAAGGGTTCGCTATCAAAGTCTCTCAGATAATAACGCTTTTTGAGAGAATTTCTCAAGTCTTCAGTGTCCCAGTCGCCTACTTCAAAGTAACTTCCCGAATCTCCCAAGTACAGATATGCTTCAGCAAAGTGATTTTCTCTTTCTTCAATCGAGACTTCTCGTTGGTACAGAGTCTCCCACGACTCTCCGTCATTCTCAGTTTTTGAAATGCTGATTACACCATTGTAATCTCCCTTTCTCTCATAAGCTGCCAACGTGATACAGCCGTTCTCATCCACCTTCATGTCGGTAATGTAGTCGATTGCTTCCGGCAGCTTTATTTCCGACGCTTCTCCGGTCAATTCTCCGGCTTCAGAACCACCCGAACCGCAGCTTGCAAGTCCCATAGCAAGAATGAATGTCATGAGCAACGCGAGTATTTTTTTCATGATGCTATACCTCCCACTTATGAAGCTTCTCTTCTGGCAATTTGAGCCGAAGCCGGCTGCCTTCCTGCAATGGCATCGGACTAAAGGCAGTCATCAGGGTTTTCTCCGTCTCAACCTTTATTATCCAGCGGTCGCCGCCATAATACTGTTCATTCACTATTCCGGGGACTCCGTCTTCTTCGTAATCTGAAATTATGACATCCTCAGGTCTGATACCCAGCGTCCGTCCGGACTCACTCCAGATGTTCATGGCCGGCTGTCCGAAGAAGCCTGCCACCAACGGGTCTACAGGATTCTCATATATCTCTGTCGGCGTTCCTGTCTGCCTTATTCTGCCATCGGCCATGACGACTATAGTGTCGGCGATACTCATGGCCTCTTCCTGATCGTGGGTTACATAAATCGTAGTAGTCCCCAGTTCTCTCTGTATCCTCTTTATTTCTTCCCTAAGCTCCGTCTTGAGGCGAGCGTCCAGATTGGAAAGGGGGTTCGTCCATCAGGAAGAGCTTAGGGTTTCTCACAAGGGCTCTCCCCATGGCGACACGCTGCTTTTCGCCTCCCGAAAGTGTCTTAGGCCGCCTGTCCAGCAAATCCTCTATTTTGAGGATTTTGGATATACCGGTAACCTTTTCTCTTATCTTTTCCTTTTCTTCTTTGCGGATTTTAAGAGGAAAGGCGATGTTTCCGAAGACGGTCATGTTCTCATATAGGGCGTAGTTTTGAAAGACCATCGCAATGTCCCGTTCTCTCGTGCTCACCTCGCTTATATCTCTACCGTCCAGTATTATCCGGCCGGAAGTCGCCGGTACCAGCCCCGCTATCATTCTTAAGGTGGTAGACTTTCCGCAGCCCGAAGGCCCTACTATGACCGCCAGCTCGCCGTCCCGTATAGTAAGAGTAAAATCATCTACCGCTGTTTTGCCCTTTTCGTATTCTTTTTTCAGATTCAATATTTTAAGCTCTGCCATCAGTCTGCCCTCCTTACCCTGTCTCCGTCGCTTATGCCGACAGACGCATCTTTTATATAAGGCAGATGAGACATGCTCTCGGCCCCCTCACAGGTTATTTCTTCTCCCTGTTCTTTTAGTATCTCTACATTGATTTTGTGGGCGGCCTCTACCGTGCCCAATATGCTTTTTTCTTCTACAATCGCATATACGCAGCTGTTGCCCCACTGATCCGTGTAGACGGCAGTCGCCGGAAAGGTAACGCCGTCCTCTGCATAGACGGCTTCCACCCGAGGAAGAAGCTCAATTGCGGTCTTACGGGATATAAATGTAAAGGCCAGCATCACGATGAAGAAGACAATCGTTACGGCGGTGAGTATTTTCTTTTCCATGACGCTTCCTCCTATCTCTTGAAAGTGGTGGCCGAAATTCCTGCCTCCAGTGAGTCCTGACCCAGCCTAAATATCAGCAGCGACGGCGCCAGCGATATGAACGCAGCCGCCAGAGATACGGACAGGCTTTCCATGCCGGCAGACGGAAGATACAGTGACAGGGGCCATGTTTCTTCTTTAGCAAGAAAAATCATGGGCTGCTCCACCGCATTCCAATACTCTAAAAACTGCAAGACCATAGAAGCGGCTATGCCGGAGGCCCCGGCAGGGACTCCTATTTTCAGGAATACGGCAAATTCCCTCGCCCCGTCCATTCTTGCGGCTTCGATTACAGACTTCGGAATCCCCCTGAAGAAGTTATACATTATGAACACCGGAAAGGTCGAAAATGCTCCCGGCAGTATGACAGCCCACAGCGTGTTTATGAGTCCGAGATTTTTAAGTACCATATATTCGGGCAGCATCAGCACCTGAAACGGCATCATCATGAAGATGATATATATCGTAAATAAGGTTTTTTTGAACTTGAATTCGTACATGGCAAAGCCGTAGGCGCAGGGTACTGCGAATATTGCGTGTCCCGCGAGAACTCCGGCGCATATCTTGATGGAATTCCAGAACAGCACAAAAAATCCCGGCTCATACAGAAACAGAGCTTTGTAGCTTTCCCACGTCGGGTCTTCCGGCAGAAGCGCCCACCGGGCATAACCTCCAGCCTGATCGTTCATTATGGCCGAAAGCGCCGCCAGCCACAGAATTATGTTGTACCCCAGATTCTTCCAGACATAGCTGAGAACCAATATCCAGAAAGCCGCTCCGGTGTTCATCCAGTTTACCGTATCCATGCCGCAGGCATTTAGAACGCCGTTTATTATGCCGTTATCATCGAACAAAAACCGCCACATCAAGACTACGGAAGTGACAGGTATGGCCATTGGAATCAGAAAGCTTGTTTTGAGACAGCCCGCCAGATGCGGATTCTCATAGATGTATACTGAAATCAGGAGCGACAATGCAAGAATGACCGGCACACTGACTGCCATAAAGAGTGCCGTGTTGCCCATTGCAGTCATAAAAGCCTCGCTGCCAAGGACGGCCCCATAATTGTCAAGGCCCGCGAAGCTGCCGCTTCCCGTCTTTATAAAGGAGTTTACGATGACGTAAGCATACGGAAGCAGCAGGAAAACTCCTGTGCCTATGAGGCTTACCGCTATGAAATATTTTGCCGTCTTATCGGTAGTCATCGGCCGTCTCCTTACGCTATACTTATTTTAAAAAGATGGTTACGGTAATCCCCCTTCTTTTCAAAAGCTTGTATATATACATCGTTATCATCTATGTACAGAATATCCAACTCACTATATCTTTTTTTCCATTGATTATCTTTATAGAGCAGGCTTTCTCCGTTTTCGTCAAATGCAAAAAGGCCTTCATCATATAAGAAGTAGTACTTATCTTCTTCCGGAGCCGCAGCCAAAGATATACTATGTTCATAGTCTGTCTCATCATTTTTTATGAACATATATGTGCCAAAATCTTTCATCACAGGAGCGTTAACTACCTGCTCTTTTTGAAGATCGTATCTGATTCCCGCCGTATAATTTTCATAAATTTCTTTCGCATCATCAGAATCTATGTTTTCGGCTTGAAGTTCTTGTTCGTTCAAATATTCTTCTTCGATATAATATGCAAAATGTACGCAGGTGTCGTTATAAAAATTATATATTATGCTTTTAATTTGCGGCAGCTCAATCTTTTCTGCCTCTTCTGTCAAAATATTTATTTTCAGAAAATCTCTGCTTCTATAGTCAAGCGCATATACTGCTTCTTCTGAGATAAATTTAATATCGCTTACAGAATTAACATTTATTGAGGTTAATATCTCCTCAGTATCTCCCGTTTCAAAATTTTTTACATAATACATCTTTCTGGACATATCAGAGATATTTTCCAAGGTAAAAGTTACTTCGCTCATCAGCAAACCGTCGTCGGTAAAATACACCTCCGTCTCTACTAAAGTCTCTCCGGGTTTTTCAGAGTGGAATGTCTTTTCATAGAGAGATTCCCATGATTCCCCCTGATCATCTGTCCTCCAAACAGATGCCGTGACTGCTGAGTTGTCTTCGTTTCTTTCAAAGCCGGCTATCAAAAGCCTTTGCTTTTCATCGAATTTCATCTGCATTACCACAACATCTTCATTGGGAAGGCTTATTTCATGTATCTTATCTGCCTCCGTCTTACCGGCACATCCTACTGTTGCCAGTAAAAGAAGCATTAAGAAAATGAGTGCTGCCATATTTACTTTGTATCGCTTCTTTATATTTATGAGTGAGTTCCTCCTGATATTTTAATCAACTGGGCATCAGCATAATTATCAAGATAAACATGTACATATATATCTCCATCAGGAGTCATTAAAATATCCGAAATTTGATTGCTGCTGCCCTTCCAATTTTTGTCTTTATAAAGAAGCTTTGTCTCATCACTATCAATCATGTAGACGCCGTCATTATGAGCTAACAAATACGACTCTTCCTCAGAACTTATATTGGAACAAAACACAGGCATATAAGTATAGGAATATTGGTTTTCACCCTTCCATTTTTCATAAAATAAGACAGCCGCTTTATTAAGAAGCTCTGATTCACTCATTTCTCCTGTAGTTGTATCGTATATCCGACCCTTTATATATTTTGATGTATCGACAGGTACTGTCCCCTCTTTTTCCTCTTTGGTACCCTCATATGCCACAGAACAGATGCAATAGATACGGTCTCCGCCGGAACTCATATAATATACATACTCGTATTCATCTTTACCAACAATTCCTGTGTCTGTTAAAGTTTCTTTGTCAGGATCTAAGCGCACGATTTGTTGTCCGTCTTCTTCATTGTATATATTTATATATATACCGTTATTATTATATATAAGCCGTCCTCCGAAGTCTTTGATAGAGTTTGAAGCGAAAAGCTTTCTGCTCCCATTATTAAACTCGTCGATATAATATGCTTCTTCAGAAGTGACTTCCAAGCTATCTCCGATATAATCGTGTTTTGTAATGATTAAGCCGTCTCCTGCAAAATACATCAATATTTCTACAGTTTCTTTGTTAAGATTGTTCGGTTCAAAGTACTCTTCGTATAACTGCTCCCAATTTTCACCGTCATCGCTTGTCTGCCACACTGTAGCTTTTGCTTTTTTTCCGCCGTTCATTGTTTCGTACATGGCAAGAGTTAGATTACCGTCCTCAGTTATTTTCATATCCTGGACATAACCCTCTTGATATGGCAACGGTATATCGATGGCGGCAAGGTTTGCTTCTGTTCCCCCACTGTTACAGCCGGTTAAAAACACCATTATTAAAATTACGAGTATGGATATTTTTCTGTTCATAACTCAAGGAGTCACTTTCATAAGTTTTTTAGTATAGAAACGTGAAAATTTCAAATATTCCGTTAACAAAAAATCCGGCAAAGAGCTTCTCAAAATCGCAGATTTTATATCTGCGATTGCTCTTGGCCGGATCGAATGTCTCTCATGTCGTGCTGCCTGATCCCGTTCATAAAACACTTCCGTTCTCAACATGAAACTGCATATCCTTATTCTAATTATATTATATATTAAATTACGGCATTGTCAAGTTTATTTGTTAAATTCTTTTCAATATGATTAACCTCTCTGTTTTGCGTTGGCCCAGCGTCTATCTGGCGGATGTTTTTAGAAAAATCCAATTACATGTTGGCAGTTCCTTTGATTTTGCTCAAACTGCCAACAGAAATTACAAAATGTGTAAAAATATCGGCGTAGAAACGGCCTTTTTCCGGTCATTGTTGGCAGAAATGCTAAAATTTTTAAAACTGCCAACAAAATACGCGAAATTTGTTGGCAGTTTCTTAGTAAATATGAAATTCAGCAACATTTTACAATAACTGTAAGTTTGCGGTGTCATTGATTGTGCTTTACATGTTTTGCGTTGATAAAGATACATCGGAGTCTTCAGCTTTAGAAGCTCCGGATGTGTCTGCCGGAGGAGTCGCCGCTTCGTCCTCCTTGACATCTTTTTGTCCTTCCGGTGTCTTATCGTCAGGCGTTGTAACGGCGAATTGGCCGATAGTGTTTCCCAACATAACAGAGCCTCCGCTGATTATTTTTTCCCCTGCCGATGAATCCGGTGTCCCCCATGCCGGTGTGAAGGTGGCCGTCACATCTGTAGCTCCAGTTTCTATTTGAAATTTATATTCACTTGTATCTATTTTATCCGTACAATAGCAGGCGGTTCCAATCGTGATTAGGCCATATCCGGAAGCAGTCGAAGATGCGGCTTTCTTAATCGTGACGGTGTAGTCCTTGTTGGCCTCCAGTGCATACGATCCGTTCGTTCCCTCAATTGCGCCACTTGTATCGGTTTCTTTAATCTCCACCTCTATGTTAAAACTGGCTCCGCTGATGGTGGAGGTTGTCGTTATGGCGGATGTAAACCATGCCCATGTCATTCCCGTGAGACATATGAGGCACAGCAATATACCTATGAAAGACGGCAGGAGCAGGCTGAGCATATCTTGTTCGCCGCTGCCCTCCTGTCTTTTTTTGTCATAAAAATATTTTTTCAATTTCGTCACATCCTCTCGCGACAGTGATGAGTCTTCCTTGCGGAAATCAAAAGGCACAAGGCGGTCAAGGCTTATGCCCTTTGATCTCCGTTCCCTGATGAAAGGGAACGGAATGTTTTTCCTCTATAAGTACCAAATAAGTACCAACGCAGTGACAGAGGCTATTTAGGAGTTACTGTATAATAGTAATATTCAGCGCCTTGTTCCGAAGAAATCCACTTGCCGTTAGAATAAATCTTTTTGCTGGTCATCTGACATAGGTCGCCTTTTGAATAAGTAAAGGTGCTACCAATTGCAGGTTTCAGCGTAGCATTAGTGTCAAGGCAGTACCAAGTGCCGCCGGAGATAGAGGTCGGAGCATTGCCAAACCAAACTTCGTCCAGTCCATTCACACTGGTCACATTGCAATATCCGCTCTCATCAATATACGGAGAATCGAAGGTTCCTCCAGTTATGCTTTTAATAGTGCCACTGTTTTTGACGGCGTACTTTGCTCCCTGAAAATGTCCTGCGGAAATGAGACCGATTGTTCCTTCGTTTAATAAGCCTTTAGTGTCTATTGCATCTCCGCCATTGTACTTGTCGGGATGTCCCATATAAGAACCTCCGACTATCTCGCCTATAGTGCCATCATTACGCAAGGCGGCTCCCTGATCAGCCTGTACATCGACATTTACAGTGCCAATTTTTCCTGTATTATATACAGCGCCCGAGTCTTTATTTGCTCCCGTATACGCTCCTTTTAAGGTCGCCTTAATCGTTCCGTTGGTCAGACTTGTGATATTGCCGTTGTTGGTAATAGTTGGGCTGTTTTCATCGCCGGCCGTCAGGGTGTGTCCTCCCAAGTCGAGGGAAACGGTCCTTCCCTCCGGTACCGTTATGGATTCTTCGATATCTGTTATGAGTGTGATGGTAGCGTTGTTTTCTACATCTGCTATTGCATCAGACACATTTTTGTAATATTCTTTTCCAATTCTTGCCGAAAATCCCTGTTCTATGGCTTCCGCATCTGAAGTTGCAGGAAACGATGCGTTTTGGTCATAATCATTGCCGAAGCTGTCGGATTCAACTGTATCTTGAGTTGCTGCAAGCTTTACTCCCATCTCTATGGACGGAACATCCGTACCGTTATGGTTTGCGTCGTTGCTTACATCTTCAGGCATATACACGACCATGGCGATCATATTGCTGCTTGCACCTGCGGTCAATGTCTTCTCTTCAGAGGTATAGCCCTGTGATACAGAAGCCGCGCTGTCTGTGACTGCTGCCAAAGCTGTCGGGCGATCTGCATACGCAGTATTCGGTTCTGCGATTCCAAACTTCAAGAACTCAGAAAGGTCTATGTCCTTACCGTCTGCCGTCTTGCCAATAACCGTATTAAGTACGTTTACACCAAGTTTGTACTTTAACGCCAAATCACCAGCATTGCTTACCTTAAGGTATACCACTTCCACATGTCCCGGCTCCCATTTTGCGGAGCTGTCGAACAAGTCTGTTGCGCCGTCGGCATTAGTCCAATTTGTGCCGTCTTTGCTGTACTCGAGCTTTACATCCAGATTGCCCGCCTTAATCACGTTAGTCCCACTGGAAACGCTGTCTGTGAACCACGCAAAAGTGGTTCCTATCAGCAGGACTATGCACAGAGTCATGGATATAATGCTGGCAGAAAGCGCCCGCTTAGTGCTTTTATTGTTTGTCATATAGATAGCCTCCTTTGGTTATTGGCTCACCACTTTGTAAGTGCCGTCTGCCTGCAGTGATGCCTGCATGCCATCTGCAATATACTTGTCCGCCGGTTGGATTGAGAAAATACCGCCGGAGATTTTGAGCGTTACATTGGAAGCGATATCCAGTTTTCCTTTAATAACGGTGTCGTCGCCGGAAATGGTGTTGCTGACTCCCATTTTAACTAATTTAATCGCTTTTCCGCTTTCCGCAGCGTTCTCCACTGTGCAATTTGTCAAAACCATGGTGCCCGTAATATCAACCGCCGCTTTTGTGGCGCTGTTATTGGACAGTTTCGAGTCGGACATGGTATAGACTCCGCTTCCGCTGCCGGCATAAATAGCCACGCCATCACCGGCTTTTACTGTAAGCTTGTCGAGAGTGTAATTGGCCGACGCCTGTAAAGTAAGTCCGCCGCTTCCTGATGTTATCGTGCAATTGCGGATGGTGATGTCGCTGCCCTCCGCAGCGCTGTACATTCTAAAAGCATAATTGCTGCTTACATTAGGAGCCTCGATAGTCATATTCTCAAAAATTTGCTCCTGCGCATATCCGCTTCCTGCAAATACGGAGACTGCGCTGCCGGTTCCCGTGGATTTAAGAGTGCCGTTTTTCACTACTACCGGTCCGGTACCTGCAGGAGCAGTTATTTTTAATCTGCCTTCTATAATGTTTCCTCCCAAGTCCAGAGTAACGGCTTTGTTCAAATTTAGCTCGCTACTGAGTGAAATGTTGTTCTCCAATTTAATGACGTCGTTTTCCTTTGCCTCGGAGATGGCGTTGCTTAACTCTGTGCCGTCGCTCACAACATGATTAACATATTCGGCGTTCGCATCATAATCAGTTCCGAAGGAGTCTTCTTCATATGTATATTGGGTTGCCAAGATGGTAACATCGGCCTCGAATCCGGCGTTCATGTATTCGTTGCCGGCGTCTTCCTTCATTCCGTAAAGCATGATAAATGAAATGCTGTCGCCGTCGGTTCCTTTAGGCATCAGCGGCAATTCGAGGTTTTTTGCAAATGTAGATAGAGTGCTCATTTCTCTTTCGGTAAACGCTCCCGTCACTGCATTGTCTGCTCCCACCTGAATAAAATCAAACCAAAGAGCGTTTTGTAACCCGCTATCCGCCGTCGTAAAGTCAAGCTTGATTTTAGCAGCTAGGCTGCCGTCGTTTTTAATGGTAATCAGCTTAGCTCCCACTGCGCCCGGCTCCCAGAGATCTTCGGATATTATCGAATTATTTTCATTGATATCGACTTTAGTGTCGCCGAAGATTACATTGCCTCCATTGCGTGTGAACCCCGGAATGTTATAGGTTGTACCGGTTTCCGCAGTATTCTGATAGGTTGCGCTGATTTTCAGGTTTCCCGCCTTAATCACGTTGGTCCCGCTATTCACGCTGTCTGTGAACCACGCAAAAGTGGTTCCTATCAGCAGTACTATGCACAGAAATAACACGGCTACGCTGCTTCTGAGCGATTTTTTGGTGTCATTATTGTTCATTTTCTCTCCTCCTTTTATAAATCAATACATATGACCCTCATCTATTTATGAGCAGTATCAGCGTACTCTTCTCCACCATTGACAATAGTGAACTGACAGCCTTCCATAGTAAGTCCTGTTACTTCTGTCGTATTAAGAGTTGCACACTGAATTCCCACTCCTACACGAGTTATTAAAGCCTCTGATATGCTTAATTCTCCTTGGTATCTTATCGTAGGATTTGGGTTCCAGCTCTCCGCTTTGTTCTCGGTAATAAATTTTCCGCCATTGATGGTTGTTTTTCCTAATGAATTATTTAAATTTACAGCTATGCTGTATTTTGCATTTACTGTAACATTTTCAATAAGGTTTTCTTTTGCATTGGAATAAATACCATATGCATTCATCACTGAATCCGGTCCAACATTGATTGTCGCATTTCTTACCGTCAAAGAATTTCCCAGCGTATAAATTGTTCCTACGGTTTCTTTATTTGCCGCGGTGTTATATGTACCGCCGTTTATTTCGATGGAACTACCGGAAACTCCGTATACCGCCCAACCATTGTCAGAAGAGGACTGTACTGTGAATCCATCGTTCGCATTAACTATAATATTTGAACCTGTTCCCCATTTTCCGTCTGCATATAATGCGCCCTTAAGCGTTCCATTGCCTTTTACTACCAGAGTTGTCCCTTTCTGGGATTTTACTGAACCCTCTCCACCATTTACGATGAGGGTCTGTCCATTCATATCAAGAACGGCGTCCTTTGCAAATTCAAGACTTTGGTCGGTCAGCGTTATATCAGAAGAAAGTTTTATGAGTCCTCCTTTTGCCGCTACCTCAGATAGTTCATCGGGCGTGCTTACATCAGCAAACGCTTTCTCATCATAATCCGTTCCGAAACTGTCGGATTCGTGTGGAACCTGTGTGGCTGTGAGTTCTACACCAAGGTCGATGGCAGGAGCCTGAGTTCCCTCTTTGTAATTCGCTTCATTTCCGACTTGTTCAGGCATATATGCAATTAAAGTTACTATTGTCCAATCATCGGTTGCTCCATCTTTTTTAGGAAGCAGCGTATTCTCAGACTTATATCCAGAGGATATATTGAAAGAACCGGTGGCGGTGGCGTCTGCTACTGCTTGTTTTCTTCCTGTATCATTCGCCGAATATGTTTTTGTTCCGTCAACTATTGCAAATTTTATATAATCTGAAAGTTTGAATTCGACATCATTGATGTTTGTTCCTGTAGTTTCATTAGCTGCTCTTATTCCCAGCTGATACTTAAGCGCCAGAGAACCTAAGTTGGAGACCTTGAGGTTCACATATTCCACATGGCCCGGCTCCCACAGAGTATCCTTTCCAAATAAATCGTCAGTGTCTTTTGTCACCTCGGTCCAATTTGTACCTCCATCTTTGCTGTACTCAAACGCTACATCAAGATTTCCTGCCTGAATCTTATTGGTCCCGCTATTCACGCTGTCTGTAAACCATGCGAAGGTAGCTCCTATCAGCAGTACCATGCACAGAGCCATGGACATAATGCTGGCGGTCAAGGCTTTTTTAGTGCTGCTTCTCCTGTTCATTTCTCTTCTCCTCTTTTTCGCTTATCTCTTTTATTGCCTCACGCATGTGCATGAGTTCCTCCATCATTACCTTGGATTCTTCCCGTTCTTTCTCAAGCTTCTCTCGTTCAGCTTTAATTTCTTGCATCTGCTCCCATTTGTACTTTCGGAACAGCTTTATGCTGTTTCCGGCTTGAATAAGTATTAGCAGCAGGAAAGGGGTAAATATACATATGAAGTATCCCGGCACGGTCTTCAGAAACATGAAGAAAGTGCCTACATTGGCCACATGGCCTTTGTATTGTCCGATAATCAGATTGTATGTAACAATTCCGCTGTCGTTGGAATCCGTAGTCGTACCGTAAGTTATAAATCCGGGCTGCCCCGATTCGTCAGTCGTCAGCTCCCTTATTTTGTGGGTGACGATTTCGCCATAGTTGGCCTCGTCCGGCGACTGAAACGCTATGATATCTCCGACCTTCAGCGTTGACGGGTCAGTTTCTTTTATCAGCACCAAATCTCCCGCGTCGAAGTCGGTGGCGCTCATAGAGTCTGACATTACTATAAATGTGCTGTATCCGAACAGTTTTCTGTCGGCTCTATCGAATGTAGTCACCGATATTATGGTGAAAATCATCATGCCTATGGCAAATATGGCCACAATCCAGACGATTATATTCTTCGCTGTTTTCAATCCTTCGTTTTCGCGTTCGCTTCTCACATCAATACTCCTTATCCGGATTATTTCTCACCTGAGTGGCTATCGCCGCCAAATCGAATTGAAGCTCTTTGTCTTGGTAGGCGTTTCCCGCTTCCTCAGGGAAATAGAACATTATGGTCATTTCGGCTCGCTCTCCTGCCTCGAGAATGAAGTTCCTGTTCTGCTGCGACCTTGCAGCAAATCCGGCGGCAGTTCCTTGATATACAAGGCCTTCCTCGTCTTTCACGGTAATTTCCATCACTTCCGACAGGTCTCCTTCTACATTTTTAAAGTACAAATTGCAGTAGGCGTCTGCGGAGCCTTGATTCTCTACAAAGAATGTCTTGACGACTTTCATTCCCGGCTCAAACATGTACTCTTCCTCTGCTATGACAGTCTTTCCGTCATTCAGATTGAGTTTGACTATGCCGGTCTCAAACTTGTTGTCCTGAACCGTAGCCATCGATGAAAACAAGGCGTATGTAGTCACCGTCAGCATCCCCGTCAGGATTATGATTATTCCTATGTTTATACCCAGAGGATTAAGTCCTCTGTCCGCTTCTTTCTTTCGCTTGATTATTACGAGGGCCAGCAGAGCGGCGGCTGATACTGCTAAAGTTATTGCAAGGGCCTCTCCGATTATATCTCCGGTCTTAGGAACCAGATTTTTTTGATCTTCGGCCTTGACGTACCAACTAAAATCGGCTTTCAACATAGCCGCCTGATATTCGTTGCCTGTGTCGGTAGTAAGATAGGCTTCGATTTTATAGTAGCTGACCGTATTTCCGTTTTCGTTGGCCGGCAATGTTATGGCCCATTCTTTATCGTTCAGCTCACTGAAAGAAGCGTCGCACAAAACTTCCCCTGTCTCCGGGCGTGCCACGCGTAGCCTCAATGCCTTTGATAATTCTTTTGTTTCTTCCGTCACTTTCACGCTAAAGTATACGGGCAGACTTTCTTTATGGAAAGTCCTCACGCAATAATACTGGGAAACGGAATCTCCCGGCAGCATGTTTTTCGCTTCAAACTTTTTATTGGAAACGGTATTGGTTTCAAACAGTTCCGTGTACGCCGCTTTCCTGTCCGTTTCTTCTGCGGCGGAGCCGTTTGCCTCGGTACTTTCTGACGCGGCGCTGTCGTCGGTGACTCCGGAATCAGGAGGTGAAGTTTCTTCGCCGGGATCGCCACTCTCGAGGTGATTTTCGGGAACTGTAACTTCTGAATCGGCTGGATCGTTAAAATGCAAATACAGCGCCCTGCCTATGAGTCCCAACAGGCTGAGCACTACCAGCACAGCTAAAGCGACGGTTATTCGCCTTAAAAGCAATCCCCGCTTTTTGTTCTTGTCTTCGTCACGATCTTTTTCAATTTCAGCAGGCTGCAGACCTTCGGAATTGGAAGGAGCTTTACCCGTCTTTTCTTCTCTTGTATTCTTATTCATATCGCTTCACATATTAAAAAGTGTATATACTTGCTTTTAGTATACCCCCCCCCCATTCGATTTTGTCAATCACAAAAAACATGGCGGACGCCCCACGGGCCCCGGATTCTGGTACAGCCCCCCTCCCCGTCCGGACTGTGCCTGCGCCGACATGTTGTAGAATCAAGACAAACAGTGCAGAAAATACAGCATGTGTAATTCCAAAGGGCCCCTTTGGCGACTCAAAACTGTCCGATGCTGTATTCTGCACAAAAAACAACGAATTCTACAACCGTTTTTGACGAACCGGTTGTAGAATTCGGACAAAAAATGAAATTATACAGCATAAGCTGCCCCAACGCCATGATTACGCCATATCTTGCGGTGGAATGCTGTAAAATATGGGACGGATAGCGAAAAATACAGCATGCGCATGCTCGGTTCCAGCTCGTCGATGCAGAGCGGCCGTCCACCCAACAGGAGCATGCGCATGCCGCCCGGTTGCCAGTTACCCACCCGTAAAGCAGGTTTTTATTTGTCTCGTGCCCTTACGCACTTGACGGAACTTATAGCTCCCTTCAAAAAACCGGAGGGGAAAATATTCCGTTTTATTTTCCCCTCCGGCATGCATAATAGCTTTTTCTCGCCTTCTTATATCCCTTATTCTCCTGCCGTCCCGAAAAGATTGACTATGATACAGCCGGCTACGATCAAAACAATACCCGCTATGCCTACCATATTGAGTTTCTGGCCAAACAGCAGAGCCGAAATTATAGTGGTCACCACTATGCCTCCCGCGCACCAAGTCGCATACGCTACTCCTAAGTTTATACTGTTCAGCGCCTTTGACAGAGCAAAGAAACAGAGAATATATAAAGCTACAGATCCTAATGACGGCCATAACTTAGTAAAGCCGGCCGAATATTTGAGCAGAGTAGTAGCTATTATTTCAAGTGTAATAGCGGCGAAAAGTAAAAGATAGTGCATTTTGTACCTCCTTATGATTCATCATTTTCTTCATTAGGAAGTTTTACTCACTCATACTCGCCCCATATACATATCCACATATCAAAAATCGTGTTCTTACCATTCATACATGTCCCATCCCCTTAAAGGTACAAACGCCGGCATCTCACAGGAAATGCCGGCGCTAAAAGTTCTTTTACAGTTTTGCTCGCTTAAGCCGTAGGATTTGCAGGCTTAGGCAGTCTCTGCATTATTATCTGCATCAGGCTGTCTGTGCAAGGCAGTTCCTCTACCACAGGGCCGTCGGCTACAGCTACAAGAGCCGCGCCGTCAGCAGGCTTCAGAACTCCGCCCAGCACTTCGTTCAGCTGAGCATATTTGTATGCGTCTACGGCGTCGGACATTTCGTCGGAGATGTCGTCTGTTCCGTCCCACTCGAAGTCTACTTCGAATACGTGGGCGATTTCTGCGGCAACTTCCCAGTTGCTGAACAGTATGTCTTCGTCGATGGCCGCCTCTACCAGCTGCATTCTTCTCTCCGTGTTGGTAAAAGTACCGTCTACAGAAGCAAAGCCTGTTCCCGGTATCACTACGTCGGCCTTGGCGCCCAGCTCAGTCATGTGAGTGTCGCATACGGCTAAGAACTCGAGGGCTTCGGTATCGATGTCGGCGTTTTCTCCGAATACTACGAGAGCCTTGACTCCTTCGAGAGCTTCCTTGCCGGCAGTGATTCCCATGTCTATGAGACCCTGAGAATTGTTCTTGGCCTTAACCTGAAGTATACCGTCTCTCGGAGTTCCGATGTGGCCCGAAAGCATCGCTATATCAGCTACAAGAGTAGCGCCTGCCACCGTCAGGAAGTTCTGCTGATATACTATCATAGCTTTCTTCGCTGCCAGATACTGGTCTGCGATGGCCTTGGCCTCGTCGCTTACCTTGACGGAAGCTACGGAAGCTGCGAACTCGTCGTAGCCTGCAACCTTCTTGGCCTTGCCGCTGTCTATGATAGCCTTGGCGATCTCTTTGAGGAATCCTACGCTGTTTTCACCGCTGCACAGGTTGATAACCTTTGCGCCGGCTTCCTCGGCCTGTTTCATCTTAAGGGCGATTACTCTTGAGTCTTCGTCTTTAAATCCAATCCTCAAAATCAAATTTGTAGAAAGCAGCTCGTCTATGGTGTTCGGAGAAGCGTTCAGACCGGTAACCGCCTTAAGGCCGCTGGCCCTGTTGTTCATGCAGAGGACCTTGGCGCCCATGGCCTCGGCCATTCTCTTCATGGCGTAAGCTTCTTCGTTGGTATATCTGTCGGATATGGCTACCGCAATGGAGTCCTTGCCGTATTTTGCAGCTACGGACTGGCATTTCTTGGCAACCAGCACGAATGCTTCGTGATAATCAGCATCTCTGAAAGTTCCGTCTTCTTTTACGAGAGGGTCCTCCAGCTTATCTTCCAGCATGGAGCAGTCGAATCCCCACTTGCCCTTGCCGCAAGCAAGACCCTTGTTGACAGTGCCGTCCTTGTCAGGATTTGCCTTGATCAGCATATCTCCGCAAGTTTCCAGCTTGAGGCTGCATCCTACCGAGCAGTAAGAGCAGGTGGTGTCGGTAACTTCCGTCTCCACAGGAGTTTCCTTAATCATGGTAGTTCTCTCCTGAAGAGCTCCCGTAGGACATACGCTAACGCACTGTCCGCAGGAAATACATCCTGATTCTATCAGAGGTTTTTCCATGTTAGGCTTAACCACTGTATCGAATCCTCTGTGAACCAGTCCCAGAGCTCCTACTCCCATTACCTCGTCGCAGACTCTTACGCAGAGGCCGCAGAGGATACACTTGTTCGGATCTCTTACGATAAACGGATGATCATCTTCGAATTCGATGGCGTTCTTCTCACCTGCAAATCTTTCAGGGTGAACGTCATACTGGTTAGCGAAGTCTATCAGCTTACATTCAAAGTAATCGTGACATCCGCATTCCAGACATCTCGAAGCCTCTGCTACAGCTTGTTCTTCTGTGAATCCTTCAGGTATTACTTCGCTGAAATTGTCCTTTCTTTCTTCCGGAGAAAGCTGAGGAATCTCAGGTCTGCACATTCTCTCTCTGTCTTCAAAAGTCTTTTCGGTGATGTCGTCTCTTTCGACTACGTAAGGCTTTTCATATTTGAGAACTTCGCCGTACAGATAAGCGTCTATGCTGTCAGCGGCCTTCCTGGCGTCTGCGATGGCTTCGATGGCGATGGAAATCTTGTCATTTCCGCAGTCTCCGCCGGCAAATACGCCTGGTATGCTGGTCATGAAAGTATCAGGGTCATAAGCGATGGCGTTCTTTCTGGTCTTGTCGCAGTCGAATACAGTAGCGTCTACAGCCTGACCGATAGCCAGAATCATAGTGTCGATGGCTAAAGTCTCGGTCTTTCCTTCTACAGGAACAGGCTTTCTTCTGCCGGAAGCGTCAGGTTCGCCCAGTTCCATCACCTGGAGAACTACTTCTTTGACGTGGCCGTTTTCATCCTTCACAACTTCGATAGGGTTGGTAAGGTTCTTGAAGATAACTCCTTCTTCCTCTGCCTCTTCTATCTCCACCATGTCGGCCGGCATCTCGTCTTTGGTTCTTCTGTAGATGTTGTAAACTTCCTCGGCGCCCAGTCTTACTGCTGTTCTGCAAGCGTCCATAGCGGTGTTTCCGCCTCCGACGATGGCAACCTTTCTGCCCATGCCGATTTCTTCGTTTCTGACTACTCTTCTCAGGAAGTCGATACCGCCGATGACGCCTTCTGCGTCTTCGCCCTTGCAGCCTACTCCCGTGGATACCCATGCGCCGATTCCCAAAAGAACAGCGTCATAGTCGCTTCTTATCGTCTCAAACGGAATGTCGACGCCAACCTTTGTGTTGGTGATGATTTCCACTCCCATGCTTTCGATGGTAGCGATTTCTTCGTCCAGAACTGCCTTAGGAAGTCTGTATTCAGGAATTCCGTATCTCAGCATACCGCCTGCATTAGGCATGGACTCGAATATTGTAACATCGTGTCCCATCTGTCTCAGGAAGTAAGCGGCAGACAAGCCCATAGGGCCGCCGCCTATGATAGCCACGCTCTTGCCCGTGTCTTCTTCACATTCAGGCACGAACACTTCGCCTTCAAGATCCATATCAGCTGCAAATCTCTTCAGCTGCTGAATGGATATAGGCTCGTCTATAAGACCTCTTCTGCAGGCTTCTTCGCAAGGATGAGGACAAACTCTTCCAAGCGCCGCAGGAAGCGGAATCTTATCCTTTATGAGTTCGAGAGCCTTCTCGTACTCTCCGTTAGCTATGAGGCCTACATATCCCTGGCAGTCGGTCTGTCCCGGACAAGCCAGTACGCACGGAGGTCTGCAGTCGCCTGTATGATTTGAAAGCAAAAGTTCGAGGTTGGTCTTTCTCGATTCGATTACTCTCTCGGTATTTGTTCTTATAACCATTCCCGGAGCGATTTCTGTAGCGCAGGCCTTGCAGAGTTTAGGGTTGCCCTCTACTTCGCACATACAAAGACCGCAGGAACCGTATATCTTAGTTCTTTCGTCATAGCAAAGAGTCGGAATAAAAATGTCGTTTTCTCTTGCAACTTCCAGAATGGTCTGGCCGGCAACGCCTGTTACTTCTTTGCCGTTTATATTAAGTCTAAACTTATTCATGTTTTTTCCTCCTCCCCTATTTCTTTTCTATGGCGCCAAATCTACATGTTTCAAGACACTTGCCGCATTTTATGCACTTTTCTTTGTCGATAACGTGCTGGTTCTTGACCGTTCCCGTGATTGCGCCTACAGGGCATTTTCTGGAACATGCTGTACAGCCCGTACATTTGTCCGTAATGGTGTAAGTCACGAGAGCCTTGCAGGAGGCTGCGGTACACTTATGATTATAGATATGGTCCTCATACTCGTTTCTGAAGTATTTTAATGTAGTCAAAACAGGGTTAGGCGCAGTCTGTCCCAGTCCGCACAGGGAACCGTCCTTGATCTTGACAGCCAGTTCCTCAAGCTTTTCGATATCTCCGTCTCTTCCCTCGCCTTTAGTGATTCTTTCGAGGATCTCCAGCATCCTTTTGGTGCCGATACGGCAGTAGTTACACTTACCGCAGGACTCGTCACGGGTGAAGTTTAAGAAGTATCTTGCCATGTCTACCATGCAGGTATCTTCGTCCATGACTATCATACCTCCGGAACCTACGATGGCGCCGGTCTTGTTGATGTCTTCATAAGTTACAGGAGTATCTATCAGCTCGGCAGGGATACATCCTCCGGAAGGTCCTCCCATCTGAACGGCCTTGAACTTTCTGTCGTTCTTGATGCCGCCGCCGATGCCGTATAATACTTCTTTGAGGGTCATGCCCATAGGAACTTCCACCAGGCCGCCCTTCTTGATCTTTCCGGCCAGAGCGAATACTTTGGTGCCTTTGCTCTGCTCCGTTCCCATAGCGCCGAAAGCAGCGCCGCCGTTATATATTATCCAAGGTACGTTTGCAAGTGTTTCCACGTTGTTGATGTCTGTAGGCTTCTGCCAGAATCCCTTAGCAGCAGGGAAAGGAGGTTTGAGTCTAGGCATACCTCTTTCGCCCTCGAGGGAAGCTATCAGAGCAGTTTCCTCTCCGCATACGAATGCGCCGGCTCCGGCTTTGATATAGATGTCAAAGTCGAATCCGCTACCGAAGATATTTTTGCCCAAGAATCCTTTTTCTCTGGCCTGAGCCATGGCTATTTCAAGTCTCTTGATGGCCAGAGGATATTCGGCACGACAGTAAATGACGCCCTGGGAAGCTCCCATAGCGTATCCGCCTATTATCATGCCTTCTATCAGAGAATGAGGGTCTCCCTCCAGGACCGAACGGTCCATGAAAGCGCCCGGATCTCCTTCGTCGGCGTTGCATACCAGATATTTTTCTTTTCCCGGGCTCTGCTTTGCAGCGTTCCATTTGAACCACGTAGGGAAACCGGCGCCGCCTCTTCCGCGGAGCCCCGATATCTTTATCTCTTCTATTACTTCTTCAGGTTTCATGGAGCCAAGGACTTTTTCTATGGCCTTGTATCCGTCTACAGCTATGTAATCCTCGATGTCCTCAGGATTGATGATTCCGCAGTTTCTCAAAACTACTCTCTGCTGTTTTGCCACGAACTGCTGATCCTCTTCGGAGATGGATTTATCCTCCGCAACTTTTTTGTTTATCAGATGACTCTCAACTATTTCATTTACGTCTGCAGGCTGTACTTTGACGTATCTGGTCATCTTGCCCTCGTCATCGTAGATATCGACTATAGGTTCCAGGTAACAGGTGCCTACGCAGCCTGTAGTCTCAACGTTTATGCCGAGGTTTCTGTCCGCAATCTGTTTTTCAAATTCGGCAGCGGTCTTCTTAGCGCCTGAAGCTATTCCGCAGCTGCCTTGTCCTACTACTACTCTCATGCTTGCCTCCTATGCTCTTTCTCTTATCTCATCGAGGATCTGCTTTACTTTATCTTTCGTCAGACTTCCGTAAGTCTCATCCCCGTCAGCGCTCTTGACCATCATAACAGGAGCCAATGAGCAGCAGCCCAGACAGGCAACGTTGTTAAGCGTAAAGAGGCCGTCTTCAGTAGTTTCACCGTCTTTGATGTTCAGATGTTCGCATACGGCTTCTTCTATCATCTCAGAGCCGTTTACGTGACATGCGGTGCCCTGGCAGAGCATTACAAGATACTTGCCTATAGGCTGCAGTCTGAACTGTGCATAGAAAGTCGCTACACCATAAATTTTAGCAGGTTTGATACCTGTAGCTTCGGATATGTAGTTTATAGTATCTATAGAAAGATAACCATAAATATCCTGAGCTTTCTGCAGGATAGTGATCAAGCTACCCGGCACCTTTGCATACTGGTCTAAAACAGGCTGCAGTTCTTTGAACTGTTCCTTTCTGTTTTCGGCACAATTGCAGTTACATACTTTTTCACTCATATTAGTACCTCTCAAAAAATAAAATACATCCATTTCGTCCCCGCAATATCAAGGACACAGTACATCAATATAATTTTATCAAATAGAACATTGAAAATCAACAAATCTTTTTTTTATCAAGCATGTAGATTTTGACTCTTTCTATTCTTCTCTCTTTTACGGACATGATCTTGAATTTGTAATCTTCAAATTCTATGATCCTGCCGATATCGCTTTCGTCAGGTATTTCTCCCAATATATCTATCAAAAAGCCTCCGATGGTTTCGCTGTTGTCAGATTTAAGGTCTATTCCCAGCTCCTCGTCCAGGTCGTCCAGGTCCACATCCCCGTCTACCAGATAAGTATTATCGTCAATCTTATCTATTATCTCTTCTTCTTCATCGTATTCGTCGTCGATATCTCCCATGACCTGTTCGATGATGTCCTCCATGGTGACGATGCCGCTGAATCCGCCGTATTCGTCTATGAGGACGGCTATCTGCTGTTTTGACATCTGAAGTTCAAAGAAGAGAGAATCTATATTCTTGGTGTCGGGCACAAAGTAGGCTTTTCTGAGTATGGCCTCTATATCCACATCCTCGTAACTGCTCTCTCTGGCCTTTATAAGATAATCCTTTATGTGGAGTATGCCGATGATGTTGTCGTTATCCCCTCTGCACACCGGTATCCTGGAATATCTCAGCTTCATCAGTTCGTCCAGATACTCTTCCGGCGAGTCTTCTATATCTATGAGAAACACGTCTGTCCTCGGCGTCATTATCTCGTATGCCAGCTTGTCGTCGAAGGCAAAGATGGAATTTATCATCTTGGTACCTTCTTCTTTTAAAGCTCCCGATTCTTTTCCAGCCTTTAGCATGGACATCACGTCTTCCTCGGAAAAAGCTTCGTCTTCTACGTGAGTCTTTTGTTTGAATATTTTCAGTACGAGATTAGCTGCAAACATCAAAACGGCAGTCAGAGGCCTCAGCACAGCAGACAGAGCTTCGATGAATCCCGCCATCTTTTCCGTTATTCCCTGGTCGTGCTGCAGACCTATCTTGTGAGGAAAATATTGCCCCAGCACTGTAAACAGAACAAGATAAACAAAGACAAGCCATGCATCACCGGCAGAAAGCCATGCGCCGCCTGCGCATGTCAGAATCTGCAGCAATCTTATGGCTGCCTGATACTTTTCTATGATTCGTCCTGCTGAGCTCATGGCTGTATTGACTGCAGTAAAAAAGCCGTGAATACCTATCATGAGCCCTATTATACACAATCGTACAGGCAAACTGCCCGGGTCTGTCAACATCTTTTCTCTTCCTTTCCCATCTTCGATAATTTATAGATTGATCCTATTCTTTTCTCTTTCTCAGCATGAAAAACGGTTCTACCAGTTTGGCCATCTTAATCTTGATGATCTGCTGAGGATGAGGCGCAGAAGAAATAGCTTCTCCTTCTTCATCGTACATTTCACTTATCTCCTGCTCGAAAAAATCAGTCATAGGTCCAAATACTTCTACCCGGTCTCCCAAAACCATCTTATTTCTCTGTTCAACCTTAGCATATCCCGTATCGGGATCATAGCTTTTTACTATGCCCACAAAAGAATAATCTCTCGTATAATCGCTGGTTCTGTAATTCTGATCGAGATTATCGGGCTTATGAAAATAGAATCCCGTGGTGAACTCCCTGTGACTGGCTTTACACAGATCTTCCATCCACTGCTGCCTGAAGCTGTAGGACTGAGGATCTGCAAGATAAGAATCTATGGCTTTTCTATACGCCGACACTACTGTAGCTACATAGAACACGCTCTTCATTCTTCCCTCAATCTTAAAGGAAGAGATACCTGCGTCTATGAGCTGCGGAAGATGTTCTATCAGGCACAGATCTTTTGAATTCATTATATAAGTGCCTCTGTCGTCCTCTTCGACCGGATAATACTCTCCGGGACGCTGCTGTTCTACAAGAGCATATTTCCACCTGCAGGGGTGAGCGCACATGCCTCTGTTAGCGTCTCTTTCTATCATGAAATTGCTCAGAAGACATCTTCCCGAGTAAGATATGCACATGGCGCCGTGAACAAAGGCTTCAAGCTCCATATCCGGCGGAATATTCTCCCGCATTTCTCTTATCTCCTCTAAAGTAAGCTCCCTTGCCAGAACCAGCCGCCTTATCCCTCTATCATGCCAGAATTTGGCGGTCCTGTAATTAGTCATGTTGGCCTGAGTAGAAAGATGGACTTCGGCGTCGGGCATTACTTCCCATATCATGTCTATAACTCCGGGATCTGCGGCGATAAAAGCGTCTATACCCAGATCTTTTACACTTCTGAGATATTCCGTAAACGGACCAATATCTTCATTATGTGCAAATATATTCAAAGCCATATGGCATTTTACGCCTCTTTCATGGCAGAAAGCTATTCCTTCTTTCATCTCATCCAGAGTGAAATTACCTGCTCCTGCCCGCAGAGAAAAGCTTTCTCCGCCGAAATACACGGCGTCGGCGCCGTACATGACGGCAATCTTCAGTTTTTCCAAATCCCCTGCCGGGGCTAATAATTCTACTTTTTTCATTTCTTATACCTGCTCAGCGCAATCCCGTCCCCGCACGTCAAGATAACCGTGTCCAGATCAGGATGCTGCGAAATATAATTTATATACCGGCGCATATTCTTTATGTTTGTCTTGAATCTGCCGGCCGGATCGAAGTCATCGGAGGCAGTCGCCGCTTTCAGCAATACATTGTCTGATATTATAAGCGCGCCTTTTTTGCATAAGGGAAGAGACGCGTCGAGAAATCTCTTATAATGGCTTTTAGCCGCGTCTATGAATATCAGATCAAAAGGATCTTCCCCTTGCAGTTTTTCTCTGAGGACAGTCTCTCCGTCTCCTGTCATCACGCTGATCTTGTGATCGAGGCCCATCGCGCTTATATTTCTTTCGGCCTCCTTCGCAGTCTCAATATCTTTTTCGATCGTTACTACCTTTTGGGCTCCCGACCTAATGAAAAAAGCTGCGGAATACCCTACGGCTGTACCTATCTCCAGAACTCTCTCAGGTTTTAAAAACCTGAAAATGAATCCCAATAAGCTTTCCGTCTCCCTGAGTATGACGGGTACTTTGCGTTCTTCCGCCGATTTTCTCAGTTCTGAAAGTTCCTCATCAAGAGGAAGATAAAATCCGTTTATATATTCAGTGACTAAATCATTTGTAATGTTCATATCAATACCATGCGTTTTCTTTAGCTGCCTTTTCGTGCTCTTCCAAAGTCTTTGAAAAGATCACAGTCCCGTCTTCTTTTGCAAAGAAGAACAGATAATCGGATTTCTCATAGTCCAGGACGTCATCCATGGCCGGCGCCGAAGGAGAGCATACCGGGCCTATAGGAAGCCCTGAATACTTGTATGTATTATATCTGGAATCCACTTCAAGATCTTCATACGTCACGTCTACCCTCTTCTCCTGAAGAGCATACAAAACAGTTATATCACTCTGAAGAGGCATCCCCTGCTCAAGTCTGTTTATGAAAACGCCTGCGATCACCGGCCTGTCCTCCTGGAAGAGAGATTCGTTTTCTACTACTGACGTAAGAGTTAGAAACTGATGTACAGTACGTCCGCTATCCTCTATGGCCTCTTTTCGCTGGGAGAGTTTTTCGTCAGTCATGGCAAGGATGACTTGAGTGATCTCCTGGATAGTAGCGTCTTCGTCAGTTATTATATAAGTCTCCGGATACAGATACCCTTCGAGCGGGTACATTATGCCTTCCTGGAGTATTTCGTCCGTCAAAAACCAATAATCGTCGATGAGAGTAGAGAGATATTCTCTGTCGTTCCATACAGCCAGTATGTCTTCGGCAGAATAAGAGAATTTTTCGGCGATAGCCGCCGCATACTGAGGTACAGTAGACCCCTCCACGAGGGTGAACTGATTCTTAGAAAGATAGTTGAAATCCCCGGTATCTATAGCCTTCAATATCTCTTTCAGACCCATATCTTTGGAAAAGATATACGTATTAGCCTGCAGAGAATCATATCCGCCCAGTTTCATATGTATCTTAGCCATAGTCTTGTTCTTCACAAGACCCGTCTCATCTAAAATGTCTATTATGTTCATAGCTCCGCTGCCCTGAGGTATGGTGACCGTTATCGGCTCATCGTCGCTTTTATCCACCGGTCCAAGGCCGCTGCCGTATACTGCAAGTCCTGCCAAAAGCAAGATGACTGCCGCAGCTATCGCTATCACTATAGTCCTGATTTTCTTGTCTGATTTTATGGATTCAAAGTTTATCATCTGTTACCTCGTCATCTGCCTCGCAACAAATACGGGGCGAAACTTCGCCCCGCCTGTCACCTATTTCGAACGGCCAAGATACTCGCCTGTTCTGGTATCGATCTGAATGATTTCGCCTTCCTCTATGAAGATAGGGACCTGTATGACTGCTCCCGTTTCAACTGTCGCTGCCTTTGTAACGTTAGTAGCCGTATTTCCCTTTACTCCCGGTTCGGTTTCTATGACCTTAAGGTCTACGAAGTTAGGAGCTTCCACCAGAAAAGCATTGCCTTTGTAGAATTTGATAGTAGCCTCATCATTTTCTCTCAGATACTTCATGGCCTCCTCTACCTGCTCCTGCATCAGAGGCACCTGTTCGTAAGTTTCCTGATCCATAAAGTAATACAGTTCTCCGTCATTGTACAGATACTGCATCACCTTAGTTTCTATGTGAGCCTTTGGGAACTTGTCATCCGGGTTGAAAGCCTCTTCTCTGGTAGCTCCGGTGAGTATGTTTCTGTACTTGGTTCTTACGAACGCGGCTCCCTTTCCAGGCTTTACATGCTGGAAGTCTAAAACTACATGAGGTTCTCCATTGATCTCAAAAGTAATACCTTTTCTAAAATCGCTTGCGTAAATCATCGTATCTCTCCATTCTTAACAAAATTTCGTTTTAAATCGCAGCGCAGTTTTTCAGGATCTTGACTGGATTACTGCAATCGCTGTCGGCCAAAATCCAAAATGCGTCAGCCCTCCGCCTATAGAGACGAAGACGCCCGGCGTTTGTTATATCAGAGTATTATCAACTCTTTTTTTGACTTAGTACAATTTATTATACCAAAATTCGTTACGATTGCCAAGTCTTCTATGCGCACTCCGAACTTTTCGGGCAGATAGATTCCGGGCTCTACCGTCACGGCCTGATTTTCCTGCAAGATCTCCTCGCTTCTGGCATTGAGAGTAGGAGGCTGGTGTACTTCTCTGCCTACTCCGTGGCCAGTACCGTGGATATAGAAATCTCCGTAACCGGCTTCTTCTATTATGCTTCTTGAAGCTCTGTCCACATCGCGGCAGCTCACGCCTGCCTTTACGGCCGCAAGGCCGGCCAGCTGAGACCTGAGGACTATATCATAGATCTCTTTCATCTCGTCTGTGGCGTATCCTATGGCTACAGTTCTGGTCATATCTCCGCAGTAGCCTTTATACAGGGCTCCCAGATCCATGGTAAGAAACTCGCCTTCTTCTATCTTCTTTTCAGACGGCACGCCGTGAGGCTGGTTGGAATTCACCCCCGATACGGCTATGGTCTCAAAAGACAGCCCCTCTGCACCCAAGGCTCTCAGCACTCTTTCTATCTCATCTGCGATCTGTATCTCTGTCATTCCGGGCTTGATAAAATCAAGCATATGCTCAAAAGCAATGTCTCCCATGGCCTCGGCCTTCATTATCAGCAGAAGTTCCTCAGGCGTTCTTATAGTAGTATTCTTATCCAAGCATATCCCCCATTCCTGTAGCTTCTCCCAGTATCTCATATACATCTTTCATCATCAGGGAAAAGCGCATCTCAGCTTCTATATAACTGGCAGCCAGAGGATCTTTAAGGAGAATGGCATAAAGCTGCTGCACTCCGGCCATATCCTCAGGCGTAAGCTGTCCGCCGGACAGCTGTTTAGCCTGCATCTCAAACTGTTTCGATTGAAAATCCTTTATCATATTTTCAAGTTCTTCATTATCCTTGATCTTTTTCTTGGCCTGGTCGTACTGTTTATATTCTTCCGACGCTTTTATGGCCTGAGCAAGTCCGTGAGCCTGATCATATACGTTCATAATTAAACCTCCAAGAATATAGGCAGGATTATCGGGGTTCTCTTTGTTCTGTCGTAGATATACGACCCCAGAGAATCTCTGACCTGCGATTTCATGTTGTTCCAGTCTTTGATCTTCTTATTCTGACATTTTTCAAGAGCCTTTTCGGCAACCTTTCTGGCTTCGTCCATGAGAGGCTCGTTTTCTCTCACATATACGAATCCCCTCGATATTATATCCGGACCGGAAACTACCGTCTGGCTTTCTTTCTCTATAGCGGCCACCACTATTATGAGTCCCGATTCGGAAAGCATCTTTCTGTCCCTTAAGACTATATTGCCTACGTCTCCTACTCCGAGTCCGTCTACCAATATGGCGTCAGCTTCTGCCTTCTCTTTCAGCATATGGGCGCTTCGCTTAGTTACATCCAATATATCTCCGTTCTCAAGAATGAAGATGTTCTCTTTTTTCATCCCCAGGCCTTCTGCCAGTCTGGCATGGCGTATGAGATGTCTATATTCTCCGTGAACCGGCATGAAGAACTTAGGCTTTATAAGAGAGTGAAGCAGCTTGAGTTCCTCCTGGCACGCATGACCCGAAACGTGAATATCCGCTATATCGGAATATATGACCTCAGCGCCTTTTTCAAACAGCTTGTTGACTACGTTTGACACAGTCTTCTCGTTGCCGGGAACGGGAGTCGAGGACAAGACCACCATGTCGCCTTTCTTTAGCTTTACCGATCTGTGTTCTCCCGCCGCTATCCTGGAGAGAGCTGACATAGGTTCTCCCTGGCTTCCTGTAGTGATGATTACAAGTTTATCGTCGGGAATATTTCTTATCATCTTGAGATCTACCAGAGTTCCCTCCGGTATATTCAGATATCCCAGCTCTATGGCCAGCGCCACTACATTCTCCATGCTTCGTCCTGATATGGCAACTTTTCGGCCCACCTTGACTGCGTTTTCTATTATCTTCTGAACTCTATGGACATTGGATGAGAAAGTCGCTATTATGATTCTCGTCTTAGCTGTCCTGAATATATTTTCTATAGTTTCGCCCACCACTTTTTCGGAAGCGGTGAATCCCGGTCTCAGAGCATTGGTGCTGTCACAGAGCATCAGAGTCACTCCTCTCTTGCCCAGTTCTGCCAGCCTGCAAAAATCTATAGGTTCTCCGTCTACAGGAGTATAGTCTATCTTGAAGTCTCCGGAGTGAAAGACCATTCCGGCAGGCGTATCTATAGCCAGGCATATGGCGTCGGCTATGGAGTGAGTAGTTCTTATGGTCTCGATGTCAAAACATCCCAGCTTTATCTTGTCTCCGGCCTCTATAGTTCTCAGATCTCCCTTTATGCGATGCTCTTTGAGCTTATTTTCCACAAGTCCAAGAGTGAGCCTGGTTCCGTAAATAGGAAGTTTAAGTTTCTTCAGAAGATAAGGTATAGCTCCTATATGGTCTTCGTGTCCGTGAGTTATCACCATTCCCACTATCTTTTCACTGTTTTCTATCAGATAAGTGAAGTCTGGAATAACGATGTCGATTCCGTACATTTCATCTTCCGGGAAGCTCAGTCCGCAGTCCACTATCAATATCTGGCCGTCGCACTCCAGGAGCGTCATATTCTTTCCGATCTCATTGAGTCCTCCTATGGGAATGACTTTAAGATGCGGCATCGATCTTCTCGGTTTAGTTATTTTTCTTCTCATAAATTATTTCCGTCCTTTTCATTCATATTTATGAAAAGATAACTGTTGGTCTATATTTTGTTGTCTTTATTATCTTACTACAATATTTATCAGTCTTCCCGGTACTGCAACTACCTTTACGACTGTCTTTCCGTCCAATAAGTGTTTAATCCTATCGTTCTCCAACGCTATCTTTTCAAGTTCTTGTTTATCTGCGTCTGCGGCCACTACAAGTTTTTCTTTTACTTTTCCGTTTATCTGCACTACTATTTCAACGGAGTCTCTCACGAGAGCTCCCTCGTCATATTCCGGCCAACGCATAGTAGTTACGGATTGTTTCTGGCCCATGTGTTCCCACATTTCTTCGCAGATGTGAGGTACAAACGGAGACAGCATCAGGATGAGATCTTTTGCAGCCTTGCCAAGAAGGCCGGGATTCACGTCGTCTCTCTCCTTATATTTGTACATTTCGTTCACCAGTTCCATAACGGAACTTATGGCAGTATTGAAGTTGAACCTTCCTCCGACATCTTCGCTCACTTTCTTTATGGAGAAGTTAAGCGCATAGTTCAGAGCCTTGTCAGCTTCCGTCCCGATTTCAAAGGCGTCCGGCACGTCTGGATACTTGGCCTTTATCTCGTACACCAGGCGGTATACTCTGCTGAGGAATCTGTAACTTCCCTCTACGCCTTTGTCCGACCAGTCCAGTTCTCTGTCAGGCGGAGCCGCAAATAGTATAAAGAGTCTGGCGGTATCTGCGCCGTACTTGGCTATTATCTCCTCAGGGCTCACTACATTTCCCAGGGATTTGCTCATTTTCTTTCCGTCTTTGTTGACCATTCCCTGAGTAAGCAAGTTGCGGAAAGGTTCTTCATCTTCGACAAGCCCCATATCGTAAAACGCCATCTGGAAAAATCTCGCATACATCAGGTGGAGTATGGCATGTTCTACTCCCCCTATATATTGATCCACGTTCATCCAGTAGGCGGCTTTCTTCGGATCGAAAGGAGCCTTGTCGTTCTTAGGATCGCAATATCTGAGGAAGTACCAGGATGAATCAAGAAAAGTATCCATGGTGTCCATCTCTCTTCTGGCAGGTCTTCCGCATACGGGACATTTTACATCGGCAAAAGTCTTTGAAGTAGTCAGAGGAGATTCGCCTTTTCCGGTAAATTCTACGTCTGTAGGGAGCATTACGGGAAGGTTTTCTTCTTTCTCCGGCACCCATCCGCAGGTATCGCAGTATATCATAGGTATAGGGCAGCCCCAGTATCTCTGTCTGGATATGAGCCAGTCTCTGAGTCTGTAATTTACAGTCTTCTTTCCTATTCCCTCTTTTTCCACCAAGTCTATGAACCTGTCGATGGCCACTCTGTTGTTCAGGCCGTTGAACTCTCCTGAATTTATAAGAGTTCCCTCGGCGGCGCAGGCCTCCTTGAGGTTGTTAAGGTCTATGGATGGATCTCCCGGATCCACTACAGGAGTTATATCTATGCCAAACTTGGTCGCAAAGTCGAAGTCTCTCTGATCGTGAGCCGGCACGCCCATCACAGCTCCCGTTCCGTATCCCATGAGAACATAGTCTGAGATGTAGATCGGAATTTCCTTCTTGTTGAAAGGATTGACGGCATATTTTCCGATAAATACTCCCGTCTTCTCATTGGCGGTGGAAGTTCTCTCGATATCGTTCATGTGCTCTACTTTTGATATATACTCCTTGACCGGTTTTTCGTATTCACTTCCCTCAACCATTGCGAGTACTGAAGGATATTCCGGCGCCAGCACCATATAGGTGGTTCCGTAGATGGTGTCCACTCTGGTAGTAAACACCGTAAGAGTCTGATCTGTATCCTTTATCTTGAAATCGACTTCGGCCCCCACCGACTTGCCTATCCAGTTTCTCTGCATTATCTTTACTTTGTTAGGCCAGCCTTCGAGAGTATCGAGATTATCCAAGAGCCTTTCGGCGTAATCTGTTATCTTGAGATACCACTGCGAAAGGTTCTTTTTTCCTACGGGGCTCTTGCATCTCTCGCAGCAGCCGTCGACTACCTGTTCGTTGGCTAAAACGGTCTGACAGCTGGGGCACCAGTTTACGGGATTTTCCTTCTTATATGCAAGTCCTCTCTTGTAGAACTGGATGAATATCCACTGCATCCACTTATAATAATCGGGATGACAAGTGGCCACCTCTCTCTTCCAGTCATAAGAAAGGCCCAGCTCTTTAAGCTGCAGGCGCATTTCTTTTATATTATCCCAAGTCCAGATATTAGGATGTATTCCGTGCTTTATAGCTGCGTTTTCGGCAGGAAGTCCAAAAGAGTCCCATCCCATGGGATGCAGGACGTTATATCCGTCCATCTTTTTAAACCTTGCCACCACGTCTCCTATGGAGTAATTTCTTACATGCCCCATATGGAGCTTTCCCGAAGGATACGGGAACATCTCGAGGCAGTAATATTTTTTCTTGGACTCATCTTCTTCGGTGTGGAAGCAGTCGTTTTCCTCCCAATATTTCTGCCATTTCTTTTCTATCTCTTTGAAACTGTATCTTTCATTCATTTTTAAATCTATTCCTCCACTTCGATAAATTGACAGTCTCCCCAAACTTTTTCTATGCTGTACCTCTCTCTCATTTCTCTTGTAAACAAGTTTACGATGATGTCGCCGAAGTCCATGAGTATCCAGCCGGAACCGTGTCTGCCTTCTATCGATTTGACCGGCAGTCCTTCCTCGGCAAGGCGGTCTTCCATTTCGTCAGCCAAAGTGGTTATCTGCCTTTCCGAATTTCCGGAGCATATCACGAAATAATCGGCAAAAGCGGCCTTTTCCTGAATATCGATGATAACGATATCCTCCGCCTTTTTATCAGAAAGGACTTTTCCGGCAAGCAATGCGTATTCCTTATTTGTCATCTGATTTCTCCTTTTTATTTATCTTTTCTTCCAAGTATTTTTCCGCCTCGACAGTAAGTCTGTCGAGAAAATTTCCCTCGGAAGAAACAAAGTCTATAGTCTTTTTCAGGGAATCAAGACATGCCTTGTCGATATCCGATTCGGCTTCCCTGCGCAGTTCTTCTACTCCGGGATAGCTTCTTCCCGGCTCTGTAGCATCGGCTATATATATTATTTTATCAAGCATAGTCATACACGGACGTCCCGTAGTATGATATCTTACTGCGTCTATTATTTCTTTATCATCTACGCCGAAGTCCTTTGTTATCATTTCTGCGGCTACAGGTCCATGGGCGAGATTGGGGTTGTTCAGATATTTCTTATCAAGACCCAAGTGTCTGACGTAGTAGTTGAGAACATCTTCACCGGCTCCTCTGTAAAGATCGTGGAGCAGCGCAGCAACCTCCGTCTTGTAAAGATCGTACCCGTATTTTTCCGCAAGGTGAAGAGCTGTCTTCCTGACTCCGTAGGTATGCGTCCTTCTTTTATCGGAAAAATTTTTATCTATATACTCTTCTATCTTATTTATAGAGTCCATTGGCTGTTATATACCTTTCTACCTGAGGAGGTACCAAGTCTTCGACAGAATCGCCCGCTCTTATGCGCTGTCTTACCATGGTGGAAGATATGGCCGGCATTTGAGCATTTATTCTGATGACCGGGCAGCCATATTTTCGGCCATACTCAAGTATCTTTTCTCTGAGTTCTTCTTCTCTGTATCCCGGCCTGACGCTGACGGCAAAAGAAAAGTTCTCTAATATTTCACCGCCTCTGTACCATCTGTCTATCTCCAGAAAAGAATCAGTTCCCGATATGAAATAGATCTCATCGCCGGGATATTGATGCCTGAGATATGTAAGAGTCTTTATCGTATAGGATAAAGAGGGGTCCTCCATCTCATAATCAGATACTTCGACCTTGTCGTTTCCTATAAAGGCAAGCCTCGTCATGGCTTTGCGATGAATATCCTCCGCAGTCTTTTTGTCTTGTTTAAAAGGCTGAACCCGGGCAGGCATCACTATCAGCTTTCGGAGACCGGCTTCTTTTATGGCGGCCTCTCCCAAAGCTATATGGGCGTAATGTACGGGATCAAAAGTTCCTCCTAAGACTCCTATCCTGTTCATGCATGGTAGGCCTTCTTTTTCGTCAGAGCCGCCGCGGCTTATACATTTTTTGACCATGAAAACCTCCGGTTTCTACTGGCAGTCTTTCTTAATCCCAAGCTCTTCCATCTGAGCTTCGTCTATAGGAGAAGGTGCGTCGCTTACCAGGCACTGAGCATTTTGATTTTTAGGAAATGCCATGACTTCTCTTATGGACGGCTCGCCCAGAAGCAGCATCACCATTCTGTCAAGACCGTATGCCAATCCTCCGTGAGGCGGAGCGCCGTATTTAAAGGCTTCTATGAGGAAACCGAATTTTTCACTACATTCTTCGGGAGTAAGCCCCAGAACTTCAAACATCTTTGACTGAAGCTTTCTATCGTGTATTCTTATGGATCCTCCCCCCAGCTCCACTCCGTTGAGAACTATATCATAGGCGTCTGCCATGACATTTTCCGGTTCGCTATCAAGAAGTGATATCTGCTCGGCTTTCGGTGAAGTAAAAGGATGATGCATAGCTTTAAGTTGTCCCGTCTCATCGTCCTTCTCAAACAGAGGGAAATCTACGACCCACAGCAGGTTGTAGACTTTATCGTCTAAAAGTCCCATCCTTTTGGCTATCTCTCTTCTCAAAAATCCCAAAGTATCGAAGACTACTTTAGACCTGTCTGAAACTATAAGGATCAGGTCTCCGGCCTTGCTGCCGAATACGGAAGCTATCTCTGCAAGCTGCTGCTGAGTAAAGAACTTGTTCACGGAAGAATTGAATTCTTCCTCGCCTGCTCTGATCCACACCAGCCCCTTGGCTCCATAGCTTCTGGCAGATTCTGTAAGCTTATCTATATCTTTTCTGCTGAATTTATCGCTTCCTCCATCTATACAGATACCTCTCACATCTCCCCCGGCGGCAAGAGCGTCAGTAAATACCTTGAAGCCGCAGCCTGCCACTACGTCGTTGAGCTTTTTCAGCTCGAATCCAAACCTGATATCAGGCTTATCGGAGCCATATCTTTCCATGGCCTCCTTCCAGGTAAGACGCGGCAGCGGAGTCTTTATTTCAACATTCATCAGCTCTTTGAACAATCTCTTCAAAAAGCCTTCCTGCATGTCTATCACATCGTCCATATCCACAAAAGACATTTCCAGATCTATCTGGGTAAATTCCGGCTGCCTGTCGGCCCTCAGATCCTCGTCTCTGAAACATTTTACTATCTGCATATACCTGTCGCAGCCTGCCACCATGAGCAGCTGCTTGAATAATTGCGGAGACTGCGGAAGAGCATAAAAAGAACCGGGATAGACTCTGCTGGGTACCACGTAGTCTCTGGCTCCCTCGGGAGTAGACTTTATCAGCATAGGAGTCTCTATCTCGGTGAACCCGTTTTCATCGAAATAATCTCTGGCAAGTTTAGTTACTTTATGGCGGAATGCCATATTTCTCTGCATTTTAAGTTTTCTGAGATCTAAATATCTGTATTTAAGTCTCAGATTATCATCTACGTTGTCATCATCTTTTACGTAGATAGGAGGCGTATCCGATTCTGAGTATATTATCAGATCATCTGCAAAGACTTCTATATCTCCGGTAGAGAGATTCTCGTTTTTAGCAGTTCTCTCTCTGACAGTGCCTTTGACGCCTATTACATATTCGCTTCTAAGGCCGTCTGCTTTCTCAAACAGTTCCGCAGGGATACTGTCGTCAAAAGTAACTTGCACTATGCCGGTCTTATCTCTCAGATCTACGAAGATAAGCCCTCCCAGATTTCTGCGTTTAGCCACCCAGCCGTTGAGCGTCACTTGTTGTCCCGCCTCAGACAGGCTCAGTCTTCCGCACATGTGGGTCCTTTTAAATAAATTGCTCATATTATATCTGTTTACTCCTATTTAACGATTTCTTCGAATATATCTTCTATTTTTATCTCTCTCTGCTGAGACATAGACATATCTTTCAGAGACACCACGCCCTTATCCAGCTCGTTTTCTCCTATGACGAGAGTATACTTGGCGTTGAGTCTGTCCGCATATTTGAACTGACCCTTTATATTTCTGGCTAAAGTGTCCATCTCCGCAGCCACGCCGCTCTGTCTCAATTCTCTGCACAGCTTAAGGCCAAAAGCTTTGGCCCTCTCTCCCATGACAGCGATAAACACGTCCACGCTGTCGTCAGCCGGAAACTGAGCTCCGCAGGCGTCCATCAGCATCAGCAGCCTTTCTATTCCAAGTCCGAAGCCCACTCCCGGAATAGGAGGTCCTCCCAGTTCTTCGATGAGGTGGTCATATCTTCCTCCGCCGCACACGGTTCCCTGAGCTCCTATGCTGGTAGTAACAAATTCAAAGGCCGTCTTCGTATAATAGTCCAGGCCCCTTACTATATTGGGGTCTACTTTATACTCTATACCCATGGCAGTAAGGTTGGACTTGAGTTCTTCAAAAGCGTTTTTGCAGTCATCGCACAGATAATCGAGCATCCTTGGAGCATCTTTGACTATTTCCTGGCATATCTCCGATTTGCAGTCGAGTATTCTCATGGGGTTGCGGTCATATCTTTCTTTACATGTATTGCAGAGTTCATCATATCTCGGTCTCAAAAACTCTTTCAAAGCTTCTCTGTGCTTCTTTCTACATTCGGGACAGCCCACGCTGTTGATCCTCAGCTCTATCTCGGTGATACCAAGCTGGTTGAGAAAATCGTTGGCCAGACATATCACTTCCGAGTCGGCAAGCATATTAGGAGTTCCAAATACTTCTATACCGAACTGGTGAAAATGTCTGAGACGTCCAGACTGAGGCTTCTCATAGCGGAAGCAATCCGTATCGTAATAATATTTCGTGGGCTGGACTTCTGCGTACTGTTTATGTTCTATAAAAGCTCTCACCGCTCCTGAAGTTCCTTCGGGCTTAAGGGTGATGCTCCTGTTTCCGTGATCGTTGAAGGTATACATTTCTTTCTGGACTACGTCGGTAGTATCGCCTATTCCGCGGGCAAAGACTTCGGTATGTTCGAACATAGGCGTCCTTATCTCTTTAAAACCGTAGTTCTTACAAATTTCTGCGAATTTCCTCTCGACATAGTGCCATTTATACGCCTGAGCAGGTAATAAATCTTTTGTTCCTTTAGGTGCGTTAGTCAACACTTTTTATACCTCCTTAAAAAAGTTCTTTTCCTTTCTCTGTGTCATTTCGTCCAGTCTCTCTATATAGACGCTGTAATTTGATACGTTAGGTATTCTTTCCAGTCTGTTCTCCTTCGGATAATATCTCTTGCTTATGCCTCCTGCTCCGAGAGCCAGAATACTTTGATTTTCATCCATTATCCTTATATTGTATATACATGGCGTATCGCCCTTACAGTAGCCTGTGTTCTCCATGGCTCCCGCCATATGCTTCTGTCTGTATAAATAATACGGTCTGTATCCGGCAGCTTTGAGAATATCCTCCGACGCTTTCAGCATCCGCTCTACGGTCTTTGCCTGTCTGTAATGATATGAAGCGTCGCTTTCTATGAGCCTGGAGGCTCTTTTTACTGCCAAAGTATGTACTGTTATATTGGCGGGATCGAGGGAGATGATCTCATTGAGAGTGTTTTGAAAATCTTCGGGAGTCTCTTCCGGAAGGCCGGCTATGACGTCGGCATTTATCAGGAAATCTCCCGTCTCTTTCGCCGCCCTGAAAGCCTGTCTTATATCCGCTACGCTGTGTGAACGTCCTATCAGCTTTAGAGTGCTGTCCTTCATGGTCTGAGGGTTTATGCTTATTCTCTTTATTCCGTGATCCGCTATCACTCTGAGTTTTTCCTTCGTTATGGTGTCAGGACGCCCTGCTTCTACGGTAAATTCTCTCAGCGCAGAAAGGTCAAAGGCTTCTTCTGTCTTAGAAAGAAGAGCGTCCAGCTGCTCCGCTCTCAGGGTAGTCGGAGTCCCTCCTCCTATGTATATGGATTCTGTCAGGCTCCCGGATTTTCTGAGCGCATCCCCGGCATATTCTATCTCTCTCATGAGAGCCTCCATATACTTTTCTATTTCTTCAGGTCCTTTCTGATTGGAAGTAAAAGAGCAGTAAAGGCATCTGCTGGGGCAGAAAGGGATTCCTATATAGACGCTTTGAGACCTCTCTGCGGCTTTTCCCAGCGCGCTCTGCTGATATTTGTAGATCTCTGTCAGCAACCGTACTTTTTCTTCGCTCAAAAGGTAAAACCTCCGCAGCTTTTCTGCCGCGCGATCAGAAGAAGCGTATTTCTCGGAAAGCTCTCTCATCAGTTTCACCGGCCTTACTCCTGTGAGTATTCCCCAGGGAGGAGAAGTTTTGGTGATCTGGCTTAGTCCCTGATATATCTCGCGCTTTATCTGATTCTTATCTTTGAATCCCTCAGAGTTGAATTCTATTAAAGTGTCTTCCTCTGAGGAAGGTCCTTCATATTCCTGTCCGGCAAATAACCTGTAATCTTCGGGCCTTAAAAATATCTTTATCAGCTCGTTGTAGTCATATTTATCCTGTATATTATCTATTATTATATTATACAAACGGGTTTCCTCTTTTTTCATCTCCGATGGTAGTGGCTCCCATATGTCCCGGAAGCACCGCCGTGTCGTCAGGAAGCACATAGAGTCTGTCCTTTATGGAATTCTTTATTATCCTGTAGTCTCCTCCGTAAAAGTCTGTTCTGCCTATAGAATATCTGAAAAGAGTATCCCCGCTGAACAGATGGCCGCACGTATATATGCACATACCGCCTTTTGTATGTCCCGGGGTATGAAGAAATGTCAGAGTCATATCCCCTACTTTGAGTTCCTGATTGTCTCTGACCCACATATCGGCTTCCACCGTTACAGGATGGCCGAACATTTCTGTCGAGCTGTTGAGAGACGGGTTATTTAGCATCTCTTTTTCTTCACAATATGCCACGACAGCGGCAGACGGAAAGTCCTGCTTGAATCTCGAAACTCCTCCGATATGATCTCCGTGTCCGTGAGTAAGTATGATGTATTCCACTTCTATATGTTCTTTTTCCGCATCGTCAGTAAGGCGGCTCTCATATCCGCCCGGGTCCACGATAAAGCCTTTTTTCGTAGCCTCGTCATACGCAAGATATGTGTTTACCTGCAAAGGTCCCGTCAAATAATGTTTTACTTTCATTTTTAAATCTCCTAAAACAATTTTTTACTGTCCAGCAGAATAGTCACCGGACCGTCGTTTAAGATCCTCACCATCATCTCTGCCTGAAAGATTCCTTCTTGAACTTCTATATCGCCTTCTGATAGAAGATCTATAAAATATCTGTAGAGCCTGCGCGCTTCTTCCGGCCTGGCAGCTTTTGAAAAGCTTGGCCTCTTGCCTTTTCTGACATCTCCCAAAAGAGTGAATTGTGATACTGCCAGAATCTTTCCGAAGACATCTTTTACGGAGAGATTCATCTTTCCGTCGGAATCTTCAAATATCCTGAGGCCCGAAATCTTATCTGCCATATATCTTGCGTCGCTTTCATCGTCTCCGTCTTCGACGCCCAAAAGAACCATAAGTCCTCTCTCTATGGCTCCCGTAACGCTGCCCTCTACCGTCACATCAGCTTCTCTTACTCTCTGTACTACCGCCCTCATCTTTCACCTATGCCTTAGCTCTGTATACCTGGGTTACGCCTTCTATATTTCTGAGATTTCGAAGTACTTTCTGCATCTCCTGAGTACTTGAGATAGACAGCGTTATAGTCATGGTAAGACTTCCATCTCGTCCCGTCTTGGCGTTGACTCCGGAGAGATGAATGTCCATATCTTCACACGCTCTTGAAATGTCAGACAATATACCTTTTCTGTCGCTGCCTACTATACATATTTCCGCATCGTAGGACTTGCCTGCTTTAAGGTCCTCCCACTCTACCTCGATAAACCTCGCCTTTTCATGATCTGGAAGATTAACTACATTGGAACAGTCTCTGCGGTGGACCGAGATGCCTCTTCCCTTAGTTATAAAGCCCACTATGTCGTCTCCCGGTACAGGGTTACAGCATCTGGCCAGCTTTATCATCAAATTGTCCGTTCCCTTCACTATTACTCCGGGACTGTCCTTTTTCTTATGTTCAGCCGCCTTCTGACGTTTAGCCTCCGCAGCCTTTATGTCTTCCATGACCGCTTCGTCTGTCTTAATATCTGCTTTATTGTCCTCGTTGTAATAAGAGAAAAGCAGATTACAGAACTTGCTCATCAGAGAACCGCCGCTTGCCAGCTGGGCGAATCCCTCGTCGCTACTGGCAAAGTTCATAGCTTTCATCGCTCTGTTGATATAAGCTGACTTGGCGCAGAGAACGGGATCATATCCTTTTTTCCTGATGGATTTATCTAAAAGATCTTTACCTTTATCTATATTATCAGACTTATTTTCTTTTTTTAGCCATCCTCTTATCTTGTTTCTGGCGTTGGAGCTCTTGGCTATCTTAAGCCAGTCTACGCTGGGACCGCTGGAATTTGAAGAGGTTACTATCTCGACGATATCTCCGTTCTGAAGAGTGTGGTCTATAGTAACCATTTTACCGTTAACTTTAGCGCCGACGCACTTACAGCCTATGGCCGAATGAATCTTAAATGCGAAATCCAGCGGAGTAGACCCTGCCGGAAGTTCTATCACATCTCCTCTAGGGGTGAACACGAATACCTGGGTCGCAAACAGGTCCATCTTCATCGTCTCTAAAAATACCTTGGGATCATTGATGTCCTGCTGCCACTCGAGAGACTGTCTAAGCCATGCAAGCTTTATATCATCAGAAGAAGCCTTGCCGGACGTATCTCCCTCCTTGTATTTCCAGTGAGCCGCTATACCGTATTCAGCTACTTCGTGCATCTCATGAGTCCTTATCTGAATTTCAAAAGGCTCTCCGTTGTCTCCTATCACCGTGGTATGGAGGGACTGATACATATTCGGCTTAGGCATGGCGATATAGTCCTTGAATCTTCCCGGTATAGGTTTCCACATGGTGTGGACTATGCCTAAGACGGCATAGCAGTCTTTTACGGTATCTACGATAATTCTTACAGCTATAAGGTCGAAGATCTCATCTATCTGTTTTTTCTGATACTTCATCTTCTTATATATGCTGTAAAAATGCTTGGCTCTTCCGTATATTTCATAGTGAAGATCCATGTCGTCCAGAGACTCTTTTATCTCTCCGATGACAGTATTTATAGTGTCCTCTCTTTGAGACCTTCTCAAGCTGACTTTCTCCTGCAGATCTTTGAATTCCTCAGGATGAAGGTACTTAAGAGCTATATCTTCCAGCTCGAACTTTACCGTAGAAATACCCAGTCTGCTGGCCAAAGGCGCATATATCTCCAGCGTCTCTTTACATTTTTCTTCTATCTTGGCTGGCTTCATGAATTCTATGGTGCGCATGTTATGAAGTCTGTCGGCCAATTTTATTATGAGGACTCTTATATCCTTAGACATGGCCAGAAACATCTTGCGGAAATTTTCTGCCTGTATTTCTTCTTTAGATTCAAATTTGATGGTTCCCAGTTTAGTGACGCCGTCTACCAGGAGAGCTATCTCTTCTCCGAAATCGGCTACCAGCTCTTCTCTCGTATAATCGGTATCCTCAACAGCGTCATGCAAAAGCCCACCGATGATAGTCGCCTCGTCCATTCCCAGTCTGGCCAGAATGAGCGCCACATTGATCGGGTGGATAAAGTAAGGTTCTCCGCTCTTTCTAAGCTGTCCGTCGTGAAGTTCCCTTCCCTTATCGTAAGCCTTTCCTATCAGTTCGGTGTCGTATTTAGAGTTTATATTCAGCAATTCCTGTAAAAATTCTTCTCTGTTTTCCATCAAATAAAACTCCTGTGCTGCTTCTGATTTTTATTTCTTTTTATTCTTGCTCTTTATCTGTTTAGTATATTTAGATTCCTCTCCGCTCTTGCATAAATCATAATAGAGAGGGCTGCATACGAATATAGACGAATAGCATCCAACGATTATACCTACCATCAGAGGGATTATAAATTCCCTGATGGAAGACGAGACCATTATACACAGAGGAATCATCACTACGAGGGTGGTCAGAGACGTCATTATGGTTCTGTTGAGAGTGCTGTTTATACTGTTGTCTATATTGGCCTCAAGGCCTGCTTTTCTATATAACCCAGTATTTTCTCTTATCCTGTCAAAAATAACTATAGTATCGTTTATGGAATAACCTACTAAAGTAAGTATTGCCGCAATGAAAGGATTGTTTACCGTAAATCCGAAAATACCGTAAAAAGCTATCACTAACAGCACGTCATGAACTACTCCTGCGATAGCCGAAAGACCGTATTTCCATGACTTGAATCGGAAGATGATATATATGAGCATTCCCACGGAGGCGATGGCCACCGCTTTTACCGCGTTGAGCTTAAGTTCGTCTCCTACAGAAGGTCCAAACTGCTCCGAAGCTAATACATCTTCATCGGTTATTCCAAAGTTTTCTTCGAGAGTCTTTACAACTTCTGCCCTCTGATCAGTATCAAGAGCTTCTATAGTCTTTATGACTACCTGCTCGTTGCCTTCTCCCGAGTAGATTATCGACGGATTGAGATCATACTCTTTTACAGCTTCTTCCACTTCAGATATGGCTACCTGTTCATGCAGATCAACCTGTATCATGGTTCCGCCTGTGAAATCGATTCCGTAATTCATTCCCCTGACAAAGGTAACCGCAAAACCTATGATTATTATTCCGGCGCTGATGATATAAAATACTTTTCTGTGTCTGATAAATGAAAAAGTCTTGTGGAGGAACTGCCTCGGAGTTCCGTCTTCATTGACTCCGAAGTACTTGTTTTTAGAAAACTTTTTGCTCTCTGCCAGAAGCGAAATAAACAGTTGTGTTATTATCACCGCCGTAAATATACTTATGATAATACCTATCATCAGAGTGAGGGCAAAACCTTTTACCGATGTGGTTCCCACCTCATATAATACTACCGCTGCGATCAAGGTCGTGATCTGAGCGTCTAAAACAGTGGTCAAGGCGTTTTTAAAGCCTGCCTGCACAGAAACTCTTATGCTCTTTCCTGCGCATATCTCTTCTTTTATCCTGGCGAAAATTATTACGTTGGCGTCTACCGCCATACCTATGGACAGTATGAGGGCCGCGATTCCCGGAAGCGTGAGGACAACATTGAAAAGAGACATAGACCATATGAACATGGCTACATAAAGCATGAGAGCAATATCGGCCACCAGACCCAGCAGTCCGTAAAAGGCTATCATCAATATGAATATTATTCCTATGCCGATGGCGCCTGCTATTATGGACTTATCTAAAGCGTCGGCTCCGATGGAAGCCGCCTGCACAGACGACTGTACTTCCACCAGGTCTACAGGCAGAGCGCCTCCCCTGATGAGAGCGGCCGTAGTAGACGCTTCCTCTTTTGTATAGCCCCCGGTAACTTCGCACTGTCCTCCGGAAATCACCTGCTGTACGTTAGGATGAACTATTATTTCATCGTCCAGCACTATAGCTATCTGGTCTGCAGTCATCCCCTCTATGGACGGTGTGACGGTTTTATTCAGAGCAGTTCTGGTTCCCTCTTCAAAGAGGGAAGCTCCTTCGCTGTCAAACTCCAGTTCTATCTTGTAATGGGAACCGTCTGTGGCTATCTGAGCGTCTTTTACGTGACTTCCGTCTACTACCAGACTGCCGTCAGCCAATACGAATTTGAGCTGAGCAGTCTTGCCTACTGCCTTTATCGCCTCATCTGCGTCTTCTGCTCCCGGTATCTCTACTCTTATTCTGTCGCTGCCTTCTATGGTTACAGACGACTCTGCGACTCCCATCTGATTGACGCGATTATCTATGACGGCTCTGGTCTGCTCCATGAGACTTCTGAGTTCTTCTCCTTCAAGATCTGTCTGGGCTTCCATGACTACATATACGCCTCCGTTTATATCGAGACCGTACTTTAAAGCATCTTTGGCAGAATTCATGGATCCTATCCCAAATATGCTGACATACCAGGCAAAAAACGTTATTATCAGTACCAGCCCCGCCAGTACCCTCTTGAATGATTGACTCATAATTTCAAAACCTCTTTTCTTACGTCTCCGGTCGTTCCTATATTTTAACAATCCTTTGCTTTGTCTCGTACAACCAAACCTGCCGAAAGCTGCGCTCTGATTTAAAATTGTCTTTTATACATAATATAGGCATTTTATTTTACATTATATTGTACTACTTTTTGTGTCGGTTTACAAGGAAAATACTGCATTTTGTGACTTTTTATGAACGAAGTAAGCGTTCTGTTTTCAGATAGCAAAAAAGCCTGCTCTCCCTGTTGTAATGGAAAGCAGGCTTTCGGTCGTATAAGCTGTTTTTACTTCTTTTTGGCGGCAATTCCGTACAGAGTACTTCCTATGATGAAGAACCACACCACCGCCCTGTACCATTGAAACATCATATAACCCATGCCGAAGTATTGAGGCATGCCTATGCTCATAAATACGACGCTGTTTATTGCAAGGTTGGTAAGCAGTATAGTCGGCGCCGCCATATAGCCATACTTCCCCGCCCTTGTGAAGTCTTTTACCGCATAAATAATTAAAAGGCACATGGCTACAAGGATTATAGCTTCTGGTATATAGTCGACATACAGCGGTAATCGAAGGAAGTTTTCCTCATTTATCTGTCGCTTAAGGACGAGTATCCAGTTAAAAACATAGTACGCTGCATTAGGCATTATGAGTATGGCCAACGCAAGAAAAAATCCACGTGCATGTTTCATACGACTCTCACCTCTTTTAGTTAACATTTACATATGTTGCAAATGATGCTTCTCCCGGATATTTTCCATTTAATACATATGCAATGCTCTGAGTAAATTTAACAGTTGCGGAATCACCTGCCAAATAATAATAGTCCTGTAAACCTGTAACAGAACTGAATTGTTCTGTCCAATTTAGTGCATAAGCATAATTTCTTACTTGATAAAGTCCGTTTATAGGTGAATTAGAAGTCGGGTATTTATATGCTACACCTTGTAATTCTAAAGAGCCTCTATGCTTTGTGAGCTGAGTACCTGATGGTGACTCTACTATATGGGAAGCCACCTTATATGGTTTAACGCCAACAAAGGTGCTGGATATTCCTGTTCCCTTTAACTTATAAAACTGAATCGTCCCTTTTAGAACATGTCTCCCTGTAACCCTTTCGGAATCGGAAACGCTTCCTGTTGATGTTGTTGAACGAACAACAACATTATCCATTACAGCATAAGAGGTTGTCGCATACAGCTCTATATCAGTATCTTCACCCATTTGAATAAGATCATTATATTCTTTAGCTGAAATTAAACTGGCAGATCTTAACGATTCAATTGTTCCTAAGCTTTCTTCAATTATATAATAATTCACATCTCCATCAATTGAAATACTATTATTATGTGTTTCAATTTTAAAAAAATCATCTAAATTCTTCTCAATTTTAGTCACAATTTTGCCATCAATATTTTGTGATGGTGCGCCGGAATTATCATACTGAGAAATAACTACATCACAATCTTTCCCAAATTCAACAGTTTTTGTAGAAAGATCTGCACCAGCTTCATTTGCCTAAGTAAATATAGTGGTGGACAAAATCAAAAGCATTACCATACATAATACTGCTAATCTTTTCATTTTTCTACCTCCCTTTCTTTTTATTGCTTGTTGTTTATTTAACACACAATATCATAATTAGACTACTATTGCAATATACTTTACTTATATTTTACATAAGTTTTACTTATACTTTAAATATAAAAACCCCGACAGTAGTCGGGGCATTTCCTGTAATTTTTATATTGGGGAGCGGAACGTTTATTCTTCTTCCACATCTTTTTCGGATTTAACATCCTCTTCGACATCAGAAGTCTTCTTGAGTTTCTTAGGCACAACCTTTTTAACTTCTTCTTCCACGGCAGCTTCTTCTGTCTTTGCAGGTCTGTTGCTCGGAGTTGTAACCGTAGAAACGGACCAGCGCATCATTTCAAACTTTACCTTATCTGCTCCCACCTGGATAACTATGGTCTCGTCCTTAGTCTTTACGATCTTTCCGCAGATTCCGCCGATGGTGACGATCTCGTCGCCCACCTGAAGGCTGCTCCTCATCTCTTGAATCTGTTTGTCCTTCTTTCTCTGGGGTCTTATCATCAGGAAATACATCGCAATGATAAGTATCAATAAAGGAGCTAAGCTTATAAGTTGTTGCATACTCTAATTTCCTCCTAAGTAAAAGTAATACCGCAAGTATTATTGGTGCCGGCGATGGGGGTCGAACCCATACGGTGTCGCCACCACAGGATTTTGAGTCCTGCACGTCTGCCAATTCCATCACGCCGGCACGTATTGGATATTATACCATACTTCCGTGGAGGAGGCAATACCCCGGCCGGGGTTTTTGCGGGGCGGTTTTCTCCGGCTGCGCCGCTCATCCGTCCTGCCGCCGCTTTTCCATCACGAAGTTCGTCATCCGCACGCCGTGGCGCTCCACCCGCTGCTCCCGGATCACGCGGTACCCCCTGGCCTCAAAAAACGGCCGGGCCGTGATGGAGGCGTGGGTGGTGATCACGGGCGCGTCCACCGCCCGCTCCAACCGGCCCAGCAGCGCCGTGGCGATGCCCTGCCCCTGACGGTCCCTGTGCACGTACAGCCTGTCGAGATAGCCCGTGCCGTCGATATCCCCGAAGCCCACGATAAGGCCCTCGCCCTCCACCGCCACCAGCGAATGGTGCGCCAGCAGGGACCGGTTCCAGCGGTCCCGGTCCGGCGCGCCATCGGCCCAGGCGTCCAGCTGCTCCGGGGAATAGTCGGCGGCGTTCACCGCGTGCACCGTATCATAAAACAGCGCCGTGATCTGCGCAAGGTCCCCCGGCTCATACCTGCGGATCTTCATGCGGTACCTCCTCTTTCGGGGCGCGCGGGCGCGCGGCTTTCCCCCGGCCCGCCGGCAGCGGGGGCAGGACCTTCACGCGCTTGAAGCGCTTGAGTTTTCTGCGCACGTATTCCTCCGCCAACGGCAAATCGGCCAGCGGGCAGCGCATAGCCAGCACCTGCCAGTACCGGGGATGGAAAAACAGCAACGTTGCCCCCTCACGCCACACGCGCACCCGGCGGATGCTCTCCCAGGGCAGTGTCACGCGCCGAACCAGCATAAGCCCTTCCAGCGGCGGACGGTCGTCCCCGGCCGCGAGCCGCTCCACGATCTCCGGGGTGGTGAAGCGCGCGTAGAGCCGCAGCGCGCCGCAGCCCTCCGGCACGTAGACGCGGGCATGGACTCCCTGCCGGTCCAGAACGAAATGCACGCGCTCCGGGCCGCGCAGCAGCATCAGCGCCAGCAGCGCCGCCAGCATCCCGGCGAGCAGGCCCAGCATCACCCACAGGAAGCCCTGCCGCAGCAGCGCCGTCACACCCGCCGCCCCGGTGGCCGAGGCCTCGGCCGCCAGCACGGCCGCCAGCGCCACCAGCCACGCCGGCAGCGCCACGCGCAGCACATCGTTCCAGGAAAACCAGTCCGTCACGGGGTTTCGGATGATGCCGAAGGACAGCTGCTCCCCGGTTTTGGGGAGCCTTCCCCCGCAGTAGGGGCAGCTTTCGCCCAGGGGCGTTTCCGTGCGGCATTTACGGCAATAATTGACCAGCGGCATGGGCCACGACCTTTCCGTTTTTTGGGACGCATGCCCTCGCGCCCGGCGGGCATGCTTTTCCATGAGGTGATCGCAACATGAACGCATTTTCCACCCTGCGGGATCTGGTCGAAAACGACCCCGCCAGCAAGCAGCTCTTTGACCGCCTGCCGCCCGACGCGCAGGTAGCGCTGCAGGAGCAGCGGCAGGAGATCTGCACCTATGCGGACCTGGAGCGCGCGGCCGCAAGTTTTGAGCGCCGCGGGCGCGGCTGGTAGGCAATTTGGCGGCCGGCAGCTCATAGGCTGTAGGGACATCACCCCGAAAGGAGAACCTCTATGGCCGAACAAAACGGTACCAACACAGGCAAATGCGCCGAGGAGTACGTCGTCAAGCGGGGCGACAGCTTCTACCTGATCGCGCACAAGCTGGGCGTACCCCTGCGTGACCTGCTGGCCGCCAACCGCGACATTCACCCCGCCCGCCTGATGGTGGGCGACGTGCTGTGCGTGCCCCGCGAGGAGGACGATTCCCCGCAGACGGGCGGGCTGGGCGGCTCCGGCACGACCCAGACCACGCAAGCCACCGGCACGACTCCGTCCACCGGCACAACCCAGACCACCCAGGCCACCGGCACGGCTCCGTCCACCGGCATGACCCAGACCACGCAAACCACCGGCACGACCCAGACCACGCAGGTTACCGGCATGGCTCAGGCCACCGGCACCACCCAGACCACGCAGGTCACGGGCACGGTTCAGGCTACCGGCACAACCCAGGCCACGGGCGCGACCCAGGCTACCGGCACGACCCAGGCCGTCCAGCCGACCTGCATGACCGGCCAGATCGCCCCGGACACCACCCTTTCCTGCACCGAGGACGAACAGTGGACCGTGCAGAAGGGGCAGACCGTATCCGACCTGCAGCTGCGCGGGCTGGTGAGCCGCCACACGCTGGAGACGGCCAACCCCGGCGTGGACTTCGAAAATCTGCGTGTGGGCCAGAGCGTGTGCATCCCCAAGGACAACGTGCCCTGCGAGCTGCCGGAAACCTATACGCTGGCCGCCACCGAAACGCTGGAGGCCGTGGCCATGCGCTTCAACCTGCCCGTGGCCAGCCTGCTGCGCGCCAATCCGTGCCTGGCCCCGCAGGACTTTGAAGGGGGCGTCACGGTCATTCTGCCAAGGTAAACGCTCACCCGGCCTCGCGGATGAGGCGGGCCACCAGCTGCTCGATATGCTGCCGGGCGGCCTGCGCGGAGAGCAGCTCGTCCTCCGGGGCGGGCGGCTCGTCGCCCATGAGGCCCACGAACTGGCTCACCTTCAGGCCCAGCGCGTCCTGCATGTCCTGATCGCTTCCGCCCTGGGACACCAGATAATAGCACAGGATGGAGTCCGTCTGGCCCATGCGGTGGGCGCGGTCCTCCGCCTGGCTGTGCACGGCGGGCGACCAGTCCAGCTCGCCAAAGACCACGCAGCTGGCGCGCTGCAGGTTCAGACCCGCCGCCGCGCGCAGCGACAGGCAGCACAAATCGGTACGCCCCGCCATGAAGCGCTCCACCGAGCGCTCCTTCATGGCGGGCGTTTCGCGTCCGGTGATGAAGGCCGGCGAATACGCCTTAAGCTCCTTTTTGTACAGGTCCATCACCTGATGATGATGGGCGAAGAGCAGCACCCGCTCGCCCGCGTCCAAAAGCGCGCGCACGAACTGCGCCACATAGGGCGCCTTGGCCATGCCGGTGGCCTGCCGCTCACCGCTCTCCACCGCCATCTTCCACAGGGCGCGCTGGGAGGGGGCGGCCGCCTCGTCGTTTTTCAGCTGGGCGAGCGTCGCGCGCACGGGCTCCATCAGGCGGCGATACACCGCGTCGTCGCTTTCCACGGGCATGACCAGCCGGCGCTTGGGCGGCAGCTCCGTGAGCACGTCGCGCTTGGTGCGCCTGAGCATGAGGCCCTCCTCACGCAGCTTTTCGCCCAGCAGCTCCGGCTTGGCCACGATCTGATTGCCGTAGCCGTAGCACCATTCGCGCGTGAAGCTCTCATAATCGCCCAGAAAATGAAAGTCCAGTATGTTGACGACGTTCCAGATCTCCGCGCCGCGGTTGTAGATGGGCGTGCCGCTGAGGCCCACCACGCGGCGGGCCGCCCCGGCCAGGAGGCTTGCGGCGGAGTATTTCTCGGTGCCGCTGTTGCGCAGCTCCTGAATTTCGTCAAAGATCACGGTGGGGATGGCGCATTCGGGCAGCGCCTCCTTCCAGCCGCGCAGCAGCAGGTAGTGCATCAGGTAGATATCCGCCGGGGGCAGGGCGTAGGGCTTGAGGCCGCGGATCACATGCACCGACAGGGGGCTTCCGTCCGGACGGCGCACGAAGCGCGCGATCTCGTTTTCCCAGTTGCGAAGCAGGTGCGGCGGGGCCACCACCAGCGCCGGATACGCGCCCGTCTGCGCCAGCATCGCAAGCGCCTGCACCGTTTTGCCAAGGCCCATTTCGTCGGCCAGCAGCGCCCGGTCCGTGCGCAGAAGAAACGCCAGCCCCTCCTGCTGAAAGGGCGTCAGCGTGCCGGTAAAGACCGACGGGCTGGGCTCCACGCGCTCGGGCATCCGCCGCGCCGTCTCGCGGCGCACCACGTATTCCCGCGCGTCGGTCAGCGCCTGCTCCCAGCGCTCCCGGTCTGCGGCGCGCACGGCCAGCGGATAGCGCAGCATCAGCCAGTTGAGGTCCCCCACGATGCGCCGGTGCGCCGGGAAGCGCGCCTCGCCCCGGCGGCCGCTCTCCGACCCCGGAAACAGCCGCTTGCACAGCTCCGTCACGCCCGGGTCACCCCGGACCACCCAGCAGTCCCGGCGGCGGTTGTAGCTGAGCGTGCCGTAGGTGCGGTGCGCGCCCCCTTCCTCCGGCTGCGCGCCGTCCGTGTCCAGGAGGTAGGGAGGGATCAGCGAAACATC
>OLRD01000240.1_pt1 | contig 50570 bp, 43 predicted proteins | sample 1672051 | NCBI WGS metagenome assembly OLRD01 (sample SAMEA3136640, study PRJEB25190) | human gut metagenome | biome: human gut; feature: human-associated habitat; material: faeces | place: Austria | collected 2013 | reverse complement strand
AGTTCCCGGGAGAAGGTGGCAGGGGTTACCATGGAGCTTTCAATATGCAAATGGATATCGATAAACGAAGGGATGCAATAGCATCCCTTCGCATCGATCACCTCATCTGCAGGCAATGGGCAGGGCCCATCGACAAATGCGTAACGAATCCGGCCGTCTTCCATGAGTATCCAACCCGGCAGGAAGGTTTTCAGCCAGGTATTGAATACGTGCGCATTCTGCAAAAGTGTTCTCATGATTATTGATAGATCTCCTCGTTGTAGCGCAGGATCCAGGCGTCATTCTTTTCGCTGTACAGTTCCCAGTTGGGGGCGCTGGAGACGCTGACGGCATCGCCATAGCACATGCCGGCGGCCTGCTCCTCGGTCAGCTCAACCTTCATGTTCGCGGGGGCTTCCACGCGATCGATGGCATCCTGATACTGCACATCATAGCTGATCAGCCAGGAGATGAACTTGTAGGCCAGGTCGGTATTCTGGCAGCTCTTGGTGATGTTGACCTGGTTGATGCCCAGATAGGAACCCTCTTCAGGAACAATCACATATTCCAGACCATCCACGGCAGAGGTAATGGTGCTGGCGTCAAAGTCCTGGCACACGGCCACGGAAACTTCGCCCAGCTCAAACTTGCTGGCCAGGTCGCCGGAGCTCTCATAGAAGGTGGCGCCGTTATCCGCAAGCTGCTCAATCAATTCAAAGGCAGGGTCCTCATTTTCAGCGGGATCAACACCGGCCACCTTGCCGGCAACCTCGATCATGTAGGGGCCGGAGGTAACGGTGATGTCCGGCAGGGCCAGCTGGCTGGCAATGCCCTCGTCCCACAGCTGCTTCCAGCTGGTAATGGGTTCATCCACCATGGCAGGATCATACAGGATACCAAAGCCGGTCACCGTATATCCGGGGCCATAGCCGTTGTTGGGGTCCTGGCAGAAGTCATACAAATCGGTCAGACCTTCGATCTTGTCAGCCTCGATGGGCAGGAAGAGATCGGCGGCAATGGCCTCTTTTACATAGTAATCGGAGAAGTACACAATATCGTAGCCTTCGGGATTTTCCATCAGCTTTGCCAGGCGCTGACTGTTATTGCCCGTTTCCACAACGATCTTGCAGTTGTTGGCCGCCTCAAAGGGCTCAAAGACATTCTTGGTAATGATGTCAATGTTGGCCGGCCAGGTGGAAATGACCAACGTGGGGACATCTTCCGCCATGGCAGCGGGCATGCAGGCCATCAGCATAACAAGCGCAGCCAGCATAGCAATGATCTTGTTGAACTTCATAAGATCCTCTCCTTATCAGATTGATGATGTATGATCAACGCAAATGCGCTGTCACCGGCTTCAGGCGGATACCAGAATGGACTTGTCCGGGGAGATGAACAGCGTTACCCGCTCATGCAGGTGCAAACGCTGGGTCACATCCGTGTTGACCAGGTATTCGCCTTCCTGGGTTTTCACCAGGTACTGCAGCTGCTTGCCCAGGAAGGTGCAAACCAGTACCTCGCCGGGGAGACGGTAGTCGCCCTGGGCATCCGCGCCCTCCAGCACGATGTCCTCCGGCCGGCAGGCGCATTGCATCCGGTCCTGGGTCACGGGCTGACGGAAGGTGGCGCCGGAGGCCGATACGTAGTGGTCCCCCTGACGGGTAAGGGGAATGAAATTTTCAAAACCCACAAACCGTGCGGTAAATTCATTGACCGGCCGGGTGTATATGTTTTCCGGGACGTCCATCTGCTCAATCTTGCCGCCATTCATAATGGCCACCTGATCGGAAATGGAGAAGCATTCCTCCTGGTCGTGGGTGACATAGACGGTGGTGATGCCCATCTCCTGCTGCAGGCGGCGAATCTCCACGCGCATTTGCACACGGAGCTTCGCGTCCAGGTTGGAAAGCGGCTCATCCAGCAGCAGCAGCTTGGGCTTGAGCACCAGGGAACGTGCCAGGGCAACCCGCTGCCGCTGGCCGCCGGACATCTCCGCAGGCAGACGCTTTTCATAGCCCGACAGGTTCACGCGCTCAAGCATGGCGCTGACGCGCTGGGCAATTTCGGCCTTGGGTACTTTTTGCTGGCGCAGGCCGAAGGCCACGTTGTCAAACACATTCAGGTGAGGAAACAGTGCGTAGCTTTGGAACACATAGCCAAAACCGCGCTTGTGAATCGGTACATGGCTGAAATCCTGCCCGTTGAACAGGAAGCGGCCGCTGAGAACATCAATAAAGCCGGCCATGGTGCGCAGTGTGGTGGTTTTGCCGCAGCCGCTGGGCCCCAGCAGGGAAACCAGTTTCCCCTCCGCAATGTCAATACAAAAGTCCTTCAGGATAACGTTTTTGCCGTAACCGGCGCAGACGTCTTTCAATTCAATCAGTGCCATGGGAACCTCCTTAGTTCGTTTGCAGCTTAACGCCCAGCAGTTTTTCAGCAAGCACCATAATCGCAATGGTCATGAGCATCAGGATGACCGATGCAGCGGCAATGGTGGGATCAATCCGCCCCTGCACATAACTCATCATGGCGGTGGGCAGTGTCATGGTACCAGGGTTGGAAACAAATACGCCGATGCAAACGTCGTTAAAGGAATTGATGAACGCCAGAATAAAGGCTGACATCAAACCCGAGCGGATGTTGGGGATCACCGAGGCAAAAAACGCCTTAGGGGCGGAACAGCCCAGTGAACGCGCAGCCTCTTCAATGGAGAAATCAAAGTTTGCCAGGGCGGAGGAGGTCACACGGATGATATAGGGGATCCCAATAAGCGTGTAACCTACCAGCAAACCGGCATAGATGGAGCCACCCAGGTTCGGCACGAAGGACTTGAGCAGAGAAAAGCCCAGCACAACCGCGGGAATCAGTGTGGGGGAGATGAAAAATCCGTTGAGGAGCGCCTTGCCCTTGAATTTATACTTGTTCATGGCATATGCGGCCGGGACGCCCAGCAGCATGGCCAGCAGCGTACCAAACAGGGACACCACAAAGGAAGTTCTGAAACCATCCAGGAAACTTTTGGAAGTAAAAGCATTTTCAAACCATTGCAGGGAAAAGCCATTGGGCGGGAAGGACAGCGCGCTGTCTCCGTTGAAAGCCGTGCCAATCATCACCACCATGGGACCAATCAGGAACAGGTAGGTGAACAATGTCAGTGCCAACAAACACTTGCTCTTTCTCATACGTGCTCCTTTCGGTTAATGCAGCCTGCCAGGTTGGTCAGCGCTACATTGACCACGATGGTAATTACGATCATCACGCAGGCGACCATGGCCGCGCTGTTCCAGTCGTTCATGCTGTAGGCGTACTGGTACAGCAGCGTAGAAAGCACCTTCGTCTTGCTGCCGCCCAGCAACGAAGGCGTGGCATAGGCCGTGACCGTGCCGGTGAATACCAGCATGCTGCCGGTAATCAGTCCGGAAACACTCAGGGGCAGCACCACCTTGGCAAAGGCCTTGATGGGGCCGCAGCCCAGCGTACGCGAAGCGAGAATCAGCTCATCATCAATGGATTCCATCACACCCACCAAGGAGAGCAGCATGAGCGGCATGAACAGCTGAATGTAACCCACCAGCATGGAGAATTCGGTGTAGAGCATGGTAATGGGCCTTTCAATAATGCCCAGACCTACCAATAAGTTATTGAAGTTTCCCTTTTTCCCCAGCAAGACAATCCAGCAGATGGAGCGAACGATGGCCGAGGTTAACAGGGGAAAGGTGGCCAGGGAGATCGCCATGCTTTTGCGGCCGGCAGAAAGGCGGGAAATGTAGAAAGATACCGGCAAGCCCACCACCGCGCACACGAAGGTTGTAATCAGGGAGAGCTTCATGGTACGCGCCAGCGAGTTATTGAAAAAAGACATTTGGAAAATTTCCCAGTATCCGCTTAGCGTTAGATTGCCTTCCGTACCAATGAAGGTCTGGGCAATAATGGAAAGCACGGGATAGGTGCAGCAAATGATAATGAACGCAATACCGGGAGCAGACAAAAGCGCGATTGTTCGCCTTTTCAAAAGTTTTCCCACCATTTCCTCGAAGTCTTTTGAGAAAAAATCCGCAAAATTCGGCACGAATCGCGAATTTCGCTCCATATAATACGGGAAAAAATGCATTTCGTCAAGGCTAATTTGTGCAAAAGCCTTGATTCATTTTCCAATAACAAGGAGAATTTTCACAGTTTTTATGGCTTGGATGTCTTAAATAAGTAGAGAGTACGAAAAAAAGATACTGTAGAATGCAGGATTGCCTGCCGGGCGGAGGCTGCTATTTAGGGCCCTGCCTTTTTTATTGGGATGGATTTCTTGAGGGGAGCCGTATACGGCCATTCGTGCAGGACGCATGCCAGGCGCCTCCAAGCGTGCATGCAACGCTGCTGCAAAAAACCAGAAAAAGCACGAAATACCATGGGATTCAGCAGCGTTCGACACTTGACACGGAAAAGATGGAAGGTATAATAGTAGCTGTCACAAAAGAACATCGCATTCCGGCAGAATGGAAGCATGGGAGGAATCGACAATGCAGGATATTCAGGTAACCTTGGCCAAGAACCTGAAGGCCAAGCCCCAGGACGAGAGCAAGCTGGGCTTCGGTAAGATCTTTACCGATCATATGTTCCTGATGAATTACGAACAGGGCAAGGGCTGGATCAACCCCCGCGTGGTGCCGTATGGAGATTTTTCCATTGACCCCGCGGCTATGGTGCTGCATTATGGTCAGGCCATTTTTGAGGGCACCAAGTGCTATCGCCGGGCAGACGGCGGCCTGCAGCTGTTCCGCCCCATGGAAAACTTCAAGCGCATGACCCGCAGCGCAGAGCGCCTGTGCATGCCTAAGCTGGATGAGGAGCTTGCCTTTGCGGGCCTGAAAAAGCTGCTGGAAATTGATGGCGCATGGGTTCCCCACCAGGAAGGGACCAGCCTGTATATCCGCCCCACAATGATTGCTCTGGACCCGCAGCTGGGTGTGCACGCGGCGCATTCGTATCTATTCTATATCATCCTTTCGCCGGTAGGCGCCTATTACGCGGAAGGCCTGAAGCCCGTGGGCATCTACGTGGAGGACGAATACGTCCGTGCGGTGCGCGGCGGCGTGGGCTTTACCAAGTGCGCCGGCAACTATGCTGCCAGCATCCTGGCAGGGGAGATTGCCGCGCAGAAAGGGTATGCCCAGGTGCTGTGGCTGGACGGTGTGGAGCAGAAATACGTGGAAGAAGTAGGCTCCATGAACATGATGTTCGCTTACGGGAACAAGATCGTCACGCCGGCGCTCAATGGCAGTATTTTGCCGGGCATTACCCGCAATAGCGTGCTGACCCTTGCCGGCCAGCTGGGGTATGAGGTGGAAGAAAAGCGCCTGGCCATTGCGGACATCTTTGATGATATCAAGAGCGGAAAACTCACCGAGGCCTTTGGCACAGGTACGGCAGCGGTGATTTCCCCCGTGGGTGAGCTTTGCTGGAAGGGTGAAAAGCTCACCGTGGGCGATGGCCAAATCGGGCAGGTTTCGCAAAAGCTCTACGATACCCTCACGGGGATTCAGTACGGCAAGCTGCCCGATGAAAATCATTGGATTGTGAAAATTTGAAATTACGCCTCCGCTTGATACGCGAGGCGGGCGGGGAGGCTTCATGCAACGGGAAAGCAATGTACAAACGCTGAATTGGGCGGATAAGACCATGAGCGTGCTGCGGCTTCAGCAGCTGGAGGCATGCGAAAAAAGGCTATCGGCCTATCTGGGCTTCGGCTTGTTTTCCGGCTGTGACGACGCGCATGTGGAGGAACTCTGGGCCACGTCCTACGAGGCGGGGGAGCAGAAAGACCATAACATGCTGCATACGGTCGAGGGCCTGCAAAACCGCGTGTTGGCGCAGCTTCCACGGGAGGCTGCGCTGCTTTCCGTGCAGGAACACATGTTGGTGGAGCGGATGCTGCTCTTCGACGGGGAAGCGGAACTCATGGATGTGGAGGAAGCGGCTGCGGCGGAGTCGCTGCTGGCGAGGATGTGGTGCTACTTACGGCAGGAGGAGGACCGTTTCATTCTCTGCCTTCCCCGAACCCTGTGGCAACCCCTTCGCCGGGAACTGGAAGATCCGGAACATGACAAGACCCGGCAGCTGGTTTTCCGCTTTGACGCCACGATTCGTGGGCTACTGTATATCAGTGGATTCCTGCACTTTGGGCAGCCCCTGCGGCACCTGCTCACTGATGTGCTCAACGGTGACACGTCCCAGACGCATCTGGCCATGCGCTTTCTGCGCGCGTCCTATGATTATTTCTACGATGAGCAGGGTGCCATGGTGCTGCTGCATCCCGGGTTGGCTGAACCGGAACGGCTCATCCATGAGGTGCGGCATGCCGAGCTTACCTTTGAGATGAACGAAACGATCTTGATCGGAGCCATCAACGGTGCCTTCCCTGAGGAGATTCCTCTGACACAGATGATGCAGGGACTGCTGCGGGGAGCGGTACGGCCCGAAATCACCCTGGAGGAAGCGGTGGAGGATTTACGCATGCTGGCAAAGCAAGGCGTGTCCCTGGAGGAAATGAACGAGGTGCTTTCCTCTCTGCTGCTGGTGTTGCCCACGCCGGCCATGCTGGAAGGTGTGCGAATGATTTACCAGCAAACACCCCGATGGGCACTGATGAAATCGGCGGTGATGCACTGATGGCCTGCTATCAAACGCATATTGATCCGGCACTTCAGGGGCAGCGGCTGGACGCTGCCCTGCGCCGTACTTTCCCGGAGCTCCCGTCCTGGGCGCTTCGGGATGCTTTTACCCATCGGGACGTTAAGGTGGACGGCAAGCGGGTCAAAGCCGATCTGCGGGTACACGGTGGAGAATGGGTGCAGGTGTATGTGATGGAGCAGTCTCCTGCGCTGGATGTGGTGTATGAGGATGCCAACCTGCTGCTGATTAACAAGCGGCCCGGCATTTCCGTCACCGAGGATGCGGGGGGCGGCGCTACCTTGACGGATATGGTGGCCCGCTATGCCCGCCAGCGGGGAGAAGCAGCGTCTCCGCAGCCTGTGCACCGCTTGGATAACCAGACCAGTGGGCTGGTGCTTTTTGCCAAGAACCAGGAAGCGCAGGCCATTCTGGAGGATGCCTTTCGGGAGCGACTCCCCAAGAAGGAATACACCTGCCTGGTGCGGGGCATTCCCAAGCCGCCCCAGGCCTTGTGCAGGGCCTACCTGACCAAGGATGCTGCGGCCGCCCGTGTTACGATACATGACCATGAAACCCCGGGCAGCAAACCCATTGCGACCGCCTACGAAACCCTGGAGGCCGGCCCCATCAGCCGCCTGCGGGTGGAGCTGATTACCGGCCGTACCCATCAAATCCGTGCGCACATGGCTGCGCTGGGCCATCCGCTGCTGGGGGACGATGTATATGGTGACCGTGCCTTTAACCGTGCGAACAAAGCTCGTCGGCTGATGCTGTGCGCCACCAGGTTGACCCTGTACACGGGGGGACGACTGCCGGAAGTGGAGGGACATACCTTTACGATTCCCTGTCCCTTCTAAGTACCATAAAGCGAGGAAAGAAACCATGATTCGACTGATTGCCACCGACATGGACGGGACGCTGCTGGTCCATGGGGTTACGGGGATTCCGGATGAAAACCTGCGTGCCATGAAGCAAGCCGCTGCACGCGGAATTCATGTGGCGCTGTGCAGCGGCCGTATGCCGGAGGATATGAGCTTTTTTGCTTCGGATGCGGGCTTGAACGTGCATATTCTGGCCCTAAACGGCAGTTATTGCCTGGATGTGCCCCATGGCCCCTGCGTAAGCAGCCACACCATGCAACCCGCGGATGCCCAAGCCCTGCGCGGTATATTACAGGCGTATCCGGGATTGCATTATGAGATTTTCAGCGGCAATGACCTGGTGGTGAACATGGCACCCAGCGACGATTGGGAAATCAACGTGGGCACCAACTTGCGCAGACCCGGCGGGAAAACCCGCGTTGCAGTGAACCAGGAGGAACGCCTGCAACAAATGCTTGCACAGGGGGTGAACAAGCTGGTGGTGGTGGATGAGGCCATGACCGGCGTCCTGGAAAAAATCCGCCAGGAGATCGCCCGGCGGCTTCCCGGCCTGGAAGTGAGCAGCAGCTGGTGCAACAACCTGGAGATTATGCCCCGGGGCGTGAACAAAGGTGCCGCTGTTACGGCCCTGGCCCGGCGCTTGGACATTCCCATGGATCAGGTGATGACCCTGGGGGATAATGAGAACGATATCCCCATGCTGACCTGTGCCGGCGTGGGTGTTGCGGTGGAAAACGCCACCCCTGGCGCGCTTGCCGCGGCCAAGTACCGTACCGCGTCCAACGACCGCTTCGGCGTGGCGGAAGCAATCCGACGTTTTGCCCTGGATGGAGAGAGCGTATGAGAGCATGTTTGCGGACACGAAACGGTGTCTTGAACCGGTGCATTCGCTGGACGCTGATGGGACTCATCCGCCTGGCGTTCCGCCCGAAAATTTCCTATGTTTCGGATCGGGCGCGGCAGGAGGCGTTCCGCTCCCCAATGATTATGGTCAGTAACCACGTGCGCGGCATGGATGGCGCGGCGCTTTGCACGCTCTTCCCCGGGAAGAAGATTCACGGGGTGAGCGCCAAGGAGTTCATGGACAAGCCTGCCCTGGGCTGGTTGCTGCGTCGCCTGGGGTGTGTTTCGGTGGACCGGGATCATGTGACCGTGGATTGGCTGCGGCAGTGCAGACGCATTTTGGTCAAGGATCAGGAGCATGTCTACATCTGCCCGGAGGGAAAATGCAATTTTCAAAAACAGATGCAGCCCTTTAAGCCAGGAGCGGTAACCCTGGCCTACATGGCGAAGGTGCCGCTGCTGCCGGTATACCACAACGGAGAATATCATTACTTTTTCGGCAAGCGATTCCGCTGCATGGTGGGGGAACCCTTCCTGCTGCATACTCAGGAAGGAACCTTGGATGCAGCGGGTATCGCCGCGGAAACCAAGCGCCTGGAGCAGGAGATGTTCCGCTTGCGGGACCTGCTGGAAGCAAAACGGTGAATTGCGCCACTCAGCCGTTGCTGCCGGGCAGCTCCGTGGTGGGCTCATATCCGCCGCTGCCTTCGCTGTTGCTCAGGGAGAAGCCACCTTGCTGGAAAGAGAGCCCACGCACCGTGACCATTCCCGTATCCGTATCGGTGAGCCACAACTCATAGGGGGGATTGTTCCAGTAGAGGTTGCATCCAGGGTTGTACACGCGCACGATCCAGGTACCCTGGCCGTAGGGCGTCTGATAGGTTCCATCTGCGTAGAACGTGATGGGGTCTGGAATCATGCTTCCTCCTGCGCTAATGGACCAGGTGCCTACCAGGGAATCACGAATAGATTGCGGCGCCTCCTGGGCAAAAAGCGGCTCCAGGGCCCGCAGGGGAACAAACCCCCATACAATGGCCCCGCCGTCCACAAACTGACCATCCCGGACCTCAGCACCCACGTAGGCATAGGATTCGCCGTATAAGGCCATGCAATCGAACAATGTACCGGCGGGCACGGCAAACTGCGGGTACTGGGACACATCCGGATCATCAGTGAGATAGGTATCGCTGACAGCACGCAAGGGTACGCTGAGCAGTTGGTCATAGGGAGCCCAGACGCTGTCCGTTTCCGCCCAGGCGGTGTCGGCGTCCGGGTCCAGCGTTGTGCCACGAATGTAACCGATGCGATGGGTACGCTGGCTGACAGCATAGCGGATGCATGCGTAGGCCTTGTCAGTGAAGGCGTCATAATAGCTGCGCAGGTACCACAATTCCCCCGCAAGACCAACGGCTGCTTTGCCATCCGCAGCGCGCCATGCGCTTTCCTCGTAAGGGGCGGAATATACCGCCTCGGTGCCTGTGCCTACCCCAGCAAAGCGCCGGAGAGCGGGCGTGTCTCCGTCCAAGCGCGGAAACAGGCTGTCTCCGCTGGCCAACGCGCCCCCCAGCAGGTTCAGCCGGCGGATTTCCGCCACGCTCCGTGGAAACAAAGTAATATTGAACTCTCCCAGGTGCTGGGAAGCATACCAGGTGGCGCTTTCTGAACCCTGAACGGCCTCATAGCGGTATATATCGCCGGTCTCCTCATCGCGACATCCAGTCAGGATCAAATCGCCTACCCGCGCCTGTTCCAGCATGTAGCCTTCTTCTGCCGGGCAAAAGGAATACGTTTCATCCGTCCCGTAGGATAGGGTGAACCCGTCGCCTGCCGCTTCCAGCGCGGCCTCTGCGTCCGTTTTTCCGGGTTGATAGACGGCTTTGGTATAGGTGTGGAGTCCGTCATCCATCAGGCACATGAGCACATGATGGTATTTGGATTTCATAATGGCCAAAGTTCCCGAGGCTTGCTCCATGACGCTATAGGCATCCCATGTATCGCCTGCGTCGGACACGGCGGTGTATAGCTCTCCGGAGATCCCCCACTGATTTGCCCTGGCGTACCAGGGCAGCACTGCGAGGAGTATCAAACTGAGCGACAGCGCAAGCAAATGCTTTTTCATTTTGTAAATCTCCTCCTGTCTCCTTGTGCGACGCGCCGTCCAGGCGCCTTTTTTATGATTATAACATGGACTGGGACCGTACAAGGAAGAAAGTTGTAAAAAATGCGCCCCTGTCTGGCATATACAGGAGCGCAAGAAACAAAATGCAGGATTACAGGGCAGCATCCGATGCGATGGAAAGGCGTGCACGCAGGCGGCGCATCCGATGGTAGTATCCCCAGATGAGCAAAATAGCCGCGCCGATCCACGCGGATATCTCGGCAATGTACACGCCCCATTCACCGATGAGCAGCGGCAGCAATAGTACGCAGCCTATACGCATGGCCAGCTCCACAATGCCGGAGACCATGGGAATGATGGTGTCTCCCAACCCCTGCAGCGTGGAGCGGTAGACGAACAGCAGATAGAGCATAAACAGTCCCAGGCTCATGACCGCCAGGTAACGGTAGGCAACCGTCAGCACCTGATCCACCAGTTCCGGCTGATCGTTGATGAACAGTGACAGCAGCTCCTTGCCCCACAGCAGCATGCAGGCGGCCACTATCAGCGCCATGCCTACGGCAATCTGCGACGCGCGCCTCAGCCCCAGCTGTACCCGGTCCAGCCGCCCGGCCCCCAGGTTTTGCCCGGCAAAGGTTCCCATGGCGCTGCCCAGGGAGGAACCCGCCAGCTCAACCAACCCCGTAAGCCGCGACGAGGCATTGAAGCCGGCCATGAAGATGAAGCCAAAGCCATTCACAACGCCCTGAAGCACCAGCCCGCCCATGGCGATAATGCCATTTTGAAAGGCCACCGGCAGCCCCAGACGCAGGAGTGTACCCATGGACCGTGTATCGGGGCGCAGGTCGGCGCGGGATAGACGCAAAAAGGTAATCTTTCGCAGGGCAATCAGGCAGATCAGGCAGGAAACACCCTGAGAGATCACCGTGGCGATGGCGACGCCGGATACACCCCAATGGAAAGCCGCAACAAAGAGGATGTCCAGCGCAATGTTGCACAGCGCTGCCGCGGTCATGGCATACAGCGGTGTGCGGCTGTCTCCCAAGGAGCGCAGAATACCCGACAGCAGGTTGAACCCCATGACCAGGGTAATGCCGCTGAAAATGATGCGGAGATATTCGCAGGTGAGGTCGATGGTATTTGCGGGAGAACGCAGGAGCACCAGCGCGGGATAGAGCAGGGACTGGGAGAGTACAGTCAGCAGTACCACCACCCCCGCGGACAGCAGCAGGCTCTGTCCCACGGCCCGGCGAAGGCCGGTATAGTCTGCCGCGCCGAAGCACTGCGCCACCTGAATGGAAAAGCCCTGCGCCAGTCCCATGGCCAGCCCCAGCACCAGCCAGTCAAGCCACCCCGCGGCAGACACCGCGGCCAAGGCCGTTACGCCCTCCACCTGGCCGATCACCAGGGTATCCACCAGGCTGTACAGCTGCTGGAACAGGTTTCCTGCGACGATGGGCAGGCAAAAGGTCAGGATAAGGCGTGTGGGATTGCCGCGGGTCATATCTTTGGTGCGGGCAGGCATGGCAACGAACGCTCCTTTGCAAAACGAAAATCAGGAAACTGGCATTGTATATTCGCGTCCGGCCTGCGGAATCCTGCGAGAGGAAGAGGGAAAGTTTTTCGTTTTCTTAACCGCTGTCCATCCATTGGCGGCGAAGCTGGCTTTTCAGCCGCATTTCCGCCCGGGAAACCTGGACCTGGGTCATGCCCAGGGCACGGGCCGTTTCTGCCTGTGTCAAGCCTTGACGCCAGCGCAGATAAAGCAGCTTGCGCTCCCGCTGGGGCAAGCGTTCCAGCATATCCTGCAGGAGCAGCTTGTTCAGCCAGCTTTCTCCCTGCGGATCGGGAATAAGCTCGGCTACGGGATGCGTGCTGCCGCCCAGCGGCGCGTCCAGGGGAACGGTTGCAATTTCTTCCATGGCCAGGGTGAGCTCCGCAGGGTCCATGCGAAGGGCCATGGCCAGCTCGGTTACCGTGGGTTCCCGATGGTTTTGCTGGCGAAGCAAGGCCTCGGCCCGGCGAACCCTGGCCCGCAGTTCCCGGTCCTGCCGGGGAATATGGCAAGGGGCGCTGATACGGGTGAGGGTCCGCATCTCCCCCAGGATAACCGGGACGGCGTAGGTGGAGAATTTCACCCCCATGGAGGGGTCAAAACGGCTTAATGCCTTCATGAGCCCCACGCAGCCCTGTTGATACAGCTCTTCCCGCTCTCGGTTGAGCGGCGCAAAGCGGCGGCAGAGCATCTTGACCAGGGGCAGATGATCCTCCGCCGCTTCCGCATAGCGGCGTTCCTCCGGGGTAACGGAATCCTTTGTGAAGGCAGAGGTCACGCCCGGACCCCGGCGGCGATTTTCTTGCGCATGCGCACCAGGGTGCCTTCGCCGGGGTGGGACACAACCTCCAAATCATCCATGAAGGTTTGCATGACGGAAAAGCCCATGCCGCTACGCTCCTGCTCAGGCTGCGTAGTATAAAAGGGCTCCATGGCCTGGGCCACATCGGGAATACCCCGGCCATGGTCCTCAATCTCCACGGTCATCTCGCCACGGTCGTCATAGCTGACCCGCAGGGTGATCTCTCCGCGGCAGCCTTCGTACCCATGGACGATGGCGTTGGTTACAGCCTCGGATACGGCGGTTTTCAGGTCTGCAATTTCGCTGAGGGTGGGGCTGAGCTGCACCGCAAAGGCAGCCACCGCCACCCGGGCGAAGGATTCATTTTCCGCAAGGGAAGGGAAGGTGAGCACCATATGGTTGCGCGTCATAAAGCATTCCTCCTTATGCCCGGTCCAGCTCGGGAATGATACGATCCATCCCGGACATGTGAAAGATCCGGGCGATGTGGGGATTCATATGGCATACGGCCATTTTGCCGCCCCGGTCCCGCAGGATGCGGTAGCGGCCCAGGATAACGCCGATGCCGGAGGAGTCCATGAAGGTGAGCTTGTCAAAGTCCAGCACCAGGTACCGGACGGAAGGATCCGCCAGCATTTCATCCAGCTGACGGCGGATGCTCTGGGCACAGAAATGATCCAGTTCCCCATCCAGGGCGACTACCAGCGCATCCTGCTTGCAATAGGAACGCAGCATGCTTTACCTCCTGTTTCCAGTAATGCAAGGGAAGTTCTTCCGTATACATGTCGTATCCTTCCTCGAAAAAGGTCGAGTTATGCGCTGCGCCGCAAAACCGTACGACAAAAAAACCTTTCGCTGGACGCGAAAGGAAGAAAATGATATACATGATGGCGCATCATGCCGAAAGAGGCAATCTACAGCCCGCAACAAAGCAAATCTCACGCGCTTTTTAACTTCATCAATACCACGCCGGCACACATCAGCACCAGGCCAACCACTTTGTGCCAGGTGAAGGGCGCAGGTGTAACGCCCAGCCAACCCAGGCTATCGATGAGCGCCGCGACGCCAAGTTGCGCAATCAGGATGGTGGAAACGGCCAGTAGCGGGTTGAGCATGCCCATGCCAAGCATGACGGTCACGGTGATCACCGGTGCCAGTAACCCGCCCAGCCAGGCATACCAGGGCGCTTGCGGCAGCAGCGCCAGATTGCCCTTGCCAAAGATCAGCATAATGACCAGGGCCAGCACCAGCCCCGTGCCCTGCACAAAGACATTGGTTTCCAGTACGCCCACCTTGTCTCCCAGCCGCGTATTCATTACGCCCTGAAAGCTCATGGCCGCTCCGGCAATCAATGAAAAGAGAAATCCCAGCACGTTGTCTCCTCCCTTCAGCAAAAGGATACCCTGGGCAGGAAGCGCTTATGCGCAATTTTGAGGAAGTAACCTTGGAGCAACTCTATCAAAGACAGCGGGGAAATGATTCCTTCGGCACCTTTCCGGCTTTTGGGAGGCCTCAGGCCCTCAAAGAAAGCCGTAAGTTTACGCATGCACTTGAACATGCGGGAAAAAACGTCTATAATATCATCGGATTATCATGGATGTATCGATACGATGGATGATTCGGGAGGAAAGAATATGCCGCTGAAACCCATGTTTTCCCGTGCCCCCCTGACCATGCAGCCCTTGGCACCCTTGGCGCCGGAGGCCATAGCGCTGGAAGGCTCTGCGCGGGAAACGCTGGAGAAGCTATGCGCGCTGGCCTTGCAGGCGCCCATGGGGCCTGCCCTGGCGGAAGGCGCCCTGGCATGCGCCTATTTATGTGAAAATGCACCCCTGGCCGAGAAGGTGGAGCAGTGGCTGCGCGTCCAGCTCAATGCCCAGGGAGCGGACGGCTCCTTGCCCCTGCCTGCGGCGGAGGGAATCCGGGTGATGCTGGCTGTGGCCAGGCTCTTTGCCCACCAGGGGGAGAAAACATTGCTGGAGCCCATGATGCGCTATTGCGCTTGCCTGCGTGAGCGCTGGGAGGAACTTCGCCTGGATGGCAGCGTCATGGGTCAGGCGGCCAATTTGATGGAACTGCTGCTGTTCCTGTACAATGTGACAGGCAAGAAGGCGCTATTGCATCTCATGGAGCTGACCCGGCGAGACGCCATGGACTGGAGCGGGCTCATGAGCACGTTTGCCTTGTCACGCCCTACGGCAAAGCTGATGCCGCTGGAAGAAATGACGGCCGGCCGGAAAGCCGAGGGAAACGACCCCAGCGGTTTTTACACCCGGCAGCATCTGGCTACCTTCGGGCCTGCGCTGGCACAAGGCATCCGTTTGCCGGTGCTTATGGGATTGTATTCCGGCAGCGCCAGGGATCTGGATGCCGGTTATACGGGCTATGAAAAGATCATGCGCTATCACGGCACAGCCACGGGTGCCTTTACCGCTGACCTGCACCTGGCAGGCGGAAGCCCTTCGGCGGCCGTGTCCGGCTGGGCGGCGGGAGAAACCGCGCGGAGCCTGGCCCGGGTGTGGCAGGTAACGGAAAAGCCCGGAGCGGCGGAGGCATTGGCGTGCCTGATGGAGAATGCTTTGCCGGCTTTCCTGCCGGAAGGGAAACTGTTGCCCTTTTTGCGGGTCAACAGCCTGAGCGTAAATGCCGGCGTGAAGGACTGCTATGCGCCCGGAGAGGCCGAGGAAACCGCCAGAGAAACCCTTGCCGCGCTGCTTCAGGGAACCGCGGAAGGGATGCGCTCGGCCGTCACTGCCACGGCCACAGGGGCGGCCGTGGGACTGTATGTACCTGGGCACTACACCCTGCGTCTGGGCCGTGAAAAGGCGAAGCTGGCCCTTGCCACGTCGGGGGAGCGTGTGACACTTACCCTGTCCATGAAAAATCCCGCAGAGGCGGAGCTGAAACTGCGCATTCCGTCCTGGACGGTGGAGCCCATGGTCCAGGTGAACGACGAGGGCGGGGATGCCCCGGAGACGGGAAAAATGTTCACGCTGCGCCGGACGTTCCGGGATGGGGATGTGATTACGCTGCTTCTTCCCCGAAAGGCGCGCCTGACGGAGGGGTATCACCAGTCTCTTTGCGTGATGCGGGGGGATACTTTGCTGGCTATGCCCGTGCAGGGAGAAAACTGGCGCCGGGCGCTGTGCGATGTGCGGGATACGGAGCAGGGGACGGAGGCTGTGCTGCTGGAAACCTCCCAGTGGAAAACCCGCGTGCATGTGCCTGCGGACCCGCCCATTGCTCCCCGGACCGAAGGTAAAGAGGAGAGAATCATACTCCAGCCCTTTGCTGAAACTGCCTGCCGCATCGCAGCCTTTCCCAAGGGGAAGCAGGCATGACGGAAATTCGCTTGGCCCCCATGGCGGGAATCACCGATTGGCCCTTTCGGCTGCTCTGCTTTGAGCAGGGCTGCGATGCGGCCACCACGGAAATGATCAGCGCCCTGGGATACGTATATGCGCCCAAGAACCATGTGGCCACCAATCAGCTGCTGGAAAAAGCGCCCGGGGAAGGCAAACTTTTCGTACAAATCTTTGGCAAGGAACCGGAGCTGATGGCCCAGGCGGCGGCACGCCTGTCCCAGACAGGACGATTTGACGGCGTGGACATCAATATGGGCTGTCCTGCCCATAAGGTGGCCTGTTCCGGGGAGGGCAGCGGCCTGATGCGTGATCCGAAGAAGGCCGAGGCCATCATCCGGGCCGTGGTGGGTGCCACATCCCTGCCGGTTTCCGTAAAATTTCGTCTGGGATGGGATGCGGCGACCATCAACGTGGAAGAACTGGCGGAGATGGCCCAGGAGCTGGGTGTTCACGAAGTGGCTGTACACGGCCGCACCCGTCAGCAGCAGTACAGCGGCAAGGCCGACTGGGAAGCCATCGCCCGGGTAAAGGCGCGGCTACATATTCCTGTGCTGGGCAACGGGGATATTTTTACCCCGCAGGATGCCGTGCGCATGATCCAGGAAACCGGGTGCGACGGTGTGCTCATTGGCCGGGGCGCCATGGGAAATCCATGGCTGTTTGGTCAGATCAAGCAGGCGCTGCGGGGCGAGGCCTGGACGGAACCCACGGTGAGCCAGCGGGTGGACATGGCCCTGCGGCATATTGAACTGCTCATGGGCTGGAAACCCGAGCGCGTGGCGGTGCGGGAAATGCGCAAGCATATCGGCTGGTACTTCCATGGACTGCGGGGGGCGGCACAGCTGCGCGGCCGGATCAATACCCTGCCTACGGCCCAGGAAGTGCGGGATGCATTGGCGGAGTTCGCTGCGGAATTTTCCGAACAGGCAGGGTTTGAGGCCTCTTCCCACGTTACATCAGAGGAGGATGATTGAGCGATGCTAAAGAAACTGCTGGCGGTGCTGCTGTGCCTGTGCATGCTTGCGCCGCTTTCGGCCCAGGCAGAAGTGGAGCTGCTTCCACAGCTGACCCAGTGGCGCCTGGAAGAAAGTCAGGCGCCCATCCGGGCCACGGTGAGCATGGAGCTGGGCGCGTGGCTGCCCTTTGACGAAACGACGCTGGCGGCGCTGAATCTGCTGCTGAGCCACGTATCCTTTCAGGTGGAAACCCTGCATATGGCCCAGGAGGACTGGAGCCGTGCGGCGGTGCTGCTGGATGGGGTGGACACGGCGGTGCTGACCCAGCGCCAGGCGAACGGCGTCAAACGGTTGAATGCATCCTTTGTGCCCGATGCTACGCTTACGGCAGTTTCTGAAGATCCCATCGCCTTGCTGCTGGGGGAAAGCTCCGCGCTGAACCTGGGCGGCTTCACAGGTACGGAGGGTACCATGGTCACGGAGGCCAAGCGGCTCATGAATGATCTCCCGGTGCTGTTGGCTTCGTGGATGGAAGAGAAGTCCGTGACCAAAAAAATTGATAAAATGGGTACCGCAAAGTACATGCGTACCTATGAAATCCCTGAGGAAGAAGCCCAGCAGCTGGGGAGCCTACTGGCGGATGCCGCCCAGGAGCCCCGGGTACAGGCCTTTCTTTCCAGCCTGACGTTTACAGATGACCAGGAAATCACCGTATACGAGAATGAAATCGGGCAGGTGCTTAAGTTCAGCTACACTGGCCGGTGCGGTGTGGATGCGGACAGTCAGCGCAAGGTTACCCTTACCTGGAGCATGAAGGACGACGGCCAGGAGGCACGGGATACCCTTTCCCTCAAGTCCCCTGCGGTTTCCGGCAGCGACCGGGACACCCTTACCTGGGAACGGGTGGCGGAGGTGGACGGGGGCAATCGGACGCTGAGCGAATCCTTCCGCTACGAAACCGTGCGCAACAAGGAAAAGACCATCCTGGAAGGGGAAGCGGAGCTGGAGAATGCCTTTGACATTGCCAGCAGCCTGCTGACCGGCAAGGCCTGGGTGGAACAAACCCTCCCCGATGAGACGCTGCTGACCTGGGTGATGGAGCCCAACATGACCTTTGCCCTGGGAAGCATGAACCCGGAGGCCAGCGGAAATGTGCTGGTTACCTATAAGGAGGATAAGCGCGTTACCCAGGAGGCCACCGTGTATATCAACCTGGCCTATGGGGACGGCTTCAACTGGGAGCTGCGGGAGGGAGAAACCAACCTGGAAACCCTGGGGACGGAAGCGCTGACGGCGCTTCAGGAGCAGAGCGCGGAACGCCTGGCGGCGGATATGCTCCAGGGGCTGCTCCGACTGCCTCAGGAGGATTTGCTCTTTATCAGCGAGGGTCTAACCCAAGAGGCATGGCAACGGATTCTGGATGCGTTGGGCGGCGCGCAATGAGCGAGTACAATGCGTTCTCCATGAAGATAAAGGAGGAATTCCTGTGATGAAGCGAATCATCTGCCTGACCATGGCGCTGGTGATGACCTTTGCCTGCGTGAGCGCTTTTGCGGCGCAATATGACGGCTTGCCGGAGAAAATGATGCTCCAAATGGAGCTGAGCGGACTGAAGGGAAGCGTCACGCTCTCGGCAACAGGCAACCCGGAGCTGGAGGCGCTGCTCAATGGCCTTTTCCAGGATACGACCCTGGAAATCCGGGGCATCCGCTCCTCTGGACAGGCGCAGTACCAGGCCTATTTCCAGCGCGGTGAAACCCAGCTGGGATTGACGCAGTTCTTCGGCGATGAGACGTCTTTCGTACTCTCCAGCGCCCTGGCACCGGAGGACAAGCTCCGCTTCTCCGCCACGGAGAGCCTGCTGCAGCAGCTGCTTCCCCAGGACGAGGGACTGAACCCCCAGTGGTACACCGCGGGGCTGGAGATTCTCCAGGTGGACGAGGAAACATGGGTGGCCAGCTGGGAACCGGCTCTGGCACCCTATGAGCAGGCCCTGGAAATGTGGCTGAACGAATATGCTGCTGCGCCGACGGTGATTCGCCAGGAGGACGGCGAAACCCGCATGCAGGTGAACTATGAGATTCCTGCTTCTGCGGTAAAGACCGAGGCGGCGGCGCTGGTGCGCTCCATGCTCATTGATGAAAACCTGCGGGGACTGCTATCTGGAGTGATGAGCGAAAGCCAGGTGGAGGCCTACCTGAACGGCGATTGGGCGGACTATTATGCCCAGCGTATCAATGCCATGGACCTCACCGGAACCATCAGCCTGGAGCGGCAGATGGCCCTGACGGGGGATGTACTCTACACCAAGATTCTACTGCCTATTCCCGCTGAGGAAACGGGTTACGACACCCTGATGATTTATCAGGAGGGTGACGCGCTGACCGTTACCCTGGCAGGCAGCGTGGATACGCTGATCTTCTCCATAACCGATAAGGAAGAGGGCGTCAGCGGTGTGCGCGTGCAGGGCGTGGTGGAACGGCAAATGATGGAAGGCGAAGGCAGCTTCAAGACGGAGTATTCCCTGCTGCGCACCACCCGGGAGAGCATTGACGACGATGGCCGCCAACACCAGTATGAATCCCTTACCCTCACCCTGACTCCGGAGGAGGGCGACGCCATGGAGCTTACCGCGCTGGCGCATTTCCATAGCTTGAGCGCCAACCGTAATCCCACCACCCTGGAGCTGGACGCTTCCTGGAAGCAGGGGGATATGACCCTGACGCTGCAGGGTGAGTTCAAGACGACATCCCCCTGGGTGCTTCAGGTGATCGACGAGACCGACGCCCAAGACGTTGCTACCTTATCCAAGCAAGAGCTGGAGGCGGTGCTGGCCGATTATGCGGCGGGCGGGCTTGCGCTCATCCTGCAAATGGCGGAGGCGACGCCCACGGACCTTGCAACCTCCTCGGAGGAAGAGACGCAGCCCCTGGAACAGACGGAGGCGCCCACCGCAGCCCCTGAAGTAGCGGAAGAGACAACGCAAACGCCAGACCCTGACACGACATCCAGCGCACTACCGCTTGTGGAGCAGGAGTCCACCGCGTCGCCTACACCCGGCACTTCAGCTGCCGCGGAGAACGAAGAATAAGAAACACGGTACAGGGAATGGGGGAAAGAGCATGAAAGGCTGGCAACGGTGGTTGACTTTTACGCTGGCGATGCTGCTGGCATGGACGCCTTTGTGCGCTTCCCATGCCCAGGAAACAACGGACAGCTTTTGCTTGCGCATGGCGCTGACCGTGGAAACGGACGCGGCCTCTGAAGCCATGCACGCCCTGGGCGTGCACCTGGATGAGGAGGAGCAACGTACCCTGGATGCCATGATCGCGCTGCTGAATGCTGCGGAAGTACGGATTCAGCTTGGCCTGACAGGGGAGCAGCTGCGCGTATCGCTGGTGATGTCGGAAATAGAGCTCCTTTATCTCCAGGAGGATGTGTATCAGGGCACGCGATATGTTACGACCAATCTTATGCCGGGCGTTGCGCTGACCGTGCCCCAAAGGGAGGTATGGGATGTTGCTCAGGCGCTATGGCGGATGGACTGGTCCAGCCTGGGTCAGGCGCTGAAAAGCGACGTGGAACAGTGGACGCTATCCTTGGACGGGCAGTATGAGGAAGGCATGTTCCTTGGATATGCAATTCCAGCGGCCAGCGCGCGCACCAGCTATTCCCTGGATGATCGGGATTTGGCGGTGTTGGTGGACGCATGGACGAATACGCTGCTTACCCGGACGGATGCCGCCGCAGTGGCAGACGCCATGTATGGGGATGGGTACTGGAATGCCTGGCTTTCCATGGTTCAGGATTTTAACCGGCAGGTATCCTGGGAAAATCAATACGGCTATGACGTAAGCGTATTGTGGGATGCCACCGGCGAACCGGTGGGAACAATCATTTCCGGTAACTTGCGGGAATCGCAGGAACGCCCCTGGCAGCTTTCCGTGGGATGGAGCGGCCAGGATGTGGATATGCTTGCAACCCTTCCCCAGGAGGAGGAGGATATGCTGCTGCGCTATACGCTGTCCCAGAGCCAGCAGGATGGTGCTCAAACGATATCCCAACGTATGCATCTGCTGAGCGCAGAAGCCGGGGAAAGCTATGATTCTGCCGCTGAAGGCGCGGCGTATGCCCTGCTCATGGAGGGAGAAACACACTTCTCCACCCAGGACACGCTTTGGCAGGCCTATCACCAGGGAAACGCTTCCTTGCGCGCGGAGGGCCTGGAACTGCGGTTGCATCAGGCGGGAGAAAGCAGGCTGGACTTGCAGACGCTTTCGGCGGAGGGTATCACCCAAACCTACTTGGGAGAAGATACGCTTCTGTGCAAGCACACGCTTTCCGGCCAAGTGCAGGAAGCTGCTGCCGTACCTGACTTTACGCAGATGAGGGTTTTTCCCATGGAATCCGCTCCCTACCAAAATGAAGTCTACGATGCCCTGCAGCAGGGCTTGGATCAGCTGACCGTGCGTATTTTCAAGGCAATTCCGCCAGAATGCATTGACATCATTACACAAATGGTCATGGAACTCCCCTAAGGGTGCATCGTCCTTTGTGGCAGGAAAAGGCCGGAGTGACAAGTTGCGAAGCGAGTCATTCCGGCCTTTTCCTTGTGAAAAAGTCACAAAAAATTTGCATTTTTCGGCTGCTTTTCTCTTTTCAGTCTCCAGAAGCTGTGCTATAATAAAAAAGACGTGTTTTACGGAAGGAGAGTCTTGGGCATGGTAGATAAGCATCTGATGGATCAGATGGAAAACATATTGAGCCGGTTGACCATTCCAGTGGCTATTATGGACAAGGACCCGGAAACTTGGTCCGCTACCGAGCAGCTTCCGCTGGAGCAGATAAGTGATGGGATGATTCAGAGCGTGCGGGGCGTATTATATTTGGGTATTACCCAACCGGCCGTAGTGCTCAGCTGCGAAGAGCGGCTCCCCGGGGCACGGGATGTGCTTACCCTGGCGGAAACCCTGGTAGCGACCCTGGCAGGGGGTGGCGGCCGGGAGGAGAATGCCTTTGACGTTTATCGCCGCACCTTGCGTGGGGAATTAACCGGCGCCGAGCTGGAAGCACTGGCTCATGAGCATCAGCTGCCGGAGGACCTCAAGCGCTGCGTGCTGGTTTTCCACATGGTGCAAACGGAAAACGAGCGTGCGTTCAGCCTGCTGCGGGACTTGGTACCCATGCAGGAGCGGGACGTGCTCATCGATATGGATCGCCATACGGTGGCGCTGATCCGCGACATGACCGATGCGGAGAGCAATGACGAGCTGATTCAGTTCAGCGAGGCACTGCAGGAAACGCTCATGAGCGAAACCGCCCACCAGATGACCGTGGGCATTGGCAGCTGCCGAAATACCCTGGAGGAAATCCGGGAAAGCTACAGCGAGGCCCGGCGTGCCATTGAGGTTGGACGCATTTTCCAGCCGGAGAGCAGCATCTATATGTTCAGCAAGCTGGTGCTGGAACGCTTCCTGATGGAACTGCCCCAGGAAATCAGCGCCTATTATCACAGCCTGCTGTTCAACCGAAAGACACAGCGGCTCTTCAATGAAGAAATGCTCTACACCATTGAGATGTTCTTCAAAAAGGACCTCAACCTGTCGGACACAGCGCGGCAGCTGTACATTCACCGGAACACGCTGGTTTACCGGCTGGATAAGGTGCAGCGCCAGACAGGCCTGGACCTGCGTAAGTTTGAGGACGCGGTGACATTCAAAATTCTCATGGAGCTAAAAAAATGCGGCGGTGATAAGGTCGCGCGGAAGTGAGCTATGCCGCCGGAAAAGGAGCGTGAAGCATGAAAAAAGGAAAGCTGATCCTTCTGCTGGCGTTGGTGGCATGCATGGCCGCAGGTTGTGCGTATCTCCCATTGCTGACCATGACGCCTGAACCATCCGCCAATCCGGATACGAATGTGGTGGAAAGCGGAGATACCGTGACCATCTCCCGCGAACTGTATGAGCAGTATCAGAAACTGGATTCGCTACTGGAAATGATGGATGTTGTGGATGCCTATTATTACCAGGATGCGAATGAGCAGGATATGCTGGACGGGGCGGCGTCAGGACTACTGTATGGCCTGGGTGATCCCTACACCTTCTACTACACGGCGGAGGACTATGCTGAGCTGTGGGAAGAAGATGAAGGAAACTATGCCGGTGTGGGAATCCAGATTTCGGGCTCCTATCTTACCGGTGATTGTACCATCAGCCGCGTATTTGACAACAGTCCGGCGCGGGAAGCAGGCATTCATAAGGGCGACATTTTGCGCAAGGTGGATGACCTGGACGTAACAGTCTACACGCTCAACGACGCTGTGGACATCATGCGTGGCCATCCCGGCGAGCCGGTGACCCTGGTGGTGGAAAGAAACGGCGAGGAGCTTACCTTTACGGTAAATCGTGCGCAGGTGAACGTTAACTGGGTGGAGAGCGGTATGCTCACGGAAGATGTGGGATACATCCGCCTCTATGAATTTTCCGGAGACTGCGCCACACAGGTGGACGCTGCGCTTGCGGACATTGTGGCGAAGGGAGCCAGGGGACTCATTCTGGACCTTCGGGATAACCCCGGGGGATGGATGAGCGACGCTGTTTCCATTGCCGATCATTTCCTGGATGAAGGTACGGTTTGCTACCTGGAGTACAAGGACGGCACCAGGGAGTACGAGTATTCCAAGGATGGTAAGGAGAACCTGGAGCTGGTGATCCTGATGAATGAATTCTCTGCCAGCTCCTCAGAAATTCTTGCCGGGGCGTTGCAGGACCGGGCAGGCGCCACGGTGGTGGGCGTGCAATCCTACGGAAAAGGCGTGGTACAGTATGTCCTTCCCGTTGGCAGCGAAGGCGCGGGCATGCAGGTGACGGTTGCCCAATATTTCACGCCCAATGGAAACACGGTGCATGGCATCGGCATTACCCCGGATGTGGAGGTAGCGCTCCCGGAGGGGGACAACGGCATGTATGAATTCGGAGACCTGGCCGACCCGCAGCTGAACAAGGCGCTGGAGGTTATGCAGGAGAAGATTGAAAGGTTGGCGAATGTAGCCTGAAGGCTTGGAAAAACTTTGCAGTCAGGTACCCTGCATGCCCATTCACAGCGTGCTATGCAAGGCGCAAATTTCTGCTTGCTTTTTCGAGAGAAATGGCGTATAATAATTAAGCCGTGTTCATGATGATGATTGGGTCCTGTGCGATCCTCCGGTGTGAACCCTGTCAGGTCCTGACGGAAGCAGCAGTAAGCGCTTTGATGGATGTGCTGCAGGTTAGCCCAGTTTGAGTGGACCGGTATTGCAAAGAAACAAAGACCCGCGTTAGTTATCGCTGACGCGGGTCTTTTACTATGTCCCCAAGCTCTTATGGCGAAAAAGCAACCTGTGCTTGTTCAGAGAAAATACCCCCAAAAGGAGTATTGGCCGCTATACTCTGTGACTAGGAGTTTTGCGGCAATACTGGCGGTGGAAGATAAGCAGCATGGGGGATGCATGTCACACAGGGAGAAGACAGCGCGGCTTTCATTCGCTGCAATGGATAGCAAAAAGGCGCACCGCAAACGATCTGCGGCACGCCTTTTTGGGTAGATTGGATGAAACGTACGGTGGATTATTCCAGCTCAAAAGCGCCGGTGTACAGACGGTAATACGTGCCCTTCTTGGCGATCAGCTCGTCGTGGCTACCGCGCTCAATGATACGGCCGTGATCCAGCACCATGATAACGTCGGAGTTTTGCACGGTGGAAAGGCGATGGGCGATGACGAAAACCGTGCGGCCCTTCATCAGGTTGTCCATGCCCTTCTGCACCAGGGACTCCGTGCGGGTATCGATGGAGGAAGTGGCCTCGTCCAGAATCATTACCGGGGGATCAGCCACGGCGGCGCGAGCAATGGAAATCAACTGCCGCTGCCCTTGGCTCAATCCACTACCATCCCCGGAGAGCACGGTGTTGTAGCCCTCCGGCAACATTTCGATAAAGCCATCAGCATGCACCAGCCGCGCAGCAGCCTTGCATTCCTCGTCGGTGGCGTCCAGGCGGCCATAGCGGATGTTCTCCATCACCGTGCCGGTAAACAGGTTTACATCCTGGAGCACCACGCCCAGGCTACGGCGTAGGGACGGCTTTTGTATCTTGGTGATGTTGATACCGTCATAGCGGATTTTGCCGTCGGCAATGTCGTAGAAGCGGTTGATCAGGTTGGTAATGGTCGTCTTGCCAGCGCCTGTGGCACCTACAAAGGCAACCTTCTGCCCAGGCTCGGCCCAAACGGTCACGTCGTGAAGCACTTCCTTGCCTTCTTCATAGGCAAAGTCCACATTGGCCAGGCGAACATCGCCGCGCAGCTCCGTAAGGGTGACGGTGCCGTCCTGGTGCGGGTGACGCCAGGCCCAAACGCCGGTCTTTTCCTTCGTCTCTGTAAGCGTGCCGTCCTTCTCCCGGCGGGCGCTGACCAGGGTAACATAGCCGTGATCTTCCTCGCTCTTTTCATCCATCAGCTGGAAGATACGCTCTGCACCAGCCATGGCCATGACCACGCTGTTCAGCTGCTGGCTGACCTGGGAAATGGGCTGGATAAAGTTCCGGCTCAACTGCAGGAAGGCCGCAATGCCGCCCAGGGTGAGCACGCCCATCCCCGAGAAAGACAGATTGGGTACGCCCACAATGGCCATGGCGCCACCGATAATGGCCAGCACTGCGTACATCAAGTGGCCCATATTGTTATTTACGGGGCCAAGAATATTGGCGTAGGAGTTGGCGCGGGTAGCATTGTCGCACAGCTCGTCATTGCGGCGATTGAACTCCTCCATAGCCTTCTCTTCGTGGCAGAATACCTTAACAACTTTCTGCCCGTTCATCATCTCCTCGATATAACCGTTTACGTCAGCCAAGGAGGTCTGCTGGGCAATAAAGTACTTGCCGGAGTTGCCAGCAATTTTGGCGGTTATCCGCAGAATGAGCGCTGTTGCCAGCAATACCACCAGCGTCAACCATACGCTGATGGAGAGCATGGTGCAGAACACCGCGATAACAGAAATCGCAGAGGCAAACACTTGCGGAATGCTCTGGGAAATCATCTGCCGCAGGGTATCCGTATCGTTGGTGAAATGGCTCATGGTATCGCCGAAGGTATGCGTATCGAAATACTTGATGGGCAAGGTCTGCATGTGGGCAAACATGTCATCACGGATTTCCTTCAGCGTGCCTTGAGCGATAACCGCCATGATACGGTTATACAGCAGCGTTGCGAGTACGCCAGCCAGATAGACCGCAGCCATCAGGCACAGCATCCGCGACAGGCCGGAAAAATTAGGCACAGGCTGGAGAAGAAGCGGCTCGATATAGTCATCAATCAGCGTCTGCAGGAAACGGGACGCCACAACCGAGGCCACTGAACTGATAATGATACAGACAGCTACGGCAATGAAGGGAAGCTTATACTTGCTGATGTATTGCATCAACCGCTGAATGGTTTGACGATTCAGGTTTTTCAGCGCCTTGCCGGACAAAGGTTGCCCGCGCATGGCTCCACGTCCTTTATTCATCATCGTTGCTGCCTCCTTTCTGCTGCGTATAATAAACTTCCTGATAGATGGGGGAGGTGCGTAGCAGCTCCTCATGGGTGCCCACAGCGGAAATCGCGCCATTATCCAGCACAATAATCATGTCCGCTTCCTGTACCGAGGAGATACGCTGCGCAATAATCAGCTTGGTCGTATGGGGCAACTCTTCGCGCATGGCTTTGCGGATCATGGCATCCGTCCGCGTGTCCACGGCGCTGGTGGAGTCATCCATGATAAGTATTTTCGGCTTTTTCAGCAGGGCACGGGCAATACAAAGCCGTTGCTTCTGTCCGCCGGATACGTTGGTACCACCCTGCTCAATATAAGTATCATACTTGTTGGGGAAGGACTGAATGAACTCATCAGCCTGTGCCTGGCGGCAGGCATGGAGCATTTCCTCGTCCGTGGCATTTTCGTTGCCCCAGCGGAGATTGTCCTTGATGGTGCCGGAGAAGAGCACGTTCTTTTGCAGTACGACGGCAACCTGGTTGCGCAGCGCTTCCAGATTATAGTCACGCACATCGTGGCCGCCCACGCAAACCTTGCCATCGGTTACGTCATACAGCCGGGGAATCAGGTTGACCAGCGTGGATTTGGCGCTGCCTGTTCCGCCCAGGATGCCCACGGTGGCCCCGGAGGGGATATGAAGGGAAATATCCTTCAGGCTCAGGTGATCCTTATTGCCGGAATAGCTGAAATTCACGTGCTCGAAATCGATGCTGCCATCGGGTACATCTTTCAGATTCTTTTCGCCATCATGCAGATCACTGCGCTCCTCCAGCACTTCGGTAATACGCTGTGCGCTGGCACGGGACATGGTCAGCATGACGAAAATCATGGAGAGCATCATCAGGCTCATGAGGATTTGCATGACGTAGGTCAGCATGCTCATCAATTCGCCTGTGGAGAAGCCCGTTACAGGATCGCCGCCGGTGGTAACGATTAGCCGGGCACCGACCCAGGAGATGAGAATCATGCAGGCGTACATGCAGAACTGCATCAGCGGCATGTTCAGGGAAAGCAGCTTCTCCGCCTTGGAGAAGTCCTTGAAAATACGCTCGGAAATGCCGTTGAATTTGTCAATTTCAAATTTTTCACGCACAAAGCTCTTTACCACGCGGATGCCGTGCAGGTTCTCCTGCACCACCGCGTTCAGCTTATCATAGGTCCGGAAGATGGTGGTAAACAGCGGATGTACCTTGGAGATAATCAGGAACAAACCAATGGCCAGCAATGGTGTCACTAGCAAAAAGACCCAGGCCACGCGCGCTTCAATGGAAAAAGTCATGATAAATGCGAAAATGAGCATAACCGGTGAACGGAAAGCCATGCGCGTCATGACCAGGAAAGCATTCTGCACGTTGGTAACGTCCGTGGTCAGGCGGGTTACCAGGCTGGCGGTGGAGAACTTATCAATGCTGCGGAAGTTAAAGGTTTGAATGTTTTCATACATGTCGTGCCGCAGATTTCGCGCAAAACCGCAGGAGGCTACGGCGGCGGTGCGGCCAGCCATGGCACCAAAGAACAGGCTCAATGCCGCAGCGCATACCAGCAGTATTCCCCAGAAAAAAATCTGCTGCATGTTCTGTTCGTTAATACCATAGTCCACCAGTTTGGACATGATCATGGGAATCAAGCATTCCATTGCGACTTCCAGGATCATCAACAAGGGCGTTAGAAGCGTTGGCTTCTTGAATTCGCGGATACTTCCCGCGAGACGCTTGATCATAAATCGTCTTTCCTCCTTCTCTTATCCATAAATTACGCCTTCAAAGGCTGCCCATAGGAAAGGACAGCCTTCGAAGGAGGATAACTGTTTAGTTGGCGGTGGATGGCGCCGCATCTTCCTGTTCCTGCGGGAGCCCCTGCTGCATCATCCGGTTAAACTCTTCGCCGGAGAGTACCTCTTTCTCGTACAGCTCCTTGGCCAGATAATCCAGCTGCGGCCGGTGCGCGGTAAGGAGGGCTACAGCACGCTCGTATTGCGCCTTCACCAGTGCAATCACCTTACGGTCGATTTCCTCGGCAAGCGCATCGGAGCAGCTCAGGGAGGTATCGCCACCCAGATAAGCGTTCTGTACGGTTTCCAGCGCTACCATGCCGATGTCCTGGTTCATGCCGAAGCGGGAGACCATGGCACGTGCCAGCTTGGTGGCCTGCTCAATATCGTTGGAGGCGCCGGAAGTGGCGGAATGGAATGCAATCATCTCCGCGGCACGGCCGGCAGTGAGCGTGCAAATCTTGTTTTCCAGCTCTTCCTGGGTGAGCAGCGTGTGCTCGTCTTCATCCACTTGCATGGTGTAACCCAGCGCGCCGGAAGTGCGGGGAACAATGGTAATCTTTGTCACAGGCGCGGAAGCCTTTTGCAAGGTAGCCACCATGGCGTGCCCGACCTCATGATAGCTGACCACAGCTTTTTCCTTTTCATTCAGCACCTGGTTCTTGCGCTTGAAACCAGCCACAACGGTTTCAATGCTTTCCTCCAGGTCCTCCTGAATCACCTTGTCACGGCCCATGCGAACGGCGCGCAGGGCGGCCTCGTTGATGAGGTTTGCCAAATCCGCACCGGAGGCACCCGCTGCGGCCCGGGCAATGGCCCGGAAATCCACATGATCGGAGAGCTTTACCTTCTTGGCATGCACCTTCAGGATCTCTTCCCGGCCCGTCAGGTCAGGAAGTTCCACAGGAATGCGGCGGTCAAAGCGGCCCGGGCGCAGCAGCGCGGGGTCCAGAATTTCCGGCCGGTTGCATGCACCCAGAATGACTACGCCCTTGGATGCGTCGAAACCATCCATTTCCGTGAGCAACTGGTTCAGGGTTTGCTCTCGTTCGTCATTGCCGGTAAGTCCCTTGGCATCACGCTTCTTGCCGATGGTATCGATTTCGTCAATGAACACAATGCACGGCGCTTTTTCCGCCGCCTGCTTGAACAGGTCGCGCACCTTTGCGGCGCCCATGCCCACAAACATCTCCACAAATTCCGACCCGGAGATGGAGAAGAAGGGCACGTTCGCCTCACCGGCCACAGCACGGGCCAGCAAGGTTTTGCCCGTACCTGGCGGGCCCACCAGCAACGCACCCTTGGGCATGCTGGCACCAATCTGCTGGTACTTTCCAGGATTGTGCAGGAAATCAACAATTTCTTGCAACGCTTCCTTTGCCTCGTCCTCACCGGCTACGTCCGCAAACTTCACGCCGCCGTCAGCCTTCACATATACCTTGGCATTGCTTTTGCCAAAGGACATGAAGTTGCCGCCCATGCCGGCCTTTTGCATCCTGCGCATCAGCAGCGTGCCCAAGCCCCAGAACAGCAGCAACGGCAAAATCAGATTTACCAGCAGCACCGTCCAAATGGAGGTTTCCTGGGGACGAACCTGGGAGAAGGTCGCTCCCGCGGCATACAGCCGGTCCACCAGTTCCGGGTCATTCATGGCGATGGTGTAATAATAATGCTGGGGACTGGTAGCAATGAGCCACTCAGGCAGACGGGAATCTCCGGTGCCCTCCGAGCGGCGGGTGTAGTAGATCACGTCCTGCTCCACCTGGACCTTATCCACGTTCTTGGCATTCAGGTCGTCCAGGAAGGTGTTGTAGCTTACTTCCGTTTGCTGCGTTTGCGTGCTGAACAGCTGGCTGTATACGAGGCTGTTGAGAATCATCACCGCAATCATGGCGATGACGCAGCCGATAATGATTTTCTTCCTTTTCTTATCATCCATGTGTATGTTCACCTTCTTCAATGGTAGGCGTTGACGGCAACGGGTCACATATCGGCGTGGAGCAGGGGCCGTGCGTTGCCTCCAGGGCATTTTGGTAAATCTGTGTTAATAACCGCCGCAATAGACGCAGATCGTCCTCGGTCAATCCCTTGCGCAGCTGCTGCTCCATGGCTGTCCGGTGGACTGCCGCATCGTCCAGCAGCGCATTACCGGCGGCAGTGAGGTAAACTTCCTTTCGACGCTTATCCTTTTCGCTCATGGATGTGACGACAAGCCCCTTGGCTTCCAGGCGCTTTAACAGCCCCACCACGGTGGGATGCGCCACGCCAAAGCGCGCCTCAATATCCTTTTGGCAGCAGGCGTGTCCCTGCTGGTGAGCGATATACATCATCACCCGCATCTGGCTCAGGGTTATGGGCTTGAACCCTTGATCCGCGTTGCGTACGATGGCCGTGCTGATCCGCTTGAGGAGGAAGCCCACATCCAAGTCTTCCTCGCCCATGACATCATCTCCCTTTCCTGCTTGTGTAGCACGCTACGATTATACGGACAATTCCCGCGGTTGTCAACGGATTCCAGCGGAATTCTTAAATCGTTCACATTTTTATATGCATTTGCCCGGGAAAAGGTTGCCATCCTGGAAAGGCCGTCACAAAGCAATGATACAGAAGAAATGTGAACACAGTGCAAACTTTCCGTGAAGGATTGGGACAGCAACTTGCAAAGCAGGGCGCAGACGGCTATGATAAAAACGTTGAGGTGAACGAGCTATGCGGTTACTTCTGGCGGAAGATGAGCTCGCCATGGCAGAAGCTGTCGCGGACATATTAACCTATCATCAATACAGTGTGGATACGGCCCTGCGTGGCGACGATGCGCTGCGAATGATCCAGGCCGGCGGATATGACGGAGTTATCCTGGATGTGATGATGCCGGGCATGGACGGCCTGCAAGTGCTTGCGCGTATGCGTGACCAGGGCATGCGGACTCCTGTGCTTCTGCTTACGGCGAAGGGAGAAGTGGAGGACAAGGTGAGGGGCTTTGAGCTGGGGGCGGATGACTATTTGGTCAAGCCCTTTGCCATGGCGGAGCTGCTGGTTCGCGTCAAGGCGCTGTTGCGCCATGGGGGAGCTGAGGGAACGCTGAGCGCAGGATGCCTGCGCCTGGATGCGTCACGGGCCGCCCTGTGCTGCGGGCCATCGTCCCAACCCTTGAGCAAGCTGGAATACAAGCTCATGGAGCTGTTCATCAGCAATCCAGGGCGAATCTACTCGGCCGATGACCTGCTTAGCCGTGTGTGGGGCATGGACTCCGAGGCGGAGATCGGCACGGTTTGGGTATACATATCATATCTTAGGAAGAAACTGGCTTCCTTGGGCGCATCGGCTGCCATACGGTCCAAACGGGGCGTGGGCTATTTCCTGGAGGTAGGCAAATGATCCGCATGCTTCGGCGGCGCTTTATCTGGGGCGCTATGGGAGCCTTTTCAATCCTGCTGGTACTGGTCATAGGCGGCATGATCGTTGCCAGTTATATGATGCTGGAACGGGACTCTGAACGTTTTCTGAGCATGATGCTGGACAATAGGAACGGATATACGCAGCCCGCTTCCCCAGCAATGTTTGGGTATGAGCCGGGAGAACGCATGTTTCCTGCCGGCTTTTACGATATCGCGACGGATGCCACCGGGGAGATCGTATCCGTACAGTCCCGGGGCATCGTGGAGGATGCGGGGGTTTCCGTGCAGAACTGCGTGGCGGAAATCCTCCGCACCACCGGGGATAGCGGCAAGGTGGGCGCCTATAAATACCGCGTGCAGCGCAATGTGGATGGATCAGCACGCATGATCCTGCTGGATAACGCCATTGCGCTTCAGGGCCTGTATAATATGTTGCGTGGCGCTCTGGCGGTGGGGGCGGTATGCTGGATACTGCTTTTTTGCATTCTCCAACCGGTGGCATCCAAGGTGGCGCGTTCCTATGGCCGTAACGTGGAACGGCAAAAGCAGTTTATTACCAATGCCAGTCACGAAATGAAAACGCCAGTGGCCATCATCCTGGCCAATCTGGATGCGCTGGAGCTTCACGGGGGAGAGAGCCGCTGGAGCGCAAATATCCGTGTCCAGGTGGGCCGCATGAGCGGCATGCTCCGCCAGCTGCTGATGATGGCGCGAATGGACGAGCGCCAGTTGCGTGCCCAGGAAGAGCAGCTGGATTTCGCGACATTGCTGCAAAATCTCCTTACCACGTATGATGAACGCTTGGAAGCGCGCGGGCTGTCGCTGGTAACGCAAGTACCTCCGTCCTTGCTCCTTCGCGGAAACCGTGAGGCGCTGGAACAGCTGCTTGTGGTGCTCCTGGACAATGCCATGCAGTACACCAACCGTGGCGGACGCATCTCCATCGCGCTTCAATCCATACGGGGGCAAGCCCGTCTGGCGGTGGAAAACACGGTGGATGCACTGCCGGATTGTGAACCGGATGCATTGTTTGAGCGCTTCTATCGGGGGGACGCGGCGCACTCCCAAAGCAGCGGCGGATGCGGCATCGGTCTTTCCGCGGCGCAAAGCATTGTACAAATGCATGGTGGACACATCCACGCCAGTTACCCACAGCAGGACGTCTTGCGAATTCAATGCGAATTGCCCCAAGGCGCTTGGCGTGGGAGGAGACGGAACAAGGGAAACAGACTTATGAAGAGAGCAGGGAAAGACTGACTTTTTTTAAAAAAAGCACTTGCAATACAGAGCGAAAATATGCTATAATCCTCGTTGTGACATACGGGCGTTCCGCTGCCAGGCATTGACTTGCGCATGAACGTCTATGAGGGAAGGAGGAACACTTACAATGAATGAGATTATCCGTTCTATCGAACAGAAGCAACTCCGTACCGATCTGCCCAAGATCAGCATTGGCGACACCGTTCGTGTGTGGGTCAAGGTTGTGGAAGGCAGCCGCGAGCGTCTCCAGGCGTTCGAGGGCGTTGTGATCGCCATGCGCAATGGCGGTGTACGTGAAACCTTCACGGTCCGCCGCGTTTCCTATGGCATTGGCGTGGAGCGTACGTTCCCCATGCATTCTCCCCGCGTGGATCATGTGGAAATCATCCGCAGCGGTAAAGTGCGCCGCGCGAAGCTGTACTACCTGCGCAACCTGCAGGGCAAGGCGGCCAAGCTTAAGGAAGTTAAGCGCGTGTAAGACTGAGGGCAAAAAAAGTTCCGTGTTCCCGGTATGGGAGTGCGGAACTTTTTTTGTCTTTTCCTAATGGGAACTGCTGAACAAGCGGTCCCAGGCATGAGGGCTTGCATCCTCTGCGCCGAATCAACAAGGAGGAAAATGCTATGGGAGATACTTTGCTTTGTACCGAGTCCTAGATCTTTCTAACGTGTGGCAGGCATTTGCATTGCAGCACGCTGACGCGGGCAAGGATTGCCTAAACTCGCTATTCCGCCGTCTGCAAGGGTTCATACCGGCAAACAAAGCGGCTGTTGGCCAGCTGAAGCCATTGCGCAATATAGTTTTCAAATACCGCAACGGTATTCTCCCAGGCAGCCTGTGCGGAGGACTGCTCCTGGGTGACGGCTGCGCGGCGTGCCAGCCGTTCCTCCTCCAGCAAGGCTTGCCGGCGTTCATCCGTCAAGGTGTACCAGGTATCATTGATGGTGGAATTGGTATAATCGGGCGTTAGGCTGTCGGCAAGCACTTCAGGCTCGGGCAGGTAAAAAGTGATCGTATTCCCGCTTACGTCCATGGCAACCTTGCTTAAGTCAATGCCTACACTGGCGTGATAGTCATAGCTGATGGCCACAGATTGCACTACCCCAATGAGAAACGCCGTGGTGGTGGAGGTCAGCACGCCTTGCTCATCCACGGTGGTGGTTTCCAGACGGGCGGAGGAACGGATCTCACGGGCAAGCGTGGCGGACTGGGTCAGCGCCGCGCCGCTGAGATCCGGCATCCATTGTGCCGCAAGCCGGCTGGCATACGGGAGCATAACAAAAATAAGCACAATGCACAGGGCGCTCCCCAGTACCTTGGCAAACCAGCGTCCAATATGTTTCATGGCGCACCTCCCACCAGGGTCTGCACCCATACCAGCAGGGGGATGACCGCATATTTCGCAAGCAACACGCCAAAGGCAAGTACGCCAAAGCCCATAAAGAACGACCGCGCTTTGGAAGAACGGCGGCGAGAGCGTCCAGGCGCTGGACGATGTTCTGTACGCATTTTTTGCGTTACCTCCTTCTCGGAATGTCTATGACATTATACGATATTTTTCGCCATATGGCTACCCCCGTTCCTGCTTTCTAATGCAACCTGAAATCAATATAATGAAGAAAACCCTTGCATTTTCCGGGAAAGAATGGTATTACATAAGGGAAATTCATTTTCTCATGGGAATTCCAGATATTGGAAGGTGCGATATGGACATTAACTGGTACCCGGGACACATGGCGAAAGCAAAGCGGCAGCTGGCACAGCAGCTTGGCCGTGTGGATCTGGTGATTGAGCTTTGCGATGCACGCCTGCCGCATGCCAGCCGTAATCCCGACCTGGACCGACTGATTGGCGGAAAGACGCGGGTGCTGCTTTTGAATAAGGCCGACCTGGCTGATCCCAACGGGACACAGGCCTGGCTGCGCTTTTTCCGCCAACAGGGATTGGACGCCATGGCTTACGTTTCCACCGCGGGAAAGGTGAAGGAAGCCTTGGAAATGATTGAGCGCGCCGCCCGGGAGACTGTGGAACGCGCGGCGGAAAAGGGCGTGCGCAAGACCGTGCGCGCAATGGTCGTTGGCGTACCCAACGTGGGCAAGAGCACGTTTATCAACCGTCTCCATGGCGGCAGTATTGCCAAAGTGGGGGACCGGCCCGGCGTTACCCGTGCGAATCAGTGGGTGAAAATCACGCCCTACCTGGAGCTGATGGACACCCCCGGACTGCTCTGGCCCCGGCTGGATGACAAGCGGGCAGCTGAGCGGCTGTGCTACATCGGTACGGTGAAGGATGATGTGGTGGATGTGGCCATGCTGGCCATTCACTTATTGGAGGATCTCCTCCAGGCGTGCCCGGGTCGCGTGGCGGAACGCTTTAAGCTCAAGGATGTATCCCTGCGCGGGGTGGACCTGCTGGAAGGCGTGTGCCGGGGACGGGGCTTCCTGATGAAGGGCAATGTGTGTGATCTGGACCGCGGCTGCGCGGTGGTTCTGGACGAGTTCCGCGCCGGCAAGCTGGGACGGATTACCCTGGAGCTGCCTGCCCAGGAGACGCGGCGCCGCATAGCCTCGCCCGGCGCTGCACCGCGTGAGGAGGAAAACCATGGCGAAAATTGACCGCAGGCAGCGCGCGGAACAGCTGCTGTCCACGGATCGTCCCTTCTGGGAACAGGGAATGGTGGTGGCCGGCATGGATGAAGTGGGCCGTGGTCCCCTGGCCGGCAACGTGGTGGTGGCCTGCGTGGTGATGCCGCCGGAACCGGTGCTGGAGTGGGTGGATGACAGCAAGAAACTGTCCGAGAGCCGCCGGGAAAAGGTTTATGAGCAGATCATGGCTGTGGCCCGCTACGTGGGCATCGGCCAGGTGTCCCCCCAGGAGATTGATGAAATCAACATTCTGGAGGCCACCCGCAAGGCTATGCGGGTGGCGGCAGCCCAGGTCCCCGCGGATGTATTTCTGATTGACGCGGTGACGAATCTGGGATTGCACGGCATGGAAATCCCCATTATCAAGGGGGATGCAACCTCCTATGCCATTGCGGCGGCCAGCATAGTGGCAAAAGTTACCAGAGACCGGCAGATGATCGACCTGGACAGCCGCTACCCACAGTATGGCTTTGCACGTCATAAGGGGTATGGCACGGCGGAGCATCTGGCGGCCCTGCGGCAATATGGTCCCCTGCCGGAACACCGCAGGAGTTTTCTTAAAAAACTCCTGCCCAGTCCATGAAAGCGGACGCCCTGGGACGCCAGGGGGAAGCAATGGCGGAAGCCTACTTGTGTGCGCAGGGAATGCGCACGCTTGCCCGGCGCTACCGCGGTGGGGACGGGGAGCTGGACCTGGTCATGGAGGACGGCGAACAGGTGGTTTTTGTGGAGGTAAAGGCGTCGGGCCGCGGCGCTGCGGGGGAGGGCATGTGCCGTGTGACCCCTGCCAAGCAAAGGCGAATTATCCATGCGGCTTCAGCGTTTTTGCTGGAAAGGGAATGGATGGAGCGTTCCGCTCGTTTTGATGTGGTGGAGATTACTGCGGCCGGGCTGCGCCATGTGCCTTGCGCCTTTGAGGCGGGTGCATGGGATTGAAGCCCACTGCGAACACTTGGGATGAAATTCCCACCAATTACGAAGTCGAGGTGTGAACATGTACAAACGGGTGCTCCTATGCTTGATGCTTTGCTGCTGCCTGGCGATGTGCTTTGCCGCATCCCTGGCAGAGGAAGCGGAAGAGAATCTGCTGTACAATGGCAGCTTTGAGATCATCGGTGCGGACGGTATGCCGGATGGATGGTATACCGACCAGTACAACCGCCAGGAGGGCTATACGAATTTCGCCGTGCTTACCGGGGATGCCCAGGAGGGCGAGCACAGCGTACAAATTGAAAACCTGGGGGATAACGATGCCCGCTTTGCCCAGCGGGTGGAGGTAAAGCCGGAGAGCCTGTACTGTCTCTCCGGCTATATCCGCGCCGAACAGATTCCTGATAGCGGCCTGGGCGCCAACCTGTCCGTGGAGGGACTGTATGTGTTCAGCGAAAGCGTTTACGACACGGCAGGGGAATGGCAGTATGTGGAGCTGTATGGCGAGACCGGCCCGGAGCAGACGGAGGTAACGGTTTTTGCACGCTTGGGTGGTTACAGCGGAGAAAGCCGCGGTACCGCCGTCTTTGACAATCTTTCCCTGCGAGAGGTGAACATTGTCCCTGGCGACGGGGTGGCCAGCCTGTGGTTCGAGCCCGATGTGCAGGAAACCGTAATAGAACCTGTCCAGGAGGGGGAGGCAGATCCCTTCTGGCCGTGGCTGCTGGTGATTTCGGCACTTTATGTCCTAGCCGCCCTGGTCGCCTGTGACGTAATAATGCGGCGCCGTGAAAAAGAGCCTCTCGTCCCCATGGAGAAGAAAAAGCATGCACCTGCCTTTTTGGTGGTTGCCCTGATTGCCGCGGCGCTGGCAAGGGTGGTGGTCGCGTGCCTGGTCAGCGGCTATCAGGTGGACGTGAACTGCTTCCGGGCGTGGGGTGCGTCCATGACGCAGCTGGGGCCGGCTGGGTTTTATGCGGCGGACCAGTTCTGTGACTATCCGCCGGCGTACCTGTACGTGCTCTGGCTGGATAACGGAATCATCAATCTGCTCAACGGGATAACCCCGGCGGGCTTTGCAAGCTGGTTTGCCACCCTGGGCATCGGCTCTTATTATGACGTGATGTCCGTCTTGGTCATCAAACTGGTGCCCATGGCCTGCGACCTGGGTGCGTCCTATTTGCTTTACCGTGTCGGGCGGGAAAAGCTGGGAGACCGTCCTGCGGCGGTATTGGCGGCACTGATGGCCTTTAATCCGGCATTCTTCCTCAACAGCGCGGCCTGGTGCCAGATGGACAGCGTGCTCTGCCTGCTGCTGGCGCTGGTGGCGTTGACGGCCATGCGGCGCAACTGGCGGGCCGCTCTGCCCCTGTATATGCTTTGCGTTCTCGTAAAACCCCAGGCGCTGATGCTGGGTTTCCTGGGGCTGCTGGCAATGGGGATTGTCTGGGTCAAGCATCGTGAGGACCGCCGCGCCATGCTGCAGGGAGCGGGCATTGCCGTGCTCACGGCGCTGGTGGTGGTGCTGCCCTTCTCCCTGGGCAGTGGGTTGAACTGGAACTGGCTTTTCACCCTGTACAGCAATACCCTTGCCTCGTATTCTTATGCCACGGTGAACATGGCCAACCTGTACTACCTCTTTGACGGGAACTGGGTGAGTACTACGGCCTCTGCGGGCTGGCAGCTGCCGGTGGCCTTTGCGCTGCTGTGTGCCGCCTGGAGTGCCGTTACCTGGATACGCCAGCGTGGAAAACTTCGCTGGTTCTGGGCGGAGCCTGCGGTCATGGCCTGCTTCACGGTATACTACCTGGTGGCGGCGTTTGTGCAGCCCGCGTATACCTGGCTGGGTGTACCGGCCATGGCGTTGTGCATTCTGCTGACGCTGGGCATGTATCTGCGGGGTGGCAGACTGGAAAATCTGCCCCTGGCGGGTGGCATGCTGTTCATGCTGCTCTGTGTCTTTGGGCTGAAGATGCATGAACGGTATCTGTTCCCGGCGCTGCTGTTCTTTGCCCTGGCCTTTTTGCAGCATCGGGACTGGCGCATCCTGCTGCTGATGATTTGTGGTACCCTGACCATTTTTGTCAATGCGGGTATCGTGCTGGACAATTCTCTACGCCTGGGCTCCAGCATGGGGCATCTGAACAATGATACGCTCTGGCTAAACAATCTGATTTCCCTTGTCAATGTATTGAGTGCGCTGCTGGCCGTGTGGACCGGACAGCGGGTGATGGTGGAAAACCAACCCCAGCAGGCGCATGGGGGGTTGCGGCTGGGAAAACCTGTTCAACTCCCGGCCAAGCCTGGCAATGTGCTTGATTTGCGCTATGATGCGGGCCTGCACTGGAAGCGGGTGGACGCCGTGCTGGTGGCTGCGGTTACGCTGGTATACGGGGCGCTGGCCCTTTGCAACCTGGGCAGCACCAAGGCGCCCCAGAATCCCTGGAAATCCACCGACGCCACTGAGCAAGTGGTGATCGACCTGGGCGCCCACTATGACGATTTCCGCATGCTCTACTTTGCCCAGGTGAGTTACAGCGACTTCTCCGTGGCTGTCAGCGAAGATGGGGAACTGTGGTCCGAAGAGTACTGGGCACAGATGGATCAGGGCCAATGCTTCCGCTGGATGTACCTCACGCCCTATACGGTCAATGCCAACGGGCAGCGGACCTACGATGGCTATGGTACGCCCAGGTCTCTTTCCGGGCGCTATGTACGCATTACGGCGCAGCAAATCGGCTTGATCCTGGATGAAGTGATTTTCCGCTTGGAGGATCAAACGGTGCTCCCGGCGCAGGTGGTAAGCCGTGTGCATGCCAACGAGGCCTCCACCTTGTTCAGCGATCCGGAAAACCTGCTGGATGAACAAGATACCCTGGAGGGGGAACCCAGCTGGTATAACAGCACCTACTTTGATGAAATTTACCATGCCCGCACAGCCTTTGAGCTGCTCAACGGCACCTCCGTATATGAATGGACCCATCCGCCCCTGGGCAAGGTGCTCATGTCCTGGTGCATTGCGCTCTTTGGCATGACTCCCTTTGGCTGGCGGTTTGCGGGTTGCATGGCAGGTATCCTGATGCTGCCATTCATGTACCTGTTGGCCAAGCAGTTGACCAAGAGGCGGGATCTGGCCTTTGCCGCTATGGCGTTGCTGGCGCTGGACTGCATGCATCTGACCCAAACGCGCATTGCCACCATTGACAGCTTTCCGGTGCTGTTTATCATGATGAGCTTCTTCTTTATGCTTCGCTTTATGCAGCGGGACCTGATGGCTGGCATGAAACCCATGCTCACCGACCTCGCCTGGAGCGGTGTATCCATTGGCCTGGGGATTGCCAGCAAGTGGATCGGGCTGTATGCCGGGGCCGGGCTGGCGGTATTGTTCTTCTGGACCTGCTGGCGGCATATTCGTCTGTCGTATCAGGCCAAGGAGCTGCTGTCCACGGCAGGCGGTTTGAGCAAGGATCAACGGGAGGCGCTCATACGGCGCAGCCGGGAAACGCTGACGCGGCTGGTTTGGCTGTGCCTGTGGTGCGTGGTGTTTTTCATTCTGGTACCGGTGGCAATTTATTTGCTTAGCTACATTCCGCAAATGGCATGCTATGGGAAACTCTCCTTGCGGGACTTCCTGGAGAAGGTCATCCGGGTGCAGCAGGATATGTACAATTACCACAGCACCCCCGGGCTTGGAATGGATCATCCCTTCTATTCGCCCTGGTATGAATGGCTGTTCATCAAGCGTCCCATGTACTTTGCCTCCGACCGGTATGTGCCCGCGGGATATGGCTACGCCATTTTCTGCTTTGGCAATCCTGCGGTGTGGATTGGCGGACTGGTGGGCATCCTGGTGTGCGCGTTGATCTGGTGCCGGGGACATGTCTATGAGATTCAGGGCCAGGAGGGCGCATTGCATTGGCAGTCCATGGTGAGCCATAAATATGCCTTTGTAGTCATTGGCCTGCTGGCGCAGTTGCTTCCGTGGATCCTGGTTCCTCGGGGTACGTATATTTACCACTATTTTGCCAGCGTACCCTTCCTGGTGCTGGGCGCGACCCTGACCCTAGAATGGATACAGCAGGGACGCTGGCCACGGCTTGGCCGGGCGCTGACCGTGGCATACCTGGTCTTTGCATTGATATGCTTCATAGGCTTCTATCCCTATGCCAGTGGCGTGACCACACCCACCTGGTGGCTGGATTTCATGAAGCAGTTCCTGCTGATTTACTATTGATGTTCCTGTAAAGGAGGTACGGAGGATGCTTGCGCGTACATTGGGATACGGGCTAAACGGCGTCAATGGCTTTGAGGTCAAGGTGGAAGTCTACCTTTCCGGAGGCATGATGGCCCTGGAAGTGGTGGGACTGCCGGACGCATCCGTAAAGGAAAGCCGGGACCGTGTACGCGCAGCCATCCAGAATTCAGGATATACCATGCCCGTGGGGCGCCTGACGGTGAACCTTGCTCCCGCGGACATGAAAAAGGAGGGCCCGGCCTTTGATTTACCCATTGCCCTGGGCATCCTTATGGCCAGCCGCCAGCTGGACATGCAGGACCTCAGCCAAGTGCTGACCCTGGGCGAGCTCTCTTTGGATGGTACGCTGCATCCAGTACGGGGAGCGCTGCCCATGGTCATTGCCGCAAAGCAGCAGGGCATTACGGATATCATACTTCCGGCGGGCAATGCGCCGGAGGTAAGCTGCATCCAGGATATTCGTGTATATCCGGCGCAAAGCCTGGATATGGTGGTGCAACACCTGAACGGCCGTGCCCCTATTCCCGCCCAGATACAGCGCACCTATGAAAATTTCCTGGAATCGGCGCAGGTTGCGGTGGACATGAGCCAGGTGAAGGGACAGACGGGCGCACGCCGCGCCCTGGAGGTAGCGGCGGCTGGCGGACACAATATGCTGATGATTGGCGTCCCCGGGTCCGGCAAAACCATGCTGGCCCGATGCCTGCCGGGCATCCTGCCGCCCTTGACCTTTGAGGAAGCGCTGGAGACCACACGCATTCATTCCATATCGGGCCGGTTGGCCACGGGCAGCGGGCTGATGGTGACGCGTCCCTTCTGCGCGCCCCATCACAGCGCGTCAGTGGCTTCGCTCATTGGCGGTGGGTCCAATGCCCGCCCCGGGGAGGTTTCCCTGGCCCATAATGGTGTACTGTTTCTGGACGAGCTGCCGGAATTTTCCCGCCCGGCCCTGGAAGCCCTGCGCCAACCCCTGGAGGATGGCGTGGTGTCCGTGAGCCGGGTACAGCATCAGGCCCAGTACCAGGCGAGCATCATGCTGGTGGCCAGCATGAATCCCTGCCCCTGCGGCTATTATGGCAGCAAGACCAAGAAATGCCGCTGTTCTGCCAACGAGATCAGGCGCTACCTGGATCGGGTGAGCGGACCGCTGCTGGACCGGATCGATATACAGATTGAGGTGGATGCCGTGCCTGTGCAGGAGATTAACCAATCCGCGCCGGCAGAGTCCTCCGCACAGGTCCGTGCACGGGTAGCCCAGGCCCGCAAGCGCCAGCAGGAGCGCTATCGCAAGGAAGGCATCCACTGCAATGCCCAGCTGGATGCCAGACTATCCAAAAAATATTGCGAACTGGATGCGGCATCCACGCAAATATTGCATATGGCCGTGGAGAAAATGGGCATGAGCATGCGCGCCTATGGCCGCGTGCTGAAGGTGGCCAGAACCCTGGCCGACCTGCGCGGCGCAGAGCATATTGAAACGGCTGATGTGGCGGAAGCCATTCAGTACCGCAGCCTAGACGGAAAATATTGGAGGTGACCCGGTTGAGTTTTACCCGAGAGGATGCCTGCCGGGTTTGGCTGTCCACCGCAGAAATCAATGACAGCCAGTGGACGCGACTGCTTGCCCGGTACGGAGGGGCAGAGGCTGCCTATGACGAGGCGCAGCGGCATGGTATCGGACCACTAGCTGCTTGCGGATTGTCCCAGCGGCAGTGCGCTATGCTGCTTCAGGAAGCGCAGCGGGAAAACATGCATTGGCGTTTGGTAGCCATGCAGCAGGCAAAGATTTCGCTGCTGTATTGGGATGACCCGCTTTTTCCCCGGGCGCTGCGGCAGCTTGCCGCGCCACCATGGCTTCTGTTTTACCGTGGGGATCTTCATGCCCTGATGGGCAAGCATTTGACCATGGTGGGTACACGCAAGTGTTCCACCTATGGCCAGCGCGCCGCGCGGCAGGTCGCCCAGGAGCTCAGCGAGAGCGGCGTGTCCATTGTCAGCGGCATGGCGCCAGGCATTGATACGGCCGCCCATGACGGTTGCATGGCGGGACCGTCGCCCACCGTTGGCTGGGCGGGGGGCGGCCTGGAGCATCCGCGTCCCTTGGGCCGGGAAGGCCTGGACCGGGAAATCGTGGAGCAGGGTGGCCTGGTGCTCAGCGAGTTTCCACCGGGCAGCGACGGATTGCCTTACCATTATCCCATGCGCAACCGGTTGATGAGCGGCATGGGTGATGCGGTGCTGTTCATGGAGGGACGCATTCGCAGCGGCGGCATGATTACCGTGGAATGCGCCCTGGAACAGGGCAAGGATGTTTTCGCCTATCCAGGCCCGGTGGGGAAGGACGGCTCCGAAGGCCCGCTGCAAATTCTGCGGGAGGGCGCGATTTTGTTCCGGGATGCTGCGGATGTGCTGGAGGATATGGGCTGGGAGTCAAGCGTGCCTGCCAGCCAAAGGCTCAATCAGCTACCGGAGCTTGACGGCGACCAGCAAACGGTGCTATCCTTGCTGACGGTGGAGGAATTGTCCTTTGATCAGCTGACCTTTCACACGGGGTTTGACCCCGCCAGGCTGAACGCGACGCTTACCCTGCTGGAGCTTCAGGGTCTGGTGCTCCAAGGCTCCGGAAGGATCTATCATAAGGTATAAACAGGCAGAATTGGAAAATCGGAGGAATGCTGCATGGCTGCTAGCAAGCAAAAACTGATTATCGTGGAGTCGCCCGCCAAGGCGCGCACCATTACCAAGTATCTGGGCAAGGGCTACAAGGTGGAAGCCTCCCAGGGACATGTGCGCGACCTGCCCAAGTCCCAGATCGGGGTGGACGTGGATCACGACTTTGCATTGAAATACATTACCATTCGCGGCCGCGGAGACATTTTGACCCGCATCCGCAAGGAAGCGCGCACCGCTTCGGAAATTTATCTGGCAACCGACCCGGACCGCGAGGGCGAAGCCATCTCCTGGCACCTGGGCCAGGTGCTGGGCATGAACTTGCAGGAGCCGTGCCGCATTGAGTTCCATGAGGTTACCAAGCGCGCCATCCAAAACGCCATTAAGAATCCCCGTCCCATTGATATGGGCCGGGTGGATGCGCAACAGGCACGCCGTGTGTTGGACCGCCTGGTGGGCTATAAAATTAGTCCGCTGCTGTGGGCCAAGGTGAAAAAGGGCCTTTCCGCGGGGCGCGTGCAAAGCGTTGCCACACGTATGGTGGTCATGCGTGAGCAGGATATTGAAGCCTTTATTCCCGAAGAATATTGGGACGTTACCGTGAAAGCGCAGGCTCATGGCGGACGGGGAAGAAAGACGCACTTTACCGCAAAGCTGGTTACCCTGGACGGCGCAAAGGCAAACATAACCAATGGCGCAGACGCGCAAAAGGCTGTGGAACGGATTCAAAAGGCACACTTTGCCGTATACACCATCAAGCGCGGAGAAAAGCGCAAATTCCCCGCCGCTCCTTTCACCACCTCCAGCCTGCAGCAGGAAGCCAGCCGCAAGCTGGGCTTCACCACGGCAAAAACCATGCAGGTGGTGCAGCAGCTCTACGAGGGCGTCGACTTGGAGGGAGAAGGCACCCAGGGTATTGTTTCCTACATCCGTACGGACTCCGTTCGGATCAGCGAGGAAGCCATGACGGCCCTGCGGGAGTATATTCCCGAGCGCTTTGGACCGGATTATCTGCCGGAAACGCCCATTGAGTACAAAGGCCGGAAAAATGCCCAGGATGCCCACGAGGCAATTCGTCCCACGGATGTGCGCCGCACCCCCGACCAGATCAAGTCCAGCCTGACCAAGGAACAATATAACCTGTACAAGTTGATCTATAACCGCTTCCTGGCCAGCCAAATGATGCCTGCCCTGTTTGAAACCATGACCATGGAAATCGCCGGGGACGGCGTAGGCCTGCGTTTTTACGGGGAGCACAAGAAATTTTCCGGCTTCACCAGCGTTTATGAAGAAGGTACCGATGACGAAATTGTGTCCAGCGAGACCGTCCTGCCGCAGATGAACGAGGGGGACCCGGTGCTGGTCAGTGATGTGGAAAGCGAACAGCACTTCACGCAGCCCCCGTCCCGCTACACCGAGGCATCCCTGGTGCGCGCGCTGGAGGAAAAGGGCATTGGCCGCCCGTCTACCTATGCGCCTACTATTACCACGATTATTTCCCGCGGCTATGTGAGCCGGGAGAAAAAGCGCCTGTATCCCACGGAGCTGGGCCGGATGGTTACCGCCATGATGGAGGAGTTCTTCGCCCAGATCGTTGACACGGAATTTACCGCCAAGCTGGAGGATCAGCTGGACGAGGTGGAGGAGGGCAAGCTGGGCTGGAAGGATATTCTGCGCGCCTTCTACCCACCCTTTGAAAAAACCCTGGAAAAGGCTGAAGCCGAGATTGAAAAGGTGGAGGTCAAGGATGAGCCCAGTGACGTGCCTTGCGACAAGTGTGGCGCCATGATGGTATACAAAATGGGCCGGTTCGGCCGTTTCCTGGCGTGCCCTAACTTTCCCGACTGCCGCAATACCAAACCCATTGTCACCTATATTGATGCGCCGTGCCCCAAGTGCGGCGGGCGGCTGATGGAAAAGACCAGCAAGAAGAACCGCAAGTTCTACGGCTGTGAGCACTATCCCCAATGTGATTTCGTCAGCTGGGAAAAACCGGTTACCGAAAAGTGCCCCCAGTGCGGCAGTTACATGATTGAAAAGCGCAGCCGCAAGGGAGAGGTGTGGCACCTGTGTGCCAATGAAACCTGCCGCTGCCGGGTGGAGGTTCCCAGCGAGGAGCAGGAGGAAGAATGATGGAACAGGTTACCGTACTGGGGGCCGGGCTGGCGGGAAGCGAAGCCGCCTGGCAGCTGGCCAAGCGGGGGATACCCGTGCGGCTGGTGGAGATGAAACCCGAAAAATCTTCCCCCGCGCATCACACCCCATGGATGGCGGAGCTGGTCTGCTCCAATTCCCTGCGCTCCGACCGTCTGACCAATGCGGTGGGGCTGCTCAAGGAAGAAATGCGCCTGATGGATTCGCTCATCATGCGGGCGGCGGATCAGGCGCGGGTTCCCGCCGGAGGCGCCTTGGCTGTGGACCGGGAGCGATTCTCCGGCTATGTTACCAAAACGCTGGAGGAGCATCCGCAGGTGACGGTGGTCCACCAGGAAGCCGTGGAAATTCCCGCGGGTCCTGTCATCGTGGCCACCGGGCCCCTTACTTCCCAGGCGCTGGCGGATCAAATCGCCGGGCTGCCGGGGCTGGAGACGCTGAACTTTTACGATGCTGCCGCGCCCATTGTGACCGCTGAATCCCTGAACATGGAGAAGATTTTCCGTCAATCCCGCTACGATCGGGGCGAGGACTACCTCAACTGTCCCATGACGGAGGAGGAATATCAACGCTTTGTGGATGCGTTGCTCACGGCGGAGACGGCACCCATCCACGGCTTTGAGGAGAGCAAGGTGTTTGAAGGCTGCATGCCCGTGGAATCCATGGCCCGGCGGGGACGCATGGTGTTGGCTTTCGGCCCCATGAAGCCCGTAGGCCTCAGGGACCCCAGAACGGGCAAGGAAGCCTTCGCGGTGGTGCAGCTGCGCCAGGACAATGCCGCGGGAACGCTGTACAACCTGGTGGGATTTCAGACGAGGCTGAAGTTTCCAGAGCAGAAGCGCGTCTTTGGCATGATCCCCGGATTGGAAAACGCATCCTATGCCCGCTATGGCGTCATGCACCGGAATACCTTTCTGCACTCGCCGGGCTTCCTCAACGCACATTTTGAAATGATTGCCCGTCCACAGTGCTATTTCGCCGGACAGATGACCGGTGTGGAGGGCTATGTGGAGAGTGCAGCCAGCGGATTGCTGGCGGGACTGTCCCTGGCCAGTGACCTGATGGGCCAGGGGACGGTGGAGCTGCCACGCATCACTGCCATGGGTGCCATGGGACACTATGTGGCCACACCCAACCGGGATTTCCAGCCCATGAATTGCTCCTTTGGGCTGATTGATCCCTTGCCTGTGGATCGGGAACATAAAAAGATTCGCAACAAGGCCCAGCGGTACGAGGCCGTTTCTGCGCGTTCGCTGGCCTATTTGCGGGATTGGATCGCCCAAAGGCAGGATTGAGACAGAATTTTCCCATAGCGATGACGCTTGCGTTATACTGGTGTGCAAGGGAGGTATGTCCATGAAACGGGTGTGCATGCTGCTACTCTGCCTGACGCTTTGCTTGGGGCCTGTTCAAAGTTTGGGTCAAGGCACGGATGCCGGATACCTTCAGGGCTACTTGACCGATCTATCCCAGGGAGAAAACCTGGATGCGCTCTATGCGTGCCTGGACGCCACCATGCAGGCTGCCCTTTCCCGGGAGGATTTCTCCTCCCTATGGGGACAACTGGCGGCCATAAGCGGGGAATTCCTGGGATTTGACGGGGACACGGAATCTACCGCCATGGGCGAATACCTGGTACTGACCCAGCGGCTGGACATGACCGGTATGGACCTGATGTGTACCATGAGCCTGGACACCTCCGGGAAAGTGGCTGGGCTGCAGTTCACCCCGGCGCCTGCCACGGCGGATGAAACGGTTCCCTCCGCGGGTGTAACCGAGGAAGCAATCCAAGTGGGGGAAGCGCCCTGGGAGCTTCCCGGCCTGCTCACATTGCCCGAAAACGCGCAAGGCCCGTTGCCTGCGGTGGTGCTGGTGCAGGGCTCCGGCCCCAGCGACCGGAACGAATCCGTTGGCGCGGTGAAGCCCTTCTATGACCTGGCACAGGCGCTTGCGGCGCAGGGCATTGCCGTGGTCCGCTATGATAAGCGAACCTATGTCTACGGGGAAGAAATCGCGTCCTCCGCGTCGTATTCCTCCTTTACCGTGGAGGAGGAGACGATCCAGGATACGATTGCGGCGGGGGAATTGCTGGCAGGCGATCCACGCATTGACCCGGATCACATTTATCTGCTGGGGCACAGCCTGGGCGCCATGCTGGCCCCACGTATTGTCCAGGAGAGCGGCGAACTGTTCGCCGGGATGATCCTGGCCTGTGGAAGCAATGACTCTCTTATGGACATTATGATTCGCCAGAACCAGGACGTTATAGATGCCTTGGCGGACGAGGAAACGCGGGCAGCAGCGCAGGCGCAGCTGGATGCCGAGTGTGCCAAGGCGGAAGGCTTGGCGGCTCTATCCGCGGAGGAAGCGCAGCAAAGCACGCTGTTCGGGCAACCGGCGTACTACTTCTGGGAAATGGCCCAGCATCCCACCCCCGCGGAGCTGCTCCAGAAGCTGGAAAAACCGGTGCTGCTGATAAACGGTGACCGGGACTTTCAGGTTACTGTGGCAGAAGGCCGGGAAAGCTGGGAAGAAGCCCTGGACCTGTCTGCGCCCTGGGTCAGCCATTTATGGGCAGACGTTAACCACTTACTCATGCGCCCCGAGGCTCCGGAAGAGGTAAAGGGAACCAGTGCCGAGTATATGATTCCCTGCGCGGTGGATGCGGAAGTCACCGACGCCATCGGCGCATTTATCCATGCTGAAAAGGAGAAGAATCCATGAGCGTTACATTTCGAGGAACCACCATCTGCGCTGTGAAGCGCAATGGCCACATTGCCATTGCAGGCGATGGGCAGGTAACCATGGGAGAACACACCATTTTCAAGGGCAACGCCCGCAAGGTGCGCCGTATCTTTGGGGGCCAGGTGGCAGTGGGCTTTGCCGGCTCGGTGGCGGATGCCTTTACCCTGTGCGAAAAGTTCGAAGAAAAGCTCACCCAGTGCGGTGGCAACCTGGAGCGCGCGGCCGTGGCCGTGGCCCAAAGCTGGCGGGGAGATCAAGCCATGCGGCAGCTGGATTCCCTGATGATTGTCGCCAACAAGGAGACCATGCTGATTGTCAGCGGCAACGGTGAGGTCATTGATCCTGATGAAGGCATTGCAGCCATCGGCTCCGGCGGGAATTATGCCCTGGCTGCTGCCCGGGCGCTGATGCAGAATACTGACCTTTCCGCCAGGGAAATTGCGGAAAAGGCGCTGCACATCGCCGCGTCCATCTGCGTGTATACCAATGACAACGTGATTGTGGAAGAAGTGTAAAGGAGGGTCAAGCCCATGGCTGAACTAACGCCCCGGGAAATCGTCCGGGAGCTGGACCGCTATATTGTTGGCCAGGACGAGGCCAAGCGCAGCGTGGCCATTGCCCTGCGCAACCGCTACCGCCGCTCCAAGGTGGAGGAGCCCATGCGGGAAGAAATCAGTCCCAAGAACATTTTAATGATTGGCCCCACGGGTGTGGGCAAAACGGAGATTGCCCGCCGGCTGGCCCGGCTGGTAAATGCTCCCTTCATTAAGGTGGAGGCCACCAAGTTCACAGAGGTGGGCTATGTGGGCCGGGATGTGGAGAGCATTGTCCGCGACCTGGTGGAAAATGCCATCCGCATGGTGAAGGAGGAGCACGAAAAGCGTGTGCAGCCCCGCGCGCGGGTATTGGCGGAGGATCGATTGGTAACGCTGTTGGTGCATCCGCCCAAGAAAAGCGCCAGCAATCCCCTGGATTTCCTGCTGGGAAAGCAAAAGGAGCAGGAACCCAGCCAGGAAGAGCAAGAGAAGCTGTCCGGCAAGCGCGAAGAAGTCCGCCAGCAGCTGATGCGGGGCGAACTGGAGGAGCGGGAGCTGGAGATTGAGGTCACGGAGGAAGCACCCAAGCTGGAGGTGGGTGGAAGCTCCATCAGCCTGGGAGACATGATGGGCGGCATGATGCCCAAAAAGACCAAGATCCGCCATGTAAAGGTGAAGGAAGCGCGCAAGATCCTGGAGCAGGAGGAAGCCGACAAGCTGGTGGATTCCGACGCCGTTCAGGAGGAAGCCATTCGCCGCGCGGAACAGAATGGCATTGTGTTCATTGACGAGATCGACAAAATTGCCGGGCGCAACGGGGGCAACGGCCCCGATGTAAGCCGGGAAGGCGTACAGCGGGACATTTTGCCCATTGTGGAGGGCAGCACCGTCAATACCAAGTATGGCCCGGTCAAAACGGATTACATGCTGTTCATTGCTGCGGGCGCTTTCCATGTATCGAAGGTTAGCGACCTGATCCCTGAGCTGCAGGGCCGCTTCCCGGTGCATGTACAGCTCAAGAGCCTGACCAAGGAAGACTTTGCCCGCATCCTTACCCAGCCTGACAATGCCCTAACGCGGCAATACCGCGCGCTGCTGGCGGTGGACAAGGTAATGCTTACCTTTGAGGACAGCGCCATTCAGGCCATTGCCGAGGCAGCCTGCACGGCCAATGAAACCAGCGAGGATATTGGTGCCCGGCGGCTGCATGCCATCTTTGAGCAGATTCTGGAGGATGTCTCCTTCAATGCCGGAGATGAGAATATGCCGCCCTTTGAGCTGAAAATCAACGGGGATTATGTGCGCGAGCACCTTTCCGGCGAAAATAAGCCTGTGGATATGCGTCGCTTTATCCTGTAACCCGGGACGGTTGGAGCTAACAAACAACAGGCTTTGTGGCTGCGCGAAATCTATAGAATCCATAACGGGCGCCTATGATGGTCCCACAAAATGCTGCTATGGCCGATCGGTAGAACC
>OLRD01000226.1_pt1 | contig 52469 bp, 50 predicted proteins | sample 1672051 | NCBI WGS metagenome assembly OLRD01 (sample SAMEA3136640, study PRJEB25190) | human gut metagenome | biome: human gut; feature: human-associated habitat; material: faeces | place: Austria | collected 2013 | reverse complement strand
CCCATTTGCCTGGTCTCATCTCCATGACGCAGAAAGGATCTGTGGCTGAGATATTTCCCTCCGGGCCCGGAACGCCGCCGCACACTGGGGAACGAAGACCGAGACACAGGGCGCGGACAGCAGACGGCAGCTCCTGACTTTTTTAGATGAAGGGAGGAAGGTATTAAAGGGATTAATTAGGTGCAGGGAACTATGCCTCAGCGGGGGTTTCTCCGGATTTGAAGATGCGGTTGAGCATGATGACTGATGCGATGGAGAGGACGAGTTCGGCGACGAACTGGGCATAGGGGAGGCCGTATAGTGGGAAGAGGAAGTTCAGTATGTACAGGGCGGGTATTTCGAGGAGGATTTTGCGGAGGATGGCAAATGCCAGTGCGGAGCGGCCGTGGCCTACGGCCTGGAATACGCCTACGGCGATAAAATCCATGCAGAGGAAAGGAAGGCAGAGGCAGAAGCCGCGGAGGAATCGTGTTCCGAAGGCGATAACATCCGCATTTTTCATAAAGGAATTGATGATGGGGCCGGCTCCGACGGTGAAGAGGATCAGGACGGCTGCCATCAGGGGGACAATGGTTTTGATTGTGAACATGATGGAATCTTTCATGCGTTTTCGGTTGTTGCTGGCATAGTTGTAGCTGATCAGGGGCATGACACCCTGGGAAAATCCTATGGCTACCTGGAGGGGGACCATATTTACTTTCTGGGCGATGCCCATGGCGGCTACGGCATGGGGGCCGAAGGGGGAGGTGAAGTTGTTTAAGATGGTCATACCAGTTACGTTGAGCAGGTTTTGGATGGAGGCGGGGATTCCGACGCCGCAGATTCCCAGTACGATTCCTTTTCGGAAGCCGAATTTTTTGGGGGAGATGCATACTACGGTGGTTTTTCTGCGTACGTACAGCAGGATGAAGAAATAGCAGCATGCAACGCAGTTTGAGAGGAAGGTGGCAAGGCCGGCTCCTGCGGCTCCCATGTTAAGGCCCCAGGGGAGAATGAAAATGGGGTCAAGAATTATGTTTAGGAGGCATCCGCTCATGGTGCCGAGGCTGGCGTGGAGTGAGGCGCCCTCCGCACGGACCATATAGGCCATTACCACGTTCAAAATGGCGGGGGCGGCTCCGCATATGACTGTCCAGCGCAGATAGCCCAGTGTCGCTTCCGCTGTATTGGAATCTGCCCCAAGGACGGTGAGCAGGGGATTTTGAAGAGCAAAGCATAAGAAGGAGAATAAGAAACCGGAAAGCAGTGAGCAGTAAAAGCCGAAGGCGGAGCTTCGGCTGACGGTATCGTAGTCTTTGCGTCCCAGCGCCCGGCTCATCATGCTGGAGCTTCCGACGCCGAAGAGGTTATTGACGGCGTTGAAGGCCAGGAGAACCGGGGCTGCCAGTGTTACCGCCGCATTTTGTACAGGGTTGTTTAGCATTCCTACAAAGTAAGTGTCGGCCAGGTTATAGATTACCATGACCAGTGAGCTGAGTACGGTGGGAATCGACAATTGCATTACGGCCTTTGGGATCGGCATCTCCTCAAATAATTGTGTTTTCTGATTATCGGCCATTTCCTTGTTTCCTCCCGTGTAAAAGTGAGACATCTGCGAAATGTCTGCGCGTATTTCCTTTTATTATAGCAAAGGGAAGTTGTGAAAACAAGACGGACCTCGGGAGCGGGTGCAGCCTGCGGGAAAGTCTCCTGGCTCAGATGGTATTCATTTTTTATCTGCGGCATTCAGGGCCTGGTGGAATTTACACGGTCGGAATCTACACAAAAGTATTAATAGAAGTATTTATAAGGATATGTTAATATAAATAAATGGAAATACGATAATCGGAAAAGTACAGGCCATGGAGATGGGGTTCGTGGTATTTAAAGTAAAAAGTTAGGGATGAGGTAGTTAAGATGCCATTAGCTAAAAAGGAGTACAAATCATATGATGTACTGATTCTGGCGCTGAAGGCGTCTCCTGTCTGTACGGTATTGAAATTTTTGCTGTCAGTTACGCAGTCTATAATGCAGACAGCGGTGATGGCTGTGGCTACGGCCAATTTTGTGGACACGGCGGCTGAAATACTTAATAATGTGCGGCCGCAGAACGATATCTATCTGCCGCAGGTTTTATTGCTTGCCGCGCTGGGAGTGGTTAATACAATTGGAGCGGTTGCGAAGCTGGCCGGCGCCAGGGTCAGTGTGAAGCTTCAGCGGAAATTAAAGCCGTCTTTAATTAAGGTTTATGCGGCATTTGAATATAAGCATATTGAGAATGCTGAGAGTTGGGAATTGATCTCACGTGTAACCAGGGATCCTGTGAAATCGATCATGGATGGGGTGGATGCCTTTATACAGTTCATTCAGATTATAGTATCTGTTTCCTCAGTTTTTCTTTTGATTGTGACACAGGTGTGGTGGGCCGCATTGATCATTCTAGCCTTTTCGGTGCCTATGTTCTGGGTATCGATGCGTGCTGGAAAAAAGAATTATCAGGCTGAGTGTGAAGCGGAAAAATTCAACAGGCGTACCGATTATCTGGGAGAAGTGCTGACCGGGCGGGATAATGTGGACGAGCGTACGTTGTTTGATTACAGTGACGAGGTTAACCGTAAGTGGCAGGAGCAGTATGAGGCGGGCAGAAAAATACAGGTTAAGGTTACGGCTAAAATGTTCCTGATTACAAAAGGTTCCAGCATGATTCTGGCTCTGATTTCACTGCTGGTGGCGCTGACATTGATTGGGCCGGTGGTGCATGGACAGATGACAGCAGGTATGTTTATGGGTATCATAAGCGCTGTGTTCGGTATGATACAAAAATTGGGCTTCCAGATGTCGCGTTCCCTTGAGAATATTTCGCGGGTGGGCGAATATATGAAGGATTTGACCGCATTTGTTTCGCTGAGCGAAGAGAAGGATGCATTGACGGAACCGGATACTGAACCGATAGCCATTGATTTGCTGGAGTTCCGTAATGTGCGCTTCCGATATCCCAGTGGAGACAGATATATTCTTGACGGATTGTCCTTTAAGCTGGAAGCCGGACGTCATTATGCTTTTGTCGGTAAAAACGGTGCGGGAAAGACAACGATTACCAAGCTGTTAACCGGACTGTATCCGGAATATGAAGGGGAAATACTGATAAATGGGACAGAGCTGAGAGAGTATTCCGCCGGTGCGGTGAAAGCGATGTTTTCCGTCGTGTATCAGGATTTTGCCAAATATTATATTGGAATGAAGGATAACATAGCGCTCGGCAATATACATACAAAAGGAAAAGAAAGAGAAGCGGCTCATCTGGCCGGGCTGGACGAAGCCATTGACAGGCTAAGGGATGGTATCGATACGCCGCTGGGGAAAATTCTGAAGGATGGACAGGATATTTCGGGCGGGCAGTGGCAGCGTGTTGCGATTGCGAGATCGCTTGTCAGCCAGGCACCTGTCAGAATTCTTGACGAGCCGACATCGGCGCTTGACCCTATCAGTGAGAGCTTGCTTTACAGTAAATTTGAGAAACTGATGGATGGGAAGACGACTGTGTTTATCAGCCATCGTCTCGGTTCTACCAAGCTGGCAGATGAAATACTGGTCATTGATGCGGGAAAAGTTACAGAGCGGGGGACACATGAAGCGCTGATGGCCCAAAAAGGGCGGTATGCAGAGATGTTTGAGACGCAGAGGGAGTGGTATCAATGAGTGCGGAAAAGAAAAAGTATAATTTAGTAACAGTCATACTGCGGATTATCCCTATACAGTTTAAGTCTGCGCCATGGAACTGTTTGATTGAGAATACGCTGGGAATCATGAATGGACTGTCGTTCACGCTGGCAGTAGTGGCAACACAACGTCTTTTTGATGTGATTTCCAAAGCAGCTGCCGGAAAAGCAGGTTTTTGGGATTGTGTGATTCCCCTGCTCCTGTTGGCGGCGGTTACGTTTGGGCAGCAGATCATTAATGGTGTTCAGAATTTTCATGGGATCGGCATCCTTCTGCCGAAATCCTCCGGAAGGCTGACCGCATTGATTCACAAAAAGCTCAGGCGTATCGATCCTGTATATTTTGAGGATACCGATTTCCTGGATGATCTTAACAAAGCGAGGGAAGGCATCCGGGCAATTACCATGTTCTGCATGATTGTATTTGTCTGCGTGAGTTTTTACGGGGTTTATTTTTTGTCAATCGGAGTATACCTGTTCCGGCTGAAACCTATGCTGATCATAACGCTGCTTCTTGCATTTATCCCTGCTCTGTCGGCACAGGCCGTCAATGTACGGGTATTTACCAGGCTGGAAGAACAGAGCGCTCCGCTCAGGCGGGAATATGAGTATTATCAAAAAGCGATCTGCGACAGGGAGTATTTTAAGGAAACCCGTATCCTGGGCGCATTTTCCTTCTTCTATCATTTATTTGAAGATACCATGAAACTGCTGACGGAAAAGGTATGGAAAGCGGAGCGGAAAACGGCATTGCTTCAGCTTTTGTTGGATTTTACAGCATTTGTGGGAATGGCCCTTTCGGCCTACATGCTGTTTAGGGCAACGATGTCTGGAGAGATTACGGTCGGGATGTTCGCTGCTGTGTTTGCGGCGCTGGGGCAGATATTTGCCATTATGCAGGAGATTGTAACGCAGCATATCGGCAATATGAACAGGGATATGGGGAAGGTGGTCAATTTCATACGGCTGCTTGATATGCAGGAGCATACAGGCACAGAAGGAGAAACGGATTTTGCCAGAGGTGTTGCGGCAAAAGACATCAGTTTTACTTACCCTGGCAGAGATAAACCTGCTATAAAGAATGTATCGTTGGAAATCGCAGAGGGGGAGACGATTGCCATTGTCGGAGAAAACGGCGCCGGGAAAAGTACGCTTGTACGCCTGCTGACCGGTATTTACCGTCCGTCAGAAGGTAAAGTATTCATCGGCGGACTGGATACGGCTGTGGCTTCCCCTGCCTCCGTTTATAAGGGAGTATCGGGTGTGTTCCAAAAATACCAGCGTTATAAAATGACTCTTAAGGAAAATGTGGCTATCAGTGATGTTTCAGCCGAGGCCGGAGCCGAAAAGATTCATTCCGTACTGTCCGAGGCAGACTTTGAGATGGGCGATATCAAACTCGATGACATGCTGTCGCCGGAGTTCGGCGGAATTGATTTATCCGGAGGGCAGTGGCAGCGGATCGCAATCGCCCGCGGGCTGTACCGGGTAAACGGTTTCATCGTATTGGATGAACCCACATCCGCTATCGATCCGATTGAAGAAACAAAGATTTACAAGCAGTTTGAACAGCTGGCAAAAGGGAAATGTGCGGTAGTGGTAACCCATCGTCTTGGCTCTGCTAAACTGGCGCATCGTATTGTAGTCATGGATGGCGGCGAGATTGTTGATATCGGGACGCATGAGGAACTGATGTCCCATCCGGGCAAATATGCGACGATGTGGGAGAAACAGGCTCAGTGGTATGAACGGGCTGAAGATTGTGTTCCTGCGCAACTTCCTGTGTAAATTACAATCAAAGGACTTCAGTCAATACGTTTTGTGAAACATGGAAAATTACCTGATGGAAGGATTGCAAAAATGGAGTTAAAGCAATATTTGTACTATGAAGAGTCGGAAATCTTAGAGCTTTATAAAAGTGTGGGATGGTCAAATTATTATGAAAATCCGGAGTTGCTGAAGGAAGCATATAAAAATTCCTTATTTATTGTGGGAGCTTATTCTGACGATAAACTGATAGGGATTATCAGAGTTGTGGGGGATGGATGTTCTATTATTTATGTTCAGGATATTATTGTTGCGCCGGCATATCAGAGAAAGGGTATCGGTAAACGGCTGCTGGATACGATCCTGGAAAAGTATGAGAATGTTTATCAGAAAGTCCTTTTGACGGAAAAACAGCCGCAGACTATTGCATTTTACAAGGGAGCAGGATTTGAAGCAGCGGATAAATACGATTGTGCGGCCTTTGTTTTGTTTCGCGGTCAGTCAGAAGCTTGAAATTTCCCATTAATTATTTTTTATAAACTTGGAGGAAACTGTATGGAATTGCGGCTTGAAAATGAAAAAGATTACTTTGAAGTGGAAAATCTGACAAGAGAAGCCTTCTGGGATGTATACCGTCCGGGATGTAGTGAACATCTTGTCCTCAATAAATTAAGGCAAGCGGATTCTTTTATCAAAGATTTGGATTATGTTTTGATTGAGGATGGAAAGATTGTCGGGAATATAGTCTACACGAAAATGTTTACCGGCACAGAACGGAAAATGAGCGATGAAGTGATTGCATTTGGCCCCATAAGTGTTCATCCGGATTTCCAGAGAAAAGGCCTGGGAAAGAAATTGATAGAATATACCCTGGATAAAGCAAAATGTTTGGGATATAAAGCAGTACTCATTACAGGAGATAATAATCATTATAATCCTCTGGGCTTTGAATCCGCCTGCAGGTATCATGTTTATCTGCCGGGGACATCGGAGGATGATGAAGCGGCATTTTTTATGGCAAAGGAATTGGAAGAAGGGTATCTCGGTAATAACAGTGGGATATATGATTTTGATACTTGCTTTAATGTCAGCGAAGAGGAACTGGAAATATTTGATCGGAAGTTTCCTGAGAAATCGAAACGAGAAGCGAGGGAAACGGATTTGATATAGCAGGATAAAGATTAGATGTATTAATGAAATGAACGTTTAAGACGAATCAGGACTTCAGGAGGAATAAATTTTGAAGAGTTTTTTTGATAAGTGGTGTGATCAATTATGGCTTTATCTGGTATATCTGCTTGCTATTATTATGGGTAATATCCTGATGCTAAAGTGGGATGTATGGAGTGTCCCCCGGATACTAAGCTGTCTGCTTGCAATTATGATCCCCGCACACGTATTCGAAGAAAACACATTTCCTGCCGGGTTTTTCTTTATGAATAATCTTAACTTTAAGTCGAAAGACCCTATGGTATATCCGCAGAACCGTGTGACAAACATGGTTACCAATCTGGGAGCAGAAATCGTATTTATTATTATGACAGCATATGCGGTAAGGATAGAAGTCACGGCGGTTTTAGTAGTCATAATATTCGGCGTTATAGAACTGGTTAATCACACCAGAGAAGGTATCCATATGTATTTCCGATACAGGAATAAAGGGAAAAAAACAATTTATGCGCCGGGCATGATAACATCTTATCTTTGTCTTTTGCCATTATCCGTGAAAGGAATCTCCTGGATGATGACCGCCAGCTTTGGGGCGACGGATATATTAGCAGGTATTGGAATCGTTTTGTTTATAGCAATAGGACTTATTTTGATTCCGTTTGCTTTTTCTGTTAAGGTGAAAAGCAAGAGGTTTGCTTTTAAGGACAGAGGTTACTTTGAAAGATACGAATAAGGCGGATAAATACGGTTGTACGGTCTTTCTTTTGATGTGTAATCAGAATATGAAATAGGAGAGAACAAAGAAAATGAATCAGAAGAATACGGTTGTATTAATAGTTGATGTACAGAATGCGCTCATGGAAGCACATCCCTTCCGTGAGGAAGAGTTGACAGACAATCTGAAGGCTATTATCCATAACGCCAGACAGAGGGGCCTGGAAGTGGTATATGTGCGCCATGACGGCGGTGAAGGGGACGAGCTCGCCTTGGGGACGCGGGGCTGGCAGATATTCGATGCTACAGCCCCGCAGGAAGGAGAACGAATCTTTGAAAAATGCTTTAATAGCGCCTTTAAAGATACCGGACTGGGGGAATATTTAAAGGAGAAGAAGATAACGGAAATTATTCTGGGAGGCCTGCAGACAGAATATTGTATCGATGCCACATGTAAGTCCGCTTTTGAACGGGGCTTTCACGTATGGATTCCTGCCCATACCACTTCGACCTTTGATAATGATTATTTTACGGCAGAGCAGCTTACGGAGTATTTTGAGAAAAAAATGTGGGATGGGAGATATGCGGATATAAGGCCGGTGGAAGAAATAATTGAAAAAATGAAAAACTTCCCAATTTCTTAATAATTCCTTCAGGGAATTAAGAACTTATTTAATCTTTGATCACAGAATGAACACAATTGAAAGGTATGATAATAACAGATAGTTGATATACAACTCACTTAACTATCTCCCCCCTCATAAACAGCCTTCCGCCATTAAAAACGGTGGAAGGCTGCTTTATTTTACCAAAAAAGGCGCTGCGGCTTTGCTGTCCTGAACAGCTCTCCGCAGGTTTTTTGCCTAATAATTATCTTTATCTGTAAATCTGGCATAATATTTGGGATCAGTAAAAGCGAAGGTATCCCCTTCCTGCTTCAGAACCCATTTCTTGAGGGGTGTCTCCTGAAGCGGCACACAGACGATGCCGAGAATTGCCATGGCGATGATTCCTCCGAGAACATCCATAGCTGTTACATTGGAGATCTGGCTGCAAAGATAGATACCGGCAGGAAGAAAAAGAACATAAGCTGTAAAGAATCCCGGGCAGTAAATGAATTTCTTACCGGCCTTGCGGTAACGTTTCAGAGAATAACAGCCTACCACTGTATGCGCCAGAACTTCGCCGAAGCTGAGAATGATGATACAGATGGCGACCATATTGGACATTCCGCCAAGCTGGGCGGGAACAGCGTAAATCAGCGGGATGACTGCCAGACCTATATTGGTGATCATATCGGTAAAACGGCTCATGGGATAGCGGTCGAGATACCTGCTTCCGAAGTCCTTTGGCCCAAAGAAAATATTATAGATATAATGCAGGCCTCCCGGGCATTTCCATTCTTCCAATACATGGAGCGGCATGATGACCGCCAGGAAAGCGCCGCCCTTTGCGCCGGGTGTCCAGCTGTTCCAGTTGAGTATGAGTAAAAAGGCAACGATTACGCCGAGAATGCCAAGGCAGACCAGCCATATGGTGTCGCACCATTTATCCAGTTTTTTAACCATTATTTAATCCCCACTTTCTGTAGAATGGAAGGCTTGCTGTCATGATAGATTTCCAAAACCTTGTCTTTTTTATAGCCATACATTTCTTCCTCTGCAAAAGGATAATTGTTCTTTCTGTCTTTCATAAGGAATACCGGCGCAATGAAGCAGATAATCATGGCAGCAAACGCACCGGGAATTCCGAACCAGAGCTGTCCGGCCTTTTCTGGCAGATGGGTCACCACATACCATATGTAATAAATGGCCACAGGGGCCTGCAGAAATAAAGTAGAGCCGAGGCCCGGATTATAAATGTCTTTCAGTGAAAAATTGATCAGCAGCGCATGGGCGCCGAGCTGCACCAGAACACAGAGCACCTGGGAAGCGCCAAGCCAGATGACGTTTGGAAAGCAAATCGCCAGGATATAGAAGGTGTAGCATAAAAATACATTGCAGATAAAACACTGCTGCGCATGAAAGGGATATTTATAAGGCGCTTCTTTTTCCCGAAAAGCAGCCATGTTGGTAATAGAGGGCATTCCGCCGGGGAAGGCATATTCCTCCATCTGATGAACCAGCATTGCCATCCAGCTAAATATCAGGATTGTCTGTATGCGGGGCAGATTACCGCAGCCCCAAAGCCCCATGAAAAATGCGAGAAACACAAAAAGGACTCCTCCAATCAGATACCAGTATCTTCTCCAGAATTTCATGACATTCCCCTCACTTTTTATGAATGAATTGGCTGTAATATTTCGGATCCGCGAAAGCAAACATACCTTTTTCCTGCCTGATAACCCATTTTTTCAGCGGAGTTTCAGACAGAGGGATGCAGATGAGCATCATAACGACTAACAGGATCACGCACCACAGCCAGTCCCTTCCGGTGATATTGTTCAGGCGGACAGCCAGATAAATGCCGCAGGGCAGGAACATCATGTAAGAAGTGGCAAATCCGGGATTGTAAATCGTCTTTTTGCCGTCCTTCTTATACCAATGCAGGGTCATAAATCCGGCACAGGTATGCGCAAGAACTTCGATGAAGCAGAAGAGCATCATACAAAGTGTGACTGCATTGGAAAGAGAGGTTACGCAGGAAAGAAGCAGATAAACAAGGGGAATCCACTGTAAGCCGACGTTGGTAACCATATCCGTCAGCCTGCTCATAGGATAGCGGCTCAAATCCTGTCTGTTCTTTTCTTTTGGGCCAAGCAGCGTGTTATAAAAATGATGCAGGCCGCCGGGAAATTTCCATTCCTCCAGCACATGAAAGGGCATGATAACAGCGGCAAACACTGCACCCTGAGCGCCGAGCGGCATGTTATCCCAGAAGAGGGCCGCACAGACAGCCGTGATGACTCCGGTTACGCAGATAAAGATAATCCAGTCGATGCCGCACCATTTGTCTAATTTCCTTACCATATTATTTTGCCTCCTTTGCAGCCTTTGCCGCTTTTCTTTCTTCCCAGAGCTTTATGACGTGCTCTTTGTTATAGCCGTAGAGCTCCCGGTCGTCAAAGGGATACTTGGAATTCTTGTCTTTCATAAAGAGGATTGGAACAATAAATGTCAGAAGCAGCATGGCAAGAGAACCGGGAATCCCCCACCAAAGCTGGCCGGCTTTCTCCGGCATATAACGGATCACATACCAGATGTAATAAATCGCGACGGGAGTCTGCAGGAAAGCAGTGGATGCAAGACCCGGATTATATTTACTTTTAAGCCGCACATTCATGGCGATTCCATGTCCTGGCAGCTGCCAGACTCCGGCAAGCACCTGGGATGCGCCCATCCAGATCAGATTGGGAAACAGGATGGGAATGATATAGCTTAAATAGCAGAAAATTACATTGCTTAAGAAGCTCTGCCGTGCATTGAGAGGATACCGCTCAGGATGATCCACTTCCCCAAGCCCGGCCATGTTAGATATGATTGGAAAACCGCCGGGGAACGCATACTCCTCAAACTGATGCATAAGCATTCCCATCCAGCTGAATACCAAAATGATCTGAATTGTGTCCAGGCGGTAACAGCCCCAGAGCCCCATGATGAATGCCAGCAGGACAAAAAGGATTCCTCCTATGTAATACCAGTTTTTTCTCCAGAAAGTCATGTTGAATACCTCCTACCAAATATAAAATTTGACAAATTGCTTTAACACCATTATACTAAACACATAGAGCTTAAGTCAACAGACTGTTGATTTGAGATTGTGCTAAGACCAACAATCAGGAACCTGATTTTTGTAAAAGCAACATTTCGTTATATTTTGTTGAGGTATTGATATGGAAAATCAAAGAATCCGCTTGAGTAAGGCCATGCTGAAAACAGGGCTGCTGACACTTTTGAAAGAAAAGCCTCTGAATCAGATTTCTATTTATGAACTCTGTGCAGCCTCTCAGATTAACCGCACTACATTTTATAAATACTATGGCAGTCAAACCGACTTGCTGAAGGAAATAGAAGCAGACTTCTTCGCGCAGCTGGATGAGGATTTGAAACCCATTATCGAACAGAACCCTGATGCGCTTATTTCCGTTTTGAACCATCTTCATGAACAGCGGGAGCTTTTCTGTACTCTTGTCAAAGTCATTCCCACACAGGACTTTACGGAGCATCTGTTTACGATTCCAAGCATCGCCAGGATTTTCCGAAATATGGTGGATGCCGGCAATTATTCGGAAAGTGAAGCAAAGTACATCCGCAGGTTTGTTTTTCAGGGAACCTTCGCCGTTCTCTGTGATTGGCTGGGAAGTGAAAACCCGGAACCGGTGTCGGAAATCGCCGGGGTGTTAAGCTTGCTGAAAAGCAGGCTGTAAGGTATAAATTTTCTTTTACGCACGGAGATTATAGCAGCCGCAGCCAATCTTTACGATATCATACAGGATCTGCGCGGGACATCTCGGTTGAAAAAAGCCTCTTTCTGTGCTATCCTTATCTAAGTATTTTACTCAACAAACTAAGCAATGATCAGAAAAAGAGGAAATGATATGGCAGCATTAAAGACATTACTTGAGAATCTGGATGTTACGGTAGTGCGGGGAACAACGGAGCTGGATGTACCCGATGTCGTATACGATTCCAGAAAAATTACAAAGGGATGTTTGTTTATTTGTATAGAAGGCGCCAATTTTGACGGCCACAGCGCAGCGGCGCAGGCAGTGGAAAAAGGAGCCGCGGTTCTGGTAACACAAAAGGAAGTGGATATACCCGCAGATGCGCAGGTGACTGTACTGAAGGTGGAAAATACCCGGTATGCCATGGCTTTTATTTCCGCCGCATGGTTCGGGCATCCTGCCCGCCGGCTGAAGACTATCGGAATAACAGGAACCAAGGGAAAGACCACCTCTGCCTATCTGGTGAAATCCATTTTAGAGAATACCGGATTTAAGGTTGGTCTGGTGGGCACTATAGAAGTTATCATCGGAGATACTCATATTCATTCGGATAATACCACGCCGGAATCCTATGTCCTTCAGTCTTATATGGCCAGGATGGTGGAAGCCGGATGTGATGCGGTGGTAATGGAGGTTTCCTCCCAGGCGCTTATGCAGCATCGAAGCCAGGGCTTCGTATTTGATTACGGGATTTTTACCAATATAGAGCCGGATCATATAGGGCCCAATGAACACAGCAGCTTCGAGGAATATATGTACTGCAAGGGCATGCTTTTCAGGCAGTGCCGTGTCGGGATCGCCAACTGCGATGACGTACACTGGGAAAAGGTGATGGAAGGGCACACCTGCGAGCTGGAAACCTATGGTTTATCCCTTCAGGCTGATTTGCGTGCGGAAAACCTGCGGCTGACCAACCATAACGGTCATCTGGGAGTGGCATTCCGGGTGGGAGGGCTCATGGAGTTCGACGGTGAAATCGCCATGCCGGGCCGGTTCAGTGTCTATAATGCGCTGACGGCCATTGCCATCTGCCGTCACTTCGGCGTTACGGAGGATGCGATAAAGAAAGCGCTGAAGGAAGCTAAGGTAAAGGGCAGAATAGAAATGGTAAAGGTGTCGGATGAATTTACGCTTCTCATCGATTACGCGCATAATGCCATGGCTTTGGAAAGCCTTCTGACTACCCTGAAGGAGTACGATCACGGCCGGCTGGTGTGTGTATTCGGCTGCGGAGGCAACCGTTCCCGGCTTCGCCGCTATGAAATGGGTGAGGTGAGCGGCCGGCTGGCGGATTTGACTGTTATTACATCCGATAACCCGCGCTTTGAAGAGCCCCAGGCCATTATTAATGATATCAAAACAGGAATCAGTAAAACGGATGGGGAATATATCGAGATTTGTGACCGGAAGGAAGCCATTGCTTATGCTATTGACAACGGCAGGCCGGGAGATATCATCGTGCTTGCTGGCAAGGGGCATGAAGACTATCAGGAAATCAAAGGCGTCAAGCATCCTATGGACGAAAGGGATCTTATTGCAGAGGTCCTGAGGGAACGCGGCAGATGACGGAACGCTTCCTGTTTTCGGCGAAAATATAAAAGAACATAAGAAAAAGAAGATGAGGTATACATGCAGGGCAGATTTGCAAATATTATAGTGGATATTTCCCACGAAAAGGTGGACCGCCCGTTTCAGTACCGGGTCCCGGAGGCTCTTTCGGGTATCCCGGAGCCCGGTATGCGGGTGAGGATTCCCTTTGGCAGTGGCAACAACCTGCGGACCGGCTATATTATAGAAATGACGGATGAACCGGAATTCGATGTGACCCGTCTGAAGGAAATCCATTCCATCATAGAGGAGGGCGTGCAGGTGGAAGGCCGTCTGATACGGCTGGCCTTCTGGATGAAGGAGCACTATGGCTCCACTATGATAAATGCGTTGAAGACCGTTCTGCCCGTAAAGCAGAAGCTGAAGCAGCAGGAGAAAAAAGAAATCTGCCTTCGGGTAAGCAGAGAGGAAGCCAGGGCGGAGATGCTGGAATGCGAACGAAAGCATCAGCGGGCCAAGGCCAGGGTTCTGCAGGAGCTGATAGAGGAGGAACGCCTTCCTCAGATGTTGGTGGCCAGGAAACTGAATATTTCCCCGGCCACTTTTCGAAGTCTGAGGGATGCCGGGCTGATTTCCATCAACAGCGTCCCTTATTACCGGAATCCGGTAAAGCTGGATGCGGACAGGGAAGAGGGGCATCGGCTCAGCAGGAACCAGCAGGATATTGTGGATACCGTGACTGCGGATTATGACAATGGGACCCGGCAGACCTATCTGCTGAGGGGAATTACCGGCAGCGGGAAAACGGAAGTATATATGGAACTGATTGCCCGGATCATTGAGCGGGGAAGGCAGGCCATCATGCTGATTCCGGAAATTGCGCTGACTTACCAGACGGTGCTGCGTTTTTATAAACGCTTCGGAGATCGGGTGTCCATATTGAATTCAACCCTTTCTCCCGGGGAAAAATATGATCAGTGTGAACGAGCGAGGAAAGGGGAGATCGATGTTATCATAGGCCCCCGCTCGGCGCTGTTCACACCTTTTCCGGATATAGGAATCATCATTATAGATGAAGAGCATGAAAACAGCTATAAAAGTGAAACCATGCCGAAATACCATGCAAGGGAAACGGCGGAGGAGCTGGCAAGGCTCCATGGGGCCAGCGTCTTTTTAGGCTCCGCAACCCCTTCCCTGGACAGCTATTACCGGGCCAGGCAGGGGCGTTACAGGCTGTTTACCCTGAATGAACGTCTCACTGGGGGCGAGCTTCCTGTGGTTTATGTGGAGGATCTGAGAAAGGAGCTTAAGGAAGGAAACCGTTCTATTTTTTCTGCTAGGCTTGGCGCTCTTCTGCAGGACAGGCTGGAAAGAGGAGAGCAGAGCATGCTTTTTCTCAACAGAAGAGGCTATGCGGGCTTCGTTTCCTGCCGGATGTGCGGGCATGTTATGAAATGTCCCCACTGCGACGTATCGTTATCCGAACACAAAAACGGCACGCTGGTGTGCCATTACTGCGGTTTCACACAGCCGGCCGTGAAGCTGTGCCCGGAATGCGGATCCAAATATATCTTGGGCTTCAGGGCCGGTACGGAACAGATTGAGGAGCAGCTCCATAAGCTGTATCCGGATAAAAAAGTGCTGCGTATGGACGCGGACACCACGAAGACAAAAGACAGCTATGAAAAGATTTTATCCGCATTTTCCGCGGGAGAAGCGGATATCCTGGTGGGAACCCAGATGATAGTCAAGGGACATGATTTTCCCAATGTGACGCTGATGGGAATCATGGCTGCGGATATGTCCCTGTCGGTGAACGATTACCGGGCGGGAGAACGTACCTTCCAGCTGCTTACACAGGCCGCGGGAAGGGCCGGAAGAGGAAAGAGGCCCGGAGAGGTGGTCATCCAGACCTACCAGCCCGAGCATTACAGCATCCTCCATGCGGCGGCCCAGGATTATGAGGGCTTTTATGAAGAGGAAATCCTTTACCGCCAGCTGCTTTCCTACCCGCCGGTATCCCATATCCTGGCGGTGCAGGTAACCTCCTTAACGGAGAAAGGCGGCGAAGAGCTGGCCGGAATTCTTAAGGCCCTGGCGGAAAAAACAGAAGAAGGCAGAGAGGAACACACGATCCTCATCGGCCCTGCTCCTGCCTTTATCGGCAGAATTAATGATATTTTCCGGTATGTCCTCTATATTAAGAATCCGGATTATGATATACTTATCCGGCTGAAAAACCGGATGGAACGTTTCCTGAAGGAACAGGAACGTAAAGATGAAAATGTACAGTTTGATTTTGATCCCATGTCCTCTTTTTAGTACGGTATTGTTTCGAAACTCAGACTAAGCAAGGATTCTCCAATCCTCTAAGGTGGTGAGAGGAATTGCCGGAAACAAATCAAACGGCAGTGGTGGGCGTAAGAGAAATCGGTATCCCCCACTGCCATGAGGTCAATTACGTGCGAATGCAATATTCGGTCGCACTTCGACAATATACCGAGCGTGGATTGAAACAAAAGAAGAAAGGTGGAAGAAGAAAATGGCAATCAGAAATATCAGAATTATGGGGGATCCTATTCTGGAAAAGGTATGTAAGGAAGTAAAGGAAGTGACTCCCCGTATAAAGGAACTGATTGAAGATATGTTGGAAACCATGTATGATGCCAATGGCGTAGGTCTTGCGGCTCCCCAGGTAGGAGTCCTGAAAAGAATTGTGGTGATTGATGTGACGGGGGAGGACCCAATAGTCCTGATTAATCCCCGTATCCTGGAAACCAGCGGAGAGCAGACAGGGGGCGAAGGCTGCCTGAGCCTGCCCGGAAAAAGCGGAACGGTAACCCGTCCCAATTATGTGAAAGTAAAGGCTTATGACAGAGATATGAAGCCTTTTGAAATAGAAGGAACGGAGCTGTTGGCCAGAGCCTTCTGCCATGAGATCGATCACCTGGACGGCCATATGTATGTGGAGAAGGTGGAAGGTGAGCTGACGGACGTGGAAGAAGTGGAAGAATAAGAAAGGCAGACGTATGAAAATAGTATTTATGGGAACTCCCGAATACGCGGTGGGAGCATTGGAAGCGCTCTGGAAAGCGGGGCATGACATAAGAGCGGTGGTAACACAGCCGGATAAGCCCAAGGGAAGAGGAAAAGAAGTGCAGATGAGCCCGGTAAAGCAGTTTGCCGTTTCGCATGATATTTCTGTTTTCCAGCCCGTGAGGATTAAGAAACCGGAAGCCGTGGAACAGCTGAAAACCTATGAAGCGGATGTTTTTGTTGTGGCGGCCTTTGGACAGATCCTTTCTCAGGAAATCCTGGATATGCCAAGGTTTGGCTGTATCAATATCCATGCCTCCCTTCTGCCGAAATACCGGGGAGCGGCGCCGATTCAATGGGCGATTATCAACGGGGAAGAAAAGACTGGCGTTACTATCATGCAGATGGATGCAGGTGTGGATACCGGAGATATGCTTTTTAAATCAGAAGTAGCTATTGCGCCGGAGGATACCTATGCCAGCCTTCAGGATAAGCTTGCCAGAGCAGGAGCCGATTTGATTGTCCCGGCGCTTGCCGCTGTTGAAAAAGGGGAAGTGAAGCCGGAGCATCAGAATGCTTCAGATAGCAGCTACGTGGGAATGATTGACAAATCCATGGGACAGATTGATTTTGCCCGTCCTGCGGCGGAAACCGCGCGATTGATAAGAGGATTAAATCCGTGGCCCAGTGCGTATACTTCTTATAAAGGGAAAAAGCTGAAAATCTGGGAGGTTTCTCCCTGTGAGGAACAGGCGGAGGGAGCACCCGGAATGGTGAAAAAGCTGGATAAGGAAGCGATTTACATCAATACCGGGGAAGGTGTACTGAAGGTGACGCAGCTGCAGCTGGAAGGCAAGAAGCGTATGCAGGTGAAAGATTTTCTGCTGGGCTGCAGAATGGAAAAAGGAGAAATGCTAGGATGTTAGGATACGGTTATTATTTTGACCCCACTTATTTACTTGTAATTATCGGAGCTGTGCTTTCTATCTGGGCCAGTTCCAGGGTGAACAGCACCTATAATAAATATTCCCGTGTACGCAGCATGACCGGGATGACAGGCGCGGAAGCAGCCAGAATGATATTAAACTATAACGGACTCAGCGATGTTCGGGTGGAGCATGTTTCGGGCAGCCTTACCGACCATTATGATCCCAGGACCAAGGTGCTGCGCCTGTCGGATTCCACCTATGGATCGGGAAGTGTAGCGGCTATCGGTGTTGCCGCTCATGAATGCGGCCATGCGGTACAGGACAAGGACGGTTATGTGCCCTTGAAAATAAGAGGCGCGCTGGTGCCTGTGGCCAATCTGGGTTCGGCGCTGGGCCTCCCCATAGTGATATTAGGCCTGATTTTCGGCCTGAGCTATACCTTTATACAAATCGGAATCTGGGTATTCGCCGCTGCTGTATTGTTTCAGATAGTGACACTGCCCGTGGAATTCAATGCCTCCGGGCGCGCCCTGCAGATGCTTCAGAGCTACAGGATACTCACAGAGGAAGAAACCGGCTATTGCAGAAAGGTATTAAGCGCGGCGGCTCTCACCTATGTTGCGGCCGCAGCATCCTCTATTCTGCAGCTTCTTCGTCTGTACCTGCTGGCTGGCGGGAGAAGAAACCGCGACTAAAGCCTGTTTGGAAATCCGGCGGAAGCTGAAAGGATTGGAGTACGTATGAAGACGGAAAGCGGAATAAACACCAGAGCCCTTGTACTGGATATTTTATTGGAAATGGAAAAAGGGCAGGAGTATGGCAGCCTTCTTCTTAAGAATGTATTGGATAAATATGATTACCTGGAAAGCCGTGATAAGGCCTTTATCAAACGGCTGACCGAAGGCTTGACGGAGCGGAGGATTCAGCTGGATTATGTCCTGGGCCGTTTTTCCAAAACGCCGCCCGCCAAATGCAAGTCGCTCATCCGCAATCTGCTGAGAATGGGCGCATATCAAATCCTTTTTATGGACAATGTCCCCGATTCTGCGGCCTGCAATGAAGCGGTGAAGCTGGCGGAAAAGAGACATTTTCAGCAGCTGAAGGGCTTTGTGAACGGTGTGCTGCGCAGCCTGTCTCGGGAAAAAGAAAAGCTGGTGTGGCCGGATAAGAAAAAAGAACCGGTTCTCTGGCTGTCGGTCATGTACTCCATGCCGGAATGGATTGTGAGGATGTGGCTCGCGGATTACGGCCCGGAGACAACGGAAAAAATTCTGGCCGGGCTGCTTGAACCGCGTCCTGTAACGATTAGGCTGGCGGAACGGCTTACGGAAGAGGAAAGGAAGGAACTGCTTGCCAGGCTGGAAGAATGCGGAGCCAGTCCGGCGGCCCATCCCTACCTTCCCTATGCGTATATGCTCCAAAAATCCGATGGGGTCGCTTCTCTTCCCGGTTTTGCCCAGGGAATGTTCGCCGTTCAGGATGTGAGCAGTATGCTGGTGACGGAATGTGCGCTTGATGCAGCACAGAAAACGGATTTCCTGCTGGATGTCTGTGCAGCTCCCGGAGGCAAGGCGGTTCATGCCGCCGAGCGTCTGGCAGGAAGAGGCAGGGTGGAGGCCAGAGATATTTCGGAAAGCAAAACCGGCCTGATTCTGGAAAATGCCCGGCGGATGGGGCTTTCCAATCTGGAAATCAAGGTATGGGACGCCACGGTGCCGGATGAGAAAATGAAAGGCGCTGCCGATGTGGTGCTTGCGGATCTTCCCTGCTCCGGGCTGGGGGTTATCGGCAGAAAGGCCGACATCAAGTACCGGGTGACTCCGGAGAGCCTGCAGGAAGTGGCGGCGCTGCAGCGACGCATACTGACCAATGCTGCAGAGTATGTAAAGCCCGGCGGAACGCTGGTTTACAGTACATGTACGATCAATAAAGAAGAAAATGAAAGACAGGCGGCCTGGTTTGCCGATAACTTTCCTTTTTCCCTGCGAAGCCTTGACGGCGGACTGCCTGAGGCATTGAAGGATAAGGAAAGCAAAGCGGGGATGTGCCAGCTTCTGCCGGGCATTCATAAAACGGACGGTTTTTTTATAGCCGCCTTTGTACGAGAGGGATAACATGGGGACTGATATCAAATCCATGACGCTTGAAGAACTGAAAACGGAAATGGAGCGGATGGGGGAAAAGAGCTTCCGCGCCGCACAGCTGTATGACTGGATGCACTGCAAGCTGGCCTCCGGTTATGATGATATGACCAATATCCCCCTTTCCCTGCGTAATAAGCTGGAGTCGGAATACCCTTACGTGAGCCTGACTCCTGTGGAGGTCCAGGAATCCAGGCTGGACGGGACTAAAAAGTTTTTGTTTGCCCTTTCCGACGGCAATGTGGTGGAAAGCGTATGGATGAAGTATAAGCATGGCAATTCCGTGTGTATTTCTTCCCAGGTGGGCTGCAAGATGGGCTGCCGGTTCTGCGCCTCCACCCTGGACGGCTGGGAGCGAAATCTCCTGCCTTCAGAAATGCTGGACCAGATTTATGCGATTACCAGGCTGACCGGTGAGAGGGTTTCCAATGTGGTGGTTATGGGAACCGGGGAGCCGATGGACAATTTTGAAAATCTGCTCACCTTTATCCATATACTCACGGAAGAGCATGGCCTCCATATCAGCCAGCGCAATATAACGGTTTCCACCTGCGGCATTGTTCCCAAAATGCGGGAGCTGGCAGATAAAGGGCTGGCCATTACACTGGCGCTTTCCCTGCACGCCACGACGGATGAAAAGCGCAGGGAACTGATGCCTGTGGCGAATACCTACCATATGGATGAATTGATGGAAGCCTGCGCATACTATTTTGAAAAAACAGGAAGAAGGATTACCTTTGAATACAGCCTGGTGGCCGGTGTGAACGATACGCCGGAGGATGCCGTACAGCTGTCGGCCCTGGCAGGCCCGCTGAACTGCCATGTGAACCTTATCCCTGTAAATCCCATAAAAGAGCGGAATTACAGGCAGTCCGGGCAGGAGGAAATCCTGGCTTTTAAAAATAAACTTGAAAAAAACAGAATAAATGTTACTATTAGAAGGGAAATGGGCAGAGATATTGACGGCGCCTGCGGGCAGCTGCGCCGCCGTCATATAGCTGGAGATAAGGAAAGGGAAGTCTAAGTGAAAGCATTTTCTATCACCGATATCGGGAAGAAAAGACAACTGAATCAGGATCATATATATTCCTCCCTGGAGCCTGTCGGGAACCTGCCGAACATTTTTCTGGTGGCGGATGGCATGGGAGGCCATAAAGCGGGAGGTTATGCGTCCAGCTGTGCTGTGGAGACCATACTTGAGGGAGTGAGGGAATCGGAAGGCGTACGGCCTGAGGAAATCCTTACTGAGGCCATACAGAGAGCCAATGAGGTGATTGAGAAAAGAGCCGGAGAAGATGAACGGTTTTCCGGTATGGGAACAACGGTTGTAGCCGCCTGCTGGGATGGAAAAGAGCTCATTGCGGCTAATGTGGGAGACAGCAGGCTTTATGTGGTAAATGGTGGAATTGAACAGGTTACGGAGGATCATTCGCTGGTACAGGAAATGGTCAGAATTGGGGGCATCAACAAGGAAGAAGCCAGAAGCCATCCGAATAAGAATATTATTACCCGCGCGGTCGGACTGGAACAGGATTTAAGTGTGGACTGCTTCAGGCGGCCTCTGAAACCGGGAAATATTGTGCTGTTATGTTCAGACGGCCTGACAGATATGCTGGAGGATGAAGAAATTTACCGGATTCTCACCGGTGAGGGAACGATTCAGCAAAGGGCTCAGGCTCTGGTACAGGCGGCCAATGACAATGGCGGCAGGGATAATATCGCAGTGATTGTGATAGACCCGTTTTCATAATGTATGCAATGGGGTAGTGTGCATGCCAAGTGGAGGAAGAAGGAACCGCCGCCGGGCGATTCTATTTTTACCTGTCGGGAAAGCAGCGTATTTTCCGGGCAGGCAGGAGGACTGGAATGATTAAAATTGGAATGATGCTGGGAGAAAGATATGAAATCCTGGAAAAGATCGGCACCGGCGGAATGTCGGACGTATATAAAGCCAAATGCCATAAGCTGAACCGGTATGTAGCGGTCAAGGTGCTGAAGCAGGAATTCAGTGAGAATTCAAATTTTGTATCCAAATTCAGGGTGGAGGCCCAGGCTGCGGCAAGCCTGATGCATCCCAACATTGTAAATGTTTATGATGTTGGTGAGGACAACGGCATCCATTATATTGTCATGGAGCTGGTGGAAGGAATCACCCTCAAAAAATATATCGAGAAAAAAGCACGTCTTTCCGTAAAAGAAGCAGTCAGTATAGCCATTCAGGCGTGTATGGGCATCGAGGCCGCCCATAATAACCATATCATCCATCGTGATATCAAGCCTCAGAACATCATCATATCAAAAGAAGGAAAAGTAAAAGTTACGGATTTCGGTATTGCAAAGGCGGCTACCAGCAATACCATTACTTCCAATGTCATGGGAAGCGTCCATTATACCTCGCCGGAGCAGGCCAGAGGCGGCTACAGCGATGAAAAAAGCGATATTTATTCCATGGGAATCACATTATTTGAAATGCTGACAGGACGCGTCCCTTTTAACGGGGATACAACGGTGGCGATTGCCATTAAACATATACAGGAACCTATGCCTTCACCCAGGGACTATGTACCGGAAATACCGGTGAGCGTGGAGCAGATTGTACTGAAATGTACGCAGAAGAGTCCGGATCGCAGATACCAGTCCATGAGTTCGCTTATTGAAGATTTGAAGAAGTCCCTCATCTCACCCGATGAGGATTTTGTCCGGACAGTGGATCCCGAAACCTCTGCCGCCACCCGTACGATTTCCAGGGACGACATGGAGAAGATTAAGAAACAGTCCAAAAAGCCTTCCCATACGGAGGAAATACGGCTGAAAAAGAATACGGCAAAGCCTTCCGCGGAGCCATCCAGAAACGGTAAAAAGAGATCCCAGGCGGCATATCAGCCGGAGCCTGAGGATGATGAGGATGAGGAAGAATATGAATCCCGGATGGAAAAGGTAACTACAGTTCTTGCGGTTATCGGCGCTATCATAATCGGATGTGTGGTGATCTTTCTGGTAGGAAGGGCGATTGGTATTTTTGATTTTTCTTCTTCCGGACAGGACGGTGTGGTAAAAATGATCGAAGTAGCCGGCATGACGGAAGCGGAAGCCAGGCAGAAGCTCACTAAGATGGGACTGGATCCCGTAGTGGAGTATGTGGAAAGCGACAGTGTGGAGGACGGTATAGTCATCGGTTCGGATGTGAAGAAAGGAACACAGCTGGAACCCGGAGACAAGGTGGTGCTGCAGGTGAGCGGCAAGGATGCCGGAATCGTGGTGCCCGACACCTATAACAAGCCGCTGGCGGAAGCTGTGGCCTCCCTGGAAGGGGAAGGCTTCCGAACGGAAAAGAAGGAAGGCTATTCCGATACCGTCGCCAAAGGAAATGTCATGAGCCAGAATCCCGAGGCCGGAACCAATGCGGAAAGAGGAAGTACAGTAACCATAGTCATCAGCCAGGGACCTCAGGAGAGCAAGGTGCAGGTGCCTGACGTATTAGGGCTGCTGCCTGAAGAAGGCAAGAGTACGGTGGAAGCAGCAGGCCTTACCGTCCGGAATATAACGGAAGTATACAATGAAGATGAAAGCCTGCTGGGCAAGGTGTGCGGCCTGAGCTATTCCGTGGGAACGGAGGTTGAGCCGGGAACCGCCATCGATATTTATGTGAGTAAAGGCCCGGAGGCCACTTATATCTACGCGGAAAATATAGCGAGTCCTGCATTGGAAGATCCCCAGTATGCGGAGGGAACGCCCTGTGTTCTTGTGGTAACGACAGCATCCGGCACGGAGATTGCCCGTACGGTGGCAACCTCCTTCCCGTGGCCGCTGAACCTGCCGGATATCAAAGAGCCCACAGGAACCCTTACCCTGATTTACAATGTAGCCGCTGATCCGATCACCACTACGGATCCGGTAACGGGAGAAACGAAGGTGGAACCCGGCGGAGTCCAGGAGAAGACCGTGACCAGGCCGCTGCAGTTTTTGAAGAAAGAGTAAGTGCATGAGGGGAAGAATAATCAGAGGAATTGCCGGTTTTTATTACGTACAGACCGGAAATCAGATATACGAATGCAAGGCAAAGGGGATTTTCCGGAAGGATAAGAAAAAGCCTCTTCCCGGAGATTATGTGGAAATCGATATTCTGGATGAGGCGGCGCTTACCGCCAATATCAGCGTTATACTGCCCAGGACGAATGAGCTCATTCGTCCTGCGGTGGCCAACGTGGATCAGGCCCTGGTCATTATGGCGGCGGCAAGTCCGGCTCCGAACCTGAATCTGCTGGATCGCTTTCTGGTGACCATGGAACAGCAGAAGGTGGAATGCTGTATCTGTTTCAACAAACAGGACCTGGTAGATGAAGAATGGAAGGACAAACTCAGGGAAAGCTACAGGAATACGGGCTACCGGGTATTGTTTACCAGCGCCAGGCAGGGAGAAGGCCTGGAAGAGCTCTGTCAGATACTTACAGGCAAGACAACAACGGTGGCGGGACCCAGCGGTGTGGGAAAGTCCTCTCTGATCAATCGGCTGCAGACCGGCATTTCCATGGAAACCGGTGAAATCAGCACAAAAATCGAAAGAGGAAAACATACCACAAGGCATTCCGAACTGATTTATGTCAGCGAAGATACCTATATTGTGGATACCCCGGGCTTCAGTTCTATTGAGCTTTATAGGATGGAGAAAGAAGAGCTCCAGGATTATTTCCCGGAATTTGCCGACTGGGAGCCTGAATGCAGGTTTACCGGCTGCGCCCATGTGAAGGAACGTGACTGCGGTGTGAAAACGGCGCTGGAGCGGGGAGAGATAAGCCGGAGCAGGTATGAGAATTACTGCCAGCTGTATGAGGAATTGAAGAATAAAAGAAAATATTGATTGATTCCCGTGCGCGACGGGCCAAAAGGGAACGCTGGCAGAGAACCGGAGGTTCTCCTGCCGGCTTGAAGGCTGACGCGAGGGGCAGATATAAAGCCGTTCACGGCAGGGAATATATTCCTTAAAATAGGGTGGAACAGGAAAGAGATGGTTGACGGAAACCATCTCTTTTCTGTTATATATATCGCAAGTATGGTATGGAAATAAAACAGTCCTGCCATTCCATAAACTCAGCCAATTTTTACTATCGCTTATTAAAAAACTTTTATTATATACCTTCCATATAATGTTTACAAGCAGGTCACTGCATTGATCTAATGTACAACGAGACACCTTCAGCTCCGGCAATTCGGAAACCTTCCTTCGAAGATGTAAGCGTGCTGCTTGACTAAATGGAAAAAGAAGTTTATACTAAAAAAATACCGAACGGTCGGTTTTTAAAAAGGAGGCAATCTGCATGGCAAAAAAATACAACTCACAGGCGACTATCGAAGCGATCCTGTCTGTTTCTGCAAGGCTGTTCTTAGAAAAAGGTTTCGATAAAATAAGTATGAAGGATATTGCCGAAACAGCCGGTATATCAAAGGGAGCTATTTATCATCATTTTCAGTCCAAAGATGAAATTATAGAAGCTGTTATGGAAAAACAGGCTCATACCGTCACAGCTGCGATGGAGGGCTGGTTAGCTGATGCGGATTCTCTGAACGGCAGAGAAAAGCTGCAGTTTCTTCTGAAAAAGAATATAGAAAGCCAGGAAGCCCATTGCCTGGACGATATAATGAGCGCCCGCATGAAAAGCGCGGAGTTCGTCTTGTCCTATATGCAGGATTGTGTAAATAAAGACTCTGCATTTATTTCTGAAATAATGAAAGAGGGGATAGCTGACGGCTCACTCGCTACAGAGTTCCCGGAAGAATGTGCGGAAGTTTTTCTTCTGTTGATGAATGTATGGTGTGATCCTGCTGTATTTAACAGCAATGCGCAGAAGCTTGAACAGCGAATGCGTTTTCTGCAGCACATGATGAAGGCTGTTGGAATTGATATTTTGAGTGATGAACTCATGGAAAAATCTTTGCACTTAATACAAAAAATATATGCTGAAAATTAAAATTTTGAATGATTAAGCAGTATTATGGAGGAACCATAAATGGAAAAAGTATTGGAAAATGCAATAGACAATGGGCTTGGGAGAATATCGTCCGGCCTTTACCTGTTCAGTATCGGGCTGGGGATTGTACTCATAATACTAGGTGTTATCCTTATTTTTAAGAACAGAGGCTCAAAGGAAAAGAAGAAAACGGCAAACGTCGGGCTGATCTGTCTCCTTATCGGCATAGTTGCTGTTATAAGCGGATGGGTGCAGCTATAGAGAAGATATGATACCTGGGAAATTCCTTTTTAGATGCTTAAAGATGCTTAAAATCCATATCTGAAGGAAATTTGGCTATTTTCAAAAGGCTGGCTATGTGATATAATTTTAAGCTGTATCAAATCGAAAATATAATTCGATTGATAAAAACAGTAGTAACAAAAAGACAGTGTAATAAATTGTACAGCATAACTATATAGAAAGGCAGAAAACCTTGCATATAATGGATTTCTGGACAGGTATCATCGAAAATGAAATTAGGCATCGTAGGTCTTCCCAACGTAGGAAAGAGCACCTTATTTAATTCCCTGACGAAAGCGGGCGCGGAATCCGCCAACTACCCCTTCTGCACCATCGATCCCAATGTGGGAATCGTAACGGTTCCAGACGAAAGGCTGAAGCTTCTGGGAGATATGTACCATTCCAAAAAGGTAACTCCCGCAGTCATTGAATTCGTGGATATCGCCGGTCTGGTAAAAGGGGCTTCCAAAGGAGAAGGCCTGGGCAACCAGTTCCTGAGCAACATCAGGGAAGTGGATGCCATAGTACACGTGGTGCGCTGCTTTGAAGATGACAATGTAGTCCATGTGGACGGGAACATAAATCCCCTCCGTGATATTGAGACCATTAACCTGGAACTGATTTTTTCCGATATCGAAATCCTGGAAAGAAGGATAGCTAAAGTGGGCAAGCAGGCCAGGATGGACAAGACTGCTGCCAAAGAAGCTGCCCTTCTGGAAAGAGTGAAGGCTCTTTTAGAGGACGGAAAACTGGCAATGGCATTCCAGCCCGAGGATGAGGATGAAGAAGCCATCTTTGCTTCCCTGAACCTGCTGACGGCAAAACCGGTGATTTATGCAGCTAATGTATCGGAAGATGATCTGGCGGATGATGGGGCGTCCAATGCGGGAGTGGCGGCTGTCAGGGAATATGCGGCGGAAAGCGGAAGCGGTGTTTTTGTCATCTGTGCCCAGATCGAAGAGGAGATCTCCGAACTGGAGGAGGATGAAAAGGCTATGTTCCTTGAGGATCTTGGCCTGAAGGAATCCGGACTGGATAAGCTGGTAAAGGCCAGCTATAAGCTTCTGGGACTCATCAGCTTTTTGACCTCAGGCGAGGATGAGACCAGGGCGTGGACGATCAAGATTGGTACGAAGGCTCCCCAGGCGGCCGGGAAGATACATACCGATTTTGAAAGGGGCTTTATTAAAGCTGAAGTGGTGAATTATAAGGACCTTCTGGAGCAGGGCTCCCTGGCAGCAGCGAGGGAAAAAGGGCTTGTGAGAATGGAAGGCAAGGAATACGTGGTACAGGATGGGGATAATATCCTGTTCCGGTTCAACGTGTAAAATAATAAGTGTTGTATAAATAAATAGAAAAACCAGAGCCATGTTGTTCCTGTTTAATAATAGGAAACAACATGGCTTTTTCTGTGTCGGCAGCCTTTTATGTATCGGAGTTTTATGGCGGCTGTCAGGTGTGTTGAAACAGAAAAGATCTTCCTGGTGGAATCATTTATATGAATCCGGAATAATTCCGGCTGAAAATGATGAAAATTTGGGATTTCCCACCACAATGGTAAATACTGGAAACGAAAAAACAAAATAAATGCATAAAATCCATATATGGTATGATGAAAAAAGATGCATACCATATGTTGATAACATACCAAAAAGCAATCTGCAGAGTCAACTGCCGGTTGCTTTTTTTTGAAGGAAAGGATTGATTTTGCTTGCAAAATACATTAGATTATACTAAAATCAATATAAAAGTGGTGGAAAGTGGTGCGAAGTGGTAGGAAGTGGTAAATTTCCTCCGGCTGGTGTCAGTTATCCTGCGGGCAAGGCGGCTTCGGCAGTGCTTTTTGTGTGACAGGCCACTTTTGAGGCGGTGATTGTCATGTTCATGGGTGAATACAATCATACAATTGATGCGAAAGGCAGGCTGATCATACCTTCAAAATTCCGAGAGGTTTTAGGCGAGGAATTCGTAATTACGAAAGGGTTGGACGGCTGCTTATTTGTGTATGACAATCAGGAATGGAACGCCTTTGAGGAAAAGCTGAAGGCTTTGCCTCTGAATAAGAAGGACAACCGTCAGTTCGTCCGTTTTTTTCTTGCAGGAGCTGCTGAAGTGGAAGTGGACAAGCAGGGAAGAATCCTGGTTCCCGGTAATCTGCGTGATTTTGCAGGACTGGAAAAGGATGTGGTACTGGTTGGCGTGGCCAGCCGTATTGAAATCTGGAGCAAGGCGAAGTGGGACGGCATTACGGAAGATGAAGATGAGGCGATGGAAGATATCGCAGAACGCATGGCCGATTTAGGGCTGGGAATATAAGAGACAGGAAGGTTGAGGCTCTATGGAATTTGTTCATAAATCGGTACTTTTAGATGAAACAATCGAAGGACTTGCCATAAAGCCTGACGGGATCTATCTGGACGGGACGCTGGGAGGCGGCGGGCACAGCAGTGAAATTTGCAGGAGGCTTGCCGGAGGACATCTGATCGGGATCGATCAGGATGAAGAGGCCCTGGCGGCCGCATCGGAAAGACTGAAGCCATTTCAGGATAAAATAACCCTGGTACGGGATAATTACTGTAACGCGCCGGAGGTAATAAAGAACCTTGGAATTACGGGAGTAGACGGACTTGTGCTGGATCTGGGGGTTTCCTCCTACCAGCTTGACAATGTGGAACGCGGTTTTTCCTATCGTTATGACACGGCCCTGGACATGAGGATGGATACCAGGCAGTCTCTTACCGCAAGGGAAATCATCAATGAGTATCCGGAAAGAGAACTCTATCGGATCATCAGGGACTATGGGGAAGACCAGTTTGCCAAGAACATTGCCAAACATATCGCGGCAGCGAGAAAGGAAAAGCCCATTGAAACTACGGGAGAACTGAACGAACTGATAAAGGCGGCGATACCGGCGAGGATGAGAGCGAACGGGGGACATCCCTCCAAACGTACCTTCCAGGCGATCCGGATCGAATGCAACCATGAACTTGATGTTTTGAAAAATTCCCTGGATGAGCTGATTGCAATGCTTAATCCCGGAGGAAGAATATGCATTATCACATTTCATTCCCTGGAGGATCGTATCGTAAAGTCGGCCTTCCGTAAAAATGAGAACCCGTGCACCTGTCCGCCGGATTTCCCGGTATGTGTGTGCGGAAAGAAATCCCAGGGAAAGGTGATAACGAGAAAACCGGTTTTGCCGGGGGAGGAGGAACTGGAAACAAATTCCCGTTCCAAAAGCGCAAAACTGCGTATTTTTGAAAAAGCGGCCGGATAAGACAGCCGGTGTAACAGATAAAGGAGAATTGCCATGGCGCAGACAGTAAGAAGCAGACAAAGCAGAAGTACTGGAAAAAGCGAATACAGAAGATCAGTCAGCCGCAGTGCATATGTGGCCGGCAATACGGTAAGACAAATAGATGTTGTTGAAGAAATACATAAGCCCCGCAGACAGGAATTAAGCCATGCGGTAAAGAAAAACAGGGACAAGGCCGTTTATATGAACCTGGGATATGTACTTTTTCTGACTGCTTCTCTGATTGTGGCCGGCGTCGTTCTGATTGGATACATCCGTCTGCAGTCAGAAATCACTGCAAGCGTTAAGCATATTGCGGCAATGGAAAGCACTCTGAACAGCCTGAAGGTTTCCAATGATGAGGAGTACAGCAGGATTGAAAGCTCTGTGGATTTGGATGAGATCAGGCGGATAGCCATTACTGAACTGGGTATGACCTATCCGGATCAGAACCAGATTGTAACAATTCCGGATGAAGGCAGCGATTATGTAAGGCAGCTGGCAGATATTGCAGAATAGAAGTGGGTGGCAGTTTGGACAGAAACAGAGAAAACAACGATAGAAAAGATTCGCAGAACACAAATAAATTTACAACGAAAATGCAAAAGAAGCTGGTAGTACTGTATTTCCTGGTATTACTGGCTTTTGCAGGATTAAGTGCTAGACTTGTCTTAATCAACCGGGACAACGGCGAACAGTATAAACGCCAGGTGCTTTCCCAGCAGCAGTACTCCAGCCGGACGCTGCCTTTTAAGCGGGGAGAGATCCTGGATTCCAAAGGAACCAAGCTGGCGGTGAGTGAAAAGGTGTATAACCTGGTGCTTGACTGTAAGCTGATGAATGAAAAGGAAGAGTATGTGGAAGGAACCATCGCTGCGCTGACTCAGTGTTTTGATGTGTCGGAGTCGGATATCCGTTCCTATAATGAGCAGAATCCCACTTCGCAGTATCATGTTTTGCAAAGACAGCTGACTTATGATGAGATCGCACCCTTCCAGGAACTGCAGAATAATGAAGAGCAGGGAAAGTACATTCAGGGAGTTTGGTTTGAAGAGGAATACCGCAGGGTATATCCCAATAATACCATGGCGGCCGATGTGGTGGGTTTTACCAGCAAGGATAATGTGGGCAACTATGGGCTGGAGGAGTATTATAATGATATTCTCAGCGGCATTAACGGCAGGGAATACGGCTATATGAACGATGATTCCAATCTGGAGCGGACCACAAAGGCTGCGGTGGACGGCTATAATCTGGTGACTACGCTGGATGCCAACATCCAGGGAATCGTGGAACGCAAGCTGCAGGAATATAACGATACCTATAAAAATGCGGCAAGAGAAGGAAACGGCGCCCAGAATGTGGGCTGCATCATCATGGATGTAAATAACGGAGACATCCTGGCAATGGCCAGTTATCCGTTTTTCAATCTGAACGATCCCCGTAATACGGACATGCTGCTGGGACAGCATGTGGTGAATGAGCAGGGAGCGGTTCAGGATACTATAATTAATGAAGAAACGCTGGCAGGCTTCGATGATGATACGCTGTACCGGCAGCTCAATGCTCTCTGGAAAAATTATTGTATATCCAATACCTATGAACCGGGTTCCACCATGAAGCCTTTTACGGTTGCGGCGGGACTGGAAAGCGGCAAGCTGACGGGAAATGAGACCTATCAGTGCAACGGAAGCCTGACCATTGTGGAAGGACAGAAGCCGATTAAATGCCATAGCTACCGGACAGGCGGAGACGGTCTGGTGACGGTGGAAGGAGCCATTGAACGTTCCTGCAATGTAGCCCTGATGAAAATGGGGCAGGCCATAGGGAAAACCACATTGCTGAAATATATGCAGGATTTCAATTTCGGCCTGAAGACCAACATTGATCTGGCAGGGGAAGCCCGTACAGCCTCCCTGGTATTTACAGAGGACAGCATGGGCCCCGTGGAGCTGGCGACGGCTTCCTTCGGGCAGGGCTTTAATGTTACGATGATACAGATGGTGGCAGGCTTCAGTTCCCTGATAAACGGCGGTTATTATTATGAACCCCATATGGTGAGCAAGATCACCGCATCGGACGGCTCCGTAGTGAGAAATATTGAACCCCGTCTTTTGAAGCAGACCGTATCCGAGTCAACCTCCGCAAAGATCAGGGATTACTGCAAGGCCGTTGTAGTGGGGGAAAATGGTACCGGACATACGGCCCGGCCCGCCGGATATATTATCGGCGGAAAAACAGGGACGGCGGAAACACAGCCCCGCGGCAACAATCAATACGTGGTTTCCTTTATCGGCTATGCACCTGCGGATAATCCGCGCATTGCCATCTATGTGGTCGTTGACAGGCCCAATTCCGATAAGCAGGACGATGCCAAATATGCCACAAGAATCGTGAAAAGCGTGTTAACTGAGGTGCTGCCTTATATGGACATTTTTATGACAGAACCTCTCTCCGAAGCAGAACAGAAGGAACTGGAGGAACAGCAGATCGCCTATAAACAGCAGCTGATGAGTCAGGTCAGCGGCAATGATGTCAGCGATAACGATGTAGGCGGGGAAGGAGGGGAAGACCAGGAAGGCGGCCAGGCCGGAGAAGGCTCCCAATCCGGTGAGGGCACGGGAAATGAGGAGGACAACGTGAACAGGCCGGCGATGGAAATTGATCCGGAAACCGGATATGGCATTCTTCCCGACGGCACGAGAGTGGATCCCAAAACAGGGGATGCGATAGATGAGGACACGCCGCTGGATCTTCCGGAACCCAACCTGCCTTTGAACGATGGACAGAACCAGGGAGAGGAAGGCGGAGACAATTCCCCATTCTGATAATTGGTTTTTCCGGAATCTTTTCATACAAAAGAAGGTTAAAATGAGAATAACCTCATAAATCCGGTAATAGATTGTATCAATTACCGCTTTATGAGGTTTTCCAATGGAAGAGAAGAACAAAACATTCCACAGAAAGAAAACAGTCTGGGCCTTTGTTATCTGTCTGGCGGTTTTTGTGGCACTGACAGGGCGTCTTGTTTATCTGATGGTTTATCAGTCAGCATATTATACTCAGGCGGCGGAGGAACTCCATCAGAGGGAAAGAGATATCAAAGCCAAAAGAGGGAGGATCATTGACGCGACCGGTACAGTGCTGGCGGATAACAGAACCGTATGCAACATTTCCGTTATCCATAACCAGATAAAGGATCCGGACAAAGTTGTTGAGATACTCGCCAGAGAGCTTGATCTGGAGGAGGATTATGTCAGGAAACGGGTGGAGAAATACACTGCCATTGAAAAGATAAAAAGCAATGTGGACAAAGCGGTGGGGGATGCCATCCGTGCCTACCAGCTGGACGGCGTTAAGGTGGATGAAGATTATAAGAGATATTACCCCTTTGACAGCCTGGCTTCCAAGGTGCTGGGATTTACCGGCGGAGACAACCAGGGTATTGTGGGGCTGGAAGTAAAATATGATGAATATCTGCAGGGAGAACCGGGAACCATTTTGACAGTGACAGACGCCAGAGGCGTGGAGGTGACGAAGGAAGGGGAAGACCGGGTGGAGCCGGTCAACGGTGACGATCTCCATATCAGCCTGGATGTGAATATTGAACAATATGCCACCCAGCTTGCCAATCAGGTGCTGGCGGCGAAGGAGGCGGAGAGTGTTTCCATTCTGGTGATGAAGCCGGACAACGGAGAAATCCTGGCAATGGTAAATGTGCCGGAATTCAATCTGAACGAACCGTTTACTTTGCCGGAAGGCACGGCGGCGGAGGGTTTGTCCGGAAAGGAAAAACAGGATCTGCTGAATCAGATGTGGCGAAACGGCTGTATTAATGATACATACGAGCCGGGATCTATTTTTAAAATCATCACTGCCGCAGCTGGACTGGAGGAGGGCGTGGTGACTATGGAAGATACATTCAGCTGCCCCGGTTATATTATGGTGGAGGATCGCAAGATCCGGTGCCATAAAACCTCAGGTCACGGGGCAGAAACCTTTGTCCAGGCTACCATGAATTCCTGCAACCCTGTTTTTGTTACGGTGGGGCTGCGTCTGGGAGCGGACAATTATTACAGATATTTTAATAAGTTCGGGCTTCTGAACAAAACCAATGTGGATTTGCCTGGAGAGGCCGGAACGATCATGCACAAGCTGGAAAATATCGGCCTGGTGGAGCTGGCTACCATTTCCTTCGGCCAGTCCTTTCAGATAACGCCCATTCAGCTTGCCACAACGGTATCCTCCCTGATAAACGGAGGGAACCGGATTACCCCTCATTTCGGGGTGGAAACCATGGATGAGGAAGGCAATGTCACGAATACCTTCGAATACCCGGTCACGACCGGTATTGTATCGGAGGACACCTGTGAGAAGCTGCGTTTTATGCTGGAACAGGTGGTGGAAAACGGAGGTGGTAAGAACGGATATGTGGAAGGCTTCCGCGTGGGAGGCAAGACGGCGACCAGCCAGACACTGCCAAGAGGCACCGGGCGTTATATCGCTTCCTTCCTGGGCTTCGCGCCGGCAGACGATCCCCAGGTGCTTGCCCTGGCAATTGTGACGAACCCGCAGGGGGTATATTACGGCGGCCAGGTGTCGGCACCGGTGGTGCGTCAGCTTTTTGAGAATATCCTTCCTTATTTGGAAAAGTTGGATTATAATGTACGAGAACAGCAGGGAAATTGAAAGGAAAGGGTGACAAGTGTACTTATTGTACACGGAGAGTCACAGGAAAGGTTAAATGAGTTTATCCGTTTGTATACCGGTGCTCCTGTCGTTTCTGGTAAGCGTATTGCTGGGACCGGTAATCATACCTTTTCTAAAGAGACTTAAGGCTGGGCAGACCATCAGGGATGAGGGGCCCAAAAGCCATTTGAAAAAAAACGGAACGCCTACGATGGGCGGGATTTTGATCCTGTCGGCAATGATTGTTACCTCTCTTTTTTATATGAAGGATTACCCGGAAATAAAACCCATACTCCTGCTCACGCTGGGGTTTGGGCTGATTGGATTTCTGGATGACTACATCAAGGTGATTCTGAAGCGTTCCATGGGGCTTACCCCCCTGCAAAAGATGGCGGGACAGCTGGTGGTGACCGGTTTGTTTGCCTATTATCTGCTGAAGGTTACAGATATCAGCCTGGCGGCGAAGATTCCCTTTATGCCGGGAGTGGAGCTGGATTTGGGATGGCTGAATATACCGCTTCTGTTTTTTATTATAATAGGAACGGTAAACGGTGCTAATTTTACCGACGGGCTTGACGGCCTGGCTGCCAGTGTTACCGTGCTGGCTGCCAGCTTCCTGTCTGCGGCGGCTATTGGTACGGGGACGAGGATCGAACCCATTACCTGCGCGGTGGCGGGAGCCCTGATGGGCTTCCTGCTTTTTAATGTATATCCGGCAAGCGTTTTTATGGGAGATACCGGATCTCTTGCTTTAGGGGGATTTGTGGCGGCATCTGCATATATGATGCAGCTTCAGCTTTTTATACCGATAATCGGTTTTATTTATGTGATAGAGGTGGTGTCCGTCATCCTTCAGGTCGTGTATTTCAAAGTGACCGGGGGAAAACGGTTATTCCGGATGGCGCCTCTTCATCATCATTTTGAACTGGGCGGATGGTCCGAAACAAGGATAGTTGCAGTATTTTCCATTATTACGGCGATTCTGTGCCTGGTGGCATTAATAGCCATGTAAAACGCGGCGGTGCCGTTTGGGAGGTAGAAAATGAACGTTGAAGGTAAGAAGGTCTTGGTAGTCGGCACCGGGAAAAGCGGTATTGCGGCTGCCGCACTGCTGGCAAAGGAAAAAGCGGCGCCGGTTTTGTTTGATGAAAATAAGGATACGGATGCGGAGGAAGTGAAAAAAAAGCTTCCTGATGCGGAGATAGAAGTGATTACCGGAACCCTTCCGGAAGGGATTCTTGATGAACTGGAGCTGGCGGTATTAAGCCCGGGCGTTCCGGTGGATACCCCTTTTGTGGAAAAATTCAGGGACAAGGGTATCCCTGTCTGGGGGGAAGTGGAGCTGGGCTACGCTTTTTCCAAAGGAAAGGTGATAGCCATTACCGGGACGAACGGAAAGACAACCACAACGGCTCTTACCGGGCAGATCATGCGGGATTATTACGAATCCGTATTTGTGGTTGGGAATATTGGAAACCCTTATACGCTGGAAGCTTTGAATACCAGGGAGGACAGCGTGACGGTAGCGGAGATCAGCAGTTTTCAGCTGGAAACCACAGTGGATTTCCACCCGTCGGTATCGGCTGTCCTGAATATAACGCCGGATCATCTGAACCGCCATCATACCATGGAAAATTATGCGGCGGTAAAGGAATCCATAACAAAAAACCAGACGAAGGAAGATACCTGTGTCCTTAATTATGAGGATCCCTATACGAGGGCTTTCGGAGAACGCTGTCCGGCATCCGTCATCTGGTTTTCCTCCGCGGAAAAGCTTGCTGAGGGTTATTATCTGGAGGGAGAGGACATCATCCGCAGCTTCGGAGGTGTGACGGAAAAGCTGCTGAATATCAATGAAATGAAGCTTATCGGCACGCATAATGTGGAAAATGTTATGGCGGCGATTGCCATGTCGGCGGCATACGGAGTGCCCATGGCGAATATAATTAATACGGTAAAGCATTTTCAGGCGGTGGAGCACCGGATAGAATATGTGGCTGAAAAAGATGGGGTGGTGTATTACAATGATTCCAAGGGAACCAACCCGGATGCGGCTATTAAGGGAATCCGTGCCATGAACCGTCCTACCATATTGATCGGCGGCGGTTATGATAAACAGAATGAATACGATGAGTGGGTGGAGGCTTTTGACGGAAAAGTCAAGCTTCTCGTACTCATAGGACAGACAAAGGAAAAAATAGCGGAATGTGCCAGAAAACATGGTCTTACCAACATTGTTTTCGCAGATACATTCGAAGAATGTATGGAAATCTGCGTGAAAAACGCGGTATCCGGAGACGCAGTGCTGCTTTCTCCTGCCTGTGCCAGCTGGGGGATGTTCCCCAATTATGAGGTGAGGGGAAATATGTTCAAGGAATATGTGAATAATCTGTAACTGTGAAGGTACGGAACAGTTACAATAATCTGAAGGAGTGATTGCGTGGCATCCAGAAAAAACAGAAAGCAGTCTGAATATTTTTTTGATTATACCCTGTTATTTATCGTGCTGTTCCTGTTAGGCTTCGGGCTGATCATGGTGTATTCCACCAGCTCATATGAAGCGTCGATATCGGCCAATCTGAAGTATGATGAGGCTTATTATCTGAAGCATCAGGCGTTTGCGGCGGTTATGGGTTTTTTTGCCATGATTGTTGTGGCGAATATCCCTTATCATTTTTGGGAGAGGTTTGCGACACTGGGATATTTTGTGTCGGCGATATTGATCGTGCTGGTGCTCACACCTCTGGGCATTGAGGCAAACGGCGCCAGAAGATGGCTGAACCTGGGGCTTTCCGTGCAGCCTGCGGAAATAGCCAAGCTCTGTATGATCCTGTTCCTGGCAAGCTTTATCTGTAAAATGGGGAAAGGGATCCGGACGGGAAGAGGATTCTGGATGGTGCTGATGATCCCGGTGCCGATTTGTGTGATGGTTTGGAAAATTACCAACAATATGAGCTCCGCCATCATCATTTTCGGCATTGCCCTCCTCATGCTGTTTGTGGCAAGCCCGGATTACAAGCGTTTCGTCCTCATGGGAGCGGCGGGGGTTGCCGCGGTTGCCGCCCTTGTTTTCGCCATTATCCAGATGGAGCACAGTGACCTGGGATTCCGCGGCGGCCGTATCCTTGCATGGCTGAATCCGGAGGATTATGCTTCGGGAACAGGCTTCCAGACCCTGCAGGCATTATACGCCATAGGCTCCGGGGGAATATTCGGAAAGGGGCTGGGACAGAGTATGCAGAAGCTGGGCTTCCTGCCGGAGGCGCAGAATGATATGATTTTTTCCATTATCTGCGAGGAGCTGGGATTGTTCGGAGGGATTGCGGTCATTCTCCTTTTTGTCCTCCTGATATGGCGTTTCATGGTAATAGCCAATAATTCCTCGGATTTATTCGGGGCGCTGCTCGTTGTGGGCGTTATGGGCCATATTGCCATACAGGTAATCCTGAATATTGCCGTTGTAACCAATACGATACCCAATACAGGGATATCGCTGCCCTTTATCAGCTACGGAGGCTCCTCGGTCATGTTCCTGATGGTAGAAATCGGACTTGTCCTGAGTGTGGCGAAGGGAATTAAACTGAAGAACATATAGGCCCGTCAGGGAAGAAATTTGCCTGTACAAGGTGTCAAGATGCCTTCTCCCGCATAGGATAGAATAGTTCTATTCTGAATAAAATCCGGGAAGGTGGACCATTGAAGTCTATTTATATCAGCGGAAACGCGCCTTTGTACGGCGAAGCTACGATCCAGGGATCGAAAAATGCGGCGCTGCCGATTATGGCAGCGGCTCTTTTAATCCCTGGAATCAGTGTACTTAAGAATTGTCCCCACATAGCCGATGTGGAATTTATGTGTCGTATCCTGGAAACCATCGGATGTATTGTGGTGTGGGACAAAAACGAAGTACGCATAGATGCGTCGGCTGTAAAAACCAGCCGGCTGCCGGAAGAATATGTGACCACGATGCGTTCCTCCGTAATGCTGATGGGTCCTATGCTGGGAAGAATCGGTGAAGTGTCTTTGCATTATCCGGGCGGCTGCGTCATTGGAGACAGGCCGATTGATATTCACCTGAAGGCACTGGAACGTCTGGGAGTCTGTTACAGCGACAGCGAGCAGGAGCTTGAAGCCCAGGCGGTCCGTCTGAACGGCACCGATATTTCACTGGAGTTTCCCAGTGTGGGAGCAACGGAGAACCTTATCATGGCGGCGACGGCTGCAGAAGGGATAACCTGCATACATGGAAGCGCGCTGGAGCCTGAAATAATCAGCCTGTGTGCGTTCCTGAGAGCTGCGGGAGCTGATATACGCGGAGAGGAGACCGGCTGCATAACGGTGGTGGGAGGCAGGAAGCTTCATCCCTGCTGCTTTACCGTACCGTCCGACAGGATTGTGGCGGGGACTTATATGTGTGCATGCCTTGCTGCCGGAGGTGAAATATTCCTAAGGAATGTGCCGCGGGGACAGCTTACAGCCATGGAAGATGTGGCCATACGAATGGGCTGTAATCTCCGAAGAGGCCAGGACGGCATGCTCATACGGCGGTGCGGAGTCCTTTTTTCACCCGGCTGTGTGGAAACCCGAAGCTATCCGGGATTCCCGACGGATCTGCAGTCACCCCTTCTGGTAGCCCTTTCTCTGGCGGAAGGGAAAAGTGCCCTGCGGGAGACGATATTTAACGGCAGGTTCGGCGTGGTGGATGAACTGAATAAAATGGGAACCGGCATCCTTGTGAAGGGGGATGTGGCCTGTGTACCCGGCGGCCGGAGACTGTCAGGCTGCCATGTGACCGCCAGTGAACTGCGCGGCGGAGCCGCCCTTGTGGTGGCGGGTCTGTGTGCGGACGGAATGACAGAAGTGGCAAACCGCTATTTTATTGACAGGGGCTATGAAGACATTTGCCGGGACCTGTCACAGTTGGGAGCAGATATAGACAGTTGGTAGGATAGGGGCTGTAAATGAAAACGGATAATAAAAAGAAAAACAAGAAAAAAAGTGTCCGGAATGAGAAAGCCGGCGGCAGGAAACCTTCTGCCGCCTCTGCCAGCGGCTCCGGGAAAAAAAGTGCTGCAAAACCGGCGGCTTCCCCTCCGAAAAAAAATACGGTCCCGGACAGAAGCAGGAGTATCGGCCGTGTGGCCGCCACTACTTCCACCGGAAACAAGCTTCGTCTGGTAACGGGGAATGCGGGTACGGCGAAGAACAGCCGTTCATCGCCGTATACGGGCAGCCTGGGCACCTTGCAGAATGAAGGGGGCAGAAAGAGGCTGATTGTCCTGGGCATTGCAGCGGCCCTGCTGCTGACGGCCGCAGGTGCGCTGTTGTACATAAGCAGCCATTATCATGTGAAATACATATATGTGGAAGGCAATGTCCATTATACGAATGAGGAAATCATAGCGTTAGTCACTTCTGAGAAGCTGGGCGATAATTCCCTGTATCTGTCTCTGAAGTATAAAAATAAGGGAATAAAAGGAATTCCCTTCATAGAAAAAATGGATGTAAAGGTTGTGGCCCCGGATACGATAAGGATAGTGGTATATGAAAAGGCTGTGGCCGGTTATGTGGAATATCTGGACAAGTATATGTATTTTGACAAAGACGGCACTGTTGTGGAGGCTTCCGATACCAAAACGGAGGGAATCCCCCAGGTGACGGGCATCAACTTCAATCATGTCGTGCTGTATGAACCTCTTCCGGTGGAAAATCAGGAGGTGTTTAAGGAAATCCTGTATATGACCCAGATTTTATCCAAATATGAGATCAGCGCGGACAAGATTTATTTCGATGACGCGTATGAAATGACATTGTATTTTGGAGATGTCCGGGCAAAACTGGGAAATGATGACAATGTGGAAGAAAAAATTGCCAGGCTGAAGCAGATACTCCCGGCGGCAGAAGGAAAGAAAGGAGTATTCCGAATGGAAAATTATGCCGGAAGCGGCTCCAATGTGTCGTTTGAACAGGATAAATAAGTAGAAGAAAATGAAAAAAGATATTGCGTTCTTTGCAAAATAATTATATGATAAGAACTGTGAAGTTTATATGGATATCTAAAGGAGGAACAACCTTTGCTGGAAATTAAGACAAATGACGCTGAGTCTGCCGCTAAAATCATTGTTGTTGGTGTTGGCGGTGCGGGCAATAATGCTGTTAATAGAATGATCGATGAAAAAATCGATGGTGTTGATTTTGTAGGAGTTAATACGGACAAGCAGGCGCTTCAGCTTTGCAAGGCGCCCAAGCTGCTTCAGATCGGAGAAAAGCTGACCAAGGGACTGGGAGCCGGCGCCAAGCCGGAAATCGGTGCGAAGGCGGCGGAAGAGAGTACGGATGAGATCACCAATGCACTGACGGGTTCGGATATGGTATTTGTCACGTGCGGAATGGGAGGCGGTACCGGAACGGGCGCGGCGCCTGTTATCGCGGGAATTGCCAAGAAAATGGGAATCCTTACCGTAGGTGTTGTTACCAAGCCTTTCCGTTTTGAGGCAAGAACACGTATGACGAATGCTTTGAATGGTATCGAGCGTCTGAAGGACAGTGTTGATACCCTGATTGTTATCCCCAATGACAAGCTCCTTGAGATCGTGGACAGAAGGACAACCATGCCGGAAGCGCTTAAGAAGGCGGATGAAGTCCTTCAGCAGGCCGTACAGGGAATTACGGATCTGATCAATGTACCGGCTGTCATCAATCTTGACTTCGCCGATGTACAGACCGTTATGAAAGAAAAAGGAATTGCCCATATCGGTATCGGTCACGGCAAGGGTGATGATAAGGCGAGCGAAGCAGTCAAGATGGCTGTGGAAAGCCCGCTGCTTGAAACAACTATCGCAGGAGCCACCGATGTTATCATCAATGTCAGCGGTGACATTTCCATGTATGATGCGGATGACGCGGCAAGCTACGTACAGCAGCTTACCGGAGATGACGTTAATATCATTTTTGGTGCCATGTATGATGATTCCACACCGGATACCTGCCAGATTACCGTTATTGCTACCGGACTGGATGACAAGCCCCAGCAGGCGCAGAACAAATTCGGCTCCCAGTTCAGCGTGAAGCCCCAGCAGTCGCCTGTGAAGCCTGTGCAGCCCGGAATGGGAACAAGGCCTTACACCCCGGTTTCCCCTGCTCCTGCAGCCGGAACCAAGCCGGTTGCCCCCGCTCCCAACTATACAGGAATACATAAGCCCGGCAATCTGAGAAGCAACGTGGAAGAGAAGTCCCTTAAGATTCCTGATTTCCTTCAGAAAAAATAATTCCATATAAACGCTAAAGGACAGAAATGTTCTTCCGATGCATAAAGCAGCCGGATCCGAATTTACGGATCCGGCTTTTTTGTGCCCTGAATGAAGCAATTCTCTGAATGAACCGCCGCCGGGCGGTTCTATTTTGTCGAAAATTATAGACGGATACAGAAGACAATATGTGTCATTCCGACAAAAAATGCAGGAGACGGCCGCTATAATTAACCCATGTAAGCAGTCCTATTACATACAGGAGGTGAGAGGTGAGATACGTCGTATATATAGACCGCCTGTTTCTGCTTCAGTTTGTACAAAGCTGCATACTCTTGCTGCTGACAAGGGCTTTTCTGCACAGCACGGCTGCGCTGAAACGGATCGTTTTTGCATCGGCTGCCGGAGCTCTGCTTTTTTGTATGATCCTGCTGCTGCCTGATGCAGGCAGAAGGATGAAGATTCTGCTGTTCGCATGCAGCAGCCTGGTGACGCTGGGAATGGCCTTCCGGATCAGAACTCTGCAGCATTTCTGCAAAGCTGTGATTCTGTATCATGGGGCGGCATTTCTTCTGGCAGGAGCCCTCAATGCCCTTTACGGAGCTTTTGGAAGAGCCCCTTTTATGGATACCATACAGGCATCGGCCTGTGCGGCGGCAATAGGAGTCACTGTACTGTGCGTCCTGAGATGGGAAAAGATAAAGAGGGAAGAGATAGTGATAACCGTAATCCTGGAAGAAGGAAGCGTACAGGTGACGCTGAAAGCCCTGATAGACAGCGGCAACAGCCTGTATGATCCCATAAGCGGGAAACCGGTATGCGTTGTGGAAAGAGAAGCGCTGGAAGGGAAAATCCCATTGGATATTCCCGAGAAGTTCAGGCTCATTCCCTATCACTCCATCGGAAAAAAGCATGGCATGATGCAGGCGGTGGAAATTGAGAAACTTAAGGTAAAGAAAGATGGACAGGAGTTGATTGTCGAGAAAGCGCTTCTTGGACTGTACGAAAATAAGGTCACAGCACATGGCGGTTACCAGATGATCCTGCATCCTGCATTATTTGAAAATCGGAGGAACGGACATGATATTAAAAGTCGCAATACCAGGAAAAATGCAGTTTAAGATGATTCGCAGGGAACCCAGTTTCCTTTTGTCAGGGCAGGGGGATATCCATTATATCGGAGGAGCAGAGGTATTGCCGCCGCCGCTGGAATCGGAAAAAGAAAATGAAATCATAAGCGACCTTGGGACGGAATATGAAGATGAGGCAAAGAATATTCTGATTGAACATAATCTCAGACTGGTCGTTTACATAGCAAAAAAATTCGACAATACAGGCGTGGGTGTGGAGGATTTGATTTCCATAGGTACGATAGGCCTCATAAAATCCATCAACACCTTCAAACCGGACAAAAATATCAAACTGGCCACCTATGCCTCGCGCTGTATTGAAAATGAAATTCTGATGTATCTTCGCCGCAACAACAAAACCCGTCTCGAAGTCTCCATTGACGAGCCTCTGAATGTGGACTGGGACGGAAATGAACTGCTTCTTTCTGATATCCTGGGAACGGACGAGGACGTCATTTACCGGGATATTGAAAACGAGGTGGAACGGAAGCTCCTTTTAAAAGCCATTAACAAACTGACAGACCGGGAAAAGACCATTATTAACTTAAGATTTGGTCTCAACACCCCGGATGGACAGGAAATGACACAAAAGGAAGTGGCTACGCTTCTGGGGATTTCCCAGTCCTATATTTCCAGGCTGGAGAAAAAGATTATGAAGCGTCTGAAGCGGGAAATGGTCAAAGAATAAAGTTTCCAGATTTTGTATTTTTACTTTGGTATATTTGGGTGAAATTGTGAGAATTCTCTTTAGTAGAAAATGAGAGCAGGAGGATTCGGCAATGGCACTGAACAAGGTGGAAATCTGCGGGGTAAATACTTCAAAACTTACGGTGCTTACTAATGAAGAAAAAACGCAGCTTTTTGAGCGGATAAAAGAAGGGGACGAAGAAGCCAGGCAGAAATATATAAAAGGCAATCTGCGTCTGGTGCTCAGCGTAATCAAACGTTTTTCCAATAGTAATGAAAATGTGGATGACCTGTTTCAGATAGGCTGCATCGGCCTGATTAAAGCGATCGACAATTTCGATTCCACGCTGAATGTAAAATTCAGCACTTATGCGGTTCCTATGATCATCGGGGAAATCAGGAGATTTCTGCGGGACAACAACGCCATCCGTGTAAGCAGATCACTGAAGGATACGGCCTACAAGGCTATCTATGCAAAAGAAAACCTGATGAAGCAGAACCAGAAGGAGCCAACCATTGCCGAGGTGGCCACGGAAATAGGAATTTCCAAGGAAGATGTGGTTTATGCCCTGGATGCAATTCAGAATCCCATGAGTCTGTATGAGCCGGTATATACGGACGGCGGGGATACACTCTATGTAATGGATCAAATCAGTGATAAGAAAAACAAGGAAGAAACCTGGGTGGAGCATCTGTCCTTAAGCGAAGCGATGAAAAAGCTGAATGAAAGGGAATTTGAAATCATATCTCTGCGCTTTTTTGAAGGGAAAACACAGATGGAAGTGGCAGAGCTCATCGGTATTTCCCAGGCACAGGTATCCAGGCTGGAAAAGAATGCACTGAAGGTGATGAAAAATTATCTGACCGCATAGGAGATGATTTGGGAACGGCCGGGCATGGCCATATTTGAAAAGAGAATAAAACAGCAGGAAAACTCCTGTTTGAGTATAATGGCTGTATCCGGTAAAACGGGTATGGCCGTTTTCTATTCTGGTTAAAGCCCCGGGTCAGATATCAGGACAGAACCATAGGTCAGGAGGTGCCGGGACGTAATTTGCAGCAGATAAACAGTAGCAGAAGAAAATGCGGAGCATATGCTAGTAATAAAAGGGAAAACGCATCGTGCGGCAGGGAGACGGATATGCTTTTTTCAGAACTGAAATGTAAGGAAGTCATAAATTTAAGAGACTGCAGAAAGCTGGGACACGTAACCGATTTTGAATTTGACCAGTGCACCGGCTGCATCTGCAAGCTGATCGTCCCGGGTGGAGCTAAATGGAAATCATTTTTTTCCTGTGATACGGACCATGTGATCTGCTACAAAGATATTAAGCAGATAGGCCCGGATCTCATTATTGTGGATTTACCGGACTGAACATGTTTGAAAATAGTTTTCTGTGAAATATGCGCCGTGCTTCGTGAGGAGGAATCCCCGCAGATCACGGCGTACAGACTGTGTGGCCGAACATTAGTTCCTAAGTTGACATAAAAACAAACCTACTTTATAATTAGTAAAGATATGGAATTATATGGAGAGCGGAAATGAAGCTGTTTTCAGCTTTCCTTTGTTTGAGAGTGTGCGGGAACACAGATGGGAGCCAGATATGAAATGTCCGTTTTGCGGTCGAGACAATACAAGAGTAATCGATTCCAGGCCTGCTGATGAAAATAATTCCATCAGACGGCGCCGTGTATGTGATGAATGCGGCAAACGTTTTACCACCTATGAAAAGATAGAGACGATTCCGTTGATTGTCATAAAAAAGGACAATAACAGGGAGACCTATGACCGGTCCAAAATAGAGGCCGGAGTTTTGCGTGCCTGCCATAAGAGGCCGGTGAGCGCCAACCAGATCACCCGCCTGGTGGACGAGGTGGAGACGGATGTATTTAATATGGAAGAAAAGGAAATCCCCAGCCAGGTTATCGGAGAACTGGTGATGGACAGGCTGAAGAGCCTGGATGCTGTGGCCTATGTCCGTTTTGCTTCGGTATACAGGGAATTCAAAGACATCAATACCTTTATGGACGAGCTGAAAAAGGTGATGAGTACGAAAAATTAAAGGGATATGCCGTCCGATCGGAAAACAGCCTTCAAAACAGAACGCGCATAGACAGCACGGTTTGTTCTGAAGGCTGTTTTTCAGTGAAATTTGATTGGAAAATGATTTTGCAGAATAATTTTTTCTTGCATTTTTGATAATTATTGTATACAATACTACGGTAAAACTAAATATAGAATAAGTACTTTTCACGCCAGGTCGGGAAAGTGCTGAGAGAGAAAGGAAAAACACATGAAGACAAAAGCTTTAAAACGGTTTCTTTTGACTTTAGTGTTCACAACACTAACTATTGCACTGAGCGCATGCTCAGGTGATAAGGCAGGTGAGAGCTCTTCTCAGATAACGATTGGCATACCTCAGGATATTGAAGACAGTCTTGACCCTCACAAAGCAGTGGCGGCAGGAACGGAAGAGGTACTGTTTAATCTGTACGAAGGACTTGTGAAACCGGACAGCAGCGGAGAACTGCAGCCGGCGCTCGCGAGTGATTTTCAGATATCGGAAGATGCGACCACCTATACCTTTACCTTAAGGGAAGGGGTGAAATTCCATGATGGCAGTCCGGTAACGGCCGAGGACGTGAAGTATTCCATAGACAGATGCGCCGATACCACGAATGGGGACCCCCTGGTAGCGGCGTATTCCCATATTCAGAGTGTGAATATTCTGGATGAAAAGACGGTGGAAGTGGTACTGGACGGCCCGGATACGGATTTCCTGGCTTACATGACCAATGCCGTTATTCCGGCTTCCAATGAGAATCCGGATACGAATCCCATCGGCACCGGCCCTTACAAATATGTATCCCGTTCACCCCAGGAAAATTTTGTGGTGGAAAAGTTTGATGATTATTGGGGGACTCCCGCCAATATTGAGCATGTAACCTTTAAGGTATGTGCCAATGCGGATTCTATCGTCATGGATCTGCAGGGAGGATCCATCGATATGTTTGCCAGGGTGACACCGGCCCAGGCGGATCAGCTGGGAGACAGCTTCCAGGTGCTGGAAGGGACGATGAATCTGGTGCAGGCCTTATATCTGAATAACGAGGCCGAACCTTTTAACAATGAGCTTGTGCGTCAGGCGCTGTGCTATGCGGTGGATCCTCAGGAAATCATGGATATCGTTTCCGGAGGGAAGGGAACAGAAATTGGAAGCAGTATGTTCCCTGCTTTTGGGAAATACTATATGCCTGAACTGAACGACATGTATAAACAGGATCTGGACAAGGCGAAGGAGCTTCTGAAGGAAGCGGGATATGAGAACGGCTTTTCTTTTACCATAACCGTTCCTTCCAATTACCAGCAGCACATTGATACGGCTCAGGTTATTGTGGAGCAGCTGAAAAAAATCGGCGTGACGGCGGAAATCAATCTCATTGAATGGGACAGCTGGCTTTCCGATGTTTATGCGGGAAGAAAATACGAGGCCACAGTAGTGGGTGTAGATGCGTCCAGTCTGACGCCCAGCGCCCTGCTTTCCCGTTTTGTTTCCACCGCAAGCAACAATTTTGTCAATTTCAGCAATGCGGATTATGATGCCGCCTATGCTAAAGCCCTCGGCACCATTGATGACGAAGAAAAAACAGCGGCCTTTAAGGAATGTGAAACTCTTTTGGCGGAGCATGCCGCCAATGTATATATCCAGGATCTGCCTTGTCTGGTGGCCCTGAATAAAAAATACGCAGGGTATGAATTTTACCCGCTGTATGTGCAGGATATTTCCAAGCTCTATATTGTGGAAGATTAACACAGGATTCCGGCTTCGCAGGGGAGAGTGAGTGCGACGTGAAATATATGATTAAAAAACTGATATCCATGGCGGCTACCCTTCTGGTGGTGTCCTTTCTGGTGTTTCTGGCCTTTGCGGTGATACCGGGGGACCCCGCCACTTCGAAGCTGGGCACGGAGGCAACTCCGGCAAGGGTGGAAGCGCTGCGGGAGGAAATGGGACTGAACCGCCCGCTTCCCGTGCGGTATGCGAGCTGGCTGGCAGGGATGTTCCGGGGAGATCTGGGAACATCCTACAGCTACAGCATGCCTGTAACGGATATGGTGGCGGAAAAAATTCCCGTCACTCTGACTTTGACACTGATGGCGTTTGCCATGATGGTTCTGATTTCCATACCGTTGGGGCTTTATACGGCCAAACATGAGGGCGGGACGGCAGATCATGTGGTTTCCGTACTGAACCAGATCATTATGGCGATTCCGCCTTTTTTTTCAGGTATCCTGATAACCCTTCTTTTTGGGCTCATCCTTCATCTGTTTACGCCGGGAGGTTATGTATCCTATACAAAAAGTATAGCCGGTTTCATCGGCTACCTCTTTTTCCCTGCACTGTCAATCGCCCTTCCCAAGGCGGCCATGGCTGTGAAGCTGCTGCGCAGTTCCATTATCCAGGAAATGAGCCAGGATTATGCGAGGACGGCATACAGCAGAGGAAACAGCACGAGAGATGTGATGTACCGCCATCTTCTCAAAAACGCCATGATTCCGGTGGTGACTTTCCTGGGAATGGCGCTGACGGACATGATTGCGGGGAGTATTATTATCGAGCAGGTTTTCAATATCCCGGGGCTGGGAAGAATACTGCTCACCTCTATTTCAAACAGGGATTATCCGGTAGTGGAGGCTATTATTGTACTGCTGGCCTTTCTTGTTATTTTCATCAATTTCCTGGTGGATTTCATTTATAAGAAAATCGATCCCAGGATTCGTGTACAGTAACCGGAAAGAAGAGGCTTAGCTATGAAGAAAAAGAATCTGAATTTAATTCTTGGAAGCATCCTTACGGGCCTTGTCCTGCTTGTGGTGCTTGTGGGAATCTTTTATACACCGTATGACCCGACTGCCATGGATAATGCGAATAAGCTTTCCGGCGTCACGCTCGCCCATCCCTTCGGCTGCGATAATTTCGGCAGGGATATTCTGAGCCGGGTGATGCAGGGGAGCGGCACCACCTTGTCGGTGGCTGTGTCCACAGTGGCTATCGGTACCTTTTTCGGAGTCCTGCTGGGGGCTTTCACAGGCTATTTCGGCGGTCTGTTGGATGAAATCCTGATGCGTATCAATGATGTGGTGTTCGCCTTCCCGAGCATACTACTGGCGCTGGTATTCATCAGCCTGCTCGGCCCGGGAAAGGGAAATGTGATCATTTCTCTGGGAATTGCGTTCATTCCCAGCTTTGCCAGGATCGTGCGTTCCGAGTTCATACGCTGTAAAAATATGGACTATGTGAAGCTGGCAAGACTGGCCGGGGCCGGACATCTGCGCATCATGTTTGTGCACATCCTGCCTAATACGCTTAAGGTGCTTGTCCCGGCGGTGATGATCGGTTTCAACAATGCGGTTCTGGCGGAGGCGGGCATGAGCTATCTGGGAATCGGCGTGCAGCCGCCGGATGCCAGTCTGGGAAGGATGCTTTCCGAAGCGCAGACCTATATTTTCTCAGCTCCCGGTTTTGCATTGTTTCCCGGTGTATTCATCGTCCTGATGGTGCTTGGCTTCAGCCTGCTCGCGGAGGGGCTGAAAAGGGATTAAGGAACAGGGAGCTGCTCCTTGGGAAAGGCTGGTAACGTTATGCTTGATGTCATAGATCTGAATCTGGAGTTCCATGACCATCTGGTCCCGGAAACAGTGGTTTATCATTTTAACCTTCATATGGAGGAAGGGGATATTATCGGTCTCGTGGGGGAATCCGGATCCGGAAAATCCATGACCGCCCTGGCTATTGCAGGGCTTCTGCGCAGACATGATATGAAAAAAACAGGACAGATTCTGTTCCGGGGAACAGATTTGCTCACCTGTCCCAGAAATCAGCTCCGCGCTTTTCAGGGAGATGATATCGGGATTGTGTTCCAGGAGCCCATGACCTCCCTGAATCCGGTGTACCGCATCGGCTGGCAGGTGGAGGAAAGCCTGCGCATCCACCGTCCGGAAATGAGCCGTGATATGCGCAGGGATAAGGCGATGGAGATGCTGAAAGCAGTGGAGCTTTCGGAGCCGGAACGGATTTACAATTCCTATCCGCATCAGATATCAGGAGGCCAGCGGCAGCGCGTGATGATAGCCGCCGCCATGATCTGTGATCCCAGGCTTCTGATAGCGGACGAGCCGACCACGGCCCTGGATGTTACCGTGCAGCTTCAGATTGTCAAGCTGCTGTCCAGGCTCAACCGGGAAAAGAAAACGGGTATCCTCTTTATTTCTCATGACTTGAGCCTTGTAAAACGTCTCTGTGAGCGGATTGTGGTGATGAAGGACGGCGCTGTTGTGGAGGAAGGGGACTGTCAGGAAATTTTTGAACATCCAAAAGAGCCCTATACCCGTAACCTGATAGCCGCTATTCCCAGATGCGTGAAGCCTGCGGAGGTTTGAGATGGAAGAAAAACAGACAAATTATGTTCTTATGGTAAAGGATCTGCGGGTTTCCTATGCACAGGAGGAAGGAGGCCTGTTCCATCCCAAAAAGGATCTGGATGTCCTGAAGGGAGTATCCTTTTCCATCAGGGAAGGAGAGGTCCTGGGGCTGGTGGGCGAAAGCGGCTGCGGAAAATCCACGCTTTCCAAGGCGCTGCTGGGCCTGATTCCCAAATATGAGGGAGTGATTGTCCAGAAATCCCTGCATCCCCAGATGATTTTCCAGGATCCCTACAGCTCGCTGAATCCCGTGAAAAAAGTGGGCTGGATTTTGGAAGAACCCCTGCGGCTGAATACGGAGCTGAACAAACAGCAGCGCAGGGAAAAGGTCCTGGAAATGCTGAAAAAAGTGGGCCTGGATGAAAAGCAGGCGGATCGCTACCCCAGACAGCTTTCCGGAGGCCAGCGGCAGAGAGTGTGTATCGCGGAAAGCCTGATGCTCTCCCCCAGGCTTTTGATAGCCGACGAACCGGTATCGGCGCTGGACGTGACAATCCAGGCACAGGTTATATCCCTGCTCCGCAGCATTCAGAAGGAAATGGGCCTTGCCATTCTTTTCATTTCCCATGATATGCGTGTCGTATACCAGCTGAGCCAGCGGGTCATGATCATGAAGGACGGAGAAATTGTGGAAAGCGGGGATGTGGATGATGTATATTTCCATCCGGAGCACCCCTATACAAAAAGACTGCTGGAGGCCGCGGGGATCGAATCCCCCGGAGAAGAGCCTGCCCGGCCCGTTTCCTGATTCGTCTGCAACAGCACTTATTTAAGAGAGGTATGAAATACATGTTTGAGAAGTTTTATCCGGACAGTTACGTGGAAAGCGCTTATGTAATAGATTATGAGGGGCTGTATAAAAAGGGGTACAGGGGGATTATTTTTGATATTGATAATACCCTCGTGCCTCACGGCGCTCCTGCAGATGAGAGGAGTATTGCCCTTTTCCGGCGGCTGAAGGCCATTGGCTATGAATGCCTTCTGCTGTCCAATAATAAGGAACCCCGGGTAAAAATGTTCAATGACGCCGTGCATGTACATTATATTTTCAAGGCAGGCAAGCCCGGTGTGAAAAATTACGAAAAAGCCATGGATATCATGGGTACGGATGATGTCAATACCTTTTTTGTCGGCGACCAGCTGTTCACCGATGTCTGGGGAGCCAGAAATGTCGGGCTGTACAGCTTTCTGGTGAAACCCATTAACCCGAAGGAAGAGATCCAGATAGTACTGAAACGGTACCTGGAGAAAATAGTTCTCCATTCTTATAAGAAGAAACTGGCCGCAGGGGGAGGAAAATAATATGATTGACGGTAAAACCAAAACCTGTGCATTGCTGGGAAATCCAGTGGAACACACACTCTCCCCCATCATCCACAACACCCTGGCACAGCGCTGCCAAATCAACATGGTTTATATCCCTTTCCTGGTAGAGGGCAGCCAGCTGCGCCAGGCAGTCGAAGGCGCCCGGGCGCTGAATATGCTCGGCCTGAATGTCACGGTGCCCCATAAGAGTGCGGTATGCCTCTTCCTTTCAGAAATCGATAAGGAAGCATCCTATATCGGAGCCGTGAATACACTGGTCAGTACGCCGGAGGGCTTCAAGGGCTATAACACCGATTTAACCGGACTCCACCGGGCCCTTTTATCGGAAGGGATCCAACTGTCCGGAGAAGAAATAATCCTGCTGGGAGCAGGCGGCGCAGCGCGTGCCGCGGCCTTTCTCTGCGCCCTGCGCGGAGCCAGCCAGGTATACCTTCTCAACCGCAGCCTGGAAAAGGCAGAAGCAGTAGCCCGGGAGGTAAACCAAAAAGCGGAACGAGACTGCATCCGAGCCATGGATCTGGACGGCTGGAAGCAGCTCCCTGCCAAAAAGTACCTGGTAATCCAGGGAACCTCCGTAGGCCTTGCCCCCCACACCGAAGAAGCGGTAATAGAAGACAAAGCTTTCTACGAACTGGTACATACAGGCTATGACCTGGTATACCGCCCCGCGGAAACAAAGTTTATGAGGCTGGTCAATGAAGCCGGAGGAAAAGCCTTCAACGGCCTGAAGATGCTCCTCTACCAGGGAGTAGAAGCCTTTGAACTATGGAACAACATCAAAGTACGGGAAGAAGACGCGTATTTTTGCTATGAACAGATGAAAAAGGAACTGGAAGAACATGAGGGACAGAAATAACAACATCATCCTGACAGGATTTATGGGAAGCGGCAAAACCACAGCAGGCATCCGCCTCTCCTACCGCCTGCGCCTGCCGCTCCTGGATACCGATAAATGGATTGAAAAAGAAGAAGGAAGAACCATCTTCGAAATCTTTGCCCTCCAGGGAGAAGAGACCTTCAGAAAAATGGAAACATCCGCCCTGAGAACCCTTCTCGAATTGGAAGGAGAACAGATCATCTCCACCGGAGGCGGACTTCCCATGCGGGAAGAAAACAGAGAACTGCTGAAAAAACTGGGAACAGTAGTATTCCTTCGCATAAAACCCGAAACCGTATACGAAAGACTCAAAGGAGACAACACACGCCCCCTTCTGAAAAAAGCGGACCCCATGAAAGAAATCCGCCGCCTCCTGGAACTCAGAAACCCCGTTTACCAGGAATGCGCCGACATCATCGTCGATGTGGACGGAAAAGATTTCGAAGAAATCATCAGCGAAATCATAGACCGAACCGGAAAAAACAAGGAGACAGACCATGAAAATACTAGTCATTAACGGCCCCAACTTAAACTTTTTAGGAATCCGTGAAAAAAACATCTACGGAACCCAGGACTACAACTACCTACTGAAGCTGCTCCAGGAAAAAGGCGAACAAACCGACACCCAGATAACCGTATTCCAAAGCAACCACGAAGGCGCCATCATCGACCGCCTCCAGGAAGCCTACTTTGACGGCACCCAGGGAATCGTAATCAACCCCGGAGCCTACACCCACTACAGCTACGCCATCCGCGACGCCCTCTCCAGCATAACCGTCCCCAAAGTAGAAATCCACATATCCGACATCGCCAACCGCGAAGAATTCCGCAAAACCTCCGTCACCGCCCCCGCCTGCCACAAACAAATCTACGGCCAGGGCCTCGACGGCTACCTCCAGGCCATAGATTATATCCTCTCTACTTAAAACAATCCCAATTCCGCCCTTATATCCCTCATGCATTCTTTTGGCCTGCCAAGACGGCGTTTTTCCCCGGCCCGAAAGCCCCCTGGATGCGCGGCGGTTCCGGCCATGCAGAG
>OLRD01000224.1_pt1 | contig 52552 bp, 51 predicted proteins | sample 1672051 | NCBI WGS metagenome assembly OLRD01 (sample SAMEA3136640, study PRJEB25190) | human gut metagenome | biome: human gut; feature: human-associated habitat; material: faeces | place: Austria | collected 2013 | reverse complement strand
ATTTCGTTTAATTCCATGGGGATCTCCTTTCTCTTGAAAATAGGTATGAAAAAAGTGAAATTGTAGGAAAATGAATTTGAAGTCACCCCTTGGCGCATACTAAGCCCGGGGGTGATTTTATGTTTCCGAACGGTTTTGGCATGAACGGCTACTGGGGGCCGGAAAACTACGTTTTGGGCGCGGCGCTTTTCGACTGGCACAAGGATTTCGACGACCTGCCCGAGGAAGTGAAGGAATACCTCACACAGCACGAGTACGAAATTCACAGCGAAAATGACGTGGACCGCTTAGTCCGCACGTATAACCAGAAAAGGTAAACAGAAAAGAGAAAGCGTGCGCCGGGGCAAGCTCGGTACACGTTTTCTCTTTTTCTATACACAGTATTTGATTTTAGAGGTTGAGCACGAGCTCGATTTCATCGTCATACTTTGCACCTGTGGGCGCAAAGCCGAGGGAGGTATAGAGGTGCAGAGCGGGGGCATTTTCCGTATTGCAGGTGAGCGCGATGCGGTTCGAGGTGCCGAACGGCTTTGTTTTGATGTACTCGAGCACCTTTTGCATAGCGGCTTTGCCGTAGCCCTTGTCCTGCTGTGCTTCGTCGATCATCATGTGCCAGATGTCGTATTCCGGGATGTCGTAATCATAAATGACCATGACATAGCCGACCATGATGTCCTCGTGATAAATGCCGAAGGGCTGGCACTGATCGCGGTAGACATACGCCTGCGCCAAGCTGCGGACGGGGTGAGAGACGAACGATTCCTGCTCTTTTTTGAGCTTTAAATTGAACGCGTCGAGAAAATTTTCCTCTGTGATTGACTGAAGTGTAATGTTCATAAAATCTCCTTTTTTGCGCTTATGCTAAAGCGGTGTTATACAAGTTCGGTCGCGGTGTGACCGGTCTTGGCGAAATCGCACAGACCTTCTATGCCGCAGAACACCATACTCTGCACAGCGGCGTCGGTGTAAAACGCCATGTGCTGCGTCATGATGACGTTCGGGAACTGGCGCAGGTAGGCCATATCGCGGTTCGAGAGGATGTCGTCGCGGCGGTTCTCGTGGTAGATGCCGTCTTCTTTATCGAAAACGTCCAGCGCGAGCGCGCCGATCTTCTGCGTTTCAATGCCGCGGATCATATCCGGAATATTCACCAGCTCGCCGCGGGCGCAGTTGATGATGGTGACGCCGTCCTTCATTCTGGCGATGGTCTCGGCGTTCACAAAGTGGCGGGTGCTCTCTAAAAGCGGCATGTGCAGCGAGATGATGTCGCACGCTTTGTAGAGCGTTTCGTTATCCACATAGGTGCAAAGTCCCTTGAGCGACGGGTTTTCGCGGATGTCGCTTGCTAAAATGCGGCAGCCGAAGCCGCTCAAATTTTTGATGACCGCCGCGCCGATTTTGCCGGTGCCGAGGATGCCGACGGTGAGGTTGCGCAGCTCGCGGCCCTGAAGACCCGCAAGGGAGTAGTCGTTGACCTGTGCGCGCCACAGGGCGGGCTTATACTTGCGCAGGCTAAGAAGCATGAGCATGACGGTGTAATCTGCCACGCCGTTCGGCGCGTAGTTGGAGTTGCACACCTTGAGGCCGAGCTCCTTTGCGGCGGTGAGGTCGATGTGGTCGGCGCCGATGGTGCGCGTGGAGATGTATTTTACGCCGCGCTCCCGGACGGCGGTGAGCAGGGCGCGGTCAAAACGTGTGCGACCGAGTATTGTGACGCCCTCGGCCCCGTTTACCGTATCGATGTTTTCGAGCGTCAGGTTATCCTCTGTTTCGGTGAGCTCCACGCCGAGCTTTTCGGCGATGAAGGCAAAGTCTTTCTGTTCGTCCCGGCGGACTTCATAAGCGGCAATTTTCATTTTTATATTCCTCTTTTCGGTAATGCGTAAGCGGGTTACAACGTCTGCTTTTGCGCGTTGAAGTGCTTACACCACAGCGCTTTAGTGCGAATTTTCGTGTGTTAGTGTGTTACTATGTGATTATTATATATGCTGCGGTTTTTCACGTCAAGAGGGGAAAATGTTTAGAATACAGGTTGTATCTGTGCGGATTTTGTGCTAAAATGACTGTGAAATAAAACGAATGAAGTCAGGTGCTTTATATGACGGACTGGGAAATGAAAGTGCATAATTTTATGTGCCTCAATAAATCAGTGAAAAAGGGCGAGATTGTATTTACGGGCTCCTCGCTGTGCGAGCTGTTCCCGATCAACGAGATGCTGCAAAACGTGGAGCCGCGCATCCGCGTGTACAACCGCGGCATCGGCGGCGACGTGACGGACGGACTTTTGAAGCGCATGGATGAATCGATTTTTGATCTCGAGCCGAAAAAGGTGTTCATCAACATCGGCACAAATGACATCAGCCGCCCGGAATATAAGCGCGAGCGCCTGATGAGCCAGTACAGAAAAATTTTGATGCAAATTCAGGCGCGTCTGCCCGAGACGAAAATTTACGTGATGAGCTATTACCCCGTGAACCGCGAGCTGCCCGGCGCAGACCCGGAAGCGGTGAAGGCGCAGTTCGGCGCACGCACGAATGCGGAGCTGAAAGAAGTGAACGCCGAAGTGGAAAAAATGGCAGAGGAGCTCGGCTGCACATACATCAATGTGTTCGACTGTCTGCTGGATGAAAAGGGCAATTTGAAAGCGGAATACACCATTGAGGGTATGCACATGTACGCAAACGGCTACGCGGTGGTGCTCGAAAAGCTGATGCCGTATCTGTTGGAGGAATGAACCCTTTAGAGGAGGTTGTTTTGGATGATCAACGGTATTGAAAAAAAGAACATTTCCGTAAAAGAACTGAAAAAAGACGGGCGGTACTTAAACGCCGCGCTGTACACGCCGAAGACGGAGCCCGGCAAAACGTACCCGCTGGTGCTGTTTTTGCACGGCGCGGGCGAGCGCGGGGACGATTTAAATTTGGTGCTCGATTTCACGCCGGGCGCGGACACATTTATGACGGACGCGTGGCAGGCGGAGCACCCGTGCTTTGTCCTCGCGCCGCAGTGCCCGGAAAACCAGTGCTGGGTGCCGTATGTTGATTTACTGGCGCAATCGCTGCTGGAGATGGCGGCGCAGTACCCGGTGGACATCTGCCGCTTGTACGTGACGGGTGTTTCCATGGGCGGCGCGGGCACGTGGGAGCTGCTTACGCGCTATCCGCATAAGATCGCGGCGGCCATGCCGATTTGCGGCTATGCGGAGCCGTTTAAGCTGCGCGCGGCAAAAGATGTGCCCGTGTGGGCGTTCCATGCCGAAGACGACCCCGTGGTGCCGGTGACGGGCTATTACCACTCGCCGCACGGCGCGGTGGGTGTGGGCTCGCGTATGGCGATGTCCTCGCTGCGCTCCTCCGGCAACCGTGACGCGCACTACACGGAGTATCCCGCGGGCGAAATGGAAAACGTGTACCACACGCACCCGCACGGTTCTTGGACAGCGGCGTACCAAAACAAAGAAGCGCTGGAGTGGATGTTCGGCAAAACGCGCTTTGACCGCTATGAAATCGAGTTCATCTGCCCGGGCGTGTTCTATATGGAGGACTACAACAGCGACTCCATGTACCTTGTGGAGGGCAAAGAAAAGGCGCTGCTTATCGATACCGGCCTTGGCGGCGGCAACGTGAAGAAAATGGCGGAGAGCCTGACATCACTGCCTGTGGAGCTTGCCGTAACGCACGCGCATATTGACCATCTCCTGAGCGGCGATGTGTTCGAAAAATACTACATGAGCAAAAAAGACGTGCCGCTGCTGCCGCGTTTAAACGACGGTACGGGCAAGAATTTTACGGAAAAGGATGTTATCGACATCAAAGACGGCGACGTCATCGACCTTGGCGGCGGTGTGAAAATTGAAGTTGCCGAGGTGGAGGGGCACACGCCGGGCAGCGTCGTGTTCATCGATCGCGCGCATAAGTGCATGTTTACCGGAGACGCATTTGGCCTTTGGATGCAGGTGCCGCTTGCACGACCGATTTCGGAGTATAAAGCCGCGGTGCTGCGTCTGAAAGAAAAATTGCAGAAGCCCGGCTATACGGAGCTTGCGTTCCTCGGCGGCCACAGGCGGCAGGAGGGCGGCGAGGATCCGCAGGACAAATATGTGCCGAACAGCTATGAGAAGATTGACGACATGCTGACGCTGTGCGACCTCATTTTGGAAAAGAAAATCGAAGCGAAGCCGTTCCCGATGAATTTCGGCGAGCCGGCATTTATCTCCACCTATAAAACCGCGTACATGGTGTTTATGGAATCGGTAAGAAAATAAAAGAATAGACAAAACCGCGCCCTCGGAGTTTTCCGGGAGCGCGGTTTTGCTTATAAAAAATCCGCACGGTCTGAGCGTTTAACAGGGGCCGGTGCGGATTTACTCGTAATCGGATGGATTGGTTTAAAACCGGATCATTGCAAATATGGATGCGCCGACGACGGTTAAAAGGCCGCACACGGCGATGGAGAGGCCGCTCATGGCTTCTTCAATCTCGCCGAACTCACGCGCACGGGAGGTGCCCATGGCGTGCGCACCGGTGCCGCAGGACACGCCGATGGCGACCGGGTGCTTGATGCGGAACAGCTTGAAGATGGCGGCCGCCGCGACGTTGCCGAAGAGACCCGTCACGATGATGGACGCGACGGTGACGGACACCATGCCGCCGAGCTCTTCCGAAAGACCCATGCCGATGGCGGTGGTGATGGACTTCGGCAGCAGTGTGACGTACTGGGTGTGGTCAAGCCCGAATGCCATGCTCAAAACAAGTACGCCGCCGAGGCACGCGAACATGCCGGCCAAAATGCCGCCGATGATGGCGACCGGGTACTTTTTGAGGTACACGAGCTTTTCATACAACGGGATGGCAAGGCAAACGGTGGTGGGGGTGAGCATGTTCTGGAAGAAAATGGCACCCGTGCCGTCGTATGTGCCGTCGGCTTTCGGCTTGCCATACAGGTAGACGTTGTAATCGATGCCGCTGACGAGCATGAAGATGATGAGAATCACGCAGGAGACGAGCAGCGGGTTCAAAATGGACGACTTAAAGCGCTTTTGAATGGCGCAGGCGAGCACATAGGCGACGCCGGTGATGAAGATGCCGAAAAACGAGGTGTTCGACGCAATATCATTTAACATCGGTTTGTTCCTCCTTTTCGCATGCTTCAAGCGCTTCTGCGCGCTCTTCCTTTTCTTCTTTGGTCTGTAAACGGATGAGTCCCTGTGTGGTCAGGCCGGAGACCGCCATGGTGAGGACGGTGGTCGCGAGGGAGATGACAATGATGGGAATGAGAATGTCTTTGTAGCTGTCATAGCTCGCAATGAGACCGACAGTGGGACCGACGAACATGACGGGCATGAGGGTGATGAGCCAATCGGCCGTGGTTTTTACGTGGTCAAGCTTTACGATATGCGTGACGAGCAGGAGCAGCATGAGCAAAAGACCGTAGATGCTGCTCGGCACGGGCAGGGGAATGAGGTAATGCAGCAGTTCACCGATAAACGAGACCGTTGCGATCAGGGAAATTTCGGAAAAGTGCTTCACGCGGTGACAGCCTCCTTTGCTTTTTTCTTTTCGGAAACAGGCTCAGCCTCTTCAGGCAGCGGCTTTGCGGCGAACATGCTGGCAACGATAGGCCCGATGATCTGGTGGACGACCGTTGCGATGACGCAGGGCAGGATGGCCATGGTATCCGGGAACGCGGTCTTTGCGAGCGTGCAGGAAAGGCCAGAGTTCTGCAGACCAACCTCAAGCGACAGCGTGCGGACCTTCTTTTCGTTAAAGCGGAACACCTTGGCGGTGACGTAGCCCGCGAGCAGGCCGAGCACATGGTGCAGCGCAACGGCGAGCACGGTAACGAGCACGACGGTGACGCCGTGGTTTGTGAACTGGTCTCGGTTTGGGCCGACGCACAGACCTTCCACGAGGATGATGCAGGCGGTGGAAACCTTGACAAGGAAATCTTTAAGGCCGTTTACGCGGTCGCCGAGCGCGGTGTGTACTGCGATACCGAGGAGGATCGGCAGCAGGACGACGAGCACGATGCTGATGAACATGTTCCAGAAGTTGACGTCAATCCACTGGCCGGCGAGCATGAGCGTGAGGGACGGGGTGAGCACCGGCGCAAGCAATGTGGTGCACATGGTGATGGTGATGGAAAGCGCCACGTCACCCTTTGCAAGGAACGTCATGACGTTTGACGCGGTGCCGCCGGGCACGCAGCCGAGCAGAACGAGGCCGACGGCAATCTGTGCGCGGACGGTGGGATCACCCACACCCGTGAGGGACAGCAGCGATGCGACAAACCAGCCGAAGCCTGCCATGAAGACGTACTGGCTGCAAATGCCGATAAGCACATCGGTCGGCTTTTTGAGGATGTACTTGAAGTCGTCGGCTTTAAGCGTCATGCCCATGCCGAACATGATGACGCACAGGAGCATGTTGACAAAGCCGAGGCTCGGAAAGTTTTCTTTCAGGAACGGGATGCCGGAAAGGTCAATCGAGATGTTCTGGCCCATCCACACAAACGGCTGCGGAACAAGCAGGGAGAAGACGACCATGGGGACCGTCAAACACACGAGCACATTTTTGGAGAAGAATGTTTTGAATTTCTGTAATGCGGACATAGGAAATTACCCCTTTTGAGCGTAAAACAGGCGGCAGAGACGAACTCGTGTCGCCCTGTTTCGTTTTTTCTTACCTTTTATAGGATCCTTAAATCATTTCTTTGCGGCTTTGAAAGCACGACCCTTGGCGTTTTCGCGGCGCATGGACTCGAGGAAGTTCTCGCGCGTAACGCCCTGCGGCATGTGCGCCCACTCGGTCGTCTGCATGAATTTATCCGCCATTTTGTCGAACTCGGATTCCTGGATTTCCACGTCGTCGAAGCAGACCGGCAGGCCGATGGAATCGTTGAACCGCATCAGGCGGTCTTCTTCCTCGAACTGGCCGTCATGCTCTAAGAGGCACAGCACGCCGAGCGAAACGACCTCGCCGTGCAGGTGATGGTGGCCGTGCTCTGTGACGGTGGAGCCGTAGTAGACGCAGTGGGCGAGCGTGGAGTTGTAATAATAATCATTTACGGTGGTCATCATGTTGGAGACGATGCCGGTGGAAACGATGATATCCAGCGTGACCTGGTCGAGCGCGAAGGATGCCGTTTTGTTGCGGATGGAAGCGAGCGCCTCTTTGCCGTACTGCACGAGCGGATCGGTGCAGACGCGGCTGACCTGACGGCCCATGAGCGGGGTGTGGGCGAGCGTGTCGTCTTTCGATGAGAAGACGGCTTCGCACTCCTTGCTCAGCGCGTCGCCGATGCCGGCCCAAAGGAGCTGCTCCGGGGAATCTGCAATGACGGCGGAGTTGATGAAGCAGTGGTTTGCGAGCTTCGGATAATAATACTCGCGGAAGGAGCCGTCTGTATTATAGATCACGGAGATGGCGGTGACGGAAGCGCAGTTCGACGCAACGGTCGGGAAGGTAAAGAGCGGCTTATCGAGCTTATCGGCAACATACTTGCCGGTATCGCAGGCGCGGCCGCCGCCCATAGCGAAGATCATGTCGGCTTTCTGCACGAGCGGGTTTGCGATAAGGGCATCGCCGTTTTCGTAGGTGGAATCGCCGCCGTAGGGGAGGAAGCCCAAAAGCTCGACGTCGGAGCCTTCTACGCCTTTAAGCAGAGCCGGCTTTGCTTTTTCCATAGCGGTCTCGCCGCCGAGGACAACAGCCGTTTTGCCGAAGAAGCGCGTGACATACGGCACTTCGTTGTAGCAATCTGGGCCGATGGAATAGCTCGGCAGATGTACGCTGTAATTGACATTGTAGTTTTCCATGATAAACGCTCCTTTGGATCTCCTTTTGAGATCGCTTAAATAAATTGAAATAAGAAAATGAAATAAAAAACGCTTTACTGGAAGTTAGGCTTTCTTTGCGGGGATACTTTAGAGAATAAAAAAGTCCTGAAAGTCTCTTTAAGACCTTCAGGACGTGTAAATCACGCGGTACCACCTGAATTCAGGGCGTTTGCCCTGCACTTAACGGAATCCAGCAATTCCTTCTTCTGTAACGGGAAGATCCCGTCAGCCTCTACTCGTTCTCTTTGGAAGCTGCTGCTCCGGAGGGATGATCACACGGGGTTGCCTGCGGCGCTTTCACCACCCGCCGCTCGCTTTGAGGGAGATGCCGTGCGCTTGTCTCCATCAACACTTTGTGACTATTATTCTATACGTCTTCCGGCAAAAAAACAAGCATCATAATTTGAAAGATGTTTAAACCGAAATTGCATTTATTTGTGGATTTCATCAAAAAACACTTTGAATTTACAAGTTGCATCGGTTCTTCCTGCTTATTTGGGCCGGCAGGTGTGCAAATTTTCTGCCGCGGCACGGTTTATGCCAAAGGGGCAAAAGGCGACATTTTCATGTACAATAACACAGTTTGGCCCCAAACAGGCGCGTTATGCGGCTTTGAACCGGAAAAATTGCGCAGTCTGCACAAAGGCGTTTGTTACAACTAACTTTGTGCTTGACTAAACGCCGAAAATGGGGCTGAGCGCGTCTTTTTGGGGCAAAAAGTGTTGACAAATTTTGAATGGGGCGGTATGATTAGTGACGGTTAGTGAAATCTAACCTATTTTACAGCACCTTGGTTAGCGATAACTAATTTATGTAGCCTAACCGTGCCGTTTCGGCGCGGAGAATTTTCAGGAAAGAGGGAAAACTGTGATGCCGTTGTCATTTGCCAGCGAGGGCGAAGAAAACATCATCAAGCAGGTAGGCGGAAAAGCGGAAGTCCGTGCTCACCTCGAAAACCTCGGCTTTGTAGCCGGCGCTGCCGTGAAGGTCATCACCTCCATGGGCGGAAATATCATTGTTAACATTAAGGACTCTCGTGTAGCAATCAGCCGCGAGATGGCCGCTAAGATCATGATATAAGGAGGAAGAACCAATGAAGACACTGAAAGAAGTCAAGATCGGCGAGACCTGCAAGGTTGTTCGTCTGCATGGTGAGGGTGCCGTAAAGCGCCGCATCATGGACATGGGCATCACGAAGGGCGTGGACGTTTTCGTCCGCAAGGTTGCGCCGCTCGGCGACCCTGTGGAAGTAACGGTTCGCGGCTATGAGCTTTCCCTGCGCAAAGCGGATGCCGAGATGATCGAGGTCGAATAAGCCCTCGCAAAGCACCGACTTAGTTATCTTTTTACTTGAAGGTTAGTGAATTCTAACCTTTGGGTTTAATCTTATCGGAAGGATATGAGTAACAGATGAAGATCAAAATTGCCCTTGCCGGCAACCCGAACTGCGGTAAAACAACGCTGTTCAACGCGCTGACCGGCTCCAACCAGTTCGTCGGCAACTGGCCGGGCGTTACGGTCGAGAAGAAGGAAGGCAAGCTGAAGAAGCACGACGACGTTGTGATCACGGACTTGCCGGGTATCTACTCCCTTTCTCCGTACACGCTGGAAGAAGTTGTTGCACGTAACTACCTCATTCAGGAGAGACCTGAAGCCATCCTTAATATTATCGATGGTACGAACCTTGAGCGCAACCTCTACCTGACCACCCAGCTCGTTGAGCTCGGTATTCCGGTCGTTGTTGCGGTCAACATGATGGACGTCGTAAATAAGAACGGCGACAAGATCGACACCAACGCACTGGGCAAGGCGCTCGGCTGCAAGGTCGTTGAGATTTCCGCTTTGAAGGGCACCGGCATTGAGGAAGCAGCAGAAGCCGCTATCCATGCAGCCCAGAACACGAAGACGATCCCGCAGCACAGCTTCAGCGGTGTGGTTGAGCACGCGATTGCACACATTGAAGAGGTTGCCGTACATACCCTCCCCGAGGAGCAGCAGCGCTTCTTCGCGATTAAGATCTTTGAGCGCGATGAGAAAATCATTGAGCAGCTGGGCCTTACGCAGGACAATCGCAAGCACATTGAAACGGACATTGAAGCGGCTGAAAAAGAGCTTGATGACGACGCGGAAAGCATCATCACGAACGAGCGCTATGTTTACATTGCTTCCATCATCAAGCAGTGCTACAAGAAAAAGAACAACGGCGGTCTTACCGTTTCCGATAAGATCGATAAGGTCGTAACGAACCGTATTCTGGCTCTGCCGATCTTTGCAGTTGTGATGTTTATTGTTTATTACATCTCCGTTACGACGGTCGGTACGGTTGCGACAGACTGGGCGAACGACGGTGTGTTCGGCGACGGTTGGCACCTGTTCGGCATCGGCGCAGGCGAGTACAAAGACGTTTCCGGCGAGTTCGGCGATGCGGCAAATGTCATCGACGCATTCGTAACGGCTGAAGGTGCGGACGACGTTGCAGACGCCATCGACACCGAGAGCGACACGTTTGACGCGGCAGCAGCGGCTTCTGCGCTGGATACGTTTGCAGCTTCCGTCTCTGACGACGCAACAGCGGATTACACCCTCGTTGATGAAGAAACGCTGGCGGAAGAGGATGTCACTTACACAGGCGCAGAGCTCAAGGAAGCGGTTGCGACCTATACGTCCTACGGCTGCGAAGAGCCGGATCCGGCCGATTACGGCGTTTGGGTTCCGGGTCTGCCGGGTATCATCGAAAGCGGTCTGGACGCTGTAAATTGCGCAGACTGGCTGAAGGGCCTCATCCTGGACGGTATCGTAGCCGGTGTTGGCGCAGTTCTCGGCTTCGTTCCGCAGATGCTCGTTCTGTTCATCTTCCTTGCATTCCTCGAGTCTTGCGGTTACATGGCGCGTATCGCGTTCGTTATGGACCGTATCTTCCGTAAGTTCGGCCTTTCCGGCAAATCCTTCATTCCGATCCTCATCGGTACAGGCTGCGGCGTGCCGGGCATCATGGCTTCCCGTACGATTGAAAACGAGCGTGACCGCCGTATGACCATCATGACGACCACGTTCATCCCCTGCGGCGCCAAGCTTCCGTTCATCGCAATGATCGCGGGCGCTATCTTCGGCGGCGCACCGTGGGTTGCTCCGAGCGCATATTTCCTCGGCATTGCAGCGATCATCTGCTCCGGTATCATTCTGAAGAAGACGAAGATGTTTGCGGGCGATCCGGCTCCGTTCGTTATGGAGCTGCCGGCTTACCACTGGCCGACCGTCAGCAATGTGCTCCGCTCTATGTGGGAGCGCGGCTGGTCCTTCATTAAGAAGGCAGGCACCATCATCCTTCTGTCTACCATCATTGTTTGGTTCACCACCTATTTCGGTGTTGTCGACGGCGCGTTCAGAATGCTCACCGAAGACGAGATCAGCAACAGCATTCTTGCTACCGTCGGCAACGCGATTGCTTGGATCTTTGCACCGCTTGGCTGGGGCAACTGGCAGGCTGCTGTGGCTTCCATCACCGGTCTTGTTGCGAAGGAGAACATTGTCGGTACGCTTGGTATCCTCTATGGCGGCGGTGACGGCACGGTTTACAGCAACATGGCTTCCCACTTCACGGTGGTCAGCGGCTATGCGTTCCTTGCGTTCAACCTCCTGTGCGCACCTTGCTTTGCGGCAATCGGTGCAATCAAGCGTGAGATGAACAACGCAAAGTGGACCTGGTTCGCGATCGGTTATCAGTGCGGCTTTGCTTATCTTGTAGCGTTCGTCATCAACCAGCTCGGCAGCATTGCACTCGGCACGGCGAATGTCTTCGGCATCATCGTTTCCATCGTGCTCATCGCGCTCTTTATCTTCCTGCTGGTTCGCCCGTACAAGGAGAGCACCACGCTGTCCGACAGAGCCGTTAAGGTTAAGTAATCTTACTCCGTAATTTAAATTCGCAAATTCAGGAATTATCCAAGCCGAAAGGAGAGATCGTTATGCTGACTTGGCTTTCGCAAAACATAGGAACGATAATCGTGTTACTGGTCGTTGTTCTCATCGTCGCTGCGATCGTAAAATCGATGAGGCGGGATAAGAAAAACGGCAAGTCCTCCTGCGGCGGCAACTGCGCGGCCTGCCGCGGCGGCTGCGTGCACGCACAGAAGTAAAGACCGCGAGGCCTCCGTTAACCATAAACATGGAGGCAGCACCGATAGGCGTTCTTTGTTCGGTGTTGCCTCTACCTCCTGAAAGGCGGGCACAGCTTGGAAACAGGTTGTGCCCGTTTTGCGTATTGTAAGAAACTTTTCAGTTGAATTCCCGGTTTTGCGTGCTATAATGAAAATGCAGAGATATGCGCTGCATTCGGCTTGTTTTACAAAAGACGGGAGGTCTTTTTAGTGGAGAATAAAAGAAGCGTCACCGTAGTGGCGGCGCTTGTGCGTGAGGGGAATAAATTTCTCATTGGGCAGCGGCCGGAAGGCAAAGCCCGCGCAGGCATGTGGGAATTCATCGGCGGCAAAACGGAGCCGAATGAAACGAACGAGGAAGCCCTCATCCGCGAGTGCAGGGAAGAGATCGGCGTTACGGTAGAAGTGGGCACGCTTTTTATGGACGTGCTGCATGACTACCCGGATCTGTTCGTACACCTGTTTGTCTATAACGCGAAGATCACAGAGGGCGAGCCGCAGCGGCTTGAGCATCAGGATTTTCGCTGGATCACGCCCGGGGAGATCGACGACGTTGTGTTCTGCCCCGCAGATGTTGATGTGCTCGCGAAGATCAAGGCGGAGTTTCCTGCCGGGGGAGCAAACTGATGCGCCCCACTTTGCGCACGCTGTTTTTGCACGGCGGTGATATTTTGAAATCCCCGGGTATGCAGATTGCAAAAGAGAACATGCAGCACGGATCTGTGAGCGTGTTTGAGCACTCCGTGTGCGTGGCGCTTGTGTGCCTGTGGCTTGTGCACCGACTGCACCTCAAAGTGAACCAGCGCGCTCTTGTGCGCGGCGCTTTGCTGCACGATTATTTCCTCTACGATTGGCACACGCCCGACCCCGCGCACAGGCTGCACGGGTTTCGGCACGCCGGAACGGCCCTGCGCAATGCCGACCGCGACTTTGAGCTGAATGACACGGAGCGCGACATGATCAAAAAGCATATGTTTCCGTTAAATCCCGCCCCGCCGCGGTTCAAAGAAACGGCTGTTTTGTGCCTTGCCGATAAATACTGCGCGCTGCGCGAGACCGTTTTGCAGCGGAAAAAAGCGAATAAGCAAAAATAGCAAAAGCTCCCGCGGAGAAAACTTGCGGGAGCTTTTTTGTATCCGGCTGATTTTGAATATCCGATTTAAATCAAGTCGTGTGTTTCGATGGAGATGCACCTTGTTCCGTCAAAGGTGAAGTGCACGATCCACGGCGCTTTGGAACGCATACGGATAAAATCTTCATAGCCAAAAGCCGAATCATAGAAGTTAATGATCGTGCTCAGCGCTGTACCGTGACCGCCGATGACGATGTTCTGCTCGGCGCAGGTCAACAGAATTTTTTGCAGCGCATCGATGTTGCGCTCCTGCACCGCGTGCAGGCATTCTCCGTCTGTGTAGCGGTAGTCAAAGTCTGCCCACTGTGCTTTGCAGAAGCTGTCGAAATCATCGATCCAAACGGAATCAATGCGGCGTTCGCGCAGGTCGTCTATCAGGGTGATGGGAAGATGCGCCTGTGCGGCAAACGGCTGCACGGTGTCCACGGCGCGCTTATAAGGACTGGAGAACACGCGGTCAATAGACTTGTCCGCAAGAAAAGCGGTCACAAGGGCGCAGTCGCGCATACCTTTTTCGGTCAGCGGGCGGGTCAGATCGTCGTGAACCCTGTAATCCGGCTGTGCATGGCGGACGTAATAAAGATGGGTCATGGGAAAACCTCCTAAAGGTATACGGTCGCTAAGCTGTTATTTCACTGCCTGTAAGGCAAGTTCACAAATCCGGAAGGAATTTATTTCGTTGAAAAAAGACCTTGCAGGTGCAAAGTCTTTTTATCTGGAGCGGGCGAAGGGAATCGAACCCTCGTATTCAGCTTGGGAAGCTGATGTTCTGCCATTAAACTACGCCCGCGTATTCATTTTGCTATATTATCTATTCTAATATAAATCGAGGAAAAAATCAAGAGGGAAGTTCAGTTTGGGACATTTTTTGTTTTGAAGCAAACGGTTTCACACACGATACAAATTCCGCAGAGGAATTTCGGCGATGTTTTCTCTTGAAAAATGCGATGATTTTCGGTATGATTATATAGAGTTGTTCGTACAAGTGATACGAGTGACGAAATGAGAAAATCACACAAACGGCGGGTTTGCCGTGAAAGGACGGGTATATATGGAACGCAACGAGACTGCCGCGCTGATCCGCGGGGGCGAAGCGGTATTCGGTTTGGAGCTTGGCTCTACGCGCATTAAGGCGGTGCTCATCGGGCCGCACGGCGAGGTGCTGGCTTCCGGCAGCTATGACTGGGAAAACCGCTTGGAGCAAGGTGTGTGGACGTACCACATGGACGACGTTTGGCACGGCATTCAGGAGAGCTACAAGAACCTTGCGGCATCGGTAGAGGAGAAATACGACGAGAAGATCACGCATTTGAAGGCGCTGGGGTTTTCCGCGATGATGCACGGCTATTTGGCGTTTGACCGCGAGGGCGAGCTGCTTGTGCCGTTCCGCACATGGCGTAATACGATGACGGAGGAGGCTGCCGCCGACCTTACGTCGCGCTTTGGCTTCAACATTCCGCAGCGCTGGAGCATTGCGCATCTGCATCAGGCGATTTTAAACAACGAGCCGCATGTGAAGGACATTGCGTTCATCACGACGCTTGCGGGCTATGTGCACTGGAAGCTGACGGGTGAGAAGGTGCTCGGCATCGGCGATGCCTCCGGCATGTTCCCCATTGACAGCGAGCACAACGTGTACGATTCCGGCATGATGGACACGTTTGATATTCTGCACAAGGAGCACAACCTGCCGTGGCGGCTGCGCGACATTCTGCCGCAGATTCGCCTTGCGGGCGAGGACGCGGGCGAGCTGACCGACGCGGGTGCGCTTTTGCTTGACCCCACCGGCACCTTAAAGCCCGGTGCGCCGTTGTGCCCGCCGGAAGGTGACGCCGGCACGGGCATGACGGCAACGAACAGCGTCCGTGTGCGCACGGGCAATATCTCCGCAGGTACGTCTGTTTTTGCGATGATCGTGCTCGAAAAGGCACTTTCTAAAGTACACACGGAGATCGACATGGTGACGACGCCGACCGGCAAGCCCGTTGCGATGGTGCATTGCAACAACTGTACGTCCGACATCAACGCGTGGGCGGGGCTGTTTAAGTCGTTTGCGGAGCTCATCGGCGCGAAGTGCTCCATGCCGCAGGCGCTTGATACGATGTTCTTTGAGGCTTTAAAGGGCGACGCCGATTGCGGCGGGCTCGTTTCGTGCAACTACTTCTCCGGCGAGCCGATCACCGGCATGGAGGAGGGCAGACCGCTGTTTATGCGCCTGCCGGACAGCGCGTTTACGTTCCAGAACTTTGCGCGCACGCAGCTTTACTCCGCGATGGCGACATTGAAAATCGGCATGGATATTCTGATCGAAAAGGAGCACGCGGAGGTTGATTCGCTGCTTGGCCACGGCGGGTTCTTCAAGGCGAAGGGCGTGGGTCAAAAGCTGATGGCAGGTGCGCTGCATACGCCGGTCTCCGTGATGGAAACGGCGGGCGAGGGCGGCCCGTGGGGCATGGCGCTGCTGGCTTCTTACCTTGTGAACGCAGAGGACGGCGAAACGCTGGAGGATTACCTCGATAAGAACATTTTCGCCGAGGCAAAGAGCGAGACCGCAGAGCCCGATGAAACCGACATGCAGGGCTTTGAGAAGTTCCTGGAGCGCTATAAGGCAACACTGCCGGTGGAAAAATCCGCAGTGGAAACGCTGAAATAAAACAGAAACGGGGAGCCGCGCAAGGTACACGCACGGCTCCCCGTTTCATTCTGTATTATTCTGCGTCAAAGGACAGTAGGCTTATTCGATCTCAATGTGGCGCGCGCTGTCCGGCAGGGCCTTCTTCGGCATTTTAAGCTTCAAAACGCCGTTGTCGTAGGTCGCCTTCATGTGGTCAACGTCTACGCTGCTCAGGTCAAACTGACGGCTGTACGAGCCAAAGGAGCGCTCGCAGCGGACGTAGTTGTTCTTGTCGTCCTTTTCTTCCTGCTCTGCCTTGCGCTCGGCGTGAATGGTCAGCGTGTCGCCGTTGACATCGAGATGGATGTCTTTCTTGTCAAAGCCCGGCAGGTCGGCCTCCAGCGTGTAGCTGTCGCCGTTATCCTTGATGTCGGTCTTGAACGATGCGAGCGCGCTGTGGTCGAACCAGCTGCCGAACGGATCGTTAAAGAAATTACGCTCAAACGCGTCCATTTCACGGAACGGGTTGTAGGCACTCAGGTTGTTTCTTCTATCATTATTGTTACGATACGGTCTCATGTCAAACATAAGTCATTCTCCTCTTTGTTGTGATGTTTTCGCCTTAAAATCTGCATGTTTTCACGTTTATCGTGTTCACTTTATGTTCCAAGGGAACCACCTCTTTGTATTCATCTTTTCTTTTCGATTATCAGTATAGTGGTACTTTTCGTTTTTTGTGTTATGCGTTTTTTACGAAATTGTTAAACCTGCACTTTTTTCTTTTGAAAAAACATTGCATGGGAAATAACGCTGTGCTATACTGAAAAAAACGGGTGCAGCCCCGAAGAAAAGGAGTTGGAATTTATGAAAATCGAGACAAAACGGCTTTTGCTCCGCCCGTTTACGGCGGCGGACGGCGAAGACCTGTACAGCTACCTCTCCGATCCCGAGGTCGTGCGGTTTGAGCCGTATGACGTCTTCACAAAAGCGGATGCCGAAAAGGAAGCCGCGCGCAGGGCAGGCGACCCGAATTTCTTCGCCGTGGTGTTGAAGAAAACCGGGCATGTCATCGGCAATTTGTATTTTGCGCCGAGCGAGTATGAAAAATATGAATTCGGCTATGTTTTGAGCCGCGCATACTGGAAAAACGGCTACGCGACGGAGGCTGCCGATGCTTTGCTGCGCGACGCCTTTGCGCAGAAAAAACTGCACCGCGTGGAGGCGTACTGCCACCCGGATAATGTAAATTCCTGGCACTTACTGGAGCGCCTCGGCTTCAAGCGCGAAGCGCACCTGCGCCGCGACATCTGGTTCAGAAAAGACGAAGCCGGTGCGCCGATTTGGCAGGATACGTACATTTACGGACTTTTAGAAGAGGATTTGGGGAAATAAGCACACGAGCCTGCCGTGCAAAACGGTGGGCTTTTTTTATGGAGTTTTTACATTGCTTGTGTGTTGCATGTCGTTTACCTTAGTAGCATTCAGACGACTGAGAACGCGGAAGATGTGCAGGGTGCGATAGAACTTTTGAACAGAAAAAGTGATTAAAGTTCACGATTTATTGACAGTATGCTCGGCGGTTTCTATACTAAAAGCAATATAAAAATGGTTTGCGGGAGGTGCACTATGAAGAAGCACGACTTTGGCGCGTGGTTTCTTCTGTGTGGACTCCTGTTTCTTTTTGCACCGGGTGTTTCGGCCATGGCAGAAGAGACGGAGACGCTGTTCGCATTCGCAGCACAGGAAGAAGAGGTGCGTCCCGGCGGATCGTTCGCCGTGACCTGCACGCCGGCGCGCAGGGACATCGGCGCGTTCGTGCTGTTTGCGGATTTTGACGCGGAAGTCATAGCCAATGCGAAGGCCGAGTTGCCGGAAAGTGTGAAATCGCGCCACGTGTATACCTCGCAGCAGGACGGACGTTTTGCGCTCGTTTACACGGCGAAGGACGGCGGCGTACTCACGGAGCCGTTCACGCTGGTGTTCCGTACGGAGCGCGGCGCGGAGTTTGATGCGGTGACGGTCAGCTTTTCCGTGACCGATGCGGCGAACGCAGTGGGGCAAGAACTAATAGATACGGTGCAGATGACGGAAAAGACGTTCACTTACGTGAAAGAGCCGGAGATCAGCGCGGCACTGCTTTCGCTCATCCCGCCGACGGGCACGCTTTCCCCGAGCTTTGACCCGGAGATGTTCCAATATTCGCTCTCGGTGCCGTTTTCCGTCACGTCACTCGTTTTCGACGCCCAGCCGGCAGAGGACTGCTCTGTGCGCGTGAACCGCAAAAATCTCGGCGCGGGCGGCAGCACGGTCAATTTTGAATTCACCGTTACGTCCGAAAGTGGCGAAACGGCGGTGTACACCGTGGCCGTCACGCGTGAGACAAAACCCGTGACGGCGGTGGCAGGAAAGACGGGCACGTCGTCCGCCGCAAAGGGAAAAGACGCGGCAAGCAGCGAAAAGCCTGCGGAAAGTGAAGCCGCCGAAGCCAATGTAGAAGAAGCACCGGCCGAAACAACCGTTGTGACAGGAGAAGCGCGCGACGCGGATCTGACCCAGACGGAAGCGGAGAAAAACGCCCGTGCGGTACAGACAGACCGTCTTGTTACGGCTGCCATCGTGTTGCTTGCGGTGGCGTTTGGCTTTATGCTCGCCGTTTTGTGGCAGCGTGTTTCCGAAAAGAAGGGGGAAAAGTCCGGTCCGCGCCACGGCGCATGATGCACACGCTGCGCCTTGATTTCATACTATGAACTGCGAGCTTGTCTTGCAAGTATAGTTTGAAAGGAGAGACAGCACATGGCAGATGAAAACACCATGCTGCGCGGCTGCCGCACCACCTGTACGCCGCTGCCCGAGGACCCTGTGCCCGGCATGGCCTACGTGCCGTTTCAGCAGTGGAGCGAAACCTATGAGCCGGCGCGCGCGCTCGATGACGGCACACTGTTCCCGGTTTTGAATAAACCGTTTTACGGAAGGCGGGGTGAGCCGCGGTGAACGAACAGCAGCGTTTAAGGCGGCACATTTCCGCCGTGCAGTTCGCGATGTGGGAGCTGCATTTGTATCTGGATTCGCATCCGTATTGCAAAGAGGCGGCGAAAAAGTTTGCTGCTTACCGCGAGGAATACGATAAGCTTACGGCCGAGTACGAAAAAGCGTACGGCCCCTTAAACGAGACTTCGCGCTCAACGAGCCGCTGGGCGTGGATCAGCGACCCGTGGCCGTGGGAAACGGAGGCGAACGAGTAATGTGGATTTATGAGAAGAAGCTGCAGTACCCCGTACGCATCAAAAACCCGAACCCCGCGCTCGCAAAGCTCATCATAAGCCAATACGGCGGCCCTCACGGAGAATTAGGCGCTTCCCTGCGCTACCTCAGCCAGCGCTACTCCATGCCCTACCCGGAGCTTCGGGCGATATTGACGGATATCGGCACCGAAGAACTCGCTCATCTCGAGATGGTAGGGACAATCGTGTACCAGCTGACGCGGAATTTGACGCAGGAGGAGATTCAAAAGCAAGGCTTTGATGCGTATTTCATCGACCACACGACGGGCGTTTACCCGGTAGCGGCCTCCGGCGCGCCGTTCAGTGCAGCGTGCATCGCCGTAACGGGCGACACGCTGGCAGACATCAACGAAGACCTCGCCGCCGAGCAGAAGGCCCGCGTAACGTATGACAACATCCTGCGCTTTGCGGATGATCCCGATGTGCGCGACCCCATCAAGTTCCTGCGCGAGCGCGAGATTGTGCATTACCAACGCTTTGGCGAGGGTTTGCGCATCGCGACTGACCGACTCGATTCCAAAAACTTCTACGCGTTTAACCCCTCGTTCGACTAAACAAAAACGGGCGGCACTTTTTCGGTGCTTGCCCGTTTTTCCTATGGCTTACGGCGAATTTGTGACTTTTTAGACGATTTTGACGCAGGATTAGGAGGCAAAATACCCTGAATTTTCCTGCGAATGCGACAAATTCACGGGGGTTCGGGCGCAAATTTTTCCGTACTGTTACAAAGATTTAACGAAACGGCGAACTTTGCGGTAAAACACTGGCGATTTTCTGCACAGTGTGGTATACTAACTCTGTTTAATGCGGAAAAGTGCGGCTTTCCGCAACGGCAAAATTTGGCAGTGTGTGTTTGGTGTGCGGGCAAAGGCCGCACACTATGCGCAAAAATGGAACGACGCTGCACAGAAAGGGGCGAAGCCTCTGTGAAAAAAAGAATACTGCTTGGGCTGATCTCCGTTTTCAAAGCACTGTATAACGCCGTGTACGCCGTCATGAAGCTGCGCCCCATGCAGAAAAAAGTCGTCATGATCAGCCGCCAGTCGAACAGCCAGCGGCCGGATTTTGAACAGCTCGGCGCAGAGATTGAAGCGCGTGATCCAGGGGTGCGCCTTGTGTATCTCTGCCGCGAAATGGGCGATACGCCGTTAGAGCTCCTGCGCTATTGTTTCCATTTGCTGCACTGCGCCGCGGAGCTTTCCACCGCGCATGTGTGCATCATAGACGGCTACTGCATCCCGGTCAGCGTGCTGCATCACCGTAAAGAGCTGCGCGTGTTGCAGGTCTGGCACGCGCTTGGCGCCATTAAGAAGTTTGGCAGGCAGGCGCTTTCCGTGCCCGGCGGGCGCGATAAAGAGCTTGCGGAGCGCATGGGGATGCATAAGCACTACGATGCCGTGCTCTGTGCGAGTCACCGTACAGCAAAAGCCTATGAGGAGGCGTTCGGCGTTTCTGCCGATAAAATGCGCGTGACCGGCGTGCCGCGCGTAGACGCCATTTTGAAAATGAATCGCGCGCGTTGCCGCCGCCGCTTTTTCGCGGCCTACCCGGAACTGCGCGGGCAGAAGATCGTCCTATACGCTCCCACGTTCCGCGACGGCGAGCAAACGCCTGAGATTGAGCCGCTCATCACGGCGGCGGAAAAAATGGGTATGCTGCTCATCGTGCGGCTGCACCCACTCGACCGCGAGCGCTTGGAGCGCCGCCGTGTGCTGCCGAAATTCCGCGAGTGCCCGGAGTTCGGCACCTTCACGCTAATGGCAGTAGCAGACGCCGTCATCACGGACTATTCCGCTATTTCCATTGAGGCGAGCCTCATCAAAAAGCCGGTGTATTTCTACGTTTACGATTTAGAGCGCTACAAGGAAACGCGCGGCCTCAACTTTGACCCGCTTGCAGAGATGCCGCACTGCGCATTCACAAAAGCCGAGCCTCTGGTCGACTGTATCCTCCACACGCCCTACGATTACGAAAAGCTTACCGCCTTCAGAAAAGAATTCGTGGAGACGGATGACACGAACAACACGCAGCGGTGTGCGAGTTTGATCTTAGATTATCTGAACGAAGGGGTGAGCGGCGCTTGAAAGCAGCCATTGAAGCTGCGGTAAAGCAGCACCCGGCCCTGCGCATGGCAGCGCGAAAAGCCGATCGCCTTCTGCGCCGCATGCGCTATCGCTTGAAAACACATGGCGTGAAAACCGATAAAAAGCTCGTGCTTTTTGCCGCCTACGCCGGGCACAGCTACGCATGCAGCCCGAAAGCGCTCTTTGAAGAAATGCTGCGGGACGAAAAATATCGGGATCACCGCTTTGTCTGGCTTTTTAAAGAGCCGGAAAGCTACCGTTTTTTAGAAGCAAACGGCCGCACAACGGTGCTGCGGTTCGGTTCTGTCGAAGCCGAGCGCGCCGTGCGCCGGGCAAAATACTGGGTCATCAATTTCACCGCGCCGGAAAGCTGGGTGCCGCAGAAGGACCAGGTCTATCTGCAGTGCTGGCACGGCACGCCGCTGAAAAAGCTCGGTTTTGACATCACGTCCAGCGAAAACGCGATGAATTCCCCGGCGGAGATCCACATGCGCTACCGGCACGATGCCGCGCGCTTTACGTATCTTTTGGCGCCGTCCGCGTTTGCGGCGGAGAAATTCCGCTCCGTCTGGGCGATCGACCGCTGCAACAAAAACCCCGCAAGCTGTATGATCGAGTGCGGCTACCCGCGCAACGACTTTTTAAAGCGCTTTACGCCCGAGGATGTGCAGCGCGTGAAAAAGCAGCTTGGCCTTGAAAACACCGGGAAAAAGCTGATTTTATACGCCCCCACATGGCGCGACGACCAGTACGACCCCAAAACGGGCTACACCTACAAAAGCCCCGTTGATTTCGACGCGCTGCAAAGGGCGCTCGGCAAGGATTATATCCTGCTGTTCCGCACGCATTACCTTGCCGCGCAGCAGACGGATTTTGAAAAATATAAAGGATTTTTACTCGACGTTTCGGACGTGGATGACGTGAACGACCTGTATATCGTCTCGGAGATGCTCATTACAGATTATTCCAGCGTGTTTTTCGATTATGCAAATCTGCGCCGTCCGATCCTGTTTTATATGTACGACCTTGCGCATTACCGCGGCGCACTGCACGATTTTTACCTGGAGCCGGAAGAACTGCCGGGGGAGATCGTCCACACGGAGCAGGCGCTGATCAAAGCGGTCAAGGCCGCGGCGCAAAACGGGCCCTCCGACAAAATGGAGGCGTTTTGTGCACGCTTTACCCCGCTGGATGACGGCAATGCCGCAAAACGAGTTCTGGAGGTTCTCTTTTCATGATGCTTAAAAAAGCACTGAAGCGACTTAGTAAAATCAAAATCAAGGATATGCGCACACGGTATCTGCCGCGCCTGCGCTACCCCGCGTATTATAAAAAGCTGCCCATCAACGAAAAGCTCATTTTGCTGGAAGCACAGCACGGCGTGGGCGTAAACGGCAACATCTATTACCTTTTGCAGGAGCTGTGCCGCAACCCGCGCTATAATGAGTTCACCATTTGCCTTGCCGTCACGCGCGACGCCGCCGAAAAGGTGCGCGGCTTTCTGCACCTGCAGGGCATGGACCGCGTGCAGACCGTTTATGTGCACTCCCGCCCGTATTTAAAGGCAGTGGCCTCTGCAAAATACCTGATGAACGACACCACGTTCCTGCCGTTCTTCGTGAAAAAGCCGGGGCAGGTGTACCTCAACACATGGCACGGCACGCCGCTGAAAACGCTCGGCTGCAAGGTGCACAACGACCTGCACAACATCGGCAACGTGCAGAAAAACTTCATCATGGCAGATTACCTGCTGTATCCAAACGAGTACACCATGGAGCACATGGTGGAGGACTACATGCTGGAAAATCTCGCCCCGGGCAAAATTCTGCTCACGGGTTACCCGCGCAACGGTGCTTTCTTCGATACGAAAAAAGCCGCGGAGATCCGCAAGGCAATTGAAGCCGAAAATAAGCGCGTCTATGCGTTCTTGCCCACGTGGCGCGGCGCCGTCGGCCGCGTAGACCCCCGCGCGACGACCTACGTGCAGTATTATCTCTACGAGATGGATCGCCGCCTGACGGAAGACGAAATCCTGTACGTGAACCTGCACCCGCTCGCGCGGCAGGACGTCGATTTTGCGCAGTTTAAGCACATTCTGCCGTTCCCCGAGGAGTACGAAACGTATGAATTTTTAAACGCCGCCGATGTGCTCATCACGGATTACTCCAGCGTGTTCTACGACTTTGCCGTCACGCGCAAAAAATGCGTGCTCTTCACCTACGACGAGGAGGAGTATTTTGCAGACCGCGGCCTGTACCGTCCGCTTTCGAGCCTGCCGTTCCCGAACACGAAAACCGTGGACGAGCTCTTCCGCGAGCTGCGCACGCCGAAGCAGTATGACGACACGGCTTTCCTCAAGGAATATTGCCCGTACGATAGTGCCGACGCCGCCGCAAAGCTGTGTGCCCGCGTGATCTTCAACGAGCAAAACGGCATGGAGGAGCGCGCTGTGCCGCATAACGGCAAGGAAAATGTGCTGATGTACGTCGGCAACTTGGCGCAAAACGGCATCACGACCTCCCTGATGAACCTGCTGCGCAACCTCGATACCACGCAGTATAACTACTACCTGACCTTCGTTTCCTCCGCCGTGCGCCGCAACAAAGAGGTGCTGGCGCATCTGCCGGAGGGCGTAAAATACATTGCGACCGCCGGCAAAATGAACCTCGGCTTTTGGAAAAAGCTTGTCTACATGTTCTTCATGGCAAGGCTGTTCCCGATCAACGCGTACCTGAAGATCATGAAGGACGAGTACCCCATGGAAATTCGCCGCAATTACGGCGACATCCAGTTCCAAAACGTCATTCAGTTCAACGGCTACGAGACAAAGAAGATCATTTACTATTCCATGTTTGACGCAAACCGCACCATTTACGTGCACAGCGATATGGAAATGGAAATGAAAACGCGCAACAACCAGCGCCGCAACGTACTGCAATACGCGTATAATACGTATGACCACGTCGCCATCGTCACGGAGGACCTGGAAGCGCCCACGCGCCGCATCATGCAGTCCGAGAAAAAGCTTGACCCCGCGCACAACCTCATCACGGACGACCGCATCCGCCGCAAGGGCGCAAAGCCGGTGCAGTTTGATGAGCAGACGCAGTGCAATGTACCGTTTGAAACGCTGTGCTCGGTTTTGAAAAGCCCGGCGAAAAAGATCGTCAGCGTAGGCCGGTATTCTCCGGAAAAGGGCCACAAGCGTCTCATCGACGGCTTTGTAAACGCGCAGAAGGACATGCCGGATAGCTACCTTGTCATCATCGGCGGCAACCAGCGCGACGGCCTGTACGACGAGCTGTGCGAATACGTGCAGACGCTGCCGTGCGCAGACCGCATCATTCTCATCCTCAGCATGAGCAACCCGTTCCCGGTGGTAAAGGCCTGCGACGGCTTCCTGCTCTCCTCGTTCTACGAGGGCTTCGGCCTTGTGCTGGCGGAAGCGGATATTCTCGGCCTGCCGGTCATCTCCACCGACATCACGGGCCCGCAGGTGTTTATGAAAAAGTTCGGCGGCACCATGGTGGAAAACAGCGATGCCGGCGTAGAAAAGGGCATCCGCATGCTGCTAAACGGCGAAGTACCGCATTTAAAATCGAACTACAAGGCATATAATAAACAGGCGGTGGACGAGTTCCTCGCATTGCTCAGAAAGGACGACCAGAAATGAAACGAGTATTGACCTACGGAACGTTTGACCTGCTGCACTACGGCCACATCAACCTTTTAAAGCGCGCGAAGGCGCTGGGCGATTACCTCATCGTGGCGCTTTCCACGGATGAGTTCAACGCCGGCAAGGGCAAAAAAGCGTTTCACGATTATGAAACGCGCAAAATGATGCTCGAAGCCATTCGCTACGTTGACCTCGTCATTCCGGAGGAAAGCTGGGATCAGAAGATCAGCGACGTGAAGGACTACCATGTGGACGTAGTCGTTATGGGTAGTGACTGGGAAAACAGCGATCGCTTTGACTACCTCAAGGATTACTGCGAGCTCGTCTTCCTGCCGCGTACGCCGGGCATCTCCACCACGAAGATCAAGCACGACCTCGGCCTTGTAAACGAAAACGAAAATGCCGAAGCGCTCATGAACCACTGATTATACGCTTTCGCGAAAAGTTATTTATAAAATAGCAGATATAAAACACGCTCCCGCTGCAGATACTTCAAAGAAGTAGGCAGGGGAGCGTGAATTTTTTTGAGAAAAGTTAGATCAAAAGGTTTTTATCGCCGTTACAGTTCGCTCTGTGTTACGCCGTCAAATCGACATACTCGCCTTTGACGAAGCCCAAAAGCTGATCCGGGTTTATGATGAGCTGCACGCCGCGCATACCGCCGCTGACGGCGATTGCATCAAACAGCATGGCGGTCTCGTCGATATACGTCGGGAACTCCTTCTTCATGCCCACGGGCGAGCAGCCGCCGCGGATATAGCCGGTCGTCGGCAGCAAGTCTTTCACGTGCAGAAGCTCCACGGATTTATTTTTGCTGGCTCTGGCAGCTTTTTTGAGGTCTAATTCCTCCGCTACGGGGATGCAAAACACGACAAACCCTGTCTTATCGCCGCGCGCAACGAGCGTTTTGAACACCGTCTCATACGGCATGCCCACGGCGTCTGCCGCGTGTATGCCCGCGAGATCGGTCTCCTCAAATTCATATGTGCGCACCTCATAGGGAATCTTCGCGCTGTCCAGCATGCGCATGGCGTTCGTCTTTTTTACGCTGGAGCTCATGCTTCACCGAGCTCCTTCAAGATCATGTCGGCCGCCTGCTTTGCGCACTTGCGGTAGCCTTCCTCGGTCAGGTGCAGCATATCCGGGCACTTATAATAGTGCTCGCCTTCCTTGCACAGCGCATAAAGGTCGTTTACCGGGATGTTTTCCTCTGCCATCAGCTTTTTGGCGGCGTCGTTATACAGCTCCACCCACTCGTTATTGTAGTTGATGCTGTCCGCCTGCGTACCGGTGTTGTCTGCCGCCATGCCGGGCTCCAAAATCGGCGTGGTGGTCGCGAAGATGATCTTCGCGCCGTTTTCTCTGCACAGCTTGATGATGCGCTTTAAGAAGTGCACATATTCCTCAACGGGGTGCATGGCCTCCGTCATCGGAGCCTCAATGTTCATATCCCAGTAGCCGTTGTTCCAGTGTACCACGTCAAAATGGCCGTGATGCTTGAACATCTGGTTTGCCTGCCACAGCGTGTACGCAGCGAAGCGGCCGTTGTCCTCGGCGTCGTAAACGACCTCACACTTGCCGTCTAACTCTTCTTTTACATAATCGTCATAGCCCATGCGAATGGAATCGCCGAGCAAAAGCACTTTTTTCATTCTGAAAACCTCTTTTCGGGTAGATTTGCCAATAGAATTATACTGCCAAAACCGTGAAAATTCAAGATGCTTTCGGCAGCATACAAAAGGGCGTTGCGTTTCTCTGAAAAGCGTGGTATACTCTGCTTGTTTTTCTAAAAGGATCGAAAAAAGGAGTTGTGAAAAATGGGCAGATGCGATGAAATTTTGGCGCGTTTTATGGCATTTGCCGAGCGTGAGCCGCGCATTTTGATGGGCGTGCAGGTCGGTTCCGGCGTGCGGAAAGACCGACCGGCAGATGCCTACACGACGCAGTGGGTGCAGAACGCATTTGAAAATTAAACCCGCCAAACACAGCAAAACGGCACCGATGAAATCTGTCACCGGTGCCGTCCATTTTTAGGTTAGGGGAAAAGCGGACTTACTTCTTTTCCTGAATGTACTTGTCGATTGCAGCTGCGGCGGTCTTGCCTGCGCCCATGGCGAGGATAACCGTTGCGGCACCCGTTACGGCGTCGCCGCCTGCGTACACACCCTCGATGGAGGTGAGGCCGTGTTCGTCCGTGATGATCTGGCCGCGCTTCTGGGTCTCAAGACCCGGGGTGGTGGCTTTCAGCAGCGGGTTCGGGGAAGTACCGAGGGACATGATAACGCAATCCATCGGAATATCGAATTCGCTGCCCTCAATGACGATCGGGCTGCGTCTGCCGGAAGCGTCCGGCTCGCCAAGCTCCATTTTTACGCAGCGAATACCGGCGACCCAGCCGTAATTCGGGTCACGCGGGTCGGTGACGTCCGTCGGTAAAATCTCTACCGGGTTCGTCAGCGTGTGGAAGATGATGCCCTCTTCCTCTGCGTGCTCCACTTCCTCCTTACGTGCCGGCAGTTCTGCCATGCCGCGGCGGTAGATGATGTACACGTTCTCCGCGCCGAGACGCTTTGCGGTTCTTGCGGCGTCCATGGCCACGTTACCGCCGCCGACGACCGCCACGTTTTTCGCGTGCTGGATCGGCGTAGTGGAATCATCGCGGTAAGCCTTCATCAGGTTGCTGCGGGTGAGGAATTCGTTTGCGGAGTACACACCCTTCAGGTTCTCACCCGGGATGTTCATAAAGCGGGGAAGACCTGCACCCGTGCCGACAAACACGGCCTCGTAGCCGTACTCGTCCTTCAGCTCTTCAATCGTCAGGATACGACCGATAACCATATTGGTCTCCACCTTGACGCCGAGCGCCTTGAGGTTATCGACTTCCTTCTGCACGATGGACTTCGGCAGACGGAACTCCGGGATGCCGTACACGAGCACGCCGCCTGCAAGGTGCAGCGCTTCGTAGATCGTCACGTCGTAGCCCAGCTTTGCGAGGTCGCCCGCGCAGGTAAGACCCGCAGGACCGGAACCGATAATGGCAACCTTGTGGCCGTTCTTCGGCGCAGTGATGGTGGTAACGGTAGCGTGTGCGTTGTGCCAGTCGGCAACAAAACGCTCCAGACGACCGATACCGACCGGCTCGCCCTTAATGCCGCGCACGCACTTGCCTTCGCACTGTGTCTCCTGCGGACAGACACGGCCGCAGACAGCCGGCAGGGAAGAGGACTGCGCAATAACCTGATACGCGCCCTCAAAGTCGTGCTCGGCGACCTTTTTGATGAATTCCGGAATATGAATATTGACCGGGCAGCCGGAAACGCACGGCATGTTCTTACAATTCAGGCAGCGCTGTGCTTCGTCCAGCGCCATTTCTTCGGTATAGCCCAGTGTGACCTCTTTAAAGTTCTTGTTGCGAACGTTCGGGTCCTGCGAGGGCATGGGGTTCTTTGTCATTCTCATGTTAGGCATGATCACTCAACCTCCTTCTTGAACAGGTTGCAGGCTTCCTCATAAGCGTGGCGCTCGAAAGGAGTGTAGCTGCGGGAGCGGCTCATCGCCTCGTCAAAATCGACCTCGTGGCCGTCAAAGTCCGGGCCGTCTACGCAGGCAAACTTCGTTTTGCCGCCAACGGTCAGGCGGCAGCCGCCGCACATGCCCGTGCCGTCTACCATGATCGGATTCATGGAAACAACGGTCTTCTGGTCGTATTCTTTTGTGGTAAGGCAGACGAACTTCATCATGATCAGCGGGCCGATGGCGATGACCTCGTCAAAACGCTCGCCGTTTTCAAGCAGCGTCTTCAGCGGGACGGTGACATTGCCCTTTTCGCCGTAGGAGCCGTCGTCCGTCATCAGCGTGAAGTGGTCGGAGCAAGCTTTGAATTCGTCTTCCAGAATCACGAGATCCTGATTGCGGAAGCCGATGATAGAGGTGACTTCCGCGCCCATGGCGTGCAGCTCTTCGGCAATGGGCAGTGCGATGGCGCAGCCTACGCCGCCGCCGATAACGCAGACCTTCTTAAGACCGTCTACATGCGTTGGTACGCCGAGCGGGCCTACGAAGTCGTGCAGACATTCACCTTCGTTTAAGTGGTTGAGCTTTTCGGTCGTTGCGCCGACAATCTGAAAAATGATTGTAACGGTGCCCTTTTCGCGGTCATAGCCGGCAACGGTCAGCGGGATGCGCTCGCCGTTTTCGTCTACGCGCAGAATGATAAACTGGCCGGGCTTTGCTTTTTTCGCAATGAGCGGCGCCTCGATCTCCATCCGCGTCACCGTGGGGTTCAGCGGCTGTTTTTTAACGATCTTATACATACTTCAAAACCTTTCCCTTCAGGCATGTGCGCAGTTTGTGCGATTTTGCCTAAGTTTTGTCTGTGTCGGATGCCGGTTTTGCAATTTTTGCCTTTAAAACCTGCAAACGATACTATTATAACAGAGAAATATCAAAATTACAACGGGAAAAGACAGGAAATCCCTGCCGTGCGGCGATTTCCGAAGAAATACCGGGCGGCAGGGATAGAATGTCCTTTTACCGGACAGATGCCCGGGATGCGTTATAGATTGTCTTTATAGACTTAGAAGTCAACTTCCGTGTCGTAGTAGCAGCACTTAAGCAGCTTTTCCATCTCTTCCTGGCTGGGCTGACGCGGGTTGGAACCGGTGCAGGCATCGGCGATAGCGTTCTTTGCAATCTCCGGCAGTCTCTCAAGGAAGACGTTCTCCGGCACAAAGCCGTTCTCGGTCGGGAAGCTGTCCGGGCCGTAGTGCTTGATGCAGTGCGGAATGTTCAGCTCGTCGTTCATGTTGCGCAGGTATTGGATGAGCAGCTGTACCTTCTCGTCGTCGTTGTTGCCACCGAGGTGCATGTAGTCGGCGATGACACCGTAACGCTTCTTTGCGGTCTCGTCCTTTGCGTTGAACGCGATGACCTTCGGCAGGTACATAGCGTTTGCAGCGCCGTGGATGATGTGTGCGCCGTAATCGGCAAACGCAGCGCCGGTCTTGTGTGCCATGGAGTGTACAATACCGAGCAGAGCGTTGGAGAACGCCATACCGGCCAGACACTGTGCGTTGTGCATGTTGTCGCGGGCGGTCATATCGCCGTTATAGGACGGGATAAGGTCCTTCATGATCATCTCGATTGCGTGGATGGCGAGCGGGTCGGTGAAATCGCAGTTTGCGGTGGAAACATATGCTTCAATCGCATGGGTCATAGCATCCATACCGGTGTGCGCAACGAGCTTCTTCGGCATCGTCTCTGCAAGGTCCGGGTCAACGATGGCGACATCCGGGGTAATCTCGAAGTCAGCGATCGGGTACTTGATGCCCTTCTGATAATCGGTGATGATGGAGAACGCGGTCACTTCCGTTGCGGTGCCGGAAGTAGAAGAAATGGCGCAGAAGTGTGCCTTCTGGCGCAACTTCGGCAGGCCGAAGACCTTGCACATATCCTCAAACGTAACGTCCGGGTATTCATATTTGATCCACATAGCTTTTGCGGCATCGATCGGAGAGCCGCCGCCCATCGCGATGATCCAATCCGGCTGGAACTCGATCATCTTCTGCGCACCCTTCATAACGGTCTCAACAGACGGGTCAGACTCAATGCCTTCAATCAGCTCGACCTCCATGCCGGCTTCCTTCAGATAGCCGACTGCACGGTCCAAAAAGCCGAAACGCTTCATGGAGCCGCCGCCTACACAAACAACAGCCTTCTTGCCTTCAAAATGCTTCAGTTCTTCCAAAGCACCCTTGCCATGATACAAATCGCGGGGAAGTGTAAATCTTGCCATAAGTCTATCGCCCTTTCTATATGAAGCAATTTATCGCAAAGCTCGGTGGTTTGCACCACCTAACTTCTTTTTACGACTGTATTGTATATCAAAATTTTTGATTTGTTAAGTGCTAAATTTGCATATTGATATTCCTATATCGATATACATGTACTAAAAATGAACGGAGTGTTAGGGGACTATTTTGTTGTGTTTCACAGAGAGTTTGATAATAAAATGTCACGCAGAAGAAATACACATTCTGCGCGACATTTTTAATTTGCTTATGAAATTTGTTTCACGGTGCGTATACTATATATGAATACGGTATTGTCCTCACGCGGATTCGGCACGAGTTCCGCTGTGAAGATTGCCTGCGGTTCCGCCTCGTTTTCGTCGCGGATGAGCGCTGCCGTCACGGTGTACACATCTCCGCTTTTCACACAGTCTTGTATGTCCACGGAAAAGCCGCCGCCGCTTATAGGCCGCGCATAGGTGTCGCTGTCCGCATCGTACGAAATCTCACCCGAAAGCGAGTCGGGAACATCCGGCAGGTCTTCCTTTGCGGCGCTTTCGAATAGTCCGCTCACAATTTCTTCTACCACCCCGCGAGAGAGCACCAGCGCGCTGCCGGTCGTCTCTGCGCTGTAAAACGTCATGCCGCAGTTGTCCACCGCAAAGGCCGCGGTCTGCCAAAAGTAAACGGGATCATTTGCGTCAAACGCCATGCCGTTCATCTGCGCCAGAATATGTGCTTCCAAAAGCGGCGCCATCGCTTCAATCTCCGCGGTAATCTCTGCGTTTTCGCTTACCTCGTTGCTTTCCGGTGCGGGAGATGCGGTGGATTTTACCGTCGGCTCGGCGGTAGGCGATGCCGCTGCGGTCGCTTCGGGGGAAGGTGTCGGCGTTTCCGCTACGTGCTCTGAAGCCGCCGCGCTGCTCACACTTTGTGTGTTTTCCGCTGTGCCGCAGGCGGCCGCAGAGAGCGCAAGCGCCGCAGAAAGCACGGAAGCTAAAATCGTTTTTCTAAGCTGCATGTGGTTTTTCACTCCTTTCAGCCGTTATTTAAGTATAAGACACTTTTAGCACAAAACTGTGAACGCCGTTTGAATTTCGTGCATTGTGCAAAAATTTTTCATTTCCGTGAACATTTCGGAAATACGCTTTACAAATCGGGGTCTGTCATGTAAAATAAGTATAAGTATAAATCTGTGCATTTGCAAATTGGAAAAATTTGCGGGTGTGCGTCACAGGATATGGAATATTAAAGAATCGAGGATGAACGTATGAATTTAAAGTACAAAAGAGTTCTCTTAAAGCTCAGCGGCGAATCGCTTTCCGGCAAGATCGGTCACGGCATCGATTTTGACACCGTTGTCAAGATCTGCGAGCCCATCAAGAAGATCGTGGATATGGGCTGCGAGGTCGCCATCGTTGTGGGCGGCGGCAACTTCTGGCGCGGCAGAAGCAGCGGCAGCATGGACCGTACCCGTGCAGACCACATGGGCATGTTGGCTACGGTCATCAATGCGCTCGGCGTGGCGGACGGCCTTGAGCAGGTCGGCCTTGACGTGCGCGTACAGACAGCCATCGCCATGCAGGAGGTCGCAGAGCCGTACATCCGCAACCGTGCGGTGCGTCACCTTGAAAAAGGCCGCGTTGTCGTGTTTGGCTGCGGCACAGGTAACCCGTACTTCTCCACCGATACCGGCGCAGCGCTGCGCGGTGCAGAAATCGACGCCGAAGTCATCTTAAAGGCGACCATGGTCGACGGCGTTTACGACAGTGACCCGAAGAAGAACCCGAACGCAAAGAAGTACGATCATCTCACGTATATGGAAATCCTCAATCAGAACCTGCAGGTCATGGATATGACGGCCGCTTCCTTCTGTAACGACCGCGGCATCCCGTTCCTTGTGTTCAGCATTGAGGACCCGGAGAACATCGTCCGCGCCGTCTGCGGCGAAAACGTCGGCACGGTCATCACGAAGGACTAAAGCTTTTTAGGGGAGAAGCCTTGTGCGCCCTGATAAAGAGCACACAAAACGTATAATGAAATAACAGATAGGAGAATATACTTATGAAGGAAGTATTGGCAAAAGCAGAAAGCAAAATGGGCAAAACCATCGCGAGACTCGAAAGCGACTACGCCGCCATCCGCGCAGGCCGCGCAAACCCGGCTGTGCTCGATAAGGTCATGGTCGATTACTACGGCGCACCCACGCCGGTCAACCAGCTTGCAGCCGTTTCCGTTGCGGAGGCACGCGTGCTGACCATTCAGCCGTGGGACGGTTCCGTCTGCCGCGCCATTGAGCGCGCCATCCAGACCTCGGACATCGGCATCAACCCGCAGTCCGACGGCAAGACCATCCGCCTCATTTTCCCGCCGCTCACCGAAGAGAAGCGTAAGGATATCGTGAAGGACGTCAGCCACATGGCAGAAGAAGCAAAAATCGCCCTGCGCTCCATTCGCCGCGACGCTATGGAAAAGCTGAAGGCGATGAAGAAAGACGGCGAACTGACCGAGGACGACCTGAAGCAGGCGGAAAAGAAAACGCAGGAGCTGACGGATAAGTACGTAAAGCAGGCAGACGAACGCTCTGCCGCAAAGCAGAAGGAAGTTCTCACCCTGTAAGCAAAAGGAAGGCTCCGAAATGGCATTTGGAAGTAAAGAAAACAAAACGCCCGTGCAGGTGCCGGCACATATCGGCATCATCATGGACGGCAACGGTCGTTGGGCTAAAAAGCGTGGTCTGCCGCGTACGGCGGGCCACACGGCGGGCGCGCAGAATTTCCGAACCATCACGCGGTATGCATCGTCTATCGGTGTAAAATATCTCACGCTCTACGCGTTTTCCACGGAAAACTGGAGCCGCCCCGCAGAGGAGGTCTCTGCGCTGATGAAGCTTTTCCACCAGTACCTCGAGGAAGCGCTGCGCGACTTCATGGATGAGAATATCCGGGTGCGCTTTATCGGCGATATTTCCGCTTTTGCGCCCGACTTACAGGCGCTCATTCATCGCGTGGAGGAAGCGAGCAGCGTGAAGACCGGCATGGTGCTGAACCTCGCCATGAACTACGGCGGCCGCGCAGAGATTACCCGCGCGGCACGCATTTTGGCAGAGCGCGTCAAAAACGGCGAGCTTTCGCCCGAGGACATCACGGAGGAAACGCTTTCCGGCGCTATGTACACCGCCGGCCAGCCTGACCCGGATCTCATCATCCGTCCAAGCGGCGAAGAGCGCATCTCAAACTTCCTTTTGTGGCAGAGCGCCTATACCGAATTTGAATATTTTGATATTCTCTGGCCGGATTTCAAGCCGAAGCACTTGGACGAAGCCATTGAAAAGTTCAACAGCAGACAACGCCGTTTCGGCGGTGTATGATTTTTTGCAGTGCGGGCGGCACATGCCGCCCTGTACCGCGTTTCTATTACATTCCGAACGGTGAAAGGAAACCATAGGTATATGAAGGACAGAGTTTTATCCGGTGTCACGCTGGTCGCATTTTTCATGGCAATCGTCGTGTTCAACCGCTCTTTTCCGCTGGCACTCAATATTGCCATTGCGTTTATCTCCGCGCTCGCTGTTTTTGAAGTCATCAAGGCGCTGGGACTTTCCGACCGCTGGTATATCACGGTTCCCAGCATGACAGCTGCCGTGCTGGTGCAGTTCTATGAATTTCAGCAGGCAAATATCTTTATTTATTCCGTGTTCACGGCGTGCATTTTCTGCGCGCTGCTGCGCCACCACCGCGAGATCACTTTTAAAGAAATGGCCGTTGTGTACAGCATGGTCGTTTTGATCCCGCTCGCGCTGCAGACTATCGTTCTGGTGCGCACGTTGAGCGACCAGCACGGCATGTTCTACGCGCTCGTGTGCGTATTCTCCGCGTGGATTCCGGACGCAGGCGCGTTTTTTGCCGGCAAGCTCTTCGGTAAGCACAAGCTGTGCCCGGAGATCAGCCCCAAAAAGACTGTGGAGGGTCTCATCGGCGGCGTGTTGTCCAGCGTCATCATTTTGCAGCTCGTGGGTCTCATTTTCACCTACGGTATTTACGGCGGCGAACGTCAGGCAAACTGGCTCTCGCTCTTTATCATCGGCTTTTTCGGCGCGTTTGTGTCCGTGCTCGGCGACCTCAGCTTTTCGCTCATTAAAAGAAGCTGCCACATCAAAGATTTCGGCAGCGTCATTCCGGGCCACGGCGGTATTTTGGATCGTTTCGACAGCGTGATTTTCACCGCACCGTTTGTCTACATGGTAACGATGCTGCTGCCGATCGTGTCGTAAGAAAGGATGGGTCTGCATGAAAAAGTTAGCTTTGCTCGGCTCTACCGGGTCCATCGGCACACAGGCGCTCGACGTTGTGCGCTGTATACAAAAGGAAGGGGAGCACGCCGTTAAAGTGGAGGCGCTCGCTGCCCATTCCAATATTCGGCTTCTGGAAGAGCAGATCCGGGAATTTAAACCGCAAGCAGTTGCGGTTTTTGATTTGGAAGCTGCTTCTAAGCTTCGCGCCGCCGTCCGCGACCTCAATGTGAAGGTGTACAGCGGCATGGAGGGCCTTTGTGCCCTGACGGAGCTGGAAAGCGTTGATATCGTTTTAAACTCCGTCGTGGGCATGGTGGGCCTCAAGCCGACCTTAACGGCACTCGAAGCCAAAAAGCAGATGGCGCTTGCGAATAAGGAAACGCTTGTCGCAGGCGGTTCACTCGTCATGAAGACCGCCAAGGAAAACGGCATCGAAATTCTGCCTGTAGACAGCGAGCATTCTGCCATTTTCCAGTGTTTGCAGGGTATGTACAAAAAGTGCGACTTAAATAAAATCATCTTAACGGCGTCCGGCGGTCCGTTCTTCGGCAAAAAAGCCGAGGAGCTTCGGCATATCCGCCCCGCAGACGCTTTAAAGCACCCGAACTGGGACATGGGCGCGAAGGTCACCATAGACAGCTCCACGCTCATGAATAAGGGGCTCGAATTCATCGAAGCCAAGTGGCTTTTCGATATGGAGCCGGACGACATCGACGTCGTTGTGCACCGCGAAAGCATCGTGCACTCGCTCATTGAGTATAAAGACCACTCCGTCATCGCGCAGCTCGGCGTGCCGGATATGCGCATCCCCATCCAGTATGCGCTCACCTACCCGCGCCGCTTCCCGTCGCCCGTAAAGCAGTTGAATTTGGCTGATTGGCAGAAGCTGACGTTCTATGCGCCGGACGAAGAAACCTTCACGTGCTTTGGCGCGTGTAAGCGTGCCATTCGCCGCGGCGGTACACTGCCCGCGGCGGTCAACGGTGCAAACGAAGCCGCTGTTGCGCTGTTTTTAAAAGAAAAGATCGGCTGGCAGGACATCGGCAAGCTCGTGTGCCATGTAGCCGATACATTTGAAACCGCGCCCGTTACAAGCGTGGAGGACGTTTTGGAAGCCGACCGCAAAGCGCGCGCCTATGTGCTGGAGCGCTGCGGGGAGAGCGCAAGATGAGCACGGTGGTGCAGGGCATCCTGCTCGCCGTTATCGGCGTATTGCTCTTCGGGCTCATCATTTTCATCCACGAGTTCGGTCACTTTTTCACAGCGAAGCTGAGCCACGTGCGCGTCAACGAATTCTCCATCGGCATGGGGCCAAAGCTTTTCTCGTTCACCCGCGGCGAAACGCAGTATTCCCTGCGGCTTTTGCCCATCGGCGGCTACTGCGCCATGGAGGGTGAGGACGAAAAAAGCGACGATCCCCGCGCGTTTGGCAACCGTCCCGTTTGGCAGCGCATGATCGTGGTTGCGGCGGGCGGCATCATGAATATCCTGCTTGCCGTTTTGCTGATGATGGTCATCTGCGGGCAGGAAGACCGCTACGCCACCATGCGGATTGCCGGCTTTGCGGAAAATTCCGCGTTTGAAGCCGCCGGCGTAGAGGTGGGCGACGTCATCACCTCCATTGACGGCTATACCGTCCGCACCGGGCAGGATCTTTCCTTTGCTTTAAGTATGGCGGCGCTTGATTCCACAGACGGCACCGCAGCGCTTGACCTCACCGTAAAGCGCGGCGAAGAGACCGTCACCTTTAACGATATGACCATCAACACAACATCTGCGGACGGCAAGCAGTACCGCGCCGTGCTGGATTTCTACGTGTTGGGCGAAGAAAAAACGCCGTGGACGCTCATCAAAAACGCGTTTGCGGATACGTACTCCACCGTGCGTATGATCTTCAACAGCCTCATCGGCATGGTGACAGGCCGATTTGGATTTAGCGAGCTTGCGGGTCCGGTCGGTACGGCGCAGGCAGTCACACAGGCCGCAAGCGCGGGGCTCAAGCAGAGCTTCGGCGCGGCGGTCAACAACATCGTGTACATCATGCTTGTGATCTCTGTGAACCTCGGCATCGTGAATTTACTGCCGCTGCCGGCGCTTGACGGCGGACGGCTCGTGTTCCTCATCATCGAAGCGATCTTCCGCAGGCCGGTTCCGGCAAAGTACGAACGATGGGTGCACGCAGGCGGCTTTGCACTGCTCATCTGCCTGATGCTCGCCGTCACGTTCCAGGACATCATGCGCATCGCAACAGGCGGATAAGGGAAAGGACGATACAATGAAACGCATTTCAAAACAGGTCATGGCGGGCAATGTGAAAATCGGCGGCGGCGCGCCCGTCACCGTGCAGTCCATGCTGAACGTGCCCTCCACCGATATAGAAGGCAGCGTGCGGCAGGCGGTCGCACTGGAAAAAGCCGGCTGCCAGATTCTCCGCGCCGCCATCCCCGATATGGATGCCGTGCGGCTGATCCCCGCCATCAAAGAGAAAATTTCCATTCCGCTCGTGGCGGATATTCATTTCGATTATAAGCTTGCGCTTGAGGCTGCAGCGGCGGGCGTGGATAAAATCCGCATCAATCCCGGCAACATCGGCGGCGATGACCGCGTAAAGGCCGTCGCGACCGTGTGCCGCGAAAAGAAAATTCCGATCCGCATCGGCGTCAATTCCGGTTCGGTCGAAAAGAGTATCCTCGCAAAGTACGGCGCGCCCACGGCGGAAGCGTTGTGCGAAAGCGCACTTTACCACGCGTCTTTGCTCGAAAAGTTCGATTTCACGGACATCGTCATCTCCCTGAAATCCTCTTCGGTCGATACGAATATCAAGGCGTATGAAAGGATTGCGGAGCGCTGCGATTACCCGCTGCACCTCGGCGTGACGGAAACCGGCACGCTGCGCATGGGGATCGTCAAGTCCGCCATCGGCATCGGCAGCCTTTTGCAGCGCGGCATCGGCGATACGCTGCGCGTTTCCCTGACGGCCGACCCCGCAGAGGAGATTCGCACCGGCCGCGATATTTTAAGCGCGCTCGGTCTGCGCGGCGGCGTAAAGCTTGTTTCCTGCCCCACCTGCGGCAGAACACGTATCGACCTCATCGGCCTTGCCAATAAGGTCGAAAAGGCACTCGAATACGTTGATAAGGACATCACCGTTGCCGTCATGGGCTGTGTTGTCAACGGCCCCGGCGAAGCGCGCGAGGCCGACCTCGGCGTCACCGGCGGCAAGGGAGAGGGTCTCATTTTCAAAAAAGGTCAGATCATCCGCAAGGTGCCGGAAGCTGAGCTTCTGGACGCCCTGATGGAAGAGATCGACAAGCTTTAATTTGCAATAAAACAGGCTGTGCCGGGCGGTACGGCCTTTTTGCATCATCTCACACCATAAAAACACAGACCATTCTACATAGGAGAGATGCACTTGAAAACATTAGGCGATCTGCTGAAAAGCGCCGGCTATACGCCGAAAGACGGCATCGCTGCCGGTCAGATCGAAAAAATAGAGATACACAGGGAAAACCATTTGGTGCGCCTGAAAACGAAGTTTGAAGCCTTCGTGCCGTACAGCGACCTGCGCGAGGTAAACGGTATGCTGCACGAGCGCATTCTGCCCGATATGCGCGTGGAGCTTGTCCCCACATTCCCCGCTCAGGCGTGGCAGGAAAGCTGCGTTACCTCCGTTTTGGAGCGCGTGCGCGAGCTTGACGCAAGCTTAAACGGCACATTTAAAGACGCGGACTGCACCATAAACGAAAATACCCTTACAATAGAGCTGCTGCACGGCGGACTCAATCTGCTCGAAAAGCGCCATACCGACCGCGCCATCAGCGAAACGGTGCAGGAGTGGTTCAACGTGCCCGTTACGGTGACGTTCACGGGCAAAACAGAACTGCAAAACGGCGACGAATCCGTCATCGAGCGATTGCACGTCGAGGAAGAAAAGCGTGCGCGCGCCGCCGCCATCGAAGAAATGGACCGTTACGAAGCCGCCATGAAAGAGAAAGCCGCGAAGCGCCGCGTCAGCGTGCGCGAGGGCAAATCGCTCATGCCGCAGATCATTCTGGAGACCGCGCGCCCTATTCTCGGCAACCTGCCGAAAAAGGAGCCGGTGCCGATTTCCGAAGCGACCATCGAAGCCGGACGTATCACCGTTTGGGGCGAGGTGTTCGACATCGAATCCCGCGAAACGCGTGACGGCTCCCGCAAAATTTATTCCATCGACATTACCGATTACACAAATTCCATCACGCTGAAGCTTATCCAGCAGGCGAACGACTGCTCAAAGATCGATGCCATCAAAAAGGGTACGGCGCTGCTCGTGACGGGCTCCGTGGAGTACGATAAATACGACCGCGAAAACGTTATGCGCCCGAATGCCATTGCCCGCGCGGAAATGGTGGAGGTCGTCGATACCGCCAAAGAAAAGCGCGTAGAGCTGCACCTGCATACGAACATGTCCGCCATGGACGGCATGACCCCCGCAGGCGAGCTTATCGACCGCGCCTATAAATGGGGGCAAAAGGCCCTCGCCATCACCGACCACGGCGTCGTGCAGGCGTTCCCGGATGCCATGAACGCGTGGCTCAAGATCAAGAAGGGCGGCGGCGAATTCAAGGTCATCTACGGCGTGGAAAGCTACTTTGTAAACGACCTCGTGCCCGCCGTCACCGGCGAGACCGATAAGCCGCTCAATACGGATTACATCTGCTTTGACCTCGAGACCACCGGCCTTTCTCCGAGCAAAGAACGCATCACGGAGATCGGCGCGGTACGCGTGCATAACGGCGAAATCACCGAATCTTTCAATACATTTGTCGACCCCGAAAAGCCCATTCCCGCAAAGATTACGGAGCTCACCGGTATCACGGATGAAATGGTCGCGGGCGCACCGAAAGAGGAAGAAGCCGTGCGCAAATTCTTCGAGTTCTGCGGCGAAGACGTGATTCTTGTCGCGCACAACGCAAATTTTGATACCTCGTTCCTGCGCGCCGTGTGCAGCCGCCACGACATGACGTTCCCATATGTGTATATCGATACGGTCGCCATGTGTCGCTCCATGCTGACGGACATCAAAAACTGCAAGCTCGATACGGTCGCGAAGTATTTAAAGCTAAAGCCCTTTAATCACCATCGCGCGTGCGACGATGCCGCCGTGCTCGGCGAGATTTTTATCAACCTCATCCAGCGCCTCGTCGATGATTTCAAGCTGACGGATGTCAAGCAGATCAACACCGCACTCGCGGGCGGCGACCCGAAAAAGCTGCCGACCTACCACCAGATCATTCTCGTTAAGAACTTGGTGGGTTTAAAGAATCTCTATAAGCTCATCTCGTTTGGCCACCTAAATTACTTCTATAAGCGTCCCCGCACGCCGAAAAGCGTTTTGAACCAGTACCGCGAGGGCCTCATCATCGGCTCCGCGTGCGAAGCGGGCGAGCTGTTCCGCGCCATTACGCGCGGCGAGCCGTGGGAAAAATTACTCGAGATTGCTTCCTACTACGATTACCTCGAAATCCAGCCGCTTGGCAATAACATGTTCATGGTGCGCAACGGCTCGTGCGATATCGAGCAGTTAAAAGAGTACAACCGCACCATCGTGAAGCTCGGCGAAAAGCTGAAAAAGCCTGTTGTCGCAACGGGAGACGTGCACTTCAAAGACCCGAAAGACGCCGCAGGCCGCGCCATTTTGATGGCGGGTCAGGGCTTCACGGATGCCGATGAGCAGGCGCCGCTCTACATGCGCACCACGGACGAAATGCTGAAAGAATTCGACTACCTCGGCAAAGAAAAAGCGTATGAGGTTGTCGTCACCAATACGAACAAGATCGCCGATATGATCGAGGAAATCCGCCCCATCCCGGAGGGTGTTTTCCCACCGTTCATCGACGGCGCAGAGGAGCAGCTGAACTCCATTACGTGGGCGCGCACCAAGGAAAAGTACGGTGACCCGCTGCCGGAGATTGTCGAAAAGCGATTAAAGCGCGAGCTCGGCTCCATCAACAAGCACGGCTTCTCCGTTTTGTACATGACGGCGCAAAAGCTTGTGGCAGACAGCGAAGCGCACGGCTATCTCGTCGGCTCGCGTGGCTCCGTCGGTTCGTCGTTTGTCGCGACCATGTCCGGCATCTCGGAGGTCAACCCCTTGGAGCCGCACTACATTTGCCCCAAGTGCAAATACAGCGAGTTCATCACGGACGGCAGCTACCTTTCCGGCTTTGATCTGCCGCCGAAAAAGTGCCCGCGCTGCGGCGAAGATCTCGACCGCGACGGCCACACCATCCCATTCGAGACGTTCCTCGGCTTTGACGGCGACAAAACGCCGGATATCGACCTCAACTTCTCCGGCGAATACCAAAGCGGTGCGCACCGCTATACGGAGACGCTGTTCGGCCGCGAAAACGTCTTCAAGGCCGGCACCATCGCAACCGTCGCGGAGAAAACCGCGTTCGGCTACGTGAAAAAATATGCCGAAGAACGTTCCCGCGTGCTTTCCCGCGCGGAGGAAAAACGCCTTTCCATTTCCTGCACGGGCATCAAACGCACCACGGGCCAGCACCCGGGCGGCATGGTCGTCGTGCCAAAGGGCAAAGAGATCTACGATTTCTGCCCGGTGCAGCACCCCGCAAACGACCAGAATTCCGATAACATCACCACGCATTTCGACTTCCATTCCATTCACGATACCATTTGTAAACTGGACGAGCTCGGCCACGATGTGCCGACCATCTATCGCTATCTCGAAGATTACACCGGCATTCCCGTCATGAAGGTCTCCATGAGTGACCCGGCGGTCATGTCGTTGTTTACGTCTACGGAAGCGCTCGGCGTCACGCCGGAGGACATCGGCTCGTTGACGGGCACGCTCTCTCTGCCGGAGTGCGGCACACCGTTCGTGCGCCAAATGCTCATCGATGCCCAGCCGAAGACATTCTCCGACCTCCTGCAGGTCTCGGGTCTGTCCCACGGCACGGATGTTTGGATCGGCAACGCGCAGGACCTCATCAAAGACGGCACCTGCACCATCGCCACCGTCATCGGTACGCGAGACAGCATCATGACCTACCTGCTCTTAAAGGGCCTTGAGCCGAAAATGGCGTTTAAGATTATGGAAATCACCCGTAAGGGCAACGCGAAAAAGCTCTTCACGCAGGAGCACATCGCCGCCATGAAGGAGCACAACGTGCCGGATTGGTACATCGAGTCCTGCTATAAGATTAAGTACATGTTCCCGAAAGCGCACGCTGCCGCCTACATGATCGCGACGCTGCGCCTCGGCTGGTACAAGGTGCATTATCCCGTGGAATACTACGCGGCGTACTTCACCGTGCGCAGTGAAGATTTCGACGGCGCCACCGCCGTGCAGGGGCGTGCCGCCGTGCAGCGCCGTATGCGCGAGCTGGAGCAGAAGCAAAAGGAGCACCAGTCCACTGTCAAGGAGGACGCGGCGTATTCCACATTCCAGATCATCAATGAAATGCTGTGCCGCGGCATCGAGCTTTTGCCGGTCGACCTGTATAAATCCGATGCGAAAAAGTTCCTTGTCGAAGACGGCAAGATCCGTCTGCCGTTCTCGTCCCTGCCCGGTGTGGGCGAGGCGGCGGCGCACAGCTTGTATGAAGCGTGCACGGGCGGCGAGGAGTTCATCTCCATCGACGAAGTGCAGTCCCGTGCCAAGGTCTCCAGCGCTGTTATCGACGTTTTAAAAAGCGCCGGCGCACTGCAGGGTCTGCCGGACAGCAGCCAGACATCACTGTTTTAATGCCATTAGGCGGACGCAAGAAGTTGCTTCCGCCTTTCTGCATATCTATGCGTATATACGTGTATACACAAAACGGGAAAAGTCTTGACAAGCGTACAGTTACATGATATTATTGTAACACGTCATTACATTAAAGCAAAAGGACGGTCGTTATGAAGAAGTTCAACAAAATCACGCCGGAGGGCACCAAGGATATTCTGTTTGAAGAGTGCCTTTCGCAGCGTACCGTGAGCGAGCGGCTCACGCATATATTCAAAATGCGCGGCTATAATGAGGTCATCACGCCCGGCATGGAATACTACGACGTGTTCGATGCCCCAAACGCCGCCATTCCTCAGTATGAGATGTATAAATCCACGGATAACAAAGGCAGGCTCATCGTGTTCCGTCCCGATTTAACACTGCCCATCGCGCGCCTTACCGCAACGCGTCTGCAGGCGATGGAAAAGCCCATTCGGCTTTACTATAACCAGCCGATCTACCGCAACCGCAAGGATCTTTCCGGCCGCAGCGACGAAACAACGCAGGCGGGCATCGAGCTTTTGGGTGCATCGGGGCTGAAAGCGGATATCGAGGTCATCGCCGCCGCCGTTGAGGCGCTTTCCGCGTGCACGGAAAACTTCCGCTTGGAGATCGGCAGCGCAAAGTTCTTCGGTGCGCTCGCCGATGAGCTGCCCGTCTCCGCAGATAAAAAAGAGGACATCCGCCAGACGATTGAGTCCAAAAACTACGCCGCCCTCGGCGATATGCTCGACGCACTCCCCAAATCCGTGTATACCGAAGCCATCAAAAAGCTGCCGCGCCTGTTCGGCGGGGCAGAGGTCTTCGCGGAAGCGGAGCAGTTCTGCAAAGGCCACCCCGTGCTTTCCGAAACGCTCGATTATATGCGCACGCTATATACTGCGCTGTCGTCGCTCGGCCTCGATGACCGCCTGATGGTCGATTTCGGCCTTGTGCAGCGCAATGATTACTACACCGGCGTCGTGTTCAGCGCCTATGTGGAAAACTACGGTGACGCTGTTTTAATGGGCGGCCGCTACGATACGCTTTTAAAGCAATTCGATGCCCCCATGCCCGCCATCGGCTTTGCCGCAAACGTCGATGCGCTGGCTTCTGTTTTGCTCGACGACGGCCGGATTGAAAGCGTGCCCACGCCGGACGTGCTCGTCCACGCGGAAAGCGGCGCGGAGATCAAAGCACAGATGAAAATTCGCGAGCTGACAGCAAACGGCAAAATCTGCGAAAGCTCCGTGTTCGATACGGCAGACGAAGCCGAGCACTACGCAAAGCGCCGCGGCATCCCGGAAGTCATCGTTCTTAGAGGGGAGGAAAACGCATGAAGCCATTAAGAATTGCCCTCACAAAAGGGCGCCTCGAAAAAGACACCGTGAACCTTTTAGAGCAGATCGGCCTTGATTGCACGCAAGTGCGCGAAAAAGGCAGAAGACTGATTCTTCCCGTTGGAAACGGCGAGATCGAAGTCGTTTTAGCCAAAGCTGCCGATGTCATCACTTACGTCGAAAACGGCGTGTGCGACCTCGGTGTCGTCGGCAAAGATACCATCATGGAAAACGGCAGTCATTTTTACGAAATCTTAGATCTTGGCTTCGGCCGCTGCCGCTTTGCGCTCGCCTGCCGCAAGGGTACGGATTTCTTCGGCGGCTACAAAGCGAAGACCGTCGCGTCCAAATACCCGAACGTCGCACGGCAGTTCTTTGAAAGCCGCGCCATGGACGTGCGCATCATCAAAATTGAGGGCTCCGTAGAGCTCGCCCCGCTGCTCGGCCTTGCAGACGGCATCGTCGATATCGTCGAGACCGGCACCACCTTAAAAGAAAACGGTCTGGAGGTCACGGAGACCATCGCCGGTATCTCGGCGCGTCTCATCGCAAACACCGCCAGCCTTAAAATGAGAAAGCAGGAGATTGAAGCGCTTGCCGCCCGCATGGAAGCGCAGATCGAAAAGAACAGGGAGGAGAAATCCGTATGATCCGTATTGCCAAAGGCGATAGAGCCTACTGTGAAGCGTTTATTCAAAGCCTTAAAGCCCGCGTCAGCGAAAACGACCGCAGCGTAGAGGATAAAGTGGCCGAAATTTTGAAGGACGTGCGCGATAACGGCGACGAAGCCGTGCGCCGCTATACGATGAAGTTCGACGGCTGGGCGCCGGAGAAAGCAGAGATCACAAAAGAGGAGATCGATGCGCTCACCGCAGACTGCGACCCGGCGTTCATCGCTTCGATGGAGCGCGCCGCAGAAAATATCCGCGCGTTCCACGCCAGACAAAAGCAGCAAAGCCGCATCGACCCCTCTCCCACGGGTGTTCTGATGGGTCAGCGCGTGCGCGGCCTGCACAGGGTCGGCGTGTATGTACCGGGCGGTACGGCGGCGTACCCGTCCTCTGTTTTGATGAACGTCATCCCGGCGAAAATTGCCGAAGTCGGCGAGATCGTCATGGTCACGCCGCCGGGACGTACCGGCAAGCCGGATAAAAACATTTTGGCCGCCGCAAGGATTGCCGGTGTAGATCGCGTATTCCTCATCGGCGGCGCGCAGGCCGTCGCGGCGCTCGCCTACGGCACCGAGACCGTCCCGAAGGTTGATAAAGTCGTCGGCCCCGGCAATATTTTCGTCGCCACGGCAAAGAAATTACTGTACGGCACCATCGATATCGACATGATTGCCGGTCCAAGCGAAATTCTCGTCATTGCGGATAAAACCGCGAAGCCGGAATTCTTGGCCGCCGACCTCATGAGCCAGGCGGAGCACGACCGCATGGCGTCCGCCATTCTCATTACCCCGGAGGAAGACCTTGCAAAGGCGACCGCCGCGGAGATTGAGCGCCAGATGCAGACGCTTTCGAGAAAAGACATTATTAAAGAATCCATCGAAAATTTCGGTGCAATTATTGTCTGTGAAAACATGGCGGAAGCCGTCGATTTTGCAAACGAGCTCGCCCCGGAGCACCTTGAAGTCTGCTGCGAAAATCCGCTCGAATACATCGGCAAGCTCGATAACGCCGGTTCCGTGTTCCTCGGAAACTATTCTCCGGAGCCGCTCGGCGATTACTTCGCGGGTCCAAACCACGTGCTGCCCACCAGCGGGACGGCGCGTTTCTTCTCGCCGCTTTCCGTCGATGATTTTATCAAAAAATCGAGCTTTATCTACTATACGGAAGCGGAGCTTCTGAAAGCTGCCGACGACATCATTCGCATTGCCGAGACCGAAGAGCTGACCGCGCACGCGAATTCCATCGCCGTCCGCAAGAAAAAGTGACCCGGAGGTAGTTTATGTATACGCTGAATGAAAAGATCCGCGATTTAGAGCCGTATGAACCCATTGCGGGCGAGTATAAAATTCGTCTGGACGCAAATGAATCGTTCCTGTGCCTGCCGGAATCCGTTATGGCGTCCGCTTTGCACGCCATGATGAGAGTGGAGCTCAACCGCTATCCGGATCCCACCGCAAAAGACCTGTGCGCCGCCTTTGCCAAAAGCTATAAGGTAAAGCCGGCGTGCGTTGCGGCGGGCAACGGCAGCGATGAGCTCATCAACGTCATTTTCCAGAGCTTTCTGATGAAGGGCGAAACCTACGCGACGCTCACGCCGGATTTTTCCATGTATGATTTTTACGGCTACGTTTCGGAATGCCGCGGCATCGAAATCAAAAAAGACGAAAATTTCACAATCGATATTGACAAGGTGATCGAAACCTGCAACAATGAGAACGTAAAGCTGCTCATTTTCAGCAACCCGTGCAATCCGACGTCCGTCGGCCTCACGCGCGAAGCCGTGCGCAAAATCATCAGGGGCATCTCCGCGCTCGTCGTGCTCGACGAAGCCTATATGGACTTCTGGAACGAATCTATGCTCGGCGAATTTGAAAACTACGATAATTTACTCATCTTGAAAACGTGCTCCAAAGCATTCGGTCTCGCCGCGCTGCGCGTAGGCTTTGCCGTGGGCAAGGAAAAGCTTGTCCGTGCCATCAAGGCTGTAAAGTCGCCGTATAACGTCAACACCTGCTCGCAGAAAATGGCGGAAGCCGTGCTGAAAAACCGTGCGGAAGCCGATGTTGCCATCCGCAGATTGCTGCTTTCGCGAGACGAATTACAGCAGAAATTCGACCGCATGGCGCAGCGCTTTCCGGAAAAGCTCCAAACGGTAAAGAGCGTTACGAACTTCGTCGTTCTGCGCACGCCGTACGCAAAGGAGCTCTACGAGCGCCTTTTGTCCGAATCCATCGCGGTGCGGTACCTTAAAAACATGTCCGCCCTGCGCATCACGGCAGGCTCCACGGGCGAAAACGCAGTGGTCACAGAGCACATTCAGCGGTTCTTTGAAGAAAAAGAGCAAGCGTAAATCGGGCTTTAGGCCCTTTTAGGGGGAAACGATATGGAACGTGCGGCAACAGTTGTGCGCCAAACAAAAGAAACGAACATTGAGCTGACCTTGGGGCTTGACGGCGGCGAGGTTTTCGTCGATACCGGCGTGGGCTTTTTCGACCACATGCTCACAGCGCTTGCCGTGCACGGCGGCTTTGGCCTTCAGTTAAAAGCCGAGGGCGACTGGAATGTCGATTGCCACCACACGGTGGAAGATACCGGCATCGTGCTCGGCCGTGCGTTTAAGCAGGCACTCGGCGACCGCAGCGGCATCGTGCGCTACGGCCATGCCATGATCCCTATGGATGAAGCGCTCGGCTTCTGCGCCGTAGATGTCAGCGGCCGCCCGTACCTTGTGTTTGACGCTGCGTTCCCGCAGGAGCGCGTCGGCGATTTTGACACCTGCATGACGGAGGAGTTCTTCCGCGCGCTTAGCGATAACGCTGGCTTCACGCTGCACCTGCGCTGCCCCTACGGCAAAAATTCTCACCATATGATCGAAGCGCTGTTCAAAGCCTGCGCGCATGCCCTGTGCGATGCCACAGCAGAAAACAGCACCGGCGCGGTGCTTTCCACCAAGGGCACGCTTTCGGAATAATTTGAAATTTTAACTTTTTTGCATACACGATAATTTGGAATGAATAAGGAAGGGATATAACATGATCATTTTACCGGCGATTGACCTCAAGGACGGCAAATGCGTCCGCCTGTTCCAGGGCGATTACGCCACGGCGGAGCAGGTGGCGGAGGATCCCGTCAAGACCGCGCAATCGTTTGAGGAGCAGGGCGCGCGCTGGGTGCACCTTGTCGATCTCGATGGCGCAAAGGCACGCCGCCCCGTAAACGACAGCACCGTTTTCTCCATTCGCGATAATGTCTCGATGAATATAGAAGTCGGCGGCGGTATCCGCGATATGGACACCGTGGAATATTATCTTTCGCACGGCATCAATCGCATCATTCTGGGCTCTGCGGCGCTGCACAGCCCGGAGTTCGTGCGCGAGGCCGTGAAAAAATACGGCAAAAAGATCGCCGTCGGCATTGATGCGTTAAAGGGCAAGGTGGCGGCAGAGGGCTGGACGGCTCAAAGCGAAGTGGATTACCTCGAAATGGCAAAGCGCATGGAAGACATCGGCGTGCGCTACCTCATCGTGACCGATATTTATAAGGACGGCACCATGAACGGCCCGAACCTCGTCATGCTCGATAAGGTCAACCGCGCCGTCAGCTGCAACATCATCGCAAGCGGCGGCATCAGCAACTTAAAGGACATCGTAGACCTCAACGCCCTCGGCGTGTACGGTGCGATTGCGGGCAAATCCATTTATACGAAAGCGCTGGACTTAACGGCGGCCATCACCGCCAGTCAGCGCCTTTCCGGCAAATCGTTCAAGTGCAGCGAAGAAGTGGAAGACCATCTTGAGCGCTACTTCAAGAAATCGGAGCTCATCCCGTGCATCGTGCAGGAGGCCTCCACAAACGAAGTGCTCATGCTGGCATACATGAACCGCGAATCCATGGCGAAAACGCTGGAGACGGGCTACACGTGGTTTTACAGCCGCAGCCGCCAAACGCTGTGGAACAAGGGCGCAACGAGCGGCCATACGCAGAAGGTCATCAGCATGTATGCCGACTGCGACGATGATACACTGCTCGTAAAGGTCGTGCAGACGGGCGCGGCGTGCCACACCGGCAGCCACAGCTGCTTCTACAAAGAGATTGCAAGAAACTGATGGAGGGAACACTATGGACATTTTGCAGCAGCTTTATGATACCGTTTTGGAACGCAAGGGTGAAAAGCAGGAGGGCTCCTACACCTGCTATCTCTTCGAGCAGGGGCTTGATAAGATCCTCAAAAAGTGCGGCGAAGAGTGCAGCGAAGTCATCATCGCCGCGAAAAACGGCAAAAAAGAGGACACCGTGGGCGAAATCAGCGATCTGCTCTATCACCTCACCGTCATGATGGTGAACGAGAACATCCCGCTTGACGATGTGCGCGCGGAGCTTGACCGACGTCACGGCAAAACGGGTAACCTCAAAACTTTCCACAAGGTGGACCACAATACATGACACAAACTGAAAAACACGCACTTTGGGCGCAGGAAGAACAAAGCGCCGAAATGCACGGCTGGGATTTTTCGCACATCCGCGGGCGTGTAGAGGAAGCCCCGCTGCCGTGGGATTATAAGCAAAAGGTGCTCGATTTTTTAAAGCCGCAGTCCGTCATTTTGGATATGGGTACGGGCGGCGGAGAGTTCCTTTTGTCCCTGCGCCACCCGTTTTCGCAGACAAGCGTCACGGAAAGCTGGCAGCCGAATTTTGAGTTGTGCGAAAAAAAGTTAGCGCCGCTCGGCATCACCGTGCGCAAAACCGAAGAGGACAAACCTCTGCCGTTTGCGGATAACAGCTTTGACCTCGTTTTAAATCGTCACGATTCTTATGACGTAAACGAAGTGCGCCGCGTCCTAAAGCCCGGCGGATATTTTATCACGCAGCAGGTAGGCGGCAGCAACAACTTGCGCCTGCGCGCTTTGCTCGGCAATAACAAAACCGCCATGCCGAGCTTTAACCTCGAAAACGAGCTGCTGCGCTTCAAAAACGCTGGCTTTACGGTGAATTTCTGCGACCAGGCCTATGTAACCGACCACTATTTGGATGTCGGCGCACTCGTGTGGTACGCAAAGGTTCTGCCGTGGGAATTCGGCAATTTCACAGTAGAAAGCTGCCTGCCGCAGCTCGATGCGCTCGACGCGCTGTGTGAAAAGCAAGGCTATATCCCAAGCGTGCAGCACCGCTTCATGCTCATTGTCCGCAACAGAAAGCCGAAAGAATAAGGGGGAAACCATGGCAACCAACATTCGCTTTGCAACCGAAGCAGACATTCCGGTCATTTTAGAGTTTATCCATGCGCTCGCTGCGTATGAAAATATGGAAGATCAGGTCATTGTAACGCCGGAGCTTTTAAAAGAGTGGGTCTTCCAAAAGAAGAAAGCAGAGGTTTTTCTTGTTTCGGAGGACGAAAAGCCCGTGGGCTTTGCGCTTTTCTTCCACAATTTCTCCACGTGGCTTGGCCGCGCGGGCATTTATCTTGAGGATCTTTTCGTGCTGCCGGAATATCGCGGCAAGGGCTACGGCAAGCTGCTGTTAAAGCGCCTTGCGCGGCTCGCTTTGCAGCGCGGCTGCGGCAGACTGGAGTGGGCGTGCCTCGATTGGAACACCCCAAGCCGCAAGTTCTATGATTCCCTCGGCGCCGTGCGCATGGAGGAGTGGACAACGTACCGCCTGACGGGCGATGCACTTTTGTCCCTTGCGTCCAACATCTCACTCAAATAATTTCGCAAAAGCAAAGAGGCGGGCTGCGGCTCGTCTCTTTTTGTCGGTTCTGCGGCTTGCATTTATGCAGGAAAATGTGGTATGATATTTCCGCAATTTCACGAAGAATAGGGGAAAATGCAGAATGAAAAAAATTCTGTTCATTGCGACCGGCGGAACCATCGCTTCGGCGAAAACGGAAAACGGCCTCACGCCGGCGATTGCATCGGAGGAACTTTTAAACGCCGTGCCGCAGGTGAAAAACCTGTGCGCGGTGGATACCGTGCAGCCGTACAGCTTAGACAGCACCAACATGTGTTGGAAGCAGTGGATCCACGTGGCGGAGATTATCCGCGATAACTATGCAAAGTACGACGGCTTTGTCATCGCCCACGGCACGGATACGCTGTCCTACGCGGCGGCCACGCTCTCGTATCTCATCCAGAAAAACGAAAAGCCCGTTGTTTTAACGGGTGCGCAGAAATCCATCGAGGTGCCGGACGGCGACGCGCGGCGCAATTTGTTTGAAGCGTTCGTATACGCCACAGATGCCCGTGCATGCGGCACACACGTCGTTTTTAACGGGCACGTCATTGCAGGCACCCGCGCCAGAAAAACGCATACAAAGAGCTTTGACGCCTTTTCCAGCATTGATTTTCCGGACATCGGCGTGTTCTACGATAAAAAGCTCCTGTGCTATATTGATGAGCGCCCGGAGTGCCCCGGCGCGGTGTTCTACGATAAATTAGTACCGGAGATTCTCTCTATCCGCGTCATCCCGGGCATGGACCCGTCCGTATTCGATTACATCACCGCGCACTGCCGCGGCGTTGTCATCGAAAGCTTCGGCGTCGGCGGCATCCCGTACTACGGCGACAACGCGTTTGAGGAAAAGATCGCTGCGTTAATGGAAAACGGCGTGCGCGTCGTCATCACCACACAGGTTCCGCACGAGGGCAGCAACCTTTCCGTCTACCGCGTGGGCCATATCATCAAGGAAAAATACCGCGTGCTCGAAGCTTCCAACATGACAACGGAAGCCGTCATCGCCAAAATGATGTGGGCACTGGCCTATTCCGAGACCCGCGAGGAATTTGAAAAGCTCTTCTGCACCCCTGTAGGCAAAGACCAATTATAAATTGTATTCGCCTGCGGCGGGTGATATTGCCCTTCGGACAATGCAAGTGAAGCTTACTATAACATTACAAAACGGAAGGCAGAGCGATGATGTGCTCTGCCTTCCGTTTTGTCTGTCATGTTTGTTTTTTCGCGGCTAATTTTTCGCGCTTCTTTTGCAGCATTGCAATGAGCTCATCAATCATCGAAGCCGGGTCATCCGCCGTGTCGATCATTGCAGAGAGGAACGGCGCCACGAGCGCGGGATCCTGAATCGTCGTGTCGCGCAGCTGTAACTGGGCATACTCCTCCTCTGTCATGCACGGTGCAAAGGTGCGCGCATAATTGCGAAACGTCTTCACAAAGCCGGCCGGGGTGATCATCCCTTTTTTTAAAAGAGAGTTCACCATCAGGTGAATGTAGCTGTCCTTCCAGGTCTTTTGTGGGGAAAGCGCGACCATTTCCGCCGCGGAAAGCGCACGGTCCGTGTGCCACAAAAGATACATGACTTCGCTTTCGCTTTTTGTAAGCGCCGTCTTTTTCATATAAATCCGTAACCTCGCTTTAGTAGGAATTTGCGCAGGGTTTTATGGACGTATTATATAATATAATGCCCATACTTGTCAATGTTTTGGGCAAAATTCAGTTGAAAAATTTTCCTATCAGCATTTTTGCAGATTGTCGAAAAGCAAAAACAAGAAAAAACCTATGACAAAGCCGCAAAGTCGCGCTGCGTTTTCTGCCTAATCATAAAAGTCGCAAAGCAGGGGAAGAGAAGCCCCAAAAACTCGTGCAGCACCGCTTTAAAAGGCAAATAAACGGCCCTAAACGGATTTTTTTACAAAGAGAAACGGATTTCTTCTATTTTTCGGGAAAAAAGCCTTGACTTTTTTGCCCCCTGCCACTATAATTATTTGTGTTATTTCGTGCTAAGTAACAAATACAAACCCCTGCCTGATGGCGGATGGGAGGGATATAGATGGCTGAAATCAGAATCAAAGACAACGAATCTTTGGAGAGCGCACTCAGACGCTTTAAGAAGCAGTGCGCAAGAGCGGGCGTTATTCAGGAAGTTCGCAAGAGAGAGGCTTACGAAAAGCCCTCTGTCAAGCGTAAGAAAAAGTCA
>OLRD01000218.1_pt1 | contig 53195 bp, 44 predicted proteins | sample 1672051 | NCBI WGS metagenome assembly OLRD01 (sample SAMEA3136640, study PRJEB25190) | human gut metagenome | biome: human gut; feature: human-associated habitat; material: faeces | place: Austria | collected 2013 | reverse complement strand
CTTTTCTTTTTCAGATCGGATGCAGAACGATGGCTTCCTGTGTCTTTAGGCGTTTCCCCCCTTGCTTCTGTAGGGCTTTCCCTGTGGAGCGGAAAACAAACTTCTCGCTGTTTGCTTTCTTAGGGAAAGCCGTAGCGCGAGAGGCACTGTGTGCCCGCGAAAAGACGCTGTGCGTCCGTCCCATCAAGCCCAGTGCAGTAACGGTTGGCTGATGAGGCCAAATAGCAGGGAAAGGTTTTCCTGGTAAACAGAGAAGTCCCCGTCCTGGTTTTTTCCCGGGACGGGGCTTTTTATACGATCTGGGAAAATTATAACGGGTTCTTGGGGTACGATTCAAGGGGCGCCGGGAGGGTCTGTTTGCCCTGCACTATTCATCATAGAACTAGCTTATAGAAAGGAGTCCCGATATGCTGGCATATCGGGACTCCTTTCTATAAGCTTTTCATCGGTGGAAGTTATGGTTCCAAGATATGTTTATATTGGATTTCCCGTAACCATCCTTCAAGGTTATGTAACAGATTTTCATAGAGGGTATGGTCGCTGATATCGTCGATGTCGTCCAGCTTTAAAAAGGCTGCATTATCGGACCTGCGCCCATCGATCTCTTGAAGGCGTTCCAGAATCCCATATTCCTCCCCGTGAAGACCCACGAACTGCCAATAAATGGGGAAACGGGAGGTTTTGATCAGGATCTCTTCGATTTCCCAATCGGAGCTGAGCCTTCCATCTGTGAGAAACAGGACCATCACCGGCTTGCGGAGAGCGCCATAGATCATCATGATGTCGCGCATGGCTTCTGGTTCGTTGTTGTATTGGTAGTTGAGCATACTCATCCACCGTTCAAAACCGCCGGCCTCCGCAAAGGTATAATCCCGCACGTTATCCATGGTCACAGCGCCAAATTGGCGGCTCTTGGCCCCAAACGCCCATAGATCCATCGAACAGGGATCGGATAAGGTGGTTGCAAAGGCAAAAAATTTATCTACAACCCGCTGCATACGGCCGTTCCGATAGAGGTCAAACATGGAACCGGAGGCGTCGGCGCATGTGACGACTTGCACGGGCATTTCAGCCACTTCCGGATGGCTAGCCAAACATGCAAACATGTTCTTATATAGGCTGGTTAAATATTCGGTGTCCCCGCGGCATTGCCGGGCCAGGTTGTCCATGCGGGCGCAGACATGGGTGGGAAGTGAGGAGACGATATTCTGCACCAAGGACGGGCCTGTGGTCGGCCGGTTGGGGGACGGAACAGAGGCCCGCGGAAGCGGGGAAACGGGCGGACGATTGGGAATCGAAGGAGCGGCGGGCGTGGATTCCGCAACGGTACCTCCAAAGTGCTCCACCAGCGCCTTCAACCCACCGTTAAAGCCGCGTCCAACGGCGTTGAAACGCCAGTCGTCCCCTTTGCGATAGAGCTCACAGATCACAATCGCCCGTTCTGCCCGGAATTGGGAGCCGTCATAGGAATACCGCGCGGTTTCTTCCTGCCCTCGAAACAGGCACACATGGCCCTTGGTCAGCTCCTGCATGGTGCGGGTCCCGTCGATGGAGGCGGTAAAAGACAGCTTGGCAATATGGGGCGGCAGTTGATCCAAGCGCAGATGGAAACGGACCGCGCCGGTGGCAGCTCCCCTGTGTAGGAGAATGCCGCCCTCCGGGGATTGCGTTTGGTTGTAAAAGATAAAGTAACGCTCATCCGAGAGCTTCCCGGCGTCATCCAATCCGAAACATCCGACGTCGATCTCTAAGGGAGCTTTGTGGTAGAACTCCAGTTCCAATTCCAGGCCGCCACAGAGCCTGCGGATGGATTCTTTTTGCCCGCGCAAAAAATCCAGCATGTAATTTACACCTCCCAGATCAGGTGTGCTTTTCTGGGAAAATCAGCTTGCGAAGCGTTCCAACCGGCAGAATAATCAAAGACAACAGAATGACAACGCCCCACTCCTGCAAGGTAAGCGGCGCTGTGCGAAGGATCGGCCCTCCGATAAAGGTCATCAGAACCTGTACGCCGGCAATGAGCGCCATAATATAGAGGAACATCTTGTTTTGTGTGATGTTGTCAAAAATATTGATCTTTTCGGTGCGCGCGTTAAAGCCGTTGAGCATTGCGCTGAGCACATAGAAGCAGAAGAACCCGGTCATAAAGTAGATGTCGTGGCCCTCGTAAATCATCTCACCGTCCTGACGGAAGAGGCTTCTAAAGAACGGATGCTGGAGGAAGACCAAGCTGGCGGTTGTCAAGTAGATGCCCATGACCAGCAGGGAAGACCACATGTTTTTGCTGATGATGGATTCGTCCCTGCGCTTTGGTTTTTCGTCCATATAGCGGTCCAGCGCGGGTTCACCGCCCAATGCAAGCGCGGCCAACGTATCCATGACGATGTTGACCCAGAGCATCTGCGTGACAGACAGGGGCGTCCCCATGCCGATGAACGGCCCGATGAAGGCAATCAGCACGGCGCTGATATTGATGGTCAGCTGGAAGACGATAAATTTCCGGATGTTGTTGTAGATGGTTCGGCCGTATAGGACCGTCTTGACGACGGAATTGAAATTGTCGTCGAGAATGGTGATGGCGGCCGCCTCCTTGGAGACCTCCGTGCCGGAACCCATGGCAAAGCCGACGTCCGCTTTTTTGAGCGCCGGGGCGTCGTTGACGCCGTCGCCCGTCATGCCGACCACGAGGTTCAGCTCCTGCGAAACGCGGACCAAACGGCTTTTATCCGTGGGAAGGGCACGCGCGACGACGCGCAGCCGCGGCAACAGCTTTTTCAGCTCGTCATCCGATAGGGCGGCCAAATCCTCGCTGGTGAGCGCCAAATCGTCCTCGGACTCGATGAGCTTGGCGTCCCGCGCGATGGCAGCTGCGGTTTCTTTTTTGTCTCCGGTGACCATGACCACTTGGATTCCAGCGCGTTTGGCGGTCTTGATGGCTTCCACCGCCTCGGGGCGGAGCTCATCGCGGATGCCGACCATTCCCACAAAGGTCATGTCCTGCAACAGGTGTTCGCCAATCCGGTTGTCGGAGGTAGCAAAGGCCAGCACACGCATAGCCTTTTCCGAAAGGGCGGCCATGCGCTGCTCGAGCATATTCCGCACCTCATCCGTGAGAGGATGGACCTGCAGGTCTTCGCCATAATAGGAGGTGCAATAGGCCAGGAGCTTTTCCGGCGCGCCCTTGATGATGGCGCGGTTGAGCCTCCCTTTCATCACGCTGGCGGAGTATTTGTTGGCGCTGTTGAACATCAACGTGTCCTCGCACTCCATCTTATAGCCCTCATAGGTCAATGTCCCTTCGACGCCGACAAACTCATGCAGGGCCCGCTCGGTGGCGTTGCCGCCGGTGACTTGCAGCTTCCCGTTGTTCACCAACGCAATCGCATTGGTATTGCCGCAGATGTTAATCAGCAGCAGTTCGCGCAAAGGATCGGGGATGCTGGCAAAACTCTGATAATCCTTTCCCTCCGGGGAGATAAAGTCCACCACCTGGAGCGCGCCCTTGGTGATGGTACCCGTCTTATCGGAAAAGAGGATGTTAAGGCTGCCAGCTGTCTCCGCACCGTCGATTTTTCGGATCAGGATGTTGTCTTTGAGCAGCTTTTTCATATTTAAGCCGGAAACAAGCGCGATCATCATGGGAAGGCCCTCCGGGACCGCCACCACGATGATGACCACAGCCAATGTGACCGAGGAAACCAGGTCGCGCAGGATCTGCATGATGTTCTCCATGGAGAAGTAGGTTGTGGCGCCGGGCAGCAGGGTGGGATTAAAGAAGATGCAGTTAATCATGAAGGCCACGGCGATCAATGTGCCGCCGATGTAACCAAATTTGGAGATGGTGTCGGCCACTTTCCCGAGCTTGACCTTCAACGGCGATTCGCGTTCGTCGTCCTCCTTGAGCTCTTGCGCCAGGCGGCCAAACTGGGATTTGTCGCCCACGCATTTTACCTGCATGACCGCCTCCCCACTGGTGACGACCGAACCGCGGTAGACTTTGTTCGGATCTAAGAAGTCGATCTTTTCCGGGTCATAGGTATAGCCCGGCTCCGCCGCAGTCTTTTTGGCCTCTTCGCTTTCGCCGTTGAGACTGGCCTGGTTGACCTTGATATCGCCGTCGATGAGGATGCCGTCTGCGCACACTTTGTCGCCCGCTTGCAGCAGGACATAGTCGCCCGTGACGATGTCGTCGATCTTCAGATCGGTGACCTGGACAACGCCGTCGCGTTTGCGGAACACCTTGCAGAGGATCTTGGAATACTCGTCCTGTAGCTTTTGAAAGAGCTGGTTGTTGGAGTATTCGCTGTAGGTGGAGACCGTTGTGGCGAGGATGACGGCGATAGCGATGCCGACAGCTTCCAGCCAGTCGCCGACCCCGAGGATGGCGAAGACCACCGTGATGATCAACGCCACGGTGAGAATGCGGATCAAGGCGTCCCCGCGAAAGGTCTCCCACAGCTCATGCCAGAAGGAGGTCTGTTCCGGTGGGGTAAGCATGTTGCTTCCATATTTTTTTCGGCTTTCTTCCGCTTCCTGTTCGGTAAGCGCATTGATTTCATGATTTTTCAGCATAGTATCCTTCTCCTAAACCTGTTAAGATACGGGTTAAAACCTCTTCCGTACCGGCTTGTGCCGGGAGGGAAGAGTATTGAATGGGGAACCCCCAATCGGTTCCCTCGAGTTCACAGCCTTTTAAAGACCAAGCGGCGTCGCAGGCGCGAAGCATGGGTACGTCGAACCAGGAATCCCCAAAGCCCACAGCGGTGCCGCAGCCTTCCAATTCCCGGACGCGTTCGAGGACGGCCCCTTTATCGAGGGCCTGCGGATAGAGGTAGAGCTTTTTCCGTTGGCGGTAGAGCGCCCAGCCGGAGGCGGAAAGCTCCGCCGCCAAAGAGCTGCATGCCCGGTCGTCGAACGACTCATCCTCCACGAAAAAGACCGCGAGGTATTCATATTGCTTGGACAGGCACTGAATCCCCGGCAGTTGCTTCAGCACGATCCCTGCCCCGTCTGTCAAGTGCAGGGGAAGGGCGTGGACCGTGCGTTTCACATGGGCGGCCCATACAGAATCTTCCTTGCCGTCGCGATAAAGATATAAGCCATTTTGCAGGGACAGGTACCGACAGCTTCCGTCGGAGACAAAGACCACCCGATTGGCCTGTTCCAGCCCCCGCAGGGTGTTTACAAAGCAGACCGCCTGTTTTTGCAGCGTCCGCAGCGCAGAAAACCCGCCGGGGGTCATAAACCCGAACGGTTCCCCAAAGCGGTACTCCACAGGGATGACAGCGGCGTCACCCTCCAGGCGGCGCTGGGAAAATAAGAGGGTACGATCCAAATCAGCGGCAAAGATCATTCGGCGCCACCTCGCTTGTCGGCGATCAGGCCGCAGCAAAGATACGGCATTTCCGGATAGATGGTGATAGGGACATGGCGTTCCTTGGCTAACAAGGTGATGTGCGCCACATCCGGGTGGTTCGCCTCCCGCAGGAGCACCCGGTCTGGCACACGGCGCAGGAGCACGCGGGTGGTTTCGCCGATGCTGGGCTTGATCCGGTTGATATCATGGACGCCGAAGGCTTCCCCAATCCGCCGGACCGCCTGCATGCCGCTCCAATCGGGGGAACGGTCCGATGCAAGGAGGCGGGCAAACTGGGTTTCGATCTCCTTCCTACGCGGGGCAAACCACCGGCATACCCCATCCAAATAGCGGGCGGTCTGATCCTTTGCGGCAAATTCCCAGTAGACCCGCACGCCGTGGAAGTCATCCGGCCCGATCAGTGTTTTGTTGTGAACGGTACGGCTGATCAGCCCACAGATGGTGCTGTTGAGGCAGCAGGACGGGTTGATGAAATCCTCCCGTGTGGCGTAGAGGGAACACGAGTGGGCAGGGTCGGCCAGTACGGCAAGGGTGGGGCGCAGGGGAGTCCCGCTGTGCGCATGGAACTGCGCGCAGGATTCCTCCAATTGGTGGGTAATCATCCCTTTTCCCGTCCAACCGTCCACAAAAACGATCTCCTGGCCTGGGTGCCGCTGCAGAATGAGCCGGATGGCGTTTTCGTCAAAGCCCTTTCCACGGATGATGCTCACCCCATAATGGGGAAGATCGCGGCCCAATTCGCGGGCAGCGTACCGGCGCATCAAAACGCCGCAGGGGACGCCCGCACGCACCAGGGAGACCAGCACGGGACTGGGGTGCTCAGAGAGCACCAAACGGGTCAAAACACCGGTATAGAGCGCTACCTCTGGGAGCTGCGTCTCCATCAGATGTTCAAAGACCTGTTCATAGGCTGGGCTGGGGACCTGTTCGATGGGGAGATCTTCGGAATAGTGGCGTCCCGCTTGGATGTCGCGTTCCCGGAGCGCCGTGTCCCGCTCTTCGACCTGCCCAGTTACATCCTTGAGCAAGAGGATCACATCGTCCGGATCGAAGCTGCCCAAGTGGGGAGGAAGGGAGGATGCGGTCCAGTTCATAGGGCGACCACCGTCACTTTCCCAATCCCTTTGCTTTTGAGGTAGGCGGCCAGTTGCCCGATTCCTGCCGGGCGCAGGGTCCCCTCCTCCACAAAGAGGGTAGCCTCCCGGTAGGCATGGTCCGGGACATTGTATAGATAGCCGACCGGACTGTAACAATCCGGCGGATCGAAACAGACGCCGGATACAATTGCGGAACCAGCCATGGGGAACACCGGGCTTTGCGTGGTAGAGTGGAACGCATGTCCCCCGCAAAATCCAGAGATGAGGGCCGGAGCGTAGATAAATTCCCCAGCGCCCAGATAGAGAGTTGACGTCTCTGATGGGGCCGGTCCCAGTTGAGTGGCAATGGAACGGCAGCGGGCGCGCTGGAGCGCCAGAGCGCTGGCGCTTTGCAAGGTCCGGTCTGAAAGGGCGTTGCCGGGCAGCGAGAGAAGCGCAGGGGCTTCCCCAGCGGCACCGCGGTAATCGGATAGGGACAGGGGAGGCAATTCCCCGGTCCGGACCTGGGCAATGTGGCCGCGTAAAAGGGAGACCACCCGGATCTCGATGCCAAGCTCCTGTTCGATGGCCCTGCGGTTGCTGCCTTCGCTGTTGTCCACCAGAACCATCAGCGTGAAACGGCGAATCCCGTAAACGGCATGGAGCTGGCGGATCAGGCGCAGCGCGGTGTTTCCCGTGGTGAGCTCGTCGTCCACCAGGACGACCTGCTGGCAAGCTGCCATAAACGGGTCATGCGGGTCCAAATACAACCGGTGGGTGCGGGCATGCGAGTGGGCTTCGTCAAAGGTGAGCGGGGAGGCGCCTGCACGGTCCACACGGGTTGTGCTGATGTAGGCCATCTCCCCGTCGAAGCAGTCCGCCACTGCCCGTGCGAGCCCGGTGGCGGTTTCCGCAAAACCCAGAAACAGCGCCCGGTCCTCCATTCCCAGCGAATAGCGCGAGTGCTCTAAGCGGTCCCAAACTTCGAAAAAAGGCGAAGCGGTGCTTCCTTTGAGGATACCGGCCCAGCCCTGTTCATCCTTCTGGTCGAGCCACGCCAGCGCCAGCAGCTTCCCTGCGGCGAGAAGCGCAGCCGGTTCAACCGGCAGATGCTTGCCCAGCACCTTGCTGACAAAGAGAAAGGCGCGCTGCGTATTTTGCCGTACAGCCAATCGAAAGAGGTCCTCCGGCAGCAGGCCAAAGCGGGTCTCGCTGATCTCCAATTCCAGTTCGAGTGCGGGTTCGAGAGAAAAAACCGCTTTGCTCATAGATAATCCCCCTCGTTGTAAACCGCTCGAAGCAGGCCCTTTGCGTCGGTGTTTTCCTGATAGACGCCGTATAGCTCCGCTTGCCGCAGCATTTTGTTTGCCCAAAGCGCATGGGGCTTGAGTTCATTCATCTTATTGTGCCGGATGCTGGGCATAACACCCACGCGGCCCGGGTCCCCTCCCAAGATGGCGACTGCATCGTGGTACCGTTCATAGGGGACGGCATAGCTGGCCTGGACGGGGAGCAGCTGCGTGGGATGTACACAGGTTTTCCCGCAGATGCCGTTTTGCTGATCCAGGGCCACTTCCTGCATCAGGCCTTCCACTTCGCTCCAATGCTGCAATGCCCGCGCCCGCGCGATGGTGCTGTAATATTCCCACACGGGCCCGCTGATGGTATAGCGGTCCCCCAATCCAAACACACGGACGATATCCGCAATACAGGAGGCGACGGTGGCAACTTGATAGATCGGGGTATCGACATTTCGGCGGATGCCATAGAGGCCGCACAGATCCGTGGCACCGATTCGGATGTTTAAAATGCGGTCAAAAAAGGGTTCCGCAATGGATGCCAGCTCCCGAAGGAGGCTAATGCGGTCATCGCAGAGCATCAGTTCCACCGATTCCAAGATCGGCATGATATAAAAGGGTTCTTTCGCTTCTTGGTTGATTGTTTCCACAATGGACAGGGCACGTTGGAGGCTTTCGCGGGTCGTTTTGGGAAGGATGACGCCCGTGAGGACAGGGCTGTTTTCTACAAAGAGCCCGGCCAGCCTTTCCAACATATCCACGTCTTTCACACGTACAAAGAGAAGCGGGAGCCTATCCCGGGATAGACTCCCGCCCAGCAATGCCCGCCTGATATCGGAAAGCTGTTTTTCCACATTGAGAACAGCTTCTTCCCGCTCCTGATCGCCCACAGCGTCCTCCAGGCAGATGGCCATAGAGGCAAGCCCCTGGACTTTCCCTGTCTGGAGAATTTGAGCGATCGTTGGATTCCCCCCAGGAATGTAGAGCAACCCTCCCACTGCGCTGCGTAGCATTTCCCGCTCGGTCGTTTTGTCAAACGGTGCAGGTTCACGGAAAAAAAGGCTTTTCCGGTCGCCGTGGGATAAATAGTTAAAATATCTCATGATTTGGAATCCTTGTCGTTTTGTAATCTGCGCGCACCGGCTGGAACCGATGCAAGGGGCGGTTTAGACGCTCAGACCGTATTGACGGCACAGGGCTTCCAACCCGCCGTTGAAGCCGGAGCCAACCGCAGAGAATTTCCATTCGCCGTTGTGGCGGTAGATCTCCGCAAAGACGATGGCTGTTTCCGTAGAATAATCCTCGCCCAGGTCGTACCGGAGCAACTCAACGCCCGTCTGCTTGTCCACCAGCCGGACAAAAGCGTTTGCTACCTGCCCAAAGTTCTGGCCGCGCGCCTGTGCTTCATAGATGGTCACTGTGACAACGATTTTCTCCACATAGCTGGGAACTTTTTCAAACTCAATGGTGACGGCTTCGTCGTCGCCCTCGCCTTCACCGGTGCGGTTATCGCCGGAATGGGTCACGCCGCCGGAGGAAAGGTTGTTGTAAAAGATGAAATCCGAATCATGGGCGCATTTCCCGGTGTTGTCCAACAGGAAAATCGAGGCGTCCAAGTCAAAATCTGCGCCGCTGTCATACTGTTTGATGTCCCACCCTAGGCCAACAAGCGCAATTTTGAGGTTCGGCGCTTCTTTGCTCAAGCTAATTTTTTGCCCTTTTGTGAGGTTGATCGGCATAAAAATTCCTCCTTTTCCATACGGTTTCGATCATTAGCAGTAACGGTTTACCAGATCGGCAATTCCGGGGTCATATCCGGGCTGGCCGATTGCATTAAACTTCCAGCCATCCCCGCGGCGATAGATTTCGCCTACAACCATGGATGTCTTTCCAGAGTAATCTTCCGTCAAATTGTAGCTGGCGATGGTTTCGCCGGCGCCCTTGTCCACAATGCGGATGTAAGCATTTTCAACCATGCCAAAGTGCTGTTTCCGCTGGACACAGTTGTAGATATTCACAACGAACACGATGCGGTCGATGTTCTGCGGGACACGGGTCAGATCCACCAGAATCTGCTCGGAGTCGTCCATGCCGCCCATTTTGCCGCCTACCAGGTTGTCGCCGCAGTGGTGGACGCAACCAGACGGATGATCCTTGTGGTTGAAGAAGATAACCTCTTCTTTTGTGGGGATCTTCCCATTGGCGTTCAGCATAATGACGGATGCATCAATGTCCACATCGGCTTTCTGCTTAAATAGCCCCATAAGACCGCCCTTTTGTTGGACCTCTTTCCAGCCTAAGCCGACCAAGATATTGGTAAGCTGGGAGCCGTCCTTCTTTTGCAGATCAATTTTTTGTCCTTTTTGTAGGGAAATCGCCATAGGATTTACACCTGCTTTCTTAAAGTATCATTGAACGAAAATCGATTAAACATTCAAACCAAAATTGCGGCACAGAGTCTCCAGGCCGCCCTGGAAACCGGAGCCGACCGCGGCGAACTTCCATTCCCCATTGTGGCGGTAGATCTCAGCGACTACAATTGCCGTTTCAATGGAATAATCCTCGCCAAGGTCATAGCGCAGCAGCTCTTCGTTCTTTGCGGTGTCAACAATGCGGATATAGGCGTTAGATACCTGGCCAAAATTTTGTCCACGTGCGTCGGCCTCGTGGATGGTGACCGTGAAAGAAATCTTCTGCACATTGGCAGGCACCTTGCTCAAAGTGATCTTTACGGATTCATCATCGCCTTCGCCTGCGCCGGTACGGTTGTCACCGGAATAGACCACGCTGCCAGCGGCATCCTGTGGGTTGTTATAGAAAATAAAATTGGATTCGGTTTCCACTTTTCCACTGTCGCCCGTCATGAACACGGATACATCCAGATCAAATTCATGGCCGCCGTCATATTTATTGGTGTCCCAGCCAAGCCCGGCCAGGATGGAATCCAGACCAGCGTTGCCCTTGGTCAGATCCACTTTTTGTCCTTTTGAAAGATTGATTGGCATTGTTTACACTCCTTTTCGATAGCACATATATCCTCAAATGTATGATCTCTCCGCATAACGGAGGGGAATCCATTTACACATGCACCCGGGCCTGGAAATCCTGCTTGAGGGCGTCCAGCTTAGCGGCATCCGCGATTCGCTTTGCGCTGGCATCTTCCTGGATGCGCCGGGTTTCTTCAATACCGTTTACAATGGTCTGCCAGGTCTTTTCCAGGGTTTCCACCTTGATGGAGCTGGAAGAGGCCAGCTGTGCCGTCAGCTTGGTCTGCTCCGCCGTATTCCGGGCATTTTTGAGCAGCATCTCGTTGGTGCGGTCGTCCAACGCCTGCATCGCCTGTGCCTGGATCTTCTGGCGCTTGAGCAGAACCGCCTGCGTCAACGCCTGTTTAAAGACGGGCAGGGTGATGATAAAAGCAGAATTGATCTTACGGATCAAATTCAAATTGCTGAACTGCATGGACTGAATCATGGGGATGGACTGCATCGCCACATTCTCCGCTATGCGGAGGTCCTGGACGCGCTGATCCAAAATAGTCCGCGCCTGTTGCATCGCATTGTAGTCCAATTGCAGCATGGCGTCGTCGGGATGGTTGCTAAGGTCATCCTGCATCTGCGTCAGATACGTATCCATTTCCTGCAACCCCTGTTCGCCGGCCAAAATATATTTGACAAGATCCTGATAAAACCCCACGTTGGCGTCGAAGATGGTTTGCAGCTTTTTGTTAGACTCCCCGATTTCCACCTCATATTTTTTGAGCTGGATATAGATCCGATCGACTTCCTCGCCCATCGTGTGGTATTTGGCCAAGATCTGTTCCAACTGCTTTTGAAGGTTATTAAACAGTTTGGAGAAGAAGCCTTTCTTTTCATCTGCGGCGATCTCTTCGATGTCGAACTTGTCCATAATGTTGCCAAGGGCATTGAGCATCTCGCCGGAGTCGTTGATCTGGCTCATATTGATGCTATTCAAAATGGTATCGGAACATTTTGCAATCTCGTTAGCCACTTCGCTGCCAAACGAGACAATCGTCTGCGGGTCGTCCACAACGATCTGGCTGACCAGGTCGTCTACTTCCTTGGACCCAACCAAGGTCTGGGTCATTTCCTTCCTCTGCAAGGCAACGTCATAGGGTTTCGGTTCCTCCACCGCCGGGGAGGAGGGCGGTGCCTGGACGGTCTCCCCACGTCGGGGCGTGTACTGTAAGGCCATTGAACATCCTCCTTATTGTAATCGTTTATCAAGTGGAATTATCCATTGTGGTTGCTTCCGAACAGCCGTCCCAACCAGCCACCGGAGCTGGCGGCCCGTTTGGTCCGCAGATCGGGGATGGTAAGGTCAAATGCAAATTCTCCGACCACCAGCGTATCGAAGCTGTCCGGGTGCAGATATTTTTCAACATTCCGGTACCCTGTAGGGGTAAAGATGGCGATATCAAACCCAACGAGGTTCAAAAATGCCAAGAGAATACATTCTTCAAGGGTAAACACCTTTTCTGTCACATCGACCACCAGGAATTTCGGGATGCTTTTCGTAAAGTCGAAATTTTGCAGCAGCCGGAGAAGCTCCTTATCCAAGTTCATCAGAACCGACAACATAGAGGCCGCCACATCCGGCCCGCCGTTGACAATTAAGTCGTAGTCGATCAGCGCCTGTATCTTTTCGAGAATATAATCCTGGGTATCGTCCGGGAGGTAATCGTAGCGGTAGAACCGGGAGCTTTTCAAGGCATTTGGGTCTAAACGCCCGTCGTGGATAAACGACCGGGCCTGGGGCGTGCTGAAAGAGGGCCCGTTTACATGAAGGAAGGGGACCGTTGTGACAAGGTAGGTGTCCTCCGTCACCATTTCGCGGATGCGGTCCCAATACAGTTTTTGGTCGCCCTTGTCCACCCCGCTGATCTTGGAAAACAGGTTCGGTACATAGACAATTCCGTCCTCGGTCCGGAAGGAAGGGCGGTATTGCGCCTCCTCGCGCCAGAGCTGTCCTACTTCGTCGTAGGTGGTTTTCAAGGTCACCGGCTGGGAACGGGTAAATTGCCGGTCGCGGAACATCCCGGTATCGCTATACAAAAGCTGGTCGAGCTCCCGCGATGCATTATAGGCAGTAGTACTGGCGCGCACCCGCTCTTCGCGCTGGGGGAAGGGTTCCATGGGGAGATCCTGTTCATATACCGTTGTCTGCCAGTCATGCGGCAAAAAGTGCTTTTCAAAGGGTTCTTGTCCTAACAGCGCCGGAGAAAAATAGAGGACGTCCACGCCGGCGTGTGCCAATGCCCAGAGCAGGGAGATCTCCGCCTCTGTAGCCGGGCCATAATAGACCAGCGCAGGTTCATGTTCCGAGCGGTATTGCTCAAAGAAAAGCTCCACATACCGCTTTAGCCAGCAGGCAAGCCGTACGCCGTAGTTGAGGAAACGCACAGCGTCTTTTTCGGTATACTGCTCCATCACCAGGGAAAACGCGCGCTGTGCTAATAAGGCAGGAACTTTTCCACAAGCCGGAGCGAGTTTCTCCGCCAATGTGCGGATTAACAACGGGCGCGGCAAATGTTTATCCAAGGCCCGAAAGGGAGCCGCCTCGTTGTTCGTAGGAGCAGGAACCTTTCCTTCCAGAAGAAGCCCTTTTTTGGGGGAGGCGTCCAATGCCCGTTTCAGATGGTAAAGATGGTTGCGGTATTCCGCCCGGTCGTTGCCCCCAAAGCAGACGGAGAATAGGGAACAGAACTTTCCGGATTCTCGCTGTGCGCAGGGCAGGAAAACAGCGTCCCAGAAGGAGGCATCGTGCATCCAACGGTTGACCAGCACCACGTCCTCGACGCCCTGCCAAGGGGGAGGCGCCAGGGGCGAAGCGGGCTGAGCCGCTGGAACCGGACGGACCGGGGAGGCCGTATTGTGCACCTTCGCAGGAGCAGCTTCGCAGGAAAGGGGGACCGTAGGAGGCGTGCGGACCTCCCCATAAATGGGATGCCCGTAAGAGCCGCCTCTTGCAGCTTTTGTATAGGAATCTTCAGAGCTGTAGTTTACATACACGACATCGCATCCGGAACGGTACAACAGCTGGAGAAAGAGCAGCTCATACCGGCCGATCTCTCCCTCATACAGGACCTTTGGGGGTGTATCTTGCCCAAGCCCCTTGAGAATTCCGCCGAGCGGCCCGCGGAGCCAACACATAAATTTGATATATGCGTTCCTACAGATGTTGTCGTTCGCGCCCTGCCTTTTTAAAATATCCAGAATTTCTGTCATAGCGGCATCAAGCGTCGTCCGCTGGACGGGACGAAGCTGGCCCAGCCACACCGTCAAGTGACGGGCAACAAGGGCGGCCGTCAGGGTAAATTGCTCCCCGACCTCCCGAAAAAAACGCTGGATTTCCGGTTCTACGGGGTTTGCAAGGCCGTTTTGAAGGTAAGCGCCTCCGTCTCGCGCCAATGCACCTATTTTGTTTAAATCATTGAGGATTTTTCCCTGCTGGTCGTAGCCGATCACACGGAAGAACCTAGGGGAAGGGGGCGTCCGGCGGCTTAACGGCAGAAGACAATCCTCCAATTGAGAAGTATTGCCGGTCATAGATCCATGCTCCAATCGCTGAGTTTATGCACGAAGGCCAAGCGGCACATAGAGCCGCCTATAGAAATCCGTTAGCGGCTGTTGCTGGTGTTCATATTCATGGATTTCGTGCTGGGGTTCCCGTAGGAGCGGGCGAAGTTAATCGTATTATAAATTTTAATGGTGGGCGCCAGCCAAACGCTTCCCGTCCCCCGGTATACATTTACCAAGCCTTCTCCGCTGACCGCCGAACCGATCAGCGACTTTGCGGAACGTTCTACCGTAAATTGCAGGGACGCTGTGCGGAGAATGGCAAAATTGCCGTCCACCTTTAAAGTATCATTTTGAAGTTCGATGACGTCGATTTCGCAGGACGGAACAGGGGATTCCAATACCACCAGCCCGGTGCCAGCAAGGGAGATCTGGAAAAGCCCCTCTCCACCGCCCAGAGCCGAAGAAATGCTCCTCTGCATAACGGGTTTGACGGCAACACTGCCCTGCGCGCAGTAAAACATGCCCTTATCCACAATGATCTCTTCATTATCCAACTGAAGAAGCAGAAAATGGTTGAAAGAGGGTTCCAGTACCAGCATTCCGCTGCCGCGGTATTCCGGCTGGGCAACGGCTTCTCCGGTGACAGCGCCGGAAAAAAGACGCCCCAAAGCGTTGCCGGCGGTCACCCCCGAAACCATTTCCAAAGGGCCGCGGAAATAGCTCATTGCGCCGGGTTCGACCGTTACCATATCGTTGGAGACATATACTGCAACCTGCCGGGCGCGAATATTCTGCTTTTCCATGAAATAGAGATCCATTGCCGCGCTGGTATTGGTAGAACCCAACAGATGTTGGTATTCCATCACGTCGATTTTTACACCGCCATATTCTGCGGAGTCGATAATTTTTATGTTTTCTCGGGTTCCTATTGCACTATACATGTCAGAAATCCGCCTTTCCTGTTCGATCGGATTCCCTTTGCCTCTTCCTGTGAACAATCCTTCCCCAGATGGTATCCCTTTGAAAGGGGTTCCAGTTTTTTTCTGCTAGCCGTTGGCAATGTACAAGGAAATCCTCTGCAAAAATTTAACAATTTAAACAAGGAATACGCTAAAAATATACAGATCCTATTATACTATGTCGAAGATAGGAATTCAATAAATTCGTTGTTAATTTTCATATTTAAGAAATTTGTAAAATATTGGAAACGGTTTGACCGAGTTCGACATAGAATATTTTATAAAAAAGTCCCCGTCCATTGTAAGGACGGGGAAACGGAGAAAGCGACCGGTTTTCTTTTTTATCGCCTGGGTTTGTCAAACTGCCTTTTCAATAGCTGTAAGGCCTTTTTCTCGATGCGGGATACATAAGAGCGTGAAATTTTTAAGCGCGCAGCGACCTCTCGCTGCGTGAGCGGATGGTCATTGTTCAGCCCATAACGCAGTTCAATGATGAGGCGTTCCCGTGGAGTAAGCACTTGTGCGATATAACGTTTGAGTTGTTCCGATTTAACTTTACAATCGAGATTATCGACAATGTTATCTTCTGTGGACATTACATCCATCAGGGTCAGGGCGTTTCCATCTTTATCCGTGTCGATCGGCTCGTTCATGGAAATGTCCTGCGCGCTCTTTTTTGCGGCGCGAAAATACATCAGGACCTCATTTTCAATACACCGCGCCGCATAACTGGAAAGGCGGATACCCTTCGTATGGTCGAACGTGTTGACTGCTTTAATCAGCCCAATGGTCCCAATGGAGATCAAATCGTCCTGGTCGCTTGTGTTGGAATAGTATTTTTTAAAGGACTATTGCAAGAGACTAATCCGCCCCTCTGAAAATGGGCTGAAGCCTGCTGCCCCAGCCGGAGATAGATCTCTAAGTAGATTTGATGTTCGTCACTCTGCTCCAGCACCACAATGTGATCCAGGATCGTCGCTACGACTTCAGATTGGATTCCATTTGTGAAGTCCAGTTCTTCCCACAGGGCCTTTTCCAGGAGTTTGGGGTCAACCTCCGTACTTTTTTGCATTTGCTCCTGCTGACATAGGGCCATTCGCTGTTCCTCCAAGGCGGTGATCTGACTATTGAAGCGTCCGTTGCGCTCCTTGAATTCCTGAAGCGTAATGGCTTCTGCAACGCTCAGTTCCAGCAGTTTATCCTTCTTCTCCTCGATCTGGCCGATCTGTGCCTCGATCCGTCCAATCTGAGCGGAGTAGTCTACCTCGCAGGAGGATTCCCCAATGCTGTCCAGTACCAACCGGATAATCTGTTTTTTCTCTGTGACCACTTTTCCAAAGAGGTCAGCCAATACCTGATCCACTTCATGAGTACGAATACCCGGTAGATCGCACCCGTCTTTTCCTTTCTGGCGATAGGTCTTACAGCGCCAGAACTCTGTCTCTCCTTTTAGGGTCTTAAAGGACTGCCGATGGAAGCTGGTGCCGTGTTTGCCGCAGATGATTTTACCGCTGTATGGATAGCGGTTATGGTAGCTGGTGGATTTTGCACGAACCTCCCTGCTACGCTGCTTGAAGATGGCATTTGCCTGATCCCACAATTCTTCTGAAACAATGGCCGGAATGTTGGGATCTGGGTACATCACCCATTCGCTTTCGTCCAAAAAGGCTTTCTTTTTGGTTCGGTAATCCAGCGACTGGGTCTTGTTGCCGCAGTACCAGCCTTTGTACTTTGGATTGGTCAGAATATGCCGGATAGTCAGTTGGTTAAACTCATTGCCCAGCAGACTGGTGTGCCCTTGCCGGGTCAGCTCCTGGGCAATCTTGCGGATTCCATACTTCCCAGTGGCGTAAAGCTCAAAAATGAGCCGCACCGCCTCGGCCTGCTCCGGAACGATGGTCAGCTTGCAGTCCTTCTTATCGTATCCCCACAGGCGGTTGTTGCCCAGTACATGGCCGTTCTTGATGGACTGCCGGAATCCAAATTTTAAACGCTCTGACAGCTTTCGTACCTCATCCTGGGCCACCCCTGCCATCACCACCAAACGGAATTCGCTATCCGTATCAAGGGTGTTGATGTTGTCGTTTTGAAAGAGAACCCCCACATTGGCGTCCAGCAACTCTTGGGTGTACTGGATGCTGTCCAATGTACTTCTGGAAAACCGGGAGATCTCTTTTGTGATGATGAAATCAAACAAGCCCCGGTGGGCATCGTCAATCATCCGCAGAAAACTCTCCCGCTTATAGGTGCTGGTTCCTGAGATACCTTCGTCCACATACCCCTGTACGAATGTCCAGTGGGGATTCTTCTGAATGAATTCCGTGTAGTATTGAACTTGGTTCTCCAAACTTCCTTGCTGCTCCACTTTGTCCGTAGATACACGTGCATAATAAGTCACCCGCAGGGAAAGGTCGTAGATAGACCTGCCCATCCGCAACTGTTCCCGCAGTTTTCTAATGGTCATCATGCTGTTGATCCTCCTTCTGCGCTTGTTCTTGTAAAGGCTTATCTTCAGCATAGTGGATGAAATGTTTTCTGTCAAAAAACCGAGAACGGCTTGCAGAATGATAGAGAGTCTCCGAGATGAACTCCCGCTGCCAAAGACGTTTCAAAAGAACAAGTCCGATCTCACGGTCAATCTCATTCATGCTCAAACCTCCTTCTCGGTAAGTTATGCAGTCCGGCAAGGTACTATGATGATGCACCTTGTCCAATTGGTTTCAAAATCACATGAACGCACTGGCAGCATACACTGCCAGTGCGTGGTATCTGACTTTGAATATGTTGGTCATATTCCTCGCCACATTTGTCGAGCCCCTGGCGAGTTTGGGAGTATGGGCAGGCTGTCCAAGGCCAGAACAATTCATAACTCCACAGCATCGGGCAAACCGTGTGCCGCAGGGTTCCCCCTCTTACGCGGGAGGCCAACGTTTCGAAGTACCATTATGCCTGCGCAGACCTCCTCCCGGATGGGCCATGGGCACCCGGGCGTATTACTCATAGATCGCTCTCACCGATGTCAAACAGTGGTCGTGGCGCTGAGTAAAATTGTATTGGCGCAGTGATGTACCTGCTCATACTGCCGATATTCCATTATCAAGGTTCACCGAGAAGCGGAAACCCCTCTATTAACAAGGACATCTGGAGCGGTTTTTTTAAGTCTCTTGGAAAAGTTTTTCTAAAATCTTTTTCAGATTCTTTTTTCCCGCCTGGATACTGTAATAAATTGCCTGAACAGAAGTGCCATCCGCAGCAGCAATTTCCTCCAACGTCATATCCATAAAATAATAGGCATAGATTCTGTCCGCCTGTTTTCTGGGAATAGACCGCATAGCCTTATAGAGTTCTTCGTTTTGGATATGCTGCATGGTTTCTTCTTCGGGGCCAGGTACCCGCTCTAAAATATGTGCCTCCACGCCAGGCTCACTGTCCAGGGATACCACATCTCCATTCCGGCTCCTCCGCTTTTCAAGGGCTTGCTCAGCAAGGCGGCACTGCTCAAACATAGCGTCAATTTTATAAGAAACAGGATACTCTGAATATGTAGAATCCAGATGAGGGTATTCTTTGCGCAGGTCAATATATTTCATTTGTAGCAACTCCTTTGATTTTTTGCAGATCAAAGGAGTTGCTATGGGTATGCTGCAACAAAGGGATGCCAGTGCGTTATGAACCAGTCACCTGGAACATAAAAAAAGACATATCGAATTTTGCCGTTTTTTCGACAAAATTCGATATGTCTTTCACAGACTATATCATTATAATTTCGTAATTTAAGAGAAAAATCTAAAACAGATTGTTTAATCCGTTTTAGTGGGTGGCTTTGAAATTTCTCCTTTCCATGTAGCAGGTCTTGTTGTTGTTTTGATTTAAAAAGGGCTACGCATTAGAACCATTCTTTCTGCCAAATCTCTAGCAAATACTTCTGATTAAAAGAATGGTATCACGACTATAATGTCAAAAAATGTCTAGGAATAGTAAAAGTACATGATATATAATTGAAATTGTCAAATATGTAAATTATTTAAAATTAAGTTGGAATAAACAACACGGCTTTTGATTGACCCTTTTGTTGAAAACAATTGATGCATATGGTATTCTTATATCAAGGTAGGTGATTATGATGCCTGACACTGAAAACAAAAGAGTTCGGCGCACCCCAGAAGAACGAATTGCTGAGATTGATAACAAAATCGAGGCACTTGGCAACCAGATCCAAGCGATTGAGGCTAAGAAGCAGGAATCAATTGCGGCATTCGATGAACGAATTAATAAAGTCCAAGCCCACATTGATTGCTTAAAGAAGCAAAAGGCTGATATTCTATCTCCTAAGCCGCCTAAAAAACCGAGAAAAACTAAAAAGCAGAAGATCCAGGATTTGATGAAGCAGGCGCAAAAGGCAGGTCTGAAGCCAGAAGAAATTGCTGAGCGCCTGGGGCTAACAATTCAAGAATAAAGCAGGAACCCGTTGCAGCTTTACTGGCAACGGGTTCTTTATTTTTTATATTTATTTTTGTAAGCATAAAACCAGCGAGCGAGTAGGATAGAGACTATATTTTTATCAATCGCACTTCTCTTCCAAGGATGTGTGCATAGCGCATAGTAAACAGTGTCCCCCCGTGATCACGCCCATCATATGCAGCAATTACTCGCTGAGACTGCTGCACCATATAACGATTGCGTTGCATGAAACAGGATGGGACATACTTTTCGCATTCTACCTTTACGCCATTACAGACCCGCAGCAGTTCATGGAACTGCTGATTTTGGGTTTTTAACCTCCCGGCATAGGGAATAGCTGCCTCCAAATACAAATTTGAATGATGCTTTTTTTCTTCGGCCACGATAGAGGCAAATATCAGGTCAGCTCCCTCGGCAAAACCGCTTATAAACCGAGTATACCCATCCTCAATGGCCAACAAAATTTCGTGCCTTAGTGCTTGTTCCACACGAGTGATACAGTCTATGGAAATATTTCTGTGCCCGGTCACACAACAAGTTTTTTCATTCACCCAAATTCCTTCCTTCATTACTAGTCAAGACGATACTTTTCCCATGTAGTGATAACAGGAACCAGGTGCCAACAAATTGACACCTGTTTCCTGTTAATTTTGCAAATATTACCGTTCAATATAATAATAAATTGCTGATGAGTTTAGCTTAATTTGCCAGACGCAACTTTCGATTTCTTTCTTCCATTGTCTCTATGATTTTACCCGCCAAGGTAATAGTCAGATCGACATTTCCAGTTTGTACCGCTTCCTCTAAATCAGAAATATAATTCATCACTTGAGATTCCAACTGGTGAACTGTGGAAGTACTCCTAGTAGGGCTCGAATGCAGAAGATCGTATGCCTTTTCAATCTCCTTATTTGCCTTCTTATCCTTTGATTTTCCAATGAGTGCCTTTACTCGTGATGCTGCATTTTTGATATATGCAACTTCATATTCCTGTCGTTCGAGACTTTCAGCCGTGCTTTCATTGGCAATCAGGTTTGAGATTAGCAACACCCCATAGATACCAGCAATAATGATCTGCACGATCAGTGCGGCTTTGATAGAGTCACTCTTTACTAGAACAAAGATTAGCCCCACTACAAACTCAATTAAAAAATATGTAGCTGAAACGGAATACAGTGAAAACCCAAATACTGCTGAACTGCTACTCTTTCGGATTAAAAATGGTGTGATTATGACCATCAGATAAGAAAAGTGTATAAACCCGTATGATACCCATACCGAAGCAGGATGATCAAATCCCCCTGCTACAAAAAACACTGTATTAAATACGACAAGAAAAATTAAGTCCATAATAATCCAAAGGACGCTTTTCTTGCTCATAGGATTCACCTCACATTCTGCTTAATATCTCAGCTTTCTTTGCATCATACTCAGATTGTTCAATCAGACCTGCGTCTAACAGCTTTTTCAATTTGCTTAATACCTCTAACGGATCTTCCGCAGCAGGTTGGCCTCCAGACTGGGTGGCACCTTTCTGAGTGAATCTCCCGGATGGGGGTGTTTGAACAGGCTGTTGTGGCTGTGTAGAGAATCCAGGATGCATGGGAGCGAACATTTGTTGTGCCATGGCACCAAAAGCACCGGCCGCACCAATACCCATTCCCACGCCTGCACCAGCAGCTGCAACGCCGCCGGCTCCAGGATTGCTGGCAAGAGTACCAAGAATATTTGCTGCCTGTTGCCGTCCCCAATCTTCGCCCAAGATACCCATAACCGCTTTGTCGGCCTGCGCACCACGCATTTTTGCGATGGCATCCATACCAATTTCATCATATCTGCGCCGCAACTCGTCATCATCAATATCAATTGCAGCAACGGAAAACTTGATGCAACGAAGTCCATAATCTTCTAAGACTTCTTGCATGAAAGGCTCAATTAGATCTGAGAACTCATCCAGGCGGGCATCAATACCCAGTAACTCTGTGTTCGATTCGTTTAATGCTCTTGCAATTACCGATTTTATCTTACTCTGAAATTCATTTATAAAATACTTGTTCAGTTCTTCCTGAAGTTGCGTAGGAACATTATTTCCAATTAGTTTTTCGAGGAACTTTACAGGGTTGTCAATTTCAACTTTATAGGAGCCTCTACAACGAAGTTTTGTAGCAATACCGAGGAGCTTGTCTCGCACTTGGATCGGAGAATCCGTGCCCCAACGAATCTCCATACTGTGTGCTTTGCGAACGAAGTATACAACGCAGTTAAAAGTGCTGACCCCGCCTGTAAATGCATTTCTGAGTCTACTGATGAACGGATAGTTCTCAGTAGATAACTTATACGTTCCATTCTCGAAGGTCTGCTCTACTGTTCCACCCTTGATAAATATGGCTTCCTCGCCAGGCATAACGATCAAGGTGGAGTTTGTATTGAAATCTTCTTCCGGTTGACGCCAAATCAGGAGTTCACCGGGGCCAGAATTTTTAATTACGTCTGCCCAGTGTTTTTTCCCGCCCACATAGGCTGTTTCATTTGGATTTTTATTAAAGAGTCCCATACATCATTTCCCTCTTTCTTTCAAAAACTCAGCAACCTTTTTGTAAGCAGGAAGCAAAGGAGATATTTCTGCGGACTTGAGGAGATCCATCATTTGCTCAGGAGTATACCGAGCATAGAGCCGTTCAAGCTCACCAAAATATTCCCCATCTTGCATTTGCGGTTCGTCGTACTCTTCAAGCTGCACGCTCACACTCATATTAACTTTGTCGCTTGAAACAACGTCATTATCGGATACCGTAAATACCTCGTTTATTTTAATATTTAAGCGATCCATGCTTTGATCCAGAAAATAATTGAACCAGCAGATTCCCGTGCTATTTTCACTTTCTACAATAAATGGCAGTGAGCTAAAACCGGTCAACACCCGGTATTCTTCAACAAGAAGCCTAATTTTCCTAAAATCCATTTTTCTCACCTCTTTCTAGAAAACTCGATTGCAAAGCCTTTAGTCTGGCTCTGCATTTTTTGAAATTTCGCAGCATCAATATAAACTCGATTGCTGTCTGCCCATCCGCCAGTGTCATTTAACCACACTCCAGCAACTTTCCCATCTGCACCATAACTAAATCCAGCAATAGTTGTTGCATGGTTGGCATTAAAACGGCTTTTATTTTCTGCAACACTCTTTTTAAAATCAAATTTTCGGCTGGAAAGCTCTGGCTGAGATAGGTCTTCAGCTTTTAACATCATTCCAGCACTCTCACCAGCATTGAATCGCTGAGCAATATCATCTAGGGAAAGATCAGTTCCCGTATCACGGGCACCTTCCACTCGGTCAAATGTTAGGCCCTTACTGTCTAAGAATTGAGATCTGCCAAATGCATTTGTGCCGCCGTTGCTGGCATACGAGCCGCCAGTTGCGCACAAACCTCGTGCGGTATATTCCCTGACACCGTCAAGCTCGCCTAAATCGCTTCCGGTTTGTTGGTTGACTATGCTGCAAGTTTCGTCAATTCCACAAACTCCTCCAAATCCAGGAACCGCATGGCCCTGTGGCTCTGTGATAAAGTCGTTATAGCTATTATTAAAATCTGCTCCATTCATTCCTCGGAAAGATGTTCTTAGTTCAGGAATAATGTCTGGAGCAATTTCGTTGATTTGATCCGCACATAGACGTTGCCTATTATTTAGCTCATTTAACGTGCTTTGAGCATCCGAACATTCTCTGGACAATCTCTGGTAATTTGGATCATAGGCAGCAGTCTCCGGTGTAAGTTCATTGTTAATGACATAGTCCGATAGGGCTTGCTGCTTATTTTCAAAATCTTCTCGTGCAGTTGGCAGTTTATCGTTTACTTCACTCATTTCCTGCGTCAGATTGTCTAAATGTCTATTTGCGGCTTCTTGCCATTGGGGAGAATTACGACTACAAGTGGCATCTGCATGCTTAAACGCATCTAACGTATCCTTCTGTGGATTGAAATTTTGACCAGCAATATCTAATTGATCAGCTTCAACGTCATTATATAGATCAGGATAAGCTTCTCTGTGAAGCCGCTGCCATTCAGGATCTTGAGAATACTCCGGATAATCGCCCTGCCCGTAATTGTGTTGGTTCATATACTCAGAAAGTTTCTCAAGTGGCGTTTTATTATTGTCGCTAGAATCTATATAAGCATCGGTGGGCTGCTCGTTCGTGTCTGTACCGTCCACATCCTGGGCGGTATCCTCGGTTTCAGCAGCGGCATCCTGGGGAGCATCGGTGGGCTGCTCGTCCGTGTCTGCACCGTCCGCATCCTGGGCGGTATCCTCGGTTTCAGCGGAGACGTCCTGGGGAGCATCGGTGGGTTGCTCGTCCATGTCTGCACCGTCCGCATCCGGGGTGGTATCCTCGGGTATATCTTCCGGCACATCTTCCGGCACATCTTCCGGCACGTCCTCCGGCACATCTTCCGATACATCTTCCGATACATCTTCCGATACATCTTCCGATACATCTTCCGGCACGTCCTCCGACATATCTTCCGGCACGTCCTCCGGCACATCTTCCGGCACGTCCTCCGACATATCTTCCGGCACATCTTCCGGTACATCTTCCGGCACGTCCTCCGGCATATCTTCCGATACATCTTCCGGCACGTCCTCCGGCACATCTTCCGGCACGTCCTCCGGCACATCTTCCGGTACATCCTCGGGTACATCTTCCGGAATGTCTTCCGGTATATCTTCCGGTACGTCCTCCGGTATATCTTCCGGTACGTCCTCCGGTATATCTTCCGGTACATCTTCCGGTATATCTTCCGGGATGTCCTTCGGTACGTCAGATGTATCTACATCACTATCTATGTCAACATCCGAAGTATCAACATCGACGCTGGTATCCATATCTTCATCCATTATAGACCTCCCCTTTCCTGGGGCTATAACTTATTTCTTAAGTGAATTTTCAATTTGAATATCTTTCAATGGAATCTTAGTGCCATATTTAATGCGCCGCCACAAATGTACCTTCACACACAAGAGCAATTCGGGGGTAAAAGGCTCATCATTCAATTCGCTTTGAATCAGTTTGCTAATTTGTGAAAACACTTTTTTTATAGGTTCAAAATCTTTTGTATTTGCTTTAAAGTTCTTAACAAAAATTCTTCGAGCAACCTCTCGTGCCAATATCCTACGAGAATAATCACAGGTATGATTGCAACATGAAACAAACTGACACTGGGGGTATGGACGCAACTTATCTGGCCTACTGTTCCAATAAGTTGACAAATCTTTAATCCCTTCATCTGACAGCGTAATACTAATATTATTTTCTAAACGATAATCCGGTGTAATAACTTCTTCGGGTTCATCAAGTTTATTGAAGAACAAGAATGCCTCACCTGGCTTTAATTTTGACATTCGCTGAATCTGAGCATCAGACATATTGGTGCTGTCACCAATAATCTGCTTATCTTCGCTCTCAACCAGGCGAAAAACGACTTTCATATCCGTAAGTGCAACAACATCCGTACCAACCTTACGTGGCGATTGATCTGCGATAACGATGCCAACGCCATAAGAGCGAATTTCTGCTAGCATACGTTTCACAAGGCCCTGTGCAATCGCACTTGGATTGGCATCTCCTTGTCCAACATTTGTGCCTGCGTCCAAAAGTACATGGGCTTCTTCGAGCAATATGACATTTTTCAGCCCGCCTTCGCCAATATAATTTGCATTGACATAGGCCAAAATAGAAAGAAGAAGAAGTGAGATAATCAGTGCTTTTTGGTCACTATTTTCAATCGCAGCTAACTCGATAATTGTAGGTTTTTGCAGTATGTCTTCAATAGGAATGGAAAAGTAATTATCAAAAAGATTAACAAGACTATTAAGACGAACAACACCCGCTCTGCCTATATTTCTTGCGTCCCCCGTATATCCGATCTCATCAAAAGTTTCTTGAAAACACTTTACAAAATCAGAAATATTAAAGATACGGCCTTTATCTGCAACAGTGTATGTATCCAACCATCGGAAATCAGAATAGCAATTGTTAATCGATTCTTCAAAGATTTTATCAAGTGGCGTGGTCATAGAAACAGCTGCTGCAAATGCAGTTTTAAGAGTGGACTTATAGGTTTCTAGTCTGACATTCTTTGGGGGGACAAAGGGGTTGAACACGAAGGGAGAAATGTAGTTTTTCCCAGGAGTAAACACTTGTAAATCTGGGATACTCTGCACTAGTGCTCTATACTCATTTTTTGCGGGTTCAATAACTAAAAAAGGTATGTGATATTTCTTCCACAACCTATCTAACAAACTCACAGAAAAGGTGGTTTTACCTGATCCTGGTGTTCCAACAACCAACATATGCTTGGCTAAGTCTCTTAAAGAAAATCCAATTGTATCTCCTTTAGAAGATGACCGCAGTGTTCCAACCGTTATATCCCCGGAATTAATGATATTAGTCGCATAGGTACGATTGCTTTTACCTGATTCATTTATGGATAACCCAGCTGAAATACGTTCGCTGCCAATTGGTAAACGAAAGAACTCTGAAGCTTCCTCGCTTGTAATAATATATGGCAACCTGTAGAGAGCACTTGAAAATTGACCAGAGTTCCAAATTTGACCATTGCGTTCTTTATTAAGTAGGATTTCGCTTACGGCCCAGGGGAGCGGATAGAAATTGCTATCTTTTATTACTTCATTTCTATCTACATCCACAAGTTTTAGACCAGCCGAAGAATCGATTCCAGATGATAATTGCCCGAACACACGGCTTGCGATATTTGAGGCAGCAGCTGGTTCTCCATATATCAAAATATTAAATACAAAGAGCGACTTTGTTTTATTTTCGGAGTAGTAACGATAGTCAATGGCGTGTTTTTCTGCCAAAGCAAAGCTGATATTCCCTACACTTTGATCCATAACGCCCTTGCTCAATGTTTCAAGCATTTGAGTAATCCGGTCTATCTCTACCGATTCTGAACTTTCAAATACAGTGGGAATTAACTGCATAGAAATAGCACAATCAGGATAGTCAATAAGTGCATTGACTATCCTGCTTAAATCATTGCTCGATACAGGGATGCGGTCATAGGAATAGCAATACGGCAACAACTGATTTTGAAGGTTCTCAACTTTTTCTTCTTTCACAAGAGCCTTCACACATCTGTCTGAAACGTTTCGCACTTCTCCTGACAGCTCGGAATATGGAATATATCGAAACTCATATTTTTGCAATGTCAGAGTTGAAATGCAGAGTTTTACAAGTGATTCAACCGAGGCAGTTGCATTTTTCTCATCTACATCTATCGCTCTTATAATAATAAAAAGACGGATTGCTGCATTATAGGGCTGATTTTTTACCTCCGTAGTTTTCCAGAGCAATTCAAACGAGAAATCTTTTGAAATGCCGGCAGCAATGCTCATTGTTTTATACGACTGATATAATTCGTTGAGGAGTCCTGCAAATTCTAATTTATACTGAGATACGATCTCCTCAACAGGTTTTACTTCATCCCCAATTACTGTGGCATGGGGAACAGACGTGACTTCGATTGCGGCCAGTGCAATTTTTTCCCCGTCAGTTAAACTTTCTAATGATATGTTTGCAGAAGGCATACTAAAACCTCCGTATATGTGATCTGAATTTATCAGGCATTTTCGATAGTTAAGGATAATCAATGCGATAGATATTCCCACGGCATTTCTTAAAAAGCCTAATATACGCCTTAAATAAGCCAATAATTACTCCATATTTTTTTATGGCCAGTATTGCGTATTCTGAACAAGTCGGTTTAAATAAACAACGACGTCGAATATCTTCAGGGGCATAGTGTTGATATAGGCGGATAGCACCTATCAGTGCTTTTTTTAAGCACAAAAGGCCAATAATGGAAAATGTTAGTGCAAAATACAAAAGCGTAAATACAATAGGGTGATTTTCATTTAGACACTGAATGGGATCAGGCGCTAGACAGAAAATGCCAAGCCAATCGAACAGATGAAAGGATAGCAGCGCAACGAGAAATGACACGATCAAATAAATGCTCACATATCGTATCGCTTTCCTGCAATCTGTATCAGGGCGTATCATTGGTCGCTCCAGAACATAATGTTCTGCTATCATCTGTTCTTCTTGGCTTGGCATCTCCATTGCTATTTCTCCTGTGTAGCTAATACAGTGGATAATCGCCTTCTTGCAAGGCATTACTGGGACTTTTTCTCCCGCAGTTTAGCTCTCATAGCCTGAACGGACTGTTCATTTGCTTCGGAAGCGGTCATAGCGCAGTTGAAACGCTCGCCGGGAACCACAAAAGAAACGTTGCTGGTTTCAACATTCTTGCGGGCATACGTAGCAGTTCCGTTGCAACTGACCTTATCAGGAACATAGAACTCTTCCGTCTCGCTGGATGCAGAGATGTTGGTGATGTCTTTGTAGAAGTACTCCTCTACCTTCTCCTGCTTGGTATCTTCATCCATGTGATAGGTATACTGGTAAATGTATACTTGCTCTCCACTGAAGAAAACCCAAGAGATCTGGTAAGCAGAAGAAACCCACTTGCGCAGAGACGTGCTCCACTTGGAATAGGTCTTCTTCGGATTGAAATAGTATCCTCTAAATTCCAGAGGCCGCACTTCCGTAACCTGGGATTCATCAATGCCCAGTTTATTGAGGGCCTTCCGCTTAAAGTCAACCCCCTGAATCTTAGACATTACCAAGGATTCATACTGCTCATCGCTCAGCTTACCGCCCAAGCATCCACCAGCACCATAGAAGTACTTAATGACTTGCTTCTGCTCAGGGGTTCTGCCCTTCATTGCGGCATTCATAGCCTGCTGCCTTTGCGCTTGGTTGGTTACTGCATCTGATAAGTAGCCCATATTCTACCTCCTAAAAATGTTTTTCTATAACAAGAAGATTTCCTCCGTTACAGACAGTCGGGTTTATCAACATTGAGGATAAGGAACAATTGTTCAATATCAAACTCCGACACACCTGCCTGATGCGCAAGTGCCAAAGCCTCCTGATATGTAGGTGATGTATTAAAGAATTTCCTGCTAAAATAGTCATATTTGATATAAGCGAGGAAGTAATAATAGATTCCTCTCGGCTCAATCATCAAAGCAGCCTCAATATACTCCTGGATCTTGTCAATATCTGCGCGAGGCGCTAAGAAGGCTTTCTTACCTTTCAGAAGACATATCGCCGCATAAAAAAATGTTTCAGAGTTATCAAAATTATCTTCCATTGCCTTTTCAAAAGCAGGCAGTGCTTTATCATATAGCTTGAGCTTTAAATAACACATGGCGATGGAATTGTTCAGGCTAGTATTATCTGGATTTTCTGCCAGTGCCTTGCGGTATGCTCCAGCATATTTATTAACTTGGGGCATTGGCATGGAGTAAACACTATTGAATGTTGAAATAATAATAGGCTGATGGCACCACTCACACTCAGTTTGTCCTGTGGTTACTCGTGCTCCACATCCAGGGCAATTAATTTCAACAACCTGCTGGCTCATTATTCCACCTCTTTTGGATTATTAAGATGCTCCATCAATGCTGCTGGCCGTATTTCCAACTTGCGTATAATGGGGCTCGTCTCAGGCATACTATCGTAAATAAATATAAGTGACAAATAAGTATTCCAAGACATCATTTTCTTTTTACTCTCAATCGAACTATACGTTTGGCGAGAAACACCGATCAAATTTGCGAGTTGCTCTTGTGTAATGTTCGCCTTGGCTCGTAACATTGCCAACTCATTCGTTAGTTTCAAAATGTATCTTTCTTTTTGCTCAGTGGACAGACTTTCACCCATCGCTACACCAGCTTCTTTTCATTGTAGGATAATCCTTCCTCTAACAAATTTTTCGTGAAGTATATACCTCCACGATCAAGCATTCTCACGACATATTGCTATTTAATTCTACATTATGTTGTCGGATTTGTCAATATGTCGGCCCCATCTTTTGGTAATGTTGCTCTAACGCCAACAATCTTTTTCAAAGATGGGAAAATTAGCTGTTTCTAAGGGTTATTAGCCGTCAACATTTCCGTCAGAAAAAGAAGCACGGAGGATTCTGTATGGCACGAACAGGCGAGAATATCTACAAAAGAAAAGATGGCCGATGGGAAGGGAGGTATATAAAGTTTCATGACGCCTGTGGAAAACCAAAATACGGATACGTTTATGCAAAAACATATTCAGAGGCAAAGCAGATTCTAGCTGAACATAGGTGTCACTTCTCAGAAAAGCACAAGTCTCTCAATATGCCTGATGTAAAATATGAAGAAATTTTATCTTCATGGTTACAATCCTCAAAAATTAGTATCAAAGAATCTAGTTTTTCCAAATATTCTCAAATTATTAACAACCATATTAGCCCAGCTCTAGGACACTACCCACTCAGTAAAATTAGCACACAGGTTATTGAAAAATTTATTCAACAAAAATTATACGAGGGACGATTAGATGGTCAGGGCGGCTTATCCCCAAAAACCGTTACAGATTTATTGGTTATCATAAAAAATTCTGTGGAATATGCTAGAAATCACGGTATAATGATGAGTTGCAACCTCCGGCAACTCACGATCAAAAGGTGTAGCAAAGAGATGCGTGTCTTTACTCCGCTAGAACAGGAAGCATTAGTCCGAGTTCTGCTAAATGATCTGGATTTATATAAATTTGGCACTATGCTGTCACTCTATACTGGCATACGCATAGGAGAGCTGTGCGCTTTGCGCTGGGAAGATATTTATATTGAAACAGCGATGCTAAAAGTAAGGAGGACTATGCAGCGAATACAGGACAAGAGCGGTAAAGCTACATCCAAGACTAAAGTTATTATAACAGAGCCTAAGAGCAAATGTTCAATCAGAGAAATTCCTTTACCTCAATTTATTGTTGATCTTGCAAAGCACTTCCAACGATTTCCCAAAGCATTTGTTTTATCAGGAGACCCCAATAAATATGTTGAACCCCGTACTATGCAGAATCGGTTCAAAAAATATGTAAAAGAAAGTGGAATTGCCGATGCAAACTATCATTCAACCCGGCACACTTTTGCCACGAGATGCGTTGAGCTAGGGTTTGATGCTAAGACACTTAGTGAAATTCTAGGTCATGCGAGTGTCAATATTACACTCAACCGATATGTCCATTCATCTTTTCAGTTAAAATGCAGCAATATGAATAAACTAACTTTACCTTTATAAGCCGTCAAAAAAATGGTCAGTCACACGCCCGAAATGCTGAATAATCAGCATTTCGGGTTATTTTATCGTGGAGGTATATACTTCACGAAAAGTTCAGCTCCGTGACTATGGAAGGAATGCCTTTGGCATTCCTTTTTTTATATCATTTAGTGCAAGCTGCCTTAAATTTTATCATTTTGCATCTATAAATGCAAGTTGCATATAATCATTGTTGAGGGGAGTCATTATTCACCCTATAATTTAGTGAAGTCACGATCATGGGGGTGAACGTTGTGCAGCCGGCAGTTGACTTTGTAAAAATCGGGCAGCGAATAAAGGCTGCAAGGATAGAAAAGGGATTGAATCAAAGTGAACTTGGAGAGCTAGTCGGTTGCTCCAATAATCACATGAGCCATGTTGAGGTTGGACAGACTAAGGTATCACTAACGATGCTAATGAAATTGTCACTTGTTTTAGAGAAAGACTTTGACAATTTTTTGATGGATACGCCCTATGTTAGACAAGACCGCCTCATTGATTCGGAAATACTGAAAAAAATGAAAAAATGCTCTCCAGCTACACTTATTTCCGTTAGTAAAATTATCGATGTTCTATTAGAACAACAATCTGCTGAAGGAGAGAAATAGCATTTAAGTACAGAATGAGTAGCATGGCTAATCTCTTTTATAATGATAAAAAAAGAGGGGACATTACGGCGAACCGCCGTAATGTCCCCTTAAAGCTATCCGATCAAAAGGCGTTTAACTTGTTCTCTACTGCGACATTTACGATGAAGAACATACCATGCAGCATCCATCCACTCCCGATCCGAGAAGGCAGTAATATCAACCTCTTTGAGCTGCGGAAAATGCCGGTCAGATTTTGGGAGAAACCGCAAATCAGAAATGTAGGTGCAGTTTTTCTGCTTTGCTAGTAGCTCTAAAAGTTCCATTATGAGCCTCCATAAAAGATTGGCCTTCCAATGGTGACAAACCCTTCCTGTCCGGTGATGACCACATTGTTATAGCCGCTGGCACAGTGCAGAATCAGGATATTGCCACTCTCATCCCAGCCGCATACAAGCCCGACATGGGTATCCTCCGGGTAAAAGACCAGATCCCCGATCTGTGCCTCCGCCCAGGAAATGCTGGTGCAGTAGCGGTGCTGTGCCATAGCGCCACCGCCATGGCCGATGATGTACTCACCACCTGTGGCGTTGTAAAATACCCAGTCCACGAACCCGGAGCAGTCCAGGCCATAGGGCCGGTAGGTGCCTGTGGTACTGCTGCCTGCCGCTGTAACCTCTGTGAGCCGCCCCCAGCGGTTGTCCCAGCCCAGGACAAGGCTTTTGCCGCCCCAGAAGTAATTGACCTTCCCTACCAGGGAACAGGCCGCACGGATGACCGCCTCACGCTCTGGGGACAGATCCTCCGGCAGATTCAAAAGGACATCCTTGGCATCGGCAGTTATGTTCATCAGACTTCCAATCAAGTCCGCCAACATTTCACGTTCCTCCAGCAGCTCCTGAAGCATCTCAAGTTGCTGAGTCGTAAAGTTATATTCCGCAGCTGCTTCTTCTGCCGTTTTGCCTGTAATGGTGATGTGGAGGATTCGCTCTGTGTACCCGTCATCGGCCCCCTCACTGCTTTCCGGGTGGTCGATTTCCTCCACTTCATGGACAACGGCATTCATATCCCAAAAGACTGCCTCCAGTCGGTCGATCCGGTTCTCGTCTAGAGTCACTACGTCTGTGGCGTCTGTGTCATTGCTGCCGGCAACCTTTACCGCAAAGACGGCGAGTACGTCAACCCAGTCCGCTCCGGTTCCCTCAATCACGACATCGTCATAGCTCTCCGCTGTCTGCAATTCCTCCAGGGTTTCATTGTAGGCATAGTTAACCTGAGCTACGGCAACCGATACGGGTACGCCGTCCTGACTACCACCCCCCGCAAAGAAAATGCCGAAGGGGGACGCCGCAATAGCGGCCACAAGAATTAGGCAGAGGAGCACGATCAGCAGGATCACACCTCCACCAGCAGCCAGAACCCCCTTAACCGCAGCCAGGGCCACCCGCCCAACTGCCTGGGCGAACCGCATGGTGAGTTTTCCAGCCTTGGCCGCAGCCTGTTTTGTCCGCTGACCGGCCTTCTTGACCATTTCTTTCTGTGCCCTTCGGCGAGCCAGGGCCTTAGCCTGCTGCGCCGGGGATAGTTGCCGCTGGACGGTCTTGCTGTGCTGAAAGGGTGTCTTTCTTTTTTGCAGCGCCGTCCCCAGTTTTGGCCGGTTTCCATCCACTTTAAGAGAGCGGGGCGCTTTACTGCCGGGTTTCTGGCCCAAAGTTTTTAGGTTCCTATCTTTTCCGGCGGGTATCTTAAAATCCGGTGTTTCTCTCTGGCCTACGGGGGACTGGACACCGTTTCGCCTGGGCTTGTCAAAAGAAGCAGCATTTTTATTGCCCGCATTAGGAAGGGGACGTTCGCCGCCACCAGGGGAGTCGTGTCTGTTTGGTTCTGCTAAGTGGGATTGATCTCTCGTACTAAATTTAATCTGCTCCGCTTTCTTTGCCTTTGACCGCTGAGCGTCCTTGATGGCCTTTTTGCGTCCGAGTTCCTTTTTCCTTTCTCCTATATTTTGTGTGTCGCCATTTGGTTGAGCACTATTAGTTGTGGAAAAATCGGTGGAAGTTGTGGACAAGTCATGCCGATAGTATTTTGTGGGCGATTCGGCCCTTCCATAGCTGTCGAAATGGTTTGAATACAAAGGGGTGTCAGTATTCGGCCCCAACGCTTCGCCAGGGGTGTTTGCAGGTTGAGAACTGCTTGTCTGAGGCTGTTCTGACACGGTGTTCATATCCTCTGTCACTTTCTTCCGGCGACGTCGGACAAACTCTTTTTTTACCTTTTGCTTGAGGGCGTCACCTGCGGTTTTTGCCACCCGCTTTCCGCCGCCCTCCACATGATCGGTAGCATAACGCACCGGGTCTTTCTGGCCCGGTGCGTTGCGTTCTTGCTGCTCCTGGTACTTCTCCTTGATGATGGACTTTGCTTCTTTGGGAACAAAGCCGGAAGTTTTCACTTTCGGCTTATCCATGGAGCCTTTTTTCTTAATATCAGCCATGGCTTATCCCTCGCCCGGACGAGTGCTCATCAAGCGGTACAGCTCCGTATCCTTGGGAAAGTCGTTGACGAAGGGGACGATGGCACCGCCGACTTTGATCAGGCCGTGACCGGCGGGAGCATTATTGACATGATCCATCTGGGTATCCGAGGTGCCCAGCAGTTTGGCCAGCTCCATCCGATCCGTTGCCGCTTGGTTGAACATGAGGAGGAATTCACTGTTGGCAAACATGAGTTTTGCCGTTTCGGATCGCAGACACTCCTCCACATTCTGGGTGATCCCGGTCAGCATCGCACCATACTTTCTGAACCGTTTCCAACACTTATAGAGGAATTCACCGCTGTACTGGTTGATGCTGCTCTGGCCCCGCCCGGAGCCGCTGGAGAAGAACAGGTAGATCTCGTCGATATAGACGTGAGTGTACCGGCCCTGCTGCCGGTTACGGATGACACGGTTGAAAATGGCGTCCAGCATGACCAGCAGGCCCACGGGCTTGAGGTTCTCGCCCAAATCCTGAATGTCAAAGCACAGCAGCCGGTTATTGGAGTTGATATTGGTCTGATGAGAGAACACATTGAGGGTGCCGGTGGTGAACAGCTCCAGGGCCAGGGCAATATCGTGGGCGGCAGGCTCTTTCTGCATCATCAGATCACGGTGCAAGTCCTTCAAGGTGGGAGGCTCCCCCTTAAAGTCCTTGATGTATTCCCGGTAGATATTGGCCGTACAGCGGTCGATGATGGATTTTTCTTTGGCCCCGATTTCCTGATTGCCCATCAGCTGCTCACATAGAGACATGATGAACTCGCTTTTCAGCACCAGGGGATTCTTGCCGTCGCCATATTCCGCCGACAAGTCCAGGGCGTTGATGTAACTGCACTGGTCGCTGGAGGCCGAGATGGTGATGACCTCACCCCCCAGCGCCCGAACAAGAGGGCCGTATTCTCGCTCCGGATCTACCACAATGATGTCATGGTCGGTGCCGAGCATCAGGGAGGTTAGCTCCTGCTTTGCCGCCATGGACTTGCCGGAGCCGGAAACGCCCAGGATAAAGCCGTTGCCATTGAGAAGGTTGGCCCGGTTGCAGATAATGAGGTTATGGGACACGGCATTGACACCATAGTAAACGCCGCCCTTGTCCTGGATCTCCTGGGCCTTGAAGGGCATAAGGACGGCGGTGCTCTCGGTGGTCAGGCTGCGCATGGCCTCCACCCGCTGGAGACCATAGGGCAGCACGGTGTTGAGGCCGTCCTCCTGCTGGTATTTGAGGGTGGAGATCTGACAACCACGGCCCTGCCCGATGGAAACCAGCGTTTCGGTGTCCTGATCCAGCTGCTCCAGCGTGTCGGCCAGATGGGTGATGGTCACCTGCCCCAGCATTAGGCCCTGGTCACGGGTGGTTACATCGTCCATCAGTTCACGGGTCTGGAGGCGGCTTTGCTCCAGGTGGTACGGGATGGTGGCGTTGAAATTGTTGAGGGAATTCTGCCGCTGGGTAAAGCGGCCTACATCCGATTCAATGGCCATAATCCGCCGCTGGATCTCCTTCACCACCTCATCGGTGGGAATGGGCAGAAGGTTGATGGAGATCATCATATTGCGGGGAAGGTCGCTCAGCTCTGTAATCATTTCATCCTTAATGAAACTGGCATAGTCCCGGAGGAACAGGACACGGCCCACCTGATCTCCAATCTCATAGTGGTCTTTATAGAAAGTCATGCAGTCCGGGGCAATGGCGTCCCGGAAGTCATTACCCCGGTGAGCGATGCGGTTAAGGTCAAACTGAAAGTCTGGGTCATTGGGGCGGAAGAAGTCATGGAACAGCCGCATACGCTCCACCACATTGGTATCCCGCACCATAACATCCATGCGAGACAGGTAGGTACTCAATTCCGTACCCACACGATTGAAGAAGGCACGGGCCTCCTCAATGTTTTTCCGCTCCACAGAAATGGTGATGTACTTCTCCTGGGTAAGATTGTTGCTGTTTGCCGCATTTTCCGTCAGAATGTCATTGTATTCCACCCGGTAGCGATCCTTGCCGTCGCCAGCCATCTGCATCAGCAGGTTGCGGCTAAACTCCTGCTGGTTCATGGTACGGTTAAACAGGGTGATCTTCACCAGCGCCCGCACCGGCAGGGAGTTTAGGAAAGCGCAGTAGCTGAGGAACAGTGCCTCCTTCTTTTCCGGCCCAGCTACCGCATAATTGACATCAAAAAAACGCCAGGTCTTGGAGTAAAGACTGGCGACTTCAAAGACACCATCCTTATGCACCTTTTTGATGGGGATTGACTGCTGGACGCTGCGGGGGATAAAAAACTTTTCGAGATTGGGGTTTTTCCCCTTAAAGGGCTTAATCATTTCCTTTTTCCCTCCTGTCGCTTGGTTTCGGGGATAAAGCGGTTTTGAGATTTCCAAACACGGTGGTTGGACAGCAGAAAGCAGGACTTGAACCACACCCAGGCGAATTTCTCCAGCTTCATGCCGTTATACTGGAAAAAGCCAGCCACCGCAAAAGGAGCGGCTCCCAGAATACAGATCCAACTCACCGATTCCCGGCCCATGAACCTGCTAAGCAAAGCATACAGCCCCAGGGCGGTTCCAACCGCCAGGGCGGAGCAGAAAAACTGCCGCATGGTCAGGCCGAAGAAGATGGTTTCCTGATAGGTCAGGATTTCTTTGTTGATTTTGATTTCCATGGATCACACTCCAAACATTTCTTTGGCGATGCGGTCGGCGGCTTTTACAAGTCCAACCAGCACCAGAAGGTTGAAGATGGTTTCGCCCAGATAGCTCCAGACCTGAGTGATAACGGATGTTTCTGCATCAATGACAGGTGTTCCGCTGGAGGCATAGGCCGTAAAGATAATACAGGCCAGAACCACTACGGCCCCCTCCATGCAGACACCAATGTAGCTTTTGAGAAAGGACTTGCCGATAAAGGAAGTGCTTTCTCCCGCAAAGGAAGATAGGGCAATAGGGGAGAGAGCTGCATACATATAGAGCTTGAAAAAGCGGCCATAGACCGTGAGGATCATAATAAATGCCAATACAGTGATAAACAAGCTGCCCAGCAATGTGACTAGCCATAGTGGGATGCTCTCCAGGAAACCCAGGCTATTAATGGCGTCTATCATTTCCGTTGGCATGGTAATAGATGCTCCATCGGCACCGCCGATACTGCCCGCTGCGGTCGCTACAATGCCATTGCATACCGCAAAGATTTTCGTCAGAAAATCCAGTCCGTAGGTAATGGCCACCTTCGCCAACACAAATTGAATCAGGTGGCGCACCACATATTCCGGTCGTTGGAAGTCCCGGAAGCTGGCTGCACTCCGAAAAAGGCTGATAGCAAAGAACAGCACCAGAAGGCCATAACCAATGGCCTGCATACCGCCATTGATGGTGACGATAGTGCTCCAGATCGTGCCGCCCTTGAAGGTTTCCGGCGACTGGGTCAGCAGGCCCCACATTTCCTCCATTTTGGTGTTCCATGTGGTAAATGCGTTTTGAAGGTTGTCTACAACCCAGTTGTTGTCCAAATTGATTCACCTCCAGGTGATAGAGTTTTGGATATGGTAAGATTGTCTGCCGCCTTGATAATGTGGCGTAATTGTGATAAAATATAGCCATGCCAGAAAGGGGGCTTTTCTATGCTGGATATTCGTCCGGTTTCCGATCTGCGCAACAAATTCAGCGAGATTGAGGAAACGGTCAAGAGCGGTCAGCCGGTTTACCTGACCAAAAATGGCTACGGTTCCATGGTGGTGCTCAGCCTGGAGCAGTATGCCGCATTGACGGATGAAGTGGAGCTGCGCCTGGACGAAGCTGACCGGGCTGCGGCGGCAGACAGTGTCCGCTATACGGAAGAAGAAGTGTTTGGCAGAGTGAGGAGTCGGCTCCATGAACGGAAAGCACTATAAGCTGCGGTTTTTGCCATTATTTGAAGATGACCTCTCAAGCATTGTGGACTATATTGCGTATCGTTTGAAGAACCCCATAGCGGCTGATCAGTTGGTGGATGCCGTTCAGGAGGCCATTCGAGAGCGCACCACCTGTGCGGAAGCGTTTGAGCCGTATCACTCGGCAAAGGAGCGGCAATATCCGTACTACCGGATCTACGTGAAAAACTATGTCATTTTTTACGTTGTGATCGGAGATATAATGGAAGTGCGCCGCATCCTCTACAATCGTCGGAATATACCGGAGCATATTTAAGCGCAGCCGGTCTGTCAGCGATGGCAGACCGGCTGCTTCTTTTCTCAGATAGCGCCGATGGTGGTCAGGATCTCCTTGGCGAAGGCAATCATCAGCCCACCGAACAGGCAAAGGAAGCCCTGGGTGCGCTGGCTGGCGTCATGGGACTGGATGCTCATGCCAACCTGGACAACGCCCCAGCCCAGGATGATGACGCCGATGGCCTTGATGATATTGAAAATGAAGTCGGAAAGGCTGTTGACAATAGTCAACGGATCAGAACCAGCAGCCATAGCAGGCACCGTGCAGAGCGTAAAGGCCAGCACCGTAAAGGCCCCTGCGAAGTAGCGCCGTCTGACACGGCGGCACAGCGTGTTGGGCTGCTCATTCTTCTTCATCTTCATCAGGATTTTCATGGTCAAATTCCTCCATCGTATCAAATTGATAATCGTCCAGAGAACGAAAATCGTAGGGCAGATCGGATACCTCAAATTTAGTGGGCAGGCTCTTATGGACATAGGGCGCTGCGCCTCCGTCCTCCGTCAGCTTGATATTGGGGTGCTTCATGAGGTCGTATTTTTTATCCAGCACAGGACGCTCTCCACGGATTAGCAGAATGGAATCGTCGGTATCCATCAAACGAATTTCCTCCTGCATCATCAGCTCACGGCCTGCCTGCTGGTAGTTGGTGGAGCTGGAGCCGCTGTGCCCACGGGTCAGGCCACGGGTGCGGGTGTCCAGCGTTTCCTTGCCCAGCAGCTTACTCATAAACTCCAGAGAGGTCGGCTCGTTGCCGCCGCCTAAAAATAGGAGAGTATCACAGTTGCCGATGATACTCTCCCATTCCTTTTCGTAGATGTTTTTGATCTGAGCGATGTTCTGGACAATGATATTGAGACTGATATTATAGCTGCGGCAAGTGGCCAGGATTTTGGGGTAGCTGTCCGGCTGGGCAACGTTGGCCCATTCATCCTGGATGACACGCACCGGGATGGGCAGCTTGCCTTTGTACTTTTCATCCGCCACCCGGTACAGCTCCTGGAAGCATTGGGTGTAGAGCATACCTACGAGGTAGTTCATGCTACCGTCTGCCACAGGGATGACACAAAAAATGGCTCTCTTGCGTTCTCCAAGAGAGCCGAAGTCCATGTCGTCCCTGAAGGTCATGGCGGCAAACTGCGGCATGGCCAATGCCGCTAGACGGACAGCTGCCGACACAAGAATTGTCTTTGCCGTCTTGCCTGCGGCCTGTTTGAAAATCTTATACTGATGGACTGCTATGTGATCTGGCTTGTTGTACTCCAGCTCCAGAAACAGTTGATCCAGAGGGCTTTGGTATTGCTCATCCTCCTCTCGCACCTGCGCACAGGTCAGCAGGTAGGTAATCATTTCAAGGTTTTGCTCATAAGGCGGAGCCTCATGGAGCAGATAGAGCATGAGAGCGGAATCCAATGCAATTTCCGCTTTCTCCCAGAATGGGTCGGAGTTATTTGCGTTCTTGGGGGTGGTGTTGCGGATCAGATTGTCCATCAGCTTCAGCACGTCGGCCTCGTTGCGGATATAGGCGAAGGGGTTATAGCCATCCGATTGGCTGGGGTCGATCAGGTTGAATACCACGATCTCATATCCCATCTCTTTGAGCAGGTTCCCGGAAGCCCGCAGCAGCTCCCCCTTGGGGTCTGTGACGATATAGGAGCAGTTTGCGCTGTAAAGCCATGGTTTGGCCACAAAGCGGGTCTTGCCGGAGCCGGAGCCGCCCACCACGACGATGTTGAGGTTCCGCCGGTGCTTGTAGCTGTTGAAACTGATAGATACGTTCCTGGTCAGGATCACGTTGGACAGTGGATTTTTGGTGTCCATGTACTTCTTGCAAAGGGCTTTGGGATCGCCCCACTTGGCGGAGCCATACTCCTCTCCGGGTCTACGATTTTCCCTGGAGGTGTAATACAAGCCGATTCCGCAGCAGTAACACACCAGACAGATCAACACAACCTTCATGGAGTGGGGTTTCCACTGGATGGAGAACGGATGGGCAAACTGCCCGGATATGCGTTCCATCAGGGTAAATAGGTTCATACCATCCTCATAGGCGGTGGCAATCAGCAGAGCGGCCCAAATCACCAGAACAGACAGTGCCGCCCACAAAGGGGCGACACTGCGAAAATTCTGATTGCGCTTCACGGCTTAATACCCAGTCTTGGGCAGGGTCGTAATGGTCTTGGCGTAAACCTTGGTCACCCAGCGGCTCACGGCCTGAATCCACTGGCCGTTGTAGACGCCGCCCACATCGGCCACATTGACAATGCTGGAGCCGTTGGCAAGGCCATTCACCACATTGCCGTGGATATAGGCGGTTTCCACCTGACCAAAGCCGCCCTTGACGGTGCCGAACACGAACATGATCTCGGTGACACGCTCGTTGGAGGCAAGGCCCAGGGCCGCAGGGCTGGCTTCCAGCACGTAGTTCTTAGTGGTGGAAAGGCTGTCTGCCAGGGTCTGATAGCTGTCCTTCAGATTGGTCTTATAGACGATCTTATAGGAGAGCTGCTGGTTGTAGGTGCCGGTGACCACTTTGGAAAGCTGCACCTGACCGGGCAGCGTGTCTCTCCAGTAGAAGGAGGACAGCGGCACGGTAGAAGTGTTTCCGATGCCGGTGATGGTGTACCGGATGGGCTGGTTGGGCATGACCTCGGCATAGCCGGTCTTTTTGATGGATACGCCAGTGGACACGCTGTTGTCCTCCACCTCGAAGGTCACGATCTGGCCCTCATAATCCAGGTATGCGGTCAGAACGGTGGGATTGATGGAGTAATAGTCGGGGGCCTGTACCTCACGGATGGTATAGCGGCCCAGGGGCAGGAGCTTGGATACCGCTCTGCCATTGTAGTCGGACACAATGGTGTCCACCACATTGCCCGCCTTGTCGTAGACCTCAAACACAGCCCCTTCCAGCAGCGTCCCGGCGGGCAGGGCGTTGATGGGGTTATCGTCCGCAGACTTCTTGATGATCTGGATCTGCCCCATGATGGGGGTGTTCTCCCACTCCACCAAGGTTGTCTCGCCGGACTTTACATAGACGGTCTTGCGTTGGGTGTCCAGGATGTACCCCTCGTTCTCCAGCTCACGGAGATAGTAGCGCCCGGTTTCGATGTTCTCAATGTAGACGTAGCCCTGGTTGTCGCTGGTGTACTGGCCCACAGGGTTATTATTGGCGTCATACAGCAGGAAGGTCACGCCGTAGATGCCCTTGCCGGTGCTGCTGTCGGTCTTATGAATGAGGATGCCGGAGAAGGCTTTGTTGGTCACGGTCAGCTTACTGGTCTTGCCGTCCACCACCTCGAAGTAGTGGGGGGTATCATCCAGCTTATAGCCCTCCGGGGCCTCGATCTCCACCGCATAATAGGCCCCGTCCTCCAGGGCCAGGAACACCCGGCCATACTTGTCGGTGGTCACGGTATCCACCAGGGCGTCATTTATCTGGCGGATTTCAAAAGTGGCATTGGCCAGCCGCTCCGTTTTATCCGCTTCGTCAACCTTGATGATCTCCACGCCGCCCACAGGGTCGTTGTAGAAGGTCAGCTCCTGGGTGTCGTTGGGGTTGATGACCACCGTCTGGGTACGGGTTTCCTCGTGGATGGTATAGCCCTCAATGGTCTTGGTTTCCGTCACCACGATGGTGCCGGTCAGCCCGGACAGGATGATCTGGCCGTTTTCATCGGTGGTATAAAGGCCCTTGCTGGACAGGGTGCCGCCCTCTGCGTCCACATAGGAGCCGTCGGAGTAGGTCAGCTCAAACTCCACGCCCTCCAGGGGAGCCTTGGTAACGGAATCCAGCTTGTTGATGATAAGATTGCCCTTGGGTTGGTTGAAGAACTCCAGGGTGTAGGTCTGATGATCCTTGATCTCAATGGTCTTGGGGGTGTTGTCCAGCAGGTAGCCATCCTTGGCCTTGACCTCCTGAACCACATAGCCGCCCGGTTCCAGGTCGGGGATGGTGATATAACCGTTTTCATCGGTGCGGAACTCGCCGTTGGACGTACCGACTACGGCCCCGTCCGTGGTGGTCACTTTGAAAGTCACCTCGCTGAGAGGTTCCTTGGTTACGCTGTCCATCTTCTTGATGACCAGCCCGCCCAGCGGCTCATTGGCGATGGTGACTTCCTTGCAGCTGCCGCTCTCCACCTTGACGGTCTGGGCGGTACCGTTAAGCAGATAGCCCGCTGCGGCCTTGGTTTCCGTAATGGAGTAGCAGCCGGAGGGAATGTGGCTCAGCTTGATCTGGCCATTGGCGTCGGTGGTATAGGTGCCAGCGGGATACTCACAGCCGTTGTACCCAGCAATCTTGAACTGAACGCCGGACAGGGGCTTGCGGGTCACGCTGTCCACCTTGGTAATGAGGAGACAGCCCTGGGGAGCATTGCGGAATTCGAGGGTGACGGTCTGTCCCGCCTTGATCGTGGCGGTCTGGGGAGTATCGTCCAGCTCATAGCCGGTCTTGGCTCTGGTTTCCTTGACCACCAGGGTGGTGCCGGGGTCGATACCCTCAACCAAAATCGTACCGGCGCTATCGGTGACAAATTTGCCGTTGGTGTCGCCTACCACAGTTCCGTCGGCGGTAGTGACCATGAACTCCACATCGCTGAGCGGCTCATGGGTTTCACTGTCGATCTTCTTAATCAGCAGGCTTCCCTTGGGAGAGTTGCCGAAGTACAGCTGTACCACATCCTGCTCCTTGCCGGAGATAAACACGGTCTGGGGTGCGGTGTCGATGACATGGCCATTGGGACTGGCCAGCTCCTCCACGACATAAGTGCCCCCCTCCAGGCCGGTGACGGTAAAGCTGCCGTTGGCGCTGGTCTTATAGGTGCCGATCACGGTGCCGCCGGTGCCAGAGGTGCCGCCCAGGTAGCGCACCTGGAACACAGCGCCCTCCAGGGCCTCGCCGGTGACGGAATCGAACTTCCAGACCACTAGGGCACCGAGGGGCGTGTTCTCAAAAATCAGCTCCACAGCCTTGTCGTTGTCCACGTAGATGGTCTGCTCGGAGGGGTCACGGAGGGCATAGCCGGTGGGCGGATCAACCTCCACCACCTTGTACCAGCCGGTGTCCAGCTTATCCAGGTAGATTTCGCCGTTTTCATCGGTATAGTAGAAGTTCTGATCCAGTTTCTGATAGGTGCCGTCCTCGGTGTTGTCCTTGGCTACCCAAAGCTCAAACTTTGCCCCCTTCAGAGGATTGCCGGTGACGGAATCAATCTTCTTGATGGTCAGGCCCGGTTTCTTCTCGTTCTCAATGGAGATCTCGGTGGTTTTACCGGGCCGCAGATAAACCTCGTGAGGGGTGGAGTCCAGAATGTAGCCGTCCGGGGCCTGGATTTCGGTGACGATGTAGTAACCCTCATCCAGATGGATATTCTCAACGGTAATAGAACCGTCCGGGCCTACGGGGAAGTCTCCGATCTTCACGCCCGCCTTGGTCTTGACTTCAAAGATAGCCCCCGTCAGGGCGTTGCCGTTGATGTCCACCTTGTGGATGGTCAGCGTGGGCCGCTTGTAGTTCTGGAACTGCACCGTAGCGTCCCGGTTCGGCTCCAGTGTCACCTGCTGGGGGGTGGTGTCCAGGATATAGCCCTCCGGCACACTCTGCTCGGTGACGGTATAAACGCCGGGCAGCAGGTTCTCGATGGTCACGATGCCGTCCTCGCCGGTGGGTTCGGTGGTAATGGTGGGGCCGTCCGCATAGTTCAGCGTGAAGGTGACGCCGGAGATGGGTTCACCAGTGTCCTTATCAGTCTTGCGGATGGTCAGGTCAGGCCGCTTGTCGTTCTGAATGGTGATTGTAGAGGTCTGACCAGGGAACAGCTCAACGTGGTATTCGGTGGGGTCTAAGATGTGGTCGGCCACCGTAGCGGTTTCCTTGACGGAGTAGACACCCGGCTCCAGATCCGCAATCAGGATCTCGCCCTGGGAATTGGTGGTACGGTCAAGGTAGTGGCTTCCATCCTCGATTTTGGCAATGCGGAAGGTAACGCCAGCCAGCCGGGAGCCGTCGGCGCTGAGCTTAATCAGCTGGAAGGACGGCTTGATGGAGTTAGTAAAGACGAACTGGGCGTCCTCGTTGGGATCAAGCTGGATAATGCGCTGGGCCTCGTCGATGATGTAGCCGGGGCAGGACTTCTCCGTTACCACATAGGCTCCAGCGGGCAGGTGGGACAGGTCGATCTCGCCGTTTTCATCGGTGGTAAACTCCTCGGGGCCGTAGTCCCCAGCCACCGACTTGATCTCAAATACCGCATTGGGGATCACCTTGGACGGATCGGAGGAATCTACTTTAATGAGTGTCATACCGGGTTTCATATCATTAAAGAAGGTTAATTCCTTAATTCCGTCTCCGGCCTCAAGCTCTACCGACTGCGGAGTAGTATCCAAAATGTAGCCGTCGTTTCCGGTGTCTACTTCCACCGCTCGATAGGTTCCGGGTTCCAGATTGGTCAGCAGAATCTCGCCAAATTCATCTGTGTGGAACTTGCCCAGGCTTACTTCATCACGGAATACCTCGAAGGTCACTCCGGGCATGGCCAGATAGTTTTTGCGGTCGTACTTGATAATGCGCAGGCCGGGAAGTTCCTCATTGATAATAGGCAGCGTAGTGGTTTCACCGGCAACTACTGTCGTGGTATAGATAGTATCGTCCAGCTTCCAGCCAACCGGAGCCGCCTTTTCCTGAACACGGTATGCTCCAGGCTTGATCTCGGTAAAAATGGCGCAGCCTGCGGAGTTGGTGGTGGTGGTGTAGGTCTGTCCGCTCTCAATATGCTCAATGGTGATCGTGGCACCGGGCAGGTTCATACCCGTATTGGACTTCTTTTCGATTCGCAGATTGCCATAGGGTTCATTGAAGTAAGTTACTTCGGCAATTTCGTCATATACCACCGTCACATTCTGCGTGGGTTCTTTGCTGATAAGGTAATGCAGGGGGGCTTCCCGCTCAATGACGGTGTAATTGCCGGTTTTCAGCAGGGGGATGAAAATCTCACCGTTACCATCGGTGGCAAAGGTGCCAATGCTGTCACCATCAGGGCCGATGACCTCAAATCTGGCACCGGAAAGAGGAATCTCCGTCCCGGCTTCGTATTTCAGAATACGCAGGCCCGTCCCATCAGGCTCATCGTCCGGGCTATCGGCATAGTTGCTGTATGCAGACAGATTCATGGTAACGGTAGGATCAGTGTCCACCACATAATTCTGCAAGGTGCCATAGGTGTCCGTTTCCTGGCACACGGCGTAGAACACAGCATACTTGTAAACATTCGTGCTGAAGGAAAGTTGGACACTACCAGTCTCACCCTGAATGCTGTCTGCCGGGTAGAGCACCTTGAACTGGCCGGCATATCCATCGCCAGTTCCTTCGGTTGTAATGGTGGTAATATCCTGGTTGTTAAGGTCAACAATACGAGTTCCTTCGGGAACAGATGCGGGGTCGGTGAAGCCCACATTGACCGTGTAATCGCAAACCCAGGTCTTGCTCCAGAAGGTAAATACCTGCTGCTTGTACTGCTTGCCATCTACGGTGACAGCGTATGCGGTATCATGATCCGGGGTGCAGGTGACACTGGGAGAAAGGGTTTCCGTCCATGCTGTGCCCCTGGCGTAAATGTCCTTTGCGGCAGCAAGGATTTTCTGCGCCCGGGTCAGCTCAACCCCAGACAGGGATGGATTGACTTTCAGGTTGTTGATGTTCCAGTTGGAGAGCAGATAGCACCAAAGCGCCATCTTTGTTGCATAATACGCCTGGTACTTGTTTTCCAAGTTCAGTTCCGCAAGGCCACGGGTGGGATAGCCATTTGCGATGATGCCCATCACCTTGGGATCGCTGGCCTTTTCTTCGGCCAGATAGGAAATGCTTTCCCCAACCCCAACAGTCTGCGGAACTCCAACTGTATTCGGATTGACGCAGTAGGCCGGGATCTCCTTCTGCTGACCAGCAGCATTGATGTAATTGTAGTAGGTGTACTTCTGAGCCCGTACCCGCCCGTTGATGGACAGGTAGGCCAGCTCGTAACCGCCATTGTAGATGTCAACCTCGCCCAGGGCGTCCTCCACAGTGTTGGCGGCAGAGGCAAAGCCGGTACAGAGGCTCAGCAGGGTGGCGATGCACAGTACCAGTGCAAGCAGTCTCCGTGTCATGGTATGACCTCCTTTGAATAGCAAAGACGCCCGATGCAATCGCATTGGGCGTCTTTTTCGGTGGATATGAAATTTGATGGATATAGGCTAGATGCGGTGCATGATGTTATATTCGGTGCGCTGGAAAACGCCGTTTTTATAAACGTCCCAGGCTTCCATGTAGTACGTCCCTGGAGGGCAGGAATTAAAGAGATTGATAATCTCGGTAGATCTCCATGGCCAGAAGGTCTGTGGGGTGATTTCCGTAGGAATAGTGAGGGAAATTTTCACCTTCGCATTTCCGCTGGGATGGAGAACCGGCTTCCCGTCCTTCCAGGTTTCAGGGTTGTCTCCGATGGCATTAAATAAAGTATACAGCATCCTGCGGGATTCGTAGATGTTGCGGGCAAAGAGATAGTCCTGTCCTGCGCTGCTGTACCGGCGAACCTCCGGGGCAGGGAGTTCTACCTGGGGCATGAGGCTCCAATCGCAGGTGGCGGTGGGCAGTTCAGGGAGAGGGCCGTCCTGGAACATATTCTTGTCCCAGCGGCTCACGTCCGTGATGGTGTAGGTAGAACCATCGTCACAGAGAATCTGATCGCCCACTTTGGGCTGGTATCTGGAGCCGGTTGCCGCCGCCGCATGATAGGGGTCTGAGGTGGTAGCCACGTTAGCCGGATTCTCAGTCTGTCCGGTAGGTTCTGTGGTAATCACTACGGTGCGGGTGTCGTTGTCCCAGCTCACGCCAAATCCCAGCTTGTCGCCAAGATCCCGGAGTTGGAAGTAGTTGTTGCCGTTAATCACATAGCCAATCAGCTCGATTTCCTGACCGTCCAATGTGATCCGCTGGTCAAGGTCGGTGGTGGGTGTTGCAAGGATGCCAGCAGCATAGGCTACGCTGCCGCCAAACAGGGCAGCCCCGCAGAACAGACCTGCGAGAAACATGGGGATATTCTTTTTCATCATCAAAGCCTCCTTGTCTGAGTGATTTCTGCCGACATCATAGCAAGGATATAAGAGGCTGTCAAAAAATCAAACCATCTTTGCCTGCACACACCAACGATAAGCGGGCTGATCCATGACACAGGTGACGAGGGTGATGATGTTGTCGTTGGTGGCGTCCAGCACCGACACCTGGGTACTGAGGATCTTCTGCACCGAGTACACCTCATAGGTGCGGGTGCCCAGCTTTGTGGTCAGGGTAATTTTATCACCTCCAGACAGCGTATGGATTTTGCCAAAGTGGTTATTCACACCTCTGTTATGGGCTGCGATTGCCACATTGCCATTCCAGATACTGGTGTTTTCAAAATGTCCCGCCCCCGTAGCCAGGGCGGTGGCGCTCGTTCCCTCGTTGACATTGACCTTCAGGCCGATGGAAGGGATGGACAAGGTGGCGATATAGCCGCCGCTGTAATAGAGGGCATCCGTCACCGGCGTATAGGCCGTTACACTGCCGCTGGTATCCACACTGGGTAAGGTCGGCACCGTGGAGGTGTTCGGAATGGTGGTCGTTCCGGTAGCTCCGGGGACAGTCACCGTCCCGGTGCCCGCCGAGGTGCCATTTCCGGGGCCAGTATAAATCTGCCCGTCCCGGATCAGATTGGGTGTCAGTAGCTCACCGCTGCCCAGAACGTAGGAGGTGGGCGAGCCGAAGGCGGGCGGGATCAAGGCGGCGTTCTTGCTGCGGTCGGTGTTGGCCGGTGCGCCGGTGGTCACATAGATGGTGTCATCCGAGGTGGGCCTGCCAAAGAGCGGATTGTCCGGCGCATCAAAGGAATACTCCAGCGCACTGGCGGGCAGCATGGTGGCCCCCGTCAGGCAGCAGGTGGCAAGCAGCGTGGCAAGCAGTTTCTTCATGTCATTCGTACCCCCGTTTCTTGTTGATGTAGTGTTTATAGCCTTTCTGCCCGAAGTAACCGGCGCAGCCCAGAGCGCCCAACCCGAGGGGGATCAGCAGCCATTTCCAATCAAAGGAGAAGGGTGCAGACTGAGACGTGTCGATAGCGGTATCAGCGTCCCCCCCAGCAGATGCGGAGTCGCCGCTGGAAAACACCGCCGTGTAGGTAATCACATCGGTACTCACCCTGGTGACTTCTCCCACATAGTTTGCTGTAACCACATAGCCGGTGGCGTATTTGCTGGTGGCCGTGCCGGTATAGGTGGCGGTGGCGGTATAGCGCAGGGCCATATCATATCCATCGGTCTGGGTGGTTGCGGCTTCCTGCCACTGCACATCGGCCAGCGTCAGAGTCCTGCCACTGTCTGTAATGCTCTTGGGGATCAGGGAAACATCTGCCCCGGACAAGTTGGGATAGGTACGGGTGGCCGATACGGTGCGGCTGCTGCTCTTGTAACCTGCGGCCTCCACGGTAATAGTGGTGTGATCCAGGGAGAGTACACCCTGATAGCCGTCCTCGGTCTGTACCTCCAACTCCGGCTCCAGCATGGCAAGGATCTTGTTCATGTCCTGGGTATCGGAATCCAGTGTCAGAACCTCCGTGTAGTCCTTGGTATCGCTCTCAATCTGTGCCTGCTTCAGCACATCCAGCAGCGTGTAGACCTTTCCCTCACGCTCAAAGTCCTCGGTGGGAATAGCGGAGGGATCGTCCTGGGAGGAGAGGTAGTAGATTTTCTCAATCCGAGTTACCCCGTTTTCCTCGCTCTGTTTCACTTCGGCAGGATAGAGCGGCACCGGATCAGGCGTAGGAATGGTCATGTCGGTCACCCCCTCGGTGGCAGGAGAGGCGGTGCTATCGCCTTCCGCCCCCTGCGGCGTTTCACTGGGAGCCGCTGCCGCAAATGCAGTGGTCATGATGCCGCAGAGCAGCAGCGTTATAGCACACAAGGTACAAAAGATACGCTTCATCGTTCCAGTCCTCCTTTTGTTTTTTTGCCGTTCTTGGCATGGTGAAAAACGGGAGCACCCTTTTCACGCTGGGGCTGTCCCTTTTCACGCTGCGCCTGCTGCGCTTTCAGTTCTTCCATCTTTTTGCGCACGGAGGGGCGCTGTTTGGGGTCACTGGTCATAGTCTCGGTAGCTGCTCTCGTATCTGTCCCGTATTCCCTGGATCTTTCGCCGGATGGAACACGGGACGGCTCTTTTTTTGCGGCCTCGTCCTCCTGACGAATGGGGACGGCAACACCCATGCGTTCCAGGATACGGTTGATCTGCCGTGCGTCCTTGGCCTTTGCCATGATTTCCACTGTGCCGGTCTTTTCCGCTTTGTTGATGATCGGATAGTACAGGACGCCGTACTGGGTGCTTTCCTTTTTGAACGCAGCCAAGTCCTGCTCGTTGATGGAGAAAATGGTTAGCTCCTCACGATCCTGGATCAGCCGCTTCAATGTGGTTTTACCAGCAACCTTTTGGTTATCGTTGGCAAGGGCAATCAGCAGCGCCGCCAGATTCTTGGCTCCCAGCCCTGCCAGCTTTAGGGCGCTCTCGGTAATCTGAATTCCTTCCCGTACCATCAGATCAGCGGTTTCTCCGCTGGTACTCATGTCTTACAGCCTCCTTCTGATTTTGTGATTTGTTTTCCTCGAACTCCCGTAAGTTCTGCTGAATACCGGGAACCTGCTGTTCGATTCGTTTGCAGAGTGCTCGTTCCTTCCGCAGCTGCCGTAAGGAGGCGGTCTGGCGGTCAATCTCACGGGCGAGTTCTTCTTTGATATTCTCATCGGTTTCACACCTCCTTTTTGCATAGAGCGGTTGCCTGAGTTCTGTCCGCTGCTGGATCTCCTGCTCGATTTGTGCCTGACGTTCCATAAGCTGCTCCACGGTGGAAATGCCATGCTCATGGAGATATAAAAATTGCGCCTGATAGCGTTCCAGACGGAGCACCTCACGACGCATTTCGTAAGAGATTCTTTTTCGGGTCGGCCTTTTGTACCGGCGCAGCAGATAAACGTATCTGAGGTACAGCGCATAAAAGCCGGTGATCTTCTTTTTACGGACAGTTTTCCAGGAGCCGGAGAAACGATAGCGCCGAACCGGAAGCGGTTGATAGGCCGCAACACGGCCTTCCAAAATAGCCCGCTGTTGCTCCTGGATGCGGCGTTTGATGTCCTCCACGGTGTACCCTTCGCCCAGCCGATCCAGGCGGAAATTTCGTTTTGCTCCGGGTGGGCGAACAGTCAGATATTTGCGGTTGGGGTTCCGGGAAACTGTGTACCCCTTTTTCTCCAACAGGTTGAGAAAATCGGGGAAAGTGAAGCTATCACGGATCACCAGATCTATCTCGTCTCGAAGCATTTGAGAGAGGGTCGGTTTTCCCTCCTTCTGAGCCTTCCATACCGCATAGTGTTCGCCCTTACCCTTGGGGTCAATTACCATCAAGTGGTGTTCTGCACACAGCTCATCAGAAATCCTGCGGATCTCCTGAAAGTAGTGTTGATAGGAGGAATGATATTTCTTCCCGTCTATAAGCGAAACAGAATTTACGATGATGTGGTGGAGTAGGGAAGCACCGCCTTGTCACATTGCTGTGGTAGGTTTGCGCCACCCTCTCCGGGAACCGTACGTACCCCTCTCAGAGTATACGGCTCTGTTACTGCTCGTTCAGACAAAACTCACTTTTTGTGGATAATACTGCGGTGACAATCCCTGCACACCACAAGCGTTTTTCTGTGTTTGGCAATCATTGCGATTTCCCACCGTTCCTTGCCTTTGAGATTTTTGAGTTCGTTAATGTGGTGAACCTCGTAATGATCGCTCTCTGTCGTTCCACATAACTCACAGACCTTTGCTTTCAGCCGGTTTTCAAGGGTATTGACTGCGTATCCGTAGACAACGGCGGCATTGCTGATGTAATCCGTAGCCGAACCTTTGCCTTTACAGTCAGCGTAATTTGCGAAGTAACGTCTTTTGCTTCCCATCTTCGTTTCATAGGGGACACCCCATTTTCCTGTACCATCATTAAACTTGTCAATGATTTTGGAAAGGCTGGTTTTATGCTTTGAAGCGAGGGTTTTCAAGCAACTGTATTCCATAAGGTAGGAAAAGTAGTGCAGCTTGCAGAAGTTGCTTGCCATACCATAATAGTTGCATATTCCTCTTAACTCCGCATTGTATACTGAAACGATTTCTAAGTCTGTGAGTCCAACCAGGTATTTCCGATGGACTGGAAACATGGAACCATCTTCTTTTTGTATCGCCACGCCTTTCGTGAAAACGAATTGGCGGATTTTATCGTTAAGTGGCACCAACAGTTCTACACCCCCATTGAGGGTACGCATTTTTACATGACCGGGGCCACCCCGCTTTATTTTTCCGCTTCTGCGCACACGCACATCATAGCCTAAGAACCTTGCACATTTACTGCTATGGGTTATGAGCGTTTTATCTTCACTGAGTTCCATTTTCAGTGTATCTCCGATAAACTCGGCCAGTTTGCTCTTAATCCATTGACAGTCCTCACGGTTTCCTTTGACTGCTATTAGAAAATCATCCGCATAGCGAACATATTTCAGTTTTTTGTCGGTCTGCGTAGTGCAGGGAATGGTCATCAGCTTCTGACGTTTGGGCTTATACTCTGCCAGCACCATTTCCCTTTCCTCACCCGTTACTTTCGTCAAGCGGTGGGATAGCCGTTTGATTTCATTGTGCAGCTCTCGGTATTCAGGTGTGATCTGGCCCACTCCGGGCGTGTCAAATTCGGATTTCAACTTCATTACAAACTTATCCAATTCATGCAGGTAGATGTTGGCGAGTAGCGGAGAAATGATACCGCCTTGCGGTGTACCACTGTATGTCTTATGGTACTGCCAGTTCTCTAAATATCCTGCTTTCAGGAATTTGTAAATCAGCTTGGTTATCCGGGCGTCCTTGATTTTATTGCTCAGCAAACCTACAAGAACGGTGTGGTTGATGTTGTCAAAGCAGCCTTTGATGTCGCCTTCAACGAACCAACGCGTACCGTTGAACTCCCGTCTCAACTGCTTTAAGGCCGTATGGCAACTTCTTTTTGGCCTAAAACCGTGGGAGACATCCAGAAAGATAGGCTCATATACCGCTTCCAGTATCATCCGTAACACTTCCTGCACCAATTTGTCAGTAAAGGTTGGTATACCTAAGGGACGCAGCTTTTTGCGGTTATTCTTCTTCTGGATATAGGTTCGCCTCACCGGCATGGGCTGATAGGTTTCGTCCGCCAATGCTTTGATAATACTATCTATTTTGGCTTCACTGAAACCGTCCGCCGTATCCTCGTTTACTCCTTTCGTTGCCGCACCGTTGTTGGCATACAGGTTTTTGTATGCCACAAAGTAGATGTCAGGACGCAGCAGATAGCGATACAGTTTTGTAAATACTTCTTCTTTATTTGCAAGTGAGTTTTGACTGATTCTTGCTAAAATTTCCGTTGTTGGTTTCATGTGAGGTTTTCCTCCCTAATCAACTTCTAATTTTAGTGCGCAATAACTGTGCTCCTTCGCCATGTAAGGGTCATTACCCCTCTCGGACTACTACGAGCACTCCGTACTCATGCAGGATTTTCAGGCTCCAAAGCCATAGCCGCTTTTTCATTCCCCCTTTCATGCGGCACTCCTGGTTAGGGCATCCCCGGTTAGCAATGAGACTTGGTAAATTCGGATTCTCGGTATCGCTTTCGCTTCGTTACCATAGGTTCTCCTACAGGTTGTACGGAATGAATGATAACCGACAAGCCCACAACCATAACTTGCCTTTTCCGTACCAGAGGTTTCAGGCAATTTTCCTCCATCGGCACATAACAGAAACTGGAAGCTTGCGTTCAGTAAATCCAACTTATACCTTATATCCGATTAACATTGCGGTTCAGTCGCACCCGATTGCCTTTGGG
>OLRD01000212.1_pt1 | contig 53873 bp, 49 predicted proteins | sample 1672051 | NCBI WGS metagenome assembly OLRD01 (sample SAMEA3136640, study PRJEB25190) | human gut metagenome | biome: human gut; feature: human-associated habitat; material: faeces | place: Austria | collected 2013 | reverse complement strand
GAAAAGGCGGGCGAAACTTTTAACCATGGTTACTGCAGGCTGCGAAAAATCTTTACAAATCTTTTTCCGTGCGCTACAATAGGGGAAAGATTGTTTTGAAATGGGGTTTTATAGATGGTGAAGATTCCCGAAAATTACACGCCGAGCCTTGGCCTTTACGAGACGCAGAAGGCAATCGGTCTGATCAAGAACGTATTTCTCGTCAAAATTTGTGCGGCGCTGCATTTAAAGCGCGTCACCGCGCCGCTGTTCGTCGACCCCTCTACGGGTCTGAATGACGACTTAAACGGTGTGGAGCGCCCGGTCGAGTTTGACATTCCGGCAGTCGGCGGCAACGCGCAGGTGGTGCATTCTCTTGCAAAGTGGAAGCGCCTTGCGTTGCATGATTACGGCTTTTACGTGGGCAACGGCCTTGTGGCGGACATGAACGCCATTCGCCGCGACGAGGAGCTCGACAACCTTCACTCCATCTATGTGGACCAGTGGGACTGGGAGAAGGTCATCGACCGTGACACGCGCAATATGGCGTACCTGGAAGACACGGTGCGCCGCATCGTCAGCGCCATCTGCGGCACGCTGGACGAATTAAAGTGGCAGTTCTCCGGCCTTTCCACCGAGCTTTGCCGCGACGTGTATTTCATCACGGCGCAGGAGCTTGAGGACCGCTACCCTGACCTCACTCCGAAGCAGCGCGAGAACGTCATCGTGCGCGAGCACCGCACGGTATTCATTGAGCAGATCGGCGGCGTGCTCAAAAGCGGCAAGCCGCACGACGGCCGCGCACCGGACTACGATGACTGGAGCATGAACGGCGACCTGCTGTTCTGGCACGAGCCGCTTGGCATGGCGCTGGAAATCAGCAGCATGGGCATCCGCGTGGACGAAAATTCGCTTGCGGCGCAGCTTAAAATTGCGGGCTGCGAAGCGCGCGCGGAGCTGCCGTTCCACAAAATGCTTTTAAACGGCGAGCTGCCGCTCACCATCGGCGGCGGCATCGGGCAGTCGCGCCTTTGTATGCTTCTGCTCGGCAAAGTACATATCGGCGAGGTGCAAGCTTCCCTCTGGGACGAGGAGGCCCGCCGCGTCTGTGCCGAGAAGGGCGTTATCCTGCTGTAATTATGCTTGAAGCTGAATAAAACGGAAGCCCTCTGCTGCGGTTCTTACTTTGCAGCAGAGGGCTTTTTCTATGCCGAAAAAATCTATAAAGACGGAAAAGTGTTTTAGCGTTCGCGGAGTTCAGCTGAATTTTTAACCGACAAAGAGGTATGCTCAGCACTTCGTCCACTTCATCAAAAGTGATTTTGGCAGGATATGCGCTAAGAAGCGGTAGAACTTATAAAATCCGCCCATGGTGCAGGCGCTTTTGCCTTTTAATCCGGCTTTCAGGGCGCAGGTCGCCATTTTTGCGGGCGACTGGTGCGGCAGCATGTCGAGCGTGCGGCTTTTATGCGTGGGGCGGTCGGCAACCTGCCAGAACTCCGTAATCATCGGGCCGGGGCACACGGCAAGGACGTTGATCTTTTTGGGCTTTAATTCCTCGCGCAGCGCGCGGGAGAAGCTTTGCACGTACGCCTTTGTGGAGCAATACACTGCCATGCGCGGCGTGGGCGCAAACGACGCGATGGACGAGATGTTCAGGATAAGCCCGCCCGTTTTCATATACGGCAGGCTGTACCGCGTGACGGCGGTCAGTGCGCGGCAGTTCAAATCGATCATTGCGGTCTGGCTTTCGACGTCGCTTGTCGCAAAATCGCACAGCTTGCCAAAGCCCGCATTATTGATGAGCAGTGAAATTTCCGGCTTTTCGCGTTCAAGCAAAGCGTTAAATTGTTTTAATGCGGCGGAGTCGGTGAGGTCGAGCGCGATGGGGCGCAGATTTTTTTCCGGGAACTGCGGCTTTAATGCTTCCAAGCGGTCTTCGCGGCGAGCGATGAGCCAGTAGGTGTCGATCTCCGGGCAAAGGGTGACAGCGGCGCGTAAAAACTCGATGCCAAGTCCTGAGGAAGCGCCTGTGATCACGGCGATTTTCATAGTGACTGTCCTTTCAAAATTTTCCGATGGTTGTGTCTCCATTCTACCGCCGCTTCAGCTGCCTGTCAAACGCCTTTTTTGGACAATTTGTAAATTCGCGCGAAAAAACGCAAAAAACGGTATAAATTTTCGTGAAAGTGTGGTACAATGACAATAATTACTGTGATGCGTACGCACCGTGTACGCAGAAAGGACGCATACATGACAAATCAAAGAAAAAGCATGCGCTTTATAGGCTGTCTGCTGGCAGTTTTCATGCTGGCAGTTGTTTTTTGTCTGCCGGCTTTGGCGGACAGCGCATCATCGAACACATACACGATCCCGGACACGAACATGACCGTCACAATCCCCGAGGGCGCGACGGTGCTTTCCGTCGATACCCCGGCGGGCGATGCCGCGTGGAGCAAGGCAGGCATTTTGGACGCGAGCGAGAAGATCAAGGAAATGCAGAAAAACGGGACCACGGCGGAGATTATTGCGGCAAACGGCGATACCATAGCCGTAGCGGCGAAATCTTCCGATTACGCGAACTCCGTTTTTAACCTCAATAATCTGGATGAAAAGGGCAAGAAGGATTTTTTGAAATACATGGAGCCGTCTTCCATGGACGGCAGCACGACCGGCACCATCACGTGGTACGACCACGCACAGATTCCGTTCTTTATGATCGACATCTGTGCGGAGAATATCAAGGAGGAGGGACCCGTGTACGAGCGCCTCTATGGTACGCTGTACGACGGCAAGATTGTTTCGTTTGACCTCTTCGGCGATACGAAACAAATCTCGGAGGAGACGGACGCATTCATGCGCGCCGTGGTCGATTCCGCCGTCATCTCTGCTTTTGCGGAAGCACCTACGATTGAAAACGGTTTGAGCAGACAGAGTGCTGTGACGCTCGGCGCAGTGGGTGTGCTCATTGTGCTGCTCATCGTTTACTTTGTGACGACGCACAGCCGCAACAAGCGTGAAAAGAAGCTTAGAAAAGAGACGGCGGATCGCCTTGCGGAATACCGCCGCTCGAAGCAGGACGACGAATCCGTCGGTACGGGCGCGTTGCGTTTTGTAAACGAGACCGATCACGACGACGCGGCAATCAAGACGTTCGCGAACTATCAGGCGTATCACTTGCAAATTTTCATGCCGGTGTTCACCGTGATTTTAAGTGTCATTGCGCTGTACGTCGTGTGGCAGCTCGGCAATTTTGACAGCAACTGGTGGGTCATGCTACTGCTTATCGGCTTTGCGATTTACAGCCTTTATAAGCTTGCGACGGCTTCCACCAACACAGCAAAAGTGCTTATGCGCTCCTACGGTAAGCTGCGTAACCGCCGCGCCGCGTACTATTTCTATGATGGCGACTTCCGCATCACGGGTTTACAGGCTTCTAACCTGCACCCGTATTTCCAGATCAGCCGCATGTATGAGACGAATGAATATTTCTATATGTATTTCGGCGAGGGCAATACGTACTTTATCCGCAAGGACGGCTTTAAGCAGGGAGACGCCGATGCGTTCCGCACCTTTATGAAGGAAAAGCTCGGCAAGCGCTTTAAGTAAAAGCAACAAATAAACAACAAAATAATAGGAACGCGCAACAAATGAAAATCGACCGCGCGGGCTTTATGCGGTATAATGGGGGCGCTTTGAAAGCAGCCCCGAAAGAGAGGATTTCTTACATGATCGGTATTATCGGAGCGATGGAGATTGAGGTCGCGGGCATCACCGCGGCGCTGACAGACCATAAAACGGAAACGCTGTGCGGCGTTACGTTCCACACGGGCAAGCTGAACGGCACGGACGTTGTCGCCGCAAAATGCGGCGTGGGCAAAGTGAATGCGGCCATGTGCACGGCGGCGATGATCCTCAGCTACGCGCCGTCCGTCGTCATCAACACGGGCGTTGCGGGCGGCATCGGCGAGGGCGTGAAGATCGGCAATATGGTCGTTGCGTCCCACACCGTGCAGTACGATTACGACACCACCGCCATCGGCGAGCCGAAAGGCTTTGTAATGATCGGCAGTGAGGGCGTTGTGCAGCTGCCGACGAGCGCGAAGCACAATGCGGTGCTCGAAAAGTACGCCGAGAAGATCTACAACGGCGTGCACACGGGCGTCATTGCGACCGGCGACCGTTTTGTGGCGGATCCCGCCTTCTGTTTGCAGCTGAAAGCCGAGTTCGGCGCAATCTCCTGCGAGATGGAGACCGGCGCTGTGGCACAGGTGTGCGCGGTGAATAAAACGCCGTTCTGCGGTCTGCGTGCCATCTCCGATAACGCGAACGACGAGGGCAGCGTCGATTTTGAGACGTTTGCAAAATCCTCTGCGGAAAAGTGCATCGAGCTTTTGAAAGATGCTGTGGGTGAGCTGAACGAAGTGCAGTAAGACAGTTTGGTTTAGAGCGAAAGGAAAGAATGTATGCAGAACAAATATCTTGCCATGACCCCGCCAATGGGTTGGAATTCATGGAACACCTTTACATGGAACATCAACGAAGACCTCGTGTGCGGCGCAGCAGACGCTCTGTGCGCAAGCGGCCTTAAAGATAAAGGCTATGAGTACGTCGTCATCGACGATTGCTGGAGTCTCAAGCAGCGCGACGAAAACGGCCGCCTTGTGCCGGATCCGGAGAAGTTCCCGCACGGCATGAAGGCTGTGGCGGACTATGTGCATTCGAAGGGCCTCAAGTTCGGCATGTACTCCTGCTGCGGCACGCACACCTGCGCGGGCTACCCGGGCAGCTTTGAGCATGAGTTCGTAGATGCCGAGACGTTTGCTTCCTGGGGCGTCGATTACCTTAAGTACGACAACTGCTATAAACCGAAGCACATGGACGGCGAAGTGCTCTACAAGCGCATGTCCCTTGCGCTGCGCAACTGCGGCAGAGACATCGTGCTTTCCGCCTGCAACTGGGGCAACGAAGACGTGCACAGCTGGATCAGAAGCTCCGGCGCACAGCTGTTCCGCTCCACGGGCGATATTCAGGATAACTGGGAATCCGTAAAGAACCTGTTCCTCTCTCAGCTCGATAAGACGGCGTTCAGCGGCCCGTACTGCCACAACGACATTGACATGCTCATCGTCGGCATGCACGGCTCCAGCAACAACGAGTTCATCGGCAACATCGGCTCCTGCTCCGACCTCGAATACCGCTCGCACTTCGCACTGTGGGCCATCATGGGCTCCCCGCTGATGATTGGCTGCGACGTGCGCAATATGACCGATGTGACGCTTGAAACGCTCGGCAACGAAGACCTCATCCGCATCAACCAGGATATCGAGTGCCGCGCGCCGTACTGCATCCGCCAGTGGAACAACCCGGAGAACGTCATGGCGCTCGTAAAGCCCCTTTCCGACGGTTCTCTTGCCATCTGCTTCGTAAACTTCGGCGATAAAAAGAGCGAAATGTCCCTGCAATTCTGGGATATGGGCATCTCTTATGCGGAGAACATCGGCCTCTCCTTCTACAACTGCTATACAAAGCAGGATGAGGGCAAGTTCGCCGAGCGCTACGTGGCGCAGGTGGAGCCGCATGACACCATGGTGTTCATTGCAAAGCCCGTGAAGCTGAAATAATGGCAAACTACAAAACCTGCCGCACCTGCGGCGCACCGCTCCACGATGACGACATCGCCATTTACCGCAAGCTCGTCTACCGCGGCGCGGAGGACTTTTTGTGCATACAGTGCCTTGCGGATTATTTCAAGTGCCCGAAAGAGGAAATTGAAAAGCGCATCCGCTATTACCGCGAAAGCGGCGTGTGCACGCTGTTCCGCTGATTCTATCCCGTAAATTAACACCGCCGGAGGATTTTTTTGCCTTCCGGCGGTTCGGCGTTTTCATTTATAAGAAATCCATTTCGCAAAAAGGAGATACCACTATGGCCGATACCATATCTGTCAGTATCATCATCACGTTTGCAGCAGAGCTGTTGTTTTCGCTTGCGCTGCCCATCCTTGCCCTTGTCATCTGGAAAAAGAAAGAGGGCACAGAGCTCCGCCCGGCGTGGATCGGCGCGGCAGCCTACTTTGTGTTCGGCATGGTGCTGGAGCAGCTCATCAATGCCGCTGTGCTCGGCACGGGCAGCTCCGCCGTTTCCGCGTTCCTGCTCGGTCACCCGTGGCTTTACGCCGTGTACGGCGGTCTTTCGGCCGGCATTCTGGAGGAGACCGCACGCTTCCTCGTATATAGAACGATGCTGAAGGACAGCGTGGGCCGCGAAAACGCTGTTACGTTCGGCATCGGCTTTGGCGGGCTCGAGTGCATCATGGTGCTGGGCCTCACGGTGCTCTCTACGCTCATGATGTCTATCTCGTTCAATAACATGGGCGCAGAGGCGTTTGCCGCGCAGTATGCGAACTCGGAGTACCAGATCGTCCTTGAGACCATCGCGGAGATCAATGCCATCAGCCCCCTTGCCGGCGTGATGAACTGCGTGGAGCGCACCGCGGTGTTCGCACTGCAAATCGAGCTTTCCGTTTTGATGTTCGGCGTGGTGCGTTCGCAGAAATTCTGGCTGTACCCCGTCAGCATCCTGCTGCACTCGGCTGTTGGCTTCCTCGCAGCGCTGTATCAGACGAACGTGCTTACCTCCGTCTATCTTTTGGAGGTGCTGCTCGTTGTGTACGCCGTGGCGGTCTTCTTCCTCGCGCGCAAGGTCTACGGTGAGCTGCCCATGGAAAAACCGCGCGAGCTTGACCATTTCGGCAGAGTGATTAAGCGCAAATGAGTTTAGAGGCTACGGCAAAGTCCTTGTGCGCGCGGCGCTGACCGAAGCCAAAAACGCGGGCAAAGGCATCGAGCTCGACGTCGATTCCGAAAACCTGCCCGCCTTAAATTTATACCGCTCTTTCGGCTTTGCGCCGACCTTTGAAGTGGAATACTGGCGTGTGTCCGTGCACGACTGCCTGTAAAAAATGGCCCCCGCACTCTCGTGTGTTAACGAGAATGCGGGGGCGTTTAAATTCAACTTATTGCACAAAAAGCCGCACTTTTCCCGTGATGCCGCTCGCGGGCAGTGTCATATACGTCGAAAAGAAATCCTGCATACGCTGTGCAAGCGTGTTGCAGACGAACACTTCTACGTCGTTTTCGCCTGCCTTTACGGCTTCCGTAATATCCCAGCGGTACGGGCGGCAGATGCGCTGCCCCATGTCCTTGCCGTTTACGAACAGCTGTGCCGTTACGCCGACATTTTCAAATTCAAGCTCTACGTGTGCCGTATCGTTTATGTTGAGCTTTGTCTTATACCGCATTTCGCCGGAAAACTCCGTTTCACCGTTTTTGCCCGTGATGTTAAAAAGCTTCGAGTTTTTACGGAACGGCTTGAATTCCGTCTCCTTGCCCGTCTCACGCAGGTCAATGTCCCACAGCGTCTCAATCTCCGCCATATGCAGACCCTCGGATTTCTCCGGAAAGCCTGCCCATTCATCTTCCGTAGCGCTGCCGAAAATGAGGATCACCGATTGCCCCGCTTCAAGTGCGAGCTCGACTGTGCCGTCTGCCGTCTCGCCACGCGTATAGACGCCGTTTAACAAATCCGTCGCGATGTATTTGCCGCTGACGGGCAGCGAAAGCGTCTCCTGTACCGCGTTCGGCGCTTCGTTGAAGACAAAGAAGCTTGTCGCTTCGCCGCGCGTGAACTTTGCAATGCGCAGCAGGTGCTCCTTTGCGTTATATTCGTGCGCGAGGCCGCTTCCTTTGATGTGCGCTGCAAGCTTTTGAAGCGGCACGATCTCGTTTTCACTGATATTCACGCAGTCCGGCGAGTAATCGACAAAGAATACCGGCACGCCTGCGTTTTTGAGCGCTTCACAGATTTTTGCAAAGCGCTCCGGCAGCTTTCTGCACGCCGGCACGACGAGGTATTTGTACCCGCGCCCAAAGCGCCCGTTGTTCTTTTCCGCCGTCTCCAGATAATCGAGCGGCACGATGTCGTAGGAAATCTGCGCGTCATAGCACGCTTTTGCAGGCTTTTGCGTCAGCATGGCGCTTGATTTGTCCATCCACTCGGCTTCCGCGTGGTATAAAATTGCACCGGAGGCTTCCATTTCCGCGCCGTACAGATAGTGCGCCGCGCGGTTCACGTAGTGCATCAGCTGCGTGAAGCCCGCAAACTGCGGGTCGTTGCCGTCTGCGCCAAAGTGCGGCGGACAGTCGCGGTCGGGGAAGAAATCGTCAAATGCGTGCGGCACAAAGTGGTTTACGCCGCGCACAAGCAGGAAGTCCATCAACCATTTCATGACGTTCGCGCCTTCTGCCCAACCGTATGCGCCGAACACCTCGCACATGGCGCGGCCGTTCATGTTTGGATTATGCCGCGCGTGCGAAGCCGCAAGCTGCCCCAAAACATAGTGGAAGAATTCGCCGTCCACCATGCCGCCCGAGACGAGCGCCGCCGTTTTGTAGTCGGCCATGCCGGGCATTACCTGGTGCAGTACAATGTCTATGCCACTCATGTCCTGCCCGTCGAGCCCGCGGAAGTAATGTCCCGCACTGCACCCAAGACGCGCGTGCGCGTTCATGTCTTCAATCAAATGCCCAATGTATTGCACGCCGTGCGCACGGCACCAATCGCCGAGCGGATAGGAGAAATTCTCTTTCCAAAGCAACGTCACGGCGTCCATGTACGCAAGGCGAATTTCCGCGGTCAGCTCGTCATGTGCATACCACAAAATCGGCAGATAGAGCGTCGGCTCGTCGATGCCGTCTTTTGCCATGTGCACGGCGGCCGCGTCGCGCCACGGCAGCATCACGCCGGGCTGGCCAACCGAACGATTATAAATGCCGGTGTCGTACCCCGTCATGCCAAAGTGCGGCGCGTCAAAGCCCGGCTCATCGGAGAAAAATCCCGCGAGCGTGTTGCCGAAATACTTTGCATAGTGGTCGTAATGCGGCTCGTACACGGCTTCAATGAGCTTGTGCACCGATTCTTTTGAGAGCATGTCAATATAGTACTTTTTGTTTTCTTCGCCGCTGAACGTCTCAAACACGAAAAATACGCGGTAAAGCCCCTCGGGCACACTGAAATATACGAATTTATCCTCCGGCTGCACGTCAAGCTCAATCGGTTCGCCGGTCAGCTCTTCATCTTTGCCCGTGCGGCGGAACAGCACGGCGGAAACGAGCTTTTCCTCCGGCGTGTGCATTGGTACCAAGACGGACGCTTCCGCCATGGGTCCCATCACGTCCACATGCGATTCCCGCAGGAATTTTCGACGCAGGTCCAGGTCTTCGTGCTCTAAAATACCGTTTGCGTAGCCCGTCGGGAAATGCTTATCGTCGAGAATCCACACGCGCATGCCGCGCTTTTCGGCTTCCGCCAAAATAATGTCCATCGTCTTCCACCACGCGTCTTCGCAGAAGTGTTCATACGGGCGCGATTCCACACAAAATGCGCGGCAGCCGCTCTCATAGATCTTCTGCACGCGTGCGGGAATCTCCGCGTCGTGCCCGTCGTGCTGCCAGAAAAACGGCAGCAGGTAGTTTTCCGTTTTATTTTCCAGTATACTTTTCAAAATTGGTTCCATTTAAATTCCCCCAAAAGAGTTTTACAAATAAAGCTGTATCGACGCCATCGCATACACGGCGAGGTAATATAGGATCAGCGCACCGTTTTTCTGTGTGCCCGTAATGCCGCAGATGAAATCCCGCGCAACGAACAAGTCTGAAATGCAGAACGCCGCTGCACCCAACGCGAACAGTATCCACTGCATCGAGACAGCAAACGGCAACGTGCCCGCCATAGCTGTCATGAACGAAAGCACGAGCGGATACAGCACCATCGGGAGCAACATAGAGCCAAGCGAATGCAGATATTGCCGGAAAATCAGCGCAATGATGCCGTAAATGATCAAAGCCGCAACGACCGTGCCCCACCGAAACCCGCCGAGCTGTGCAATATACCCGATAAGCACAAGGTGCGCGAGTCCGAACAAGATCACGCCGAAGCGAAAATCGCGCTCGATGACAAAATCCGCGATGCAGCAGAATAAAAGCGCCAAAGCGAGCAGCCACGCGTTCGCCGGGCGATTAAACAACACGATGGCGAGCACCGCCGTGATGACCGCTACGAACGTTGCGCCGCACTTTGCGGCTGAGCGCCACATCGTGCTGCCGAACGAGCGCGTGGCATTATAGATGTAACAGAACGAGAGCATCATCGGCAATGAGATGAGTGGCCAAAGCACACGAAACACGCGCATAAAAACGCCTCCTTTTCCACAATTATAACAAACGTCCCCGCAAAATCAAGCAAAATAAAAGCCGTCGGCAGAGGATCGGCAAAATCCACTGTCGGCGGCGTGTTGACTTGTCAAATATTACCCATGAAAGCCGTAGCTGATGCACCAGAAGACGCACACAACGGCAAGCACGATGCACTGCACGATGAGCAAAGCACGGGAAATGGTGCGCTTATTGATGCCGGAGTTCGGGGAGAAGCTCCAAACGGCAGCCATGATAAGGCCCAAAACCGGAACGAGCTGGATGAGGAACATCATCACGCACTCGGAAACGGAAAGCGCAATGGTGTTTTCCGGCAGATATTCCACGGCGCGGCCGGGTCTGGAGGAAGCCTGCACAGCGTTATCATACAAAACCGGTGTTACGCCCTGGTTATAAACCGTTGCGCAGGGGGTCTCGATATCGGAACGAATTCTTTCCGGGTCCCTCGGCTGTATATTTTTTGTATAGGTTTCATTGAGCATCATAAAAGGTCTCCTCCTTATAAAACTGACGGTTCAAGTAAAAAGTGTTTTTATCTCGCGGACATATTTCCGCATCTCTTCCTGTATACAGAATAACATGAAAAGGGCATTTTATCAAGTATTATCTAAAAAATTGTAAAGTTTATTGCGCTGCTTACGCTTTAAATGCTTAAATTGTTCACAGCATATACGCAATTTGTCCGCAATGCAAATACACTTTGCAACTTGATAAACCCGGTAATTCATGTTATTTTTAAATCGACCTTATTATACGGCAATTTTTGAGAAAGAAGGAAAAAATATGCAGCTTTGCAGTGTAAAAGCTCCATGCGAAGTCTGACCCCGAGCGGGTCCGCATGGAGCGATTAGCCGCCCGCAAACTTTGCATTTTTAACACGAATTTTTTATTTTTGTTAAGGAATAGCAAAGTCTCATGCAATTTCATTTTAAAAATTTCAAAAAAAGTTTTCTGCATTCAAATTTTCTCCGAAGCTTTGGGATAAACCCGCGCGCACGGCATTAGGCCCGTTTCTGCGCCTGTGGTCCACGCAGACGTTTTCCGCGCTCGGCAGCTCTATGACAAGCTTTGCGCTCGTCATTTGGGCGTATGAGCAAAGCGGCTCGGCGCTTAGCACCGCGTTGCTCTCCATCTGCTCGTATGCGCCGTATGTGCGTTTGAGCATTTTTGCCGGTGCGCTTTCCGACCGCTGGAACAAAAAGGCCCTATGCTCATCTGCGATGCCGCGGCGGCGCTCACCACCGTCGGCGTGCTCGTTTTGCTCAGCACCGATGCGCTCTGCGTGTGGTGCGTGGGCGCGGTGCTCGGCTGGCTGCCCATTCCGCTGATGAACGCCAACTTAGACGTGCTGTTCCGCACCCATATTCCCGTGAAGATGCAGGGCCGCGTTTACGCCGCGCGCAATTCGCTGCAATTTTTCACCATTCCGCTTGGGTATCTCCTTGGTGGCGCGCTCATAGATACCGTCTTCGAGCCGTTCATGGCAGTGCAAACACCCAAAAGCCTTTTCTGCTGCCTGTTCGGCACCGGCAAAGGCTTCGGCGCGCGTTTTTGTTTCTTGTCCTCGGCTTCCTCGGCGTCGCCGTTTGCCTCTGCTTCCGCCGCAGCAAGCTTATCCGCGGGCTGGAAGCGAACGACCAAGATTAAAAAGCTGAACCAAACCACGAATACAGAATATTTCAAGTACGATTCGTAATGTGTATGGCGATTTAGCCGGAATTGAAAATAAGATGCACTGAGAAGTACGATTTTATCAAAAAAGTCTTGGCGACTGTTTGCAGCTCCTGCTGTGTCGCCAAGACTTTTCTTTATACTTTTAAAGCTTAATAATACCGAATGACCGCGATAACCTTGCCGAGAATGGTGATTTCATCGGAGATGATGGGCTCGAAATCCGGGTTTTCGGGCTGGAGACGGAACGTGCCCTTCTCCTTATAGAAGCGCTTCACGGTGGCTTCATCGCCGATCATGCCGACCACGATCTCGCCGTTTTCCGCCACGGGCGTTTTCTCTGCGATGACATAGTCGCCGTCCAGAATGCCGGCGTTGATCATGCTCAGGCCGTCCACGTGCAGCGCGAAAAGCTCCTTGCCGCTTTTGTCCGGGTAGGGGATATAGCCCTCAATGTCTTCCACGGCCAGAATGGGCAGACCGGCCGTCACCTTGCCGAGAATCGGCACCTGCTTTGCGGCAGATGCGCCTACAATGTGAATGGAGCGATTCAGGCCCGCATCGCGTGTGATATAGCCAAGCGCCTCCAAAGATTTCAAGTGGGAATGCACCGTAGAGGTGGAGCGCAAACCGGTCGCCGCGCAGATTTCACGCACAGAGGGCGGCACGGCACGTTCCGCCATGGTGGAGCAAAGATAGTCATATACAAGCTGCTGGCTTTTCGTTAAACTCGCCATATGCGATTCCTCCGTTTTAATACAAAATCAGTCCCGTAGAAATGGGCAGTTCTTTAATTAAAACCATTGTATCATATATTTTCGAAAAATGCAAACGATTGTTTGCTTTTTCTGCGGATTTTCTCGAAAAAAGCGTTCATAAATGCGTTCCAAAATCTTTAACGTTTATTCATGGCTATTTAACAACTCTTTTTGAAACCGCGGTATAATATAAGCGTATTCGAAAGAAAAGGAACCGCACCTTTCTTGGATACATGTTCTACCCTCCTCAATATACCCCTCAAGCTAAAAGGAAGAAGGACCGAGCCGCATCGGTCCTTCTTCCTTTTGTATAATGGTATTTTCAGCGCGGAGAAGTGCCGATTTTGCACAGCATTGAAACTGAAAGTTTCCGTCTGCCGAAATCCGCTGACCGAAGTATAGTTGCATATTTTTCTCAAACCCGCCCATACTACGGGTAAAGAAACCCAATGACGCTAAAAACAGGAGAGAAAAATATGGCTATGCACTTTAAAAAGCAGGAAAAAACCGAAGCGGAGCGCAAAAAGAGTACGGAGCGGCGCGGGTTTTACCTTGCGCTTGCCGTGTGTCTGACGGCCATCGGCATTGCGGCGTGGAGCACATACGATACCGTTTCCGGGTTCTTGGAGCCCACAGGGAGCGAGAGCAGTGCGTCTTCCGCCGCGTCCACACCGCGCCCCACGCCTGAAACATCCGTCCCCGTAGACGATGACCCGGAGAGTGCGGTTTCTGCGGGCCACGCGCAGGGCACTGTGCCGGAGGTCTCCGCAAGCACAGAAGCGGAGCCGCAGGAGGTGAACGCTCCTGCAGAAGAAACGCCCGTCGAAGAGACCGCTGCCGAGCCGACGTATACGGTCAGCGAAACGCTCACCCGACCGGTGCCGGGGGAGGTCATGACGGAGTTTTCCGATACGCCGGTATACTCCGAAACGATGCGCGACTACCGCGTACACGCGGGCACGGATTACACCGCGGCGCACGGCGAAACCGTGCACGCCTGCGCAAACGGAATCGTAAAAGAGACGCATACGGACATGCTGCGCGGGAATATGATTGTGATAGAGCACGGCGATTACGAAGTGCGCTATTGCGGACTCGGTGAAACGTTCCTCGTGCATGAGGGCGACGTCGTCACGGCCGGGCAGGACATCGGCAGCGTGACTGCCGCGCCGTTTGAGTCCGCGCTCGATTCCCACCTGCATATCGAAGTCACCAGAAACGGCGAGCCAGTAGACCCGGAATCTGTCTTCGGTTAAAATTGAGCCAAACTGCCCCCGGCATCGTTTTAGGGGCGCACAGCCTCGGTGTAAAAATGCACCGGGGCTGCTTTTTGCTGCTCAAAAATATTTTGCTGTTTACAATTTGTCCCTTGATTTTTCTGGTTTCTCGTTCTATAATATAGTTCAAAATAGAACGAAAGTAAGTGAGCATATGATCTTTTGGGAGCGGCAAAAATCTCTTACGGCGTTTTACGAAGCGTGCACAAAGCCGGTGCGTGATGCATACGACCTGACGCAGATGCAATTCAATATTTTAATGTTCCTGCACAATAACCCGCAGTTTGATACGGCGGGCGATTTAGTCAAAACGCGCCACCTCACAAAATCGCACGTTTCAACGGCGTTAAAGGAACTTGAAGCGCGCGGGTGGATTGAAGCGCATTACGCTGCGGGCAACCGCAAAAGTCAACATTTACGCATCACGAAAAGCGCCGAAGCCGTCATCGCGGCGGGAAAAGCAGCGCAGGAGGTGTTCGGCAAGCAGCTTTTTAAGGGCTTCACGCCGGGAGAAACCGAGCAGTACAAAGTGCTGTTTGACAAAATGTGCGAAAACGCCGCAGAAGGCTTAGCGGAAACGGAAAGGATGAGCTGATATGGAGCTTTTAGTCAAAATCCTCGTCTGCTTTTTGGCGGGCGCGGGCGCAGGCATCGGCACAGGCTTTGCGGGCATGAGCGCCGCCGCGGTCATCGGGCCAATACTTATGACGTTCCTCGGCGTCCCGGCGTATCAGGCGGTCGGCATCGGCCTTGCAAGCGATGTCTTGGCCAGCGCCACAAGCGCGTGGACGTATAAGAAGCATAAAAATCTTGACGTCAAAAACAGCCTGCCTCTGCTCATCAGCGTGCTTGTTATGACATTAGTCGGCAGTTTTGTCGCAAGTCTCCTGCCGGAGCGCGCCATGAGCGGCACCATGCAGATCGCCATGATCTTCATCGGCCTGCGTTTCCTTCTAAAGCCGGTCAAAACGACCAAAGAGCAAATGGCCGCGGCCACGCCGAAGGAACGCCTCATCAAATCCATCGTCGGCGGTGTCCTCGTTGGGTTTATCTGTGGCTTCGTCGGCGCGGGCGGCGGCATGATGCTGCTGTTCGTTTTGACGTCGTTCCTCGGCTATGAGATGCACATGGCGGTTGGCACCAGTGTGTTCATCATGGCGTTCACTGCGCTGACCGGTGGCATCAGCCACTTCGCCATCGGCGGCATGCCGGATGTCACATGCCTCATTCTCTGCGTCGTTTTCACGCTCCTTTGGGCGAAGATTGCCGCCGCCATCGCAAACCGCGCCAGCGCCGTCACCCTGAACCGCGTCGTCGGCATGGTCATGATCCTCACCAGCATCGTGATCTTGCTTGTGAATTATGTATTTTAATAAATAATCTCCTCCATAAAAACGAGACCCCTGAAGCACGCTTTGGCACTTCGGGGGTCTCGTCTGTTTAAGCTTTAATACTCATAATGATGCGCTTCTTTCAGCATCATGTCTTTCACCTTCATCAGGCGGATCTGGGTGGAGCGCTCGTTTTCGTCAAGCTTCATCGTGATGTACTTGATGTTCGTCTGCAGCTCCGGGATCATGACGTGCTCCAGCGCGTTGACGCGACGGCGTGTCTTTTCAATCTCTGCCGCCATCAACTGGCAGGATTTTTCCACTTCCGCCAGCTTCAGCATTTTCGGGAAGACCTCGGAAAGCGAAAGGATCGCGTCGTCAAGGTCGCCGGTCGTAAAAGCGAAGCCGTAGGAGTACATGTCGTTCTGGTCCGGTGTACGCGTCTTAAAGTCAAAATCCGGAATCTCCACGCTCATCACGTTCTGCGTGCCGGCGGAGATCGTCAGTTCCTGCTTCGGCGCAAGCAGCGCGGTGTTCAGCATTTCGTCCGGCATACCGGCGCGCGCCAGCATGAAGTTCTGGTTAGCGGAGACGAGTGCCGTCTCCACTTCTTCGCGCAGCGCTTTGTTTTCGCGCACCTTATCGAGGAACTGGCGCATCAGCTCGTCGCGCTTATCCTTCAGAAGCTTGTGCCCGCGCACGGCGGTGACGAGCTTCTTTTTCAGCCGCGTCAGCTCCATTCTGGTGGGGTTTACCTGGGTGCCTGCCACCGCGCATCACACCTTTCCGTAATACTGATCGAGGTACTTGTCGTCGATTCGCTTCAGTTCGCTTCTGGGCAGGATGGAAAGCAGCTTCCAACCGAGCTCCAGCGTGTCTTCAATATCGCGGTTCGTGTTGTAGCCCTGCGAAACATACTCGTTTTCAAAGGCGTCCGCAAACTTCGCGTACAGCTTATCGATCTCCGTCAGCGCGGCTTCACCGAGAATGACCATGAGCTCCTTTGCTTCTTTACCGCGTGCGTAGGCGGCAAACAGCTGGTTCATGGTGCTCGCGTGGTCGGCACGGGTCTTGCCCTCGCCGATGCCCTTATCCTTCAAACGGGACAGCGACGGCAGAACGTCGATCGGCGGCGCAATATTCTTGCGGTACAGCTCACGGCTCAGAATGATCTGCCCCTCGGTGATGTAGCCCGTAAGGTCCGGGATCGGGTGGGTCTTGTCGTCTTCCGGCATGGTTAAAATCGGGATCAGTGTGATGGAACCCGTCTTGCCGTTCTGGCGGCCTGCGCGCTCGTACAGGGACGCTAAGTCCGTGTACATATAGCCCGGGTAGCCGCGACGGCCCGGCACTTCCTTACGTGCGGCGGAGACCTCACGCAGCGCGTCCGCGTAGTTCGTAATATCCGTCATGATGACGAGAACATGGTAGTTCTTTTCAAAAGCGAGGTATTCCGCAGCAGTCAGCGCCATGCGGGGTGTTGCGATACGCTCAATGGCCGGGTCGTTTGCAAGGTTTACAAACATGACCGTGCGGTCGATGGCGCCCGTCTCGCGGAAGCTTTCGATGAAGAAATTTGATTCCTCGAACGTGATACCCATAGCCGCAAACACAACGACGAACGGGTCGTTCGTGCCGCGCACCTTAGCCTGACGTGCAATCTGTGCGGCAAGCTGGGCATGGGGCAGACCGGAAGCGGAGAAGATCGGCAGCTTCTGGCCGCGCACCAGCGTGTTCAGACCGTCGATGGCCGAAACACCGGTCTGGATGAATTCCTGCGGGTAGTTGCGGGCCGCCGGGTTCATCGGCAGACCGTTGATGTCGTCGCGGCGGTCGGGCAAAATCTCCGGGCCGTCGTCAATGGGGCGGCCGAGGCCGTCGAAAATACGGCCTAGCATGTCTTCGCTTACGCCCAATTCCATCGTTCTGCCGAGGAAGCGCACGCGGCTGTTCGAAAGGTTGATGCCGGTGGAGCTTTCAAAAAGCTGCACCAGCGCGTTGCCCTCGTTAATTTCCAGCACCTTGCAGCGGCGCTTTTCACCGTTTGCAAGTTCAATTTCCGCCAGCTCGTCATACGTTACGTTTTCAACGCCCTTTACGAGCATCAGAGGACCTGCGACCTCCTGTATGGTTCTGTATTCCTTTGGCATCAGAAGTCCTCCTTGTTTTCAATGGCTTTGTCAATCTGCTGAGAGAGCTCTGCGCAGATCGCATCGTATTCCGCGGAGACCTGGTCGTTCGCCGTGTATTTAAAGCGGCCTATTTTTTCGCGAACAGGCAGCGCGATGAGGTCGTCGACCTTCGCGCCCTTGTCGAGCGCCGCAACGCACTGGTCGTAGAAGTGAACGACCAGCAGCATCATGTCGTGCTGCTTTTCAAGGCTTGTGTACGTGTCCGTCTCATGGAATGCGTTCTGGTGCAGGAAGTCTTCACGAATGGAGCGTGCAGCCTCCAGCTTCAAGCGGTCAGGCGCGGAAAGCGCGTCCATACCGACAAGCTTTACAATTTCCTCAAGCTCTGCTTCGTCCTGCAAAATGCGCATCAAACGCGCACGCAGATCCATCCAGTCCTCCGCCACGTTCGTATTGAACCAGTTCGCCATCGTGTCCACATAAAGGGAGTAGGAGGTCAGCCAGTTCACGGCGGGGAAGTGGCGCTTATACGCAAGGTTTGCATCAAGGCCCCAGAAGACCTTGACGATACGCAGCGTCGCCTGTGAGACCGGCTCCGAAATATCGCCGCCCGGAGGGGAAACGGCACCGATAACGGAAAGCGCACCCTCGCGGCTGTCGCTGCCGAGCGTAATGACGCGGCCGGCACGCTCGTAGAACTGTGCCAGACGGCTGCCGAGGTATGCCGGGTAGCCTTCTTCGCCCGGCATCTCTTCCAGACGGCCGGACATTTCACGCAGTGCCTCCGCCCAGCGGGAGGTGGAGTCTGCCATGAGGGCTACGGAATAGCCCATGTCACGGAAATACTCCGCAATGGTGATGCCGGTGTAAATGGACGCCTCACGCGCCGCAACCGGCATATCGGACGTGTTTGCGATGAGCACGGTGCGCTTCATCAGCGAATACCCGGTTTTCGGATCAACGAGCTCCGGGAACTCGTTTAAAACGTCGGTCATCTCGTTGCCGCGTTCGCCGCAGCCGATGTACACAACAATGTCGGCTTCCGCCCACTTTGCAAGCTGATGCTGCACAACGGTCTTGCCGCTGCCGAACGGGCCCGGTACGGCCGCTACGCCGCCCTTTGCAATCGGGAACAGCGTATCGATAACGCGCTGGCCGGTGATGAGCGGCATATCCGGCGAAAGCTTTTTCTGGTACGGTCTGCCGCGGCGGACAGGCCACTTCTGCATCAGCGATACGTTCACACTGCTGCCGTTCGGCGTGTCAATGACCGCCACGGTGTCCGTTACGGTGTATTCACCGGCGGAAATGGAGCGGATTGTGCCGCGCACGCCTGCCGGTACCATAATCTTGTGCAGCACGATCTCGGTCTCCTGTACGGTGCCGAGAATGTCACCGCCTTCTACTTCGTCGCCCACCTGTTTAAGGGGCGTGAAGCTCCATTTTACATCGCGCTTTAAGGAGGGAACCTCCACGCCGCGCTTTAAGTTGTTGCCCGTCATTTCCATAATGGCGGTCAGCGGGCGCTGAATACCGTCGTAAATGGAGCTGATAAGGCCCGGCCCGAGTTCAACGCTCATCGGCTCGCCGGTGGATTCCACAGGCGCACCCGGCCCGAGACCGGAGGTCTCCTCGTAAACCTGAATGGAGGCCTCGTCTCCATGAATTTCTATGATCTCGCCGATCAGTCGCTGGTCGCTGACGCGCACAACGTCGAACATGTTCGCGTCGCGCATACCGCCTGCAACTACGAGCGGACCGGCTACTTTTTTGATTGTGCCTTGGCTCATGTGCTTAGTCACCCGTTTCGTTAATCGTTGTCGTTAAAGATAATATCGGAGCCGACTGCCTGCTCCACGGATTTTTTAACCATTTTAATGCCCATGCCCGTGTTGCCCGTAACGCCGGGAATCGGGATGATGGCGGGCAGCGGCTGCAGGCGGAAGTGGTCCAGCTCGTGCTCCAACTCGGCGGCAAGCGCTTCCGTAATGTAGATTACGGCGTATTCGCCCTCCGCTAAGCGGCGCAGCGTTTTGGAGCCCATCTCCGAATCCGTCACGGGAAAGACCTCCAGACCGAGCGCGGCAAAGCCGTAAATGCTGTCGCGGTCTCCGATGACTGCTGCTCTGTACATTTCGTTTCCCTCTTTCTTTACAGGTCTCTCAAACGTGCACGGATGCGCTCATCCGGCAGGTTGTTCTGCTTGCCGGAAATAATAATGCGCACGGTAGAAATCTCGTTTTGGCGCGCCGTAACATACCCGAGCAGCGGCGCCACCGTAAAGTAATCCTGGCGGCTGATTTCTTTTACAAGCGCCGTCTGGCGGTCATCGCACCATTTTTCAAACGCGGAGAAGCCGTCCTTCAGCGCCTTTACGCCGTCAGCATAGTCCGTACGGGAAAGGTACGCGTAAAACGTGTCCGTGTCTTTCGACGCCGCGTCAATGAGCTCTTCCAGATCCAGCGTGTCGCACGGGGCGAGGCTTTCTTCCAAAAACGCACGGCTTTTGCCGGTGTGCAAAGCGCGTGCCGCGATTTTAATGTCCGCCGCCGCCACCTTAAACTCGGAAAACGCCGTAATCAGCGCGTTTTTGCTCTCTTTACCGGTCTTGTGGATCGCCGTGAGGCATGCGCGGTCTAAAATGATGTCGCACCGCTGACCGTCGCGCGTGGTAAGCAGCGCGTTCGTCGCCTTTTTTGCGGCTTCCGCCATAAAGTCCGGCAGAAGGGAGAAGTCATTTTCTCTGACCGCCTGCTGCATTTTTTCCGGCTCCACGGTGCCGCCGGACATAAACACGTTGTGCGGCTCCGCGTTTGTGACGGTGCACTTCACCGCCGCTTTCATATTGTTGAAGTCTATAGGATACAGCAGTACGCTGAACGGCGTGAGGTCGGGCAGCAGCTCGTGCATGAGCGCCCACGTTTTCTCCTCCTCGGCGGCAAAAATTGCCTCGGCAGAGGTTTCGCCGCCAGCGCCCCAGCCCTTATCGGCCAGTGCACGGAAGCACTCTGCCGGCGTTTTGCACGCCATCAGCCTGTCCAGATCCTGCTGCGTCAAAAGCGAAAGCTCCCGCGCTTTAATGCGCGCCACAGCATAGATATATTCCTGTTCCATTCGTTAAACCACCTTTTCTGCCGGCGGCTCAGCGAAAGAGCATGCCGCCCGCAAGGTCCTGCAATGTGTCTCCGGCGGCCTCAAACAGCGAAGCGAACGTGCAGTTCACGTCGATGCCGCCGTAAACGAGCAGGAAACCGTCCGGGATATTGCACGGCGTGTTCGATACGGTGATGTTCGTCCCGGGCACAGCTGCTTTCAGCTGCGCCGAAAAATCCTGCGGCATGCGCGCAAGGTCTTTTTCGTTTAACTGCATTTCAGCATCGCCTGGCAGCGCGTTTTTCTGCGCAAGCTTTAAAAGCACGCTGAAGTATTCGTCATCCGGCAGATCGTGCAACTCTTTCTGTGCCGCCGCGATTACATCGTGAATGGCGTTCTGCTTTGCGGCAAGAACGGTGCGGCGGCGTGTGAATTCCGCGGTCGAAGCCGCACGGGCTTTAATGTCCGCGCCGACTTTTTCACTGTCCGCAAGCAGGACATTTGCTTTCTGCTCTGCCTCGGCGGCAGCGTCCGCAAGCGTCTTTTTTGCTTCTTCTTCCGCAGCGGCAACCTGTTCCGCCGCTTTCGCTTCGGCATCCGCAAGGATCTGTTCTATAATTCTGTCCAGTCCTGTTGCCATGGATCGATCCTCTTCCTTTCTTTTTTGGATTTTTGGGAGTGGATCATCAGATGGCGATGCCGCCGATGTTTGCAACAGCCAGCAGGGAAACGAGCAGAGCCAGAACCGCATAAGTCTCAACCATGGCCGGGAAGATCATGGCTTTACCGAACTGATCCGGGCGCTTTGCAACGAGTGCGATGGAAGAAACGGCTGCCTTTGCCTGCTGCTTTGCGGAGATGAGACCGATCACGGCCATCGGCATGCAGGCTGCAAGATAGAGAAGGCCCTTTGCAAAGGAGATGTCTGCGCTGCCGCCCAGAACACCGATGTTCGTCAGCGTGAGGAAGGCGATGAGCAGGCCGTAGATGCCCTGCGTACCCGGCAGAAGCTGAAGAATAAGGACTTTACCGAACAGCGGGGGATTTTCGGAAACGACGCCTGCGGCTGCCTGACCGGTCATGCCTACGCCGATGGCGGAACCGATGCCGCCGAGAAGTGCTGCCAGAACTGCGCCGACAAGCGCGAGAACAATGCCGAGAGAGTTGATATCGAACTTATCCATGTTATTTTTCCTCCGTAATTTTGAAATATTTGGTTTTGGTGGTGAACGGTGCGAATTTGCGTCCGCCGCCCTCAAAGAATTTGCCGAAGAACTCAACAAACTGTAAGCGGTTCGTGTGCACATACGCGCCGAGCACATTGATGCCGATATTCAGCGTGTGTCCCACTACAAAGGCGAAAATAAAGATAATCACGCCGAGCGGGTTGTTGCCGGGCATGGCGCCCATCTGATTGAAGACCGAAGCGATAACGCCGGTTGCAAGGCCGAGAGCCAAAAGTCTCGAGTAAGAGAGAATGTCGCTTAAATAGCTCGAAACACCGTACAGCCCGTAAAGACCTTTTAAGAAGCGCTTGCCGATGCTCTTGGAGCTGCGGCCCGAAGTGAGCACAATGCCTACCGCGCCGATGCCTGCCGCAATAATGCCCGCGGTGCCCACCGATGCCGGCAGCGTAAAGGAAAGCGCCACCATGTCGGCGAACATCTGCATGGAAAGCAGATAAATAATCGCGCCGCCGACGAGCAGATACCAGAACACAACGTCATAGATCGCGTCCAGCCACTTGCCCTGTTTTGCAAGCTGGTAGAACTGTGCGCCGAGGCCGGCGAACAGATGGATGATGCCGACGAGGAACGAGAACAGCAACAGCCGCATCGGTTCATCGACCGGCGTGAACCACAAGGGTGGTATCACGATATCGGCGTTGAAGAATGTCTTTGCGATAACGGTGATCGCGTCACCGAAGAAGCTGCCGAATAAAATGCCCCAGAATATCGTGGAAATACCGCAATAGAGGAACATCGTCAGCGTCTTGCGCAGACCTTCTTCCATGTTTTTGAACTTGTGTAAGATGATGCCGCAGCCAAGGACCATCACAAGTCCGTAGCCCGCATCGGAAAGCATCATGCCAAAGAGAAAGTAATAGAAGACCGCCATGATGCCGCTTGGGTCGATTTCATGCTTGCCCGGCATGCTGTAGCTTTCCAGTACGCCCTCGACCGGGGCAGCAAACTTGTTGTTTTTGAGCTTCACGGGCACATCGTCCGCGTCACTCGGGTCGCACAGCTCCACGTAGGCTTCCTGCGTGGTCGTGAGCTCCGTCTTAAGCGCCTCGGCGTTCTCTGCCGGAATGTATCCCGTAATGAGAAACACGTGCGGGCTCTGCCATAAGCGGCCCAAAACATCGTATTTCTCGGTGCGCATCGTAAAGTAATCGATGGTGTAAAGCAGGTCTTCGCGTCGGTTTTTATGTGTGCGAATTTCCGCTTCGTTTTCATCGATCTCTTTTTGCAGCGCCGCAATGCGTCCGTTCAGGATGTTCACGCGCTCTGCGGGCGGCACCTTGCTCGGCTCCGCCGGATACGTAAACCCGATGGAACGCAGGTAGGTTTCAAGCTTTAATCCCTGCGAGATGTGGCACATCAAAAACGCGCATGTCTGCTGCGGGGAAGCGCTCAAAATCTCTACGACCACACCGTCCACGTCCGGCGCGCCTTCGGCGATTTTCGCCCGCAGCGTTTCTTCCGTATATTCTACCGGGAACGACCCCGTGAACACGGAGGTTGTCGGCGTGCTGATGGTGCGCATGGAAATATCCAGCTTCATCCACGGCTCCAGCGCACGGATTTGTGTCTGCAAGCGGAGGATTTCCGCGCGGTTGTCCGCACACTTTTTCCACAGCGTGTTGATGCGCGAGGCAATTTTTAAAAGCTCGCCCGCACCGTCAGCCGTTTCCTGATATTTGGAAAGCGGTATCGCGTCGCGTCCGTTCAGAGACGCGAAGAGACTTTTTTTGGGCGGCTCCAGTTTATCGAGCGCGTCTAATGCCGATTGCAGCGCGGCTGCATTGTTTTCAAATCTTGATTTTGCCGGGACGGTATCCATCTTGGCAAAAACCGTTTCGTCCGCTTTGCGGTCATCGATTTCCACGACGCCGCGCCGCTGGATCAGTTCCAGGATCTGTTTACGACGGTTCTTGAGCGCATAAATGCTGATGCGCTTCATAGGCATTACCGCCATAGGGGGATCCCCTCCTTTCGTGTTGGCGCCGCGTCAGCCGGTGATGGCCTCGCGGATAGCGCGGATTACGTTCGCGCTGTTTTGCTGCGCTTTTTTGCGGATATCCTCCGCCAGTGCGGCAGTTTCCTGCTGCGCTGTGCGTTGTTCGGCCGCAGCGGCCGTCTCTGCGCTTTGTTTTGCGGCTGCAAGGTCCGCTTTTGCTTTCTGCATGCGCTCCGTCTTCAGCTTGTCCGCCTTTTGTGCGGCGTCCTGCCGAATGGCGGCGCAGCGTGCAGCGGCCGTGTCCAGAATGCCGGCGGCCTTCTGCTCCGCATCCTTTACGGCGTCCAGAGCTTCTTTTGCCAAAAAATCACCTCCTATTTCATTATTTTCAAAGAGCGGCGGCAAAAGGGGTAAAGACCTGCTTTTTGCGCCGTAGGTCATAACATAATACGCTTCCATTATAATATTATTTGCGGAATTTTACAAGAGATTTTACGGGAGTTTTCTCGAAAAAGTGCTTTCATATCGATAATAAAATAGACGTTTTGACGAATTCGTCTGCTTTTTAATATTCCGTCCATAAATGGATCTTTTTCTTTGTGTAACCGCACGGTCTCTTACAAGTTTCTTACAAAAATTCACATTCTGTTTATGATTTTTTTTGAATCCGTGTTATAATAGAAATAATCACTTAATATGGATAACGGGCCGGTGCGGCCCGCGAACTTACAGGAGGCAGTCAAAATGAAAGCAAAGTCCCTTCACTTTTCCAAGAGCGGCAACGTACAGCCGATCGCATCCGAAATCGGCAGAGTTATGCAGTGCGTATGTGACCAGATCCCCCCGGCATACCCGTGCGAGGGCGAGAAGGTCGTTTTTATCGGCGTTGAAATGAACGGCAAGCTCCCGGGCGCAGTCGATCACTTCTGCAAGGATCTCAACCCCACCAGAGCAAAGGGTGTCGCATTCTATGTTCTGAACAGCAACGGTAACACGGACGGTCTTTCTTCCATCATCGATACGATGAAGAAGAACGGCGTCGAGACCTACGGTGAGCCTCTGGGCATCGCTGTCAAGGGCGGCCTCTTCAAGAAGGGCATGCCGACCGACGCAGACACCAAGAAGGTTCTCGAGTGGGCAGACAAGATTGCAAAGATGTAATTTCTTTGATAAAACAGCCTTTATAATTTTTCATAAAAAAAGGATGGCGCATGCTGTCCTTTTTTCTGTTTTTACGGGATATACAAACCCCGTTTGCGGTGGTAAACTGTATGAGAAATCTTTGAATGTTATTTTTCCCGTAAAGGTGTGAAATTTTCAGTATGACAAAAGAAATGACGAGTGGTTCGCCCATGAAGCTTATCCTCGGGTTCTCCATCCCGCTGCTTTTCGGCAATCTGTTCCAGCAGTTCTATTCCATGGTCGATACCATGATCGTCGGGCACGTGCTTGGCACGGGGCCGCTTGCAGCCGTTGGATCCACCGGCTCCATCACGTTCCTCATCATCGGCTTCTGCCTTGGCCTTTGCAGCGGCTTTGCCATCCCGGTGGCGCAGCGCTTCGGCAGCAGGGATTATAAAGAGCTTCGCCGCTTCATCGGCAACGCCGTATGGCTGTGCGTCGGCTTCGGCATCGTCTTAACGGTGCTCACGGTCATTTTCTGCCGCAATATTTTAGAGCTCATGGGCACGCCGGCGGATATCATCGACGACGCTTACGCGTACCTTGTTATCATTTTTGCCGGCATCCCCGCAACGTTCCTCTATAATATGCTTGCCGGCATCCAGCGCGCTATCGGCGACAGCCGCACGCCGGTTGTCATCCTCGTCATCGCGTCCATCATCAATATTGTGCTCGATATCGTTCTCATTGTTTTCATCCCCATGGGCATCGCAGGCGCGGCGGTCGCAACGGTCGCTTCACAACTCATCGGCGGCGTTGTATGTCTCCTCTATGTGAGCAAGCATTATGAGGTCCTCAAAATGACCCGCGAGGATTTCAAAATCAACGTGCCGTGCATCAAGCGCCTTTTAAGCATGGGTCTGCCCATGGCATTGCAGACATCCATCACGGCTATTGGCAGCGTTATTTTACAGGCATCCGTTAACTCCCTCGGCTCTACGGTCGTCGCCAGCATCACAGCGGGCAGCAAGCTCTATATGTTCTTCGCCTGCGCTTATGATGCCATGGGCGTTACCATGTCTACATACAGCGGGCAGAACATCGGTGCGCGTAAAATTGACCGTATTGGACAGGGCGTCAAAGCCTGCAACATCGTCGGCATCATCTATTCCGTTCTGGCACTGCTCATCATCGTGTTCCTCGGCAAATGGATGCTTCTTCTGTTTGTCGATGCCGGTGAGACTGCCATTATCAATTCTGCCTATTGGTATCTTGTGTGCAGTGGCCTTTTTATGATCCCGCTGACATTCGTCAATGTGCTGCGCCTTACCATTCAGGGCATGGGGTACAGCCGCCTCGCGCTCTTTGCCGGTGTGTTTGAGATGATCGCCCGCGGCGGCGTGGGTCTGTTCCTCGTGCCGCTGTTCGGCTTCAACGCCGCCTGCTTCTCCGGCCCGATCGCATGGATCCTAGCCGATAGCTTCCTCATTCCCATGTATTACCACGTCATCCACCGTGCAAAACGCGGCGAGGGTATTTACTAAACAAAACCAAAACCGTCCTGCACGAACAAAATATGCAGCACAAAGAGCTTTTAGTCTGCTACCCGGAGCATTGGTCCAGGCTCGTCAAAGCCATTATCGATTGAATTCCAAAGCAGCTGTTTTCGACAAGCTAAAAATCCCGTTCACCGAAAGTGAACGGGATTTTAAGCTTTCTGTTATTACGCGTTCTCTTTAAGCCACTCCACCGCACAATGCGCCATGCACGCCGCGCCGATGGGGAGGACGCCCTCGTTGAAGACGACCTTCGGGTTGTGCGCGGTATACTGTCCGCGCTCGTCCATGTAGCCCGCGCCAAGGTACATCATTGCGCTCGGCACACGTTCGGCCACAAGGGCAAAGTCCTCGGAGCCCGTCGCCGAAATGCCGCCGTCTGGCGTAAAGTTTGGAATGTTCAGCGCGCCCATGTAGCGCAGCATGTCGTCCGTCACCGATTTGTCGCACACGAGCGGGCACACTTCGGAAAGCGTCCGGATCTCCACTGTCGCGTTATACACGGCAGCCGTGCGCTCCGCCGTCTCGCGCATGCGGCGTACAAGCAGTGCGCGGGCCTTTTTGTCGTTCGTGCGGATGGTGCCGCGCAGCACGGCCGTGTCCGGGATGATGTTCGCGGCGGTTCCGGCCATAAACTGCCCGATTGTCAAAACGCACGTCTTTGTCGGGTCGCTTTCGCGCGCGATGAGTTCTTGCAAGGCGAGATGAATGTGCACGCCTACGTTGATGGGGTCAATGGCAAGGTTCGGGTTCGCACCGTGCGAGCCGCGCCCGTGAACCGTAATCTCAAATCCGTCTACGGAAGTCATCATCACGCCTGAGTCGTTATACATCACAAAGCCCACGGGCGATTTACCTGCCGCCACGTGGTACGCGAGCGCCGCATCGACCGGCGGATTTTCAAGCAATCCGTTTTCCAGCATATCGCGCGCGCCTTCGAATGTCTCCTCCGCGGGCTGGAACATCAATTTCACCGTGCCGCAAAGCGCGTCTTCGTTTTCTTTCAGCATTTTCGCCGCCGTCAGCAGCATCGCCGTGTGCATATCGTGTCCGCAGGCATGAGCCGTTTCGCCGGTGGGGCAGGCAAACGGCTCGCCGCTCTCCTCCGGCATCGGCAGCGCGTCCATGTCGGCGCGCAGCAAAAGCGTTTTGCCGGGCTTGCCGAGTGTCGCTGTCACGCCATGTCCGCATTCTGTCGGCTTTAGGCCGTATTCGCGCAGCATTTCCATCACAAACGCCTTTGTGTTCGGTAGGTTCAACCCCACCTCGGCATTCTGATGAATACGCCTGCGGTTTTGGGTGATCTCGTCTTTCAGTTCCTGTGCCCGTTTCCAAAAGTCCATAGTCTCGTCCCCTTTTAAAAAATTTTGTAAGCAAAAAGGCAGCATGAAGCAATACCCATGCTGCCTTTATTTTATGATTTACTCAGCGGAAGATTCAGAAGAAGTCTCACTCGTCTCGGAAGAAGTTTCGGAAGATTCCGCACTGCTCTCCTCGGAAGAAGCGCTTTCGTCGCTGCTTTCAGAAGCGACGGAAGACGTGCCGTTCTTCGTGGTGTCCGCAAACATAGAGGGCTTGTAGCGGTTCAGTACCTTCTGGTTCCATTCCACGCCCTCAAAGCTCTGTGCAGCCGCGCTGACAGCATCGGCGTATTCGGTATTCTTCAGCTCAAGCAAAAGCTGCGAGCGGTTGTCACTGCTCTCCAGCAGCGTGTCTTCGTCGTCCTTGATCGGCAGACGGTGCAGAACGATCATGTACTTTGTCGATTCCACGACCTCCACGTCGCCTTCGTTCATCTCCTTAATCGCAGAGATGAACGCGTCCGGCATGTAGCTTGACTGCATACCGTTTTCGTCCTTGATGCCGGTCTGGTAGGTGGAGTCCTGCTGTACTTTGAGCGCATAGTCCGTTGCAGCGTCGTTCACGGTCATTGCACCGGATTCGATCTTCGTCTTGTATTTTTCCAGCGTCTCCTTGAGGTCGGCCTTTTCCTCGTCGGTCAGGTCAACAGATTTATTGTCATCATCCGTCTTCGTCAGCGGCGCAGAGAAATACTCGTAGTCGTAGTAATCGTCTTCAATGTGCTGGCGCAGCTCGCTTTCCGGCACTTCGTTTTCGCCGCCCTCGCCGTACAGCGCGTTGAAGACCTTGAGGTACATTCTGTTATACTGGGAATACGCAATGTCAAAGGAGGTTTTTGCGATGCCGAACTTTTCAAAGCTCGTGCCGAAGTAGTTCCAATAGCTCTCGGTGGTCTGGAGGCATGTGCTGTAATCCTCGTCGGTCATTTCAAGGCCCAGACGCTTCATTTCGTTCTGAATATAGAAATACTGGTTCACATACTCGTCCGCGCGGTTTTTGATCCACGTCTCGGCCGGCGTGCCGTCGATTTCGGACTTCAAGACCTCGTCTTCGGTAGAGACCTTGGAAGCCGCTTCATTGTACGCAATGGAGAGGTAGTAAATGTATGCGCCGGCAGGCAGCTCGGTGTCGTCGTACTTTGCGGACCAGTTCAGATCCTCATCGTAGCAGCCCGCAAGGCTGAAGCACATGGCAACGGCCAAAAGCAGCGCCACGGTAATCTTTGCGATTCTTTTCATGGTGTTTGTTCCGTACCTTTCTTAAATATTGCGGACAAAATGCCCACAAAGGTTTGCTGTTGTTTATTATACCGCCGATACGGCAAAATGTCCAGTTATTTTGTAGCGGGTTTCGGCGCTTTCGCGTCCTCATCGCCGCAGAGAACTTTCAAAACGTCCTCCAAAACGGTGAGCGGTGCCTTGCCGCCCAGCGCCACGCTGATGTACGGGCGGCTGCCGGCGGAGAGCATCACCTTGTTCGGCATGCCCTGAATCAGGCGCTTCACGCGCTCCATGTCAAACTTATCTTTGTAGAGCAGAAGCGCGTTTGCCTGCTGCTTGACTTCCGTAATGCCAAGCTGTGTCGCGCGGTTGCGCAGCAAAGCAATGTCAATAAGCCCATAAACGCTTTCGGGCGGCTCGCCGAAGCGGTCAATGAGCTCATCCACAACATCGCTCGAATCCTCATACGTTTTAATGTCTGCAATGCGGCGGTAAACGTCCAAACGCAGCGCGGTGGAATCGATGTAGCTTTCCGGGATATGCGCCTGCACCTGCATGTCCACGGTGCATTCCTCCACGGGGTTCTCGGGCGCTTCGCCTTTCATCATGGCTACGGCTTCGTTTAAGAGCTTCAAGTACATGTCATAGCCCACGCTTTCCATGTGCCCGTGCTGCTCGCCGCCGAGGATATTGCCTGCGCCGCGAATCTCGAGGTCGCGCATCGCAATCTTAAAGCCGGAGCCGAACTCCGTAAATTCGCGTATCGCCGCCAAACGCTTCTGCGAAATCTCACTCAAAACCTTGCCGCGTGTAAACGTAAAGTACGCGTAAGCGCGGCGGGTACTGCGGCCCACGCGTCCGCGCAGCTGGTGCAGCTGCGAAAGTCCCATGCGGTCAGCGTTGTCGATGATCAGGGTGTTCGCGTTTGGCACGTCCACGCCCGTCTCAATGATCGTCGTGCAGACGAGCACGTCAATTTCATGCTCCATCAAACGCCGCCAGACTTCGGAGAGCTCTTGCTCGCTCATTTTGCCGTGGCCGATGCCGATCCTCGCCTCCGGTACGCGCTCGCGAATACCCGCCGCCACGCGCTCAATTGATGCTACGTCGTTGTGCAGGTAATACACCTGCCCGCCGCGGCGCAGTTCTTTTTTGATGGCGTCGGAGATGACGCCCGGGTCATATTCCATCACGTATGTCTGCACCGGGTGACGGTCGTGCGGCGCTTCTTCAATGACGGACATATCGCGTATACCGGAAAGCGCCATGTTCAAGGTGCGCGGGATCGGCGTTGCGGAAAGCGTCAGAATATCGGCAGATTTACACACGTCTTTCAGCCGTTCTTTCTGCTGCACGCCGAAGCGCTGCTCCTCGTCGATGATGACAAGGCCGAGGTCTTTAAACTGCACGTCTTTCGAGACCAGCCGGTGCGTGCCGACGATGAGGTCAATGCTGCCGCGTCTCAGTTTTCTCAGAATTTCGTCCTGCTGACGCGGCGTGCGGAAGCGGGAGAGCAGCTCCACATCCACGGGGAAGCCCTCCATACGCTTTAAAACGGTCTGGTAGTGCTGCCACGCCAAAATCGTCGTCGGCACCAAGATGGCGCACTGCTTGCCGGCGGTGATGCACTTAAACGCCGCGCGCAAGGCAACCTCCGTCTTGCCGAAGCCCACATCGCCGCACAGCAGTCTGTCCATCGGCACTTCACGCTCCATGTCGTTTTTAATCTCGTTGATGCAGCGCAGCTGGTCGTCCGTTTCGTTGTATTCAAAGTGCGCCTCAAAATCGTGCTGCCATTCGTTGTCTTCGGGGAACGCAAAGCCCTTCTGCTTCATGCGTTGAGCGTATAAAACAATAAGCTCCTTTGCGATGTCCTTTACGGCGGCGCGTACGCGCGCTTTCGATTTCTGCCATTCCGTGCCGCCAAGGCGGTGCAGCTTTACGCCGGAGTCCTCACGCGGACCGATGTATTTCGCAACTAAATCGAGCTGTGTCACCGGCACATATAAGGTGTCGTTTTTCGCGTACCGCAGCTTGATGTAGTCCTTCGTGATGCCCTGCATGTCGATTTTGTGGATGCCCTCAAAAATGCCGATGCCGTGCGTTGCGTGCACTACATAATCGCCGGGGGTCAGCTCGGCAAGGCTGTAAACGGCCTTGCTGTTTTTGTCCTTTTTTTTCGCTTTCGGCTGGCTGCCCGCGCTCATGCGCCCGTGCGTGATGAGCGTAAATTTCGCGTTCGGGTATTCAAAGCCTGCGGAAAGCGTGCCCGCCACAACGGCCACCGTGCCCGGCGTGATGGCGGAAAGGCTCTCAAAATAGCCCGCAGGCAGTCCGGCGGCCTTTAAATCTGCCGCCACGTTCATCGCGGCGCGCTCCGTGCCGGCTAAAACAGCACAGGCATGCCGGTTGTGCAGCGCAGCCGTCAGGTCTTCGGCCAAAAGCTGCGTGCTGCCGCCCCAAACGGAAAGCTGCCGTACCGTCATGTTCACAAGCGCCTTTGTCGGCGTGTCGTAAGAGCCGCGTGCAAACGCGTCCATATAAACGCTCGCCGTGTCCTCCGCACGCTTTAAGGCGTATTCATACGTCTCGGTGTACATGTCAAGCCCGCGGCACAGCACGCCCTCCGCGAGCAGTCCGCGTACATCCTCGCCCCACTGCCACAGCGTCGTGCGCATGCGTTCCTTTAGTTTCGAGCCTTCAGAGAACACCAGCAGCGCATCCGTGTCAAAATAATCGAACAGCGTTGCGACTGTCTCGTAAACGAACGTGTAATATTTGTCCATGCACCCAATGTGCAGGCCGTTTTTCAGTTTATCCGCCTCGCGCAGCAGCACTTCCTTTGCGGCAGGCGCCGCCTTGCCGCGCAGCGTTTTTGCGTGTGCCTCGAGTTTCTTTGCAAGGATACTCATGCTGTCCGGCACGACCTCCACGGCAGGGGAGATGGTCACCTCCGTGATCTGGTCGGTGCGGCGCTGCGTCTCCGCGTCAAAATACGAGATGGTGTCGATCTCGTTGCCCCAGAATTCCACACGCACCGGTGCTTTTCCGCCGGGGGAGTAGAAGTCCACAATGCCGCCGCGGCGCGCAAACTGACCCGTGCCGTCAATCTGATCGGCGCGCACATAGCCACAGCGCACCAGTGCCCGCACAATCTCATCCACCGAAATTTCCTGTCCGGCAGAAAGTTTCACCGTGCGCTCTTTCAGCTTTTTTGGCGGCAGAACATACTGCAATGCCGCGTCGATCGTCGTCACAATGCAGGTGCACTGCCCGGTTTGCAGCAGCGTCAGTGCTTCGATGCGCTGGCGCTCATATTCATGCGAGCTGCCCTCCGTGTCGCGCAGGCTGAAATCGCGCAGGGGGTAAAACGCAGAAGTCACGCCCATCGCGTTCAGGTCTTCCAGCATACGCGTCGCTTCCGCTTCGTCGCCCGCAATAAACAGCGCTTTTTTCGACATGGCAGAAAGCAGCGTGTGCAGAATATTTGCTTTGTGAATGGAAGCCAAACCCGTCACGGCCACCGGCGTCTTGCGCTGCCGCACAGCGTTTTCGATCGCGCGGTATTCCGGCACGCGCCCGAGCGCGTCATTCAAAAAATTCATACGCATAGTAGTGTTCCTTTCGGGGAGCCGCTCAGGAATTATAGCGGTTCATCGCCTTGTCCGGCGCGCCGGAGAGGAGCAGCTCCACGGCGTCCGTTACGTTTTCGGAAACGGTTTTTAGCGTTTTCATCTCGTCATTTGTAAAGCGGGAGAGTACCCAGTCCGCAAGGTCCCAGCCTTCGGGCTTGCTGCCTACACCGATCTTCATGCGCGGGAACAGGTCGCTGCCGCTCAGATAAATGATATTCTTCATGCCGTTGTGCCCGCCTGCACTGCCCTTTAAGCGGATGCGCGTGCGCCCAACGTCAAGCGAAATGTCGTCGAATACAATCAGCGTGCGCTCCGGCGGAATGTGGAAAAAGTTCATCGCCTCCGTCACGGACTGTCCGCTCAAATTCATAAAGGTGGAGGGCTTTAAAAGCACGGCGCTCTGTCCCGCAATGGTGCCCTTGCCGTAAAGGCCCTTGAATTTCACGCGGCGCACCTCAATGTTAAAGTGCTCCGCGATGGCGTCCAGCATTAAAAAACCGGCGTTGTGGCGTGTCATCTCATATTTCGGGCCCGGGTTGCCGAGTCCCACGATCAGCCAGTCCGCGCCGCCCGAAGTTTGATCGTTTTTAGAAAAAAGCTTCATGGAATGTTCCTTTTTACATCAATGTTTTTGTCTTCTTTTTTGCACCGCCCGTTTTCGGGGATGCCGAAAGGCACGCAGAAGCCACACAGCCGCCGAAAGGGGGAGACCCTTCGCCGCTGCGCTTTTCTCTGCGTGTGTGTGTTTGCGGGCATGCCCGCTTTTCAAATATATTATATTATGCCACCCGCAAAAGGGTTTTGCAAGCCTATTTTGTCCGAAAACGCGGGAAAACCCGCTTTAAAAAATCGTTTTGCGGCGCAAAAATCTGTCTAAAAGAAAAATTCTGCGAAAAATTTTCGAAAACAGCCGATTTCTCGAAAAAAGGTATGGAAATTCGCAAACATATTTGGTATAATAGAGTGCGGCGAAACAGTGAATAAGTTTTTTACGCCTTTTTCGCCGGAAAAATCAGTTAATACTCGGTTTAACCGTGTAAATTTTCAAGGAGGTAGTTTCCCATGAGCAAAAAGTATGTCTATTTGTTCACAGAAGGCAACGCGAGCATGCGCGAGCTTCTCGGCGGTAAGGGCGCAAACCTTGCTGAGATGACGAACCTCGGCCTGCCCGTTCCGCAGGGCTTCACCATTTCCACCGAAGCCTGCACCCAGTATTACGAAGACGGCCGCCGCATCAACGATGAGATCCAGGCTGAAATTATGGAGTACATTGAAAAGATGGAGCAGATCACCGGCAAGAAGTTCGGCGATCAGGAGAACCCGCTTCTCGTTTCCGTCCGTTCCGGTGCACGCGCATCCATGCCTGGCATGATGGATACCATCCTCAACCTCGGCCTCAACGAGGACGTTGTTGAAGTTATGGCTAAGAAGTCCGGCAACCCGCGCTGGGCTTATGACTGCTACAGAAGATTTATCCAGATGTATTCCGACGTCGTTATGGAAGTCGGCAAGAAGTACTTCGAGCAGCTCATCGACGCGATGAAGGCTAAGAAGGGCGTAACGCAGGACGTTGAGCTGACCGCTGACGACCTGAAGGAGCTCGCAAATCAGTTTAAGGCTGAGTATAAGGAAAAGATCGGCGAGGACTTCCCGTACGATCCGAAGGAACAGCTCATGGGCGCTATCAAGGCTGTTTTCCGTTCCTGGGACAACCCGCGTGCAAACGTCTACCGCCGCGACAACGATATCCCGTATTCCTGGGGTACCGCTGTTAACGTGCAGATGATGGCATTCGGCAACATGGGCGAGACCTCCGGCACCGGCGTTGCGTTTACCCGTAACCCGTCCACCGGCGAAAAGGTTCTCACCGGTGAGTTCCTCATGAACGCACAGGGCGAAGACGTTGTTGCAGGTGTTCGCACCCCGCAGCACATCGACCAGCTCAAGGAAGTCATGCCGGAAGTTTACGAGCAGTTCGTAGATATCTGCAACACCCTTGAAAATCATTACAGAGACATGCAGGACATGGAGTTCACCATCGAGGACAAGCACCTCTACATGCTCCAGACCCGTAACGGCAAGAGAACGCCGGCTGCTGCTCTGAAGATCGCTTGCGACCTCATCGACGAAGGCATGATCGACGAGAAGCAGGCTGTTCTCATGATCGAGCCGAGAAACCTCGACGCTCTGCTGCACCCGCAGTTCGACGTTAAGGCTCTTAAGGCTGCTACCCCGGTCGCTAAGGCTCTGGCTGCATCTCCCGGTGCTGCTTGCGGCAAGATCGTCTTCACTGCTGAAGATGCAAAGGTTTGGAACGAGAAGGGCGAAAAGGTCGTCCTCGTTCGCCTTGAGACCTCCCCGGAGGACATCGAAGGCATGAAGGCTGCACAGGGCATCCTCACCGTTCGCGGCGGTATGACCTCCCACGCAGCTGTTGTTGCGCGTGGCATGGGCACCTGCTGTGTTTCCGGTTGCTCCGCTATCACCATGGATGAAGAGAACAAGAAGTTCGAGCTCGCCGGTAAGACCTACCACGAGGGCGATTACATCTCCATCGATGGCTCCACCGGCAACATCTATGACGGCCTCATTCCGACCGTTCCGGCTTCCGTCAATTCCGGCGACTTCGGCCGCATTATGGGTCTCGCGGACAAGTTCCGTCAGATGAAGGTTCGTACGAATGCCGATACCCCGCAGAACGCTATCGATGCAAAGCGCCTCGGCGCAGAAGGCATCGGCCTCTGCCGTACCGAGCACATGTTCTTCGATCCGGACAGAATCGCAGCTATCCGCGAGATGATCTGCGCTGACACCGTCGAAGGCAGAAAAGCTGCCCTTGCTAAGCTCGAGCCGATGCAGCAGGGCGACTTTGAGAAGCTCTACGAGACCATGGAAGGCGAGCCGGTTAACATCCGTTTCCTCGATCCGCCGCTGCATGAGTTCGTTCCGACCGAAGAAGCTGACATCGAGCTGCTGGCTAAGTCCACCGGCAAGACTGTCGAGCAGGTTAAGGCAATCATCTCCGGCCTCCACGAGTTCAACCCGATGATGGGTCACCGTGGCTGCCGTCTGGCTGTCACCTATCCGGAAATCGCAGAGATGCAGACCTCCGCAGTTATCAAGGCTGCGCTGAATGTCTCCGCTAAGCACCCGGATTGGAACATCGTTCCGGAAATCATGATCCCGCTCGTTGGCGAAGTCAAGGAGCTGGCATACGTTAAGGGCGTTGTCACTGCAACGGCTGATAAGCTCATCGCAGAGGCAGGCTCTTCCATGACCTACAAGGTCGGCACCATGATCGAGATCCCGAGAGCTGCTCTGACGGCTGACGAGATCGCGAAGGAAGCAGAGTACTTCTCCTTCGGTACGAACGACCTTACTCAGATGACCTTCGGCTTCAGCCGTGACGACGCAGGCAAGTTCCTCGGCGCTTACTATGATAAGAAGATCTACGAGAACGATCCGTTCGCAAAGCTCGACCAGGTTGGCGTAGGCAAGCTCGTTAAGATGGCTTGCGAGCTCGGTAAGTCCACCCGCCCGGACATCAAGCTTGGTATCTGCGGCGAGCACGGCGGCGACCCGACTTCCGTTGAGTTCTGCCACAACGTTGGCCTCACCTACGTTTCCTGCTCTCCGTTCCGTGTACCGATCGCTCGTCTTGCTGCGGCGCAGGCTGCCATCCGCAATCCGCGCCAGTAAAAAGTTGACGCAGTAGCGTAGGCAAAACAACCGATATAAATACGGTCACACAGTCCTTTTGGATTGTGTGACCGTTATTTTTTGCCCATTTTCAGCTGAATACACCGCAAATCAAGCCGCTGGTTTCACTGTGAATCAGCGTCTTCCTTGATTTCCTCATCGGTGAACATAAAACTTCTTACTTATCCTCTTTCTCTTAATCTTCCGGTCTATCGCAGAGTTCACCGCTCTGCGAAATTTTCGAGCCACGGTTTGCAAGACCACGGTTCTTTTGGTTTGAAAAACGCGTCATCACAGCCGTAAATCATTATATAAAAACCGCACATTCCCTGTCGAATGTGCGGAATATAAAGACAGCCCCGATGCGTTCTGAAATGACCCCAAAAAGTCTGGAAAGGGAGACACCGGAGAAATTCGGTGTTTTCCGCATTTCGCGGGAAAATTGTGGGAAATTTTCTTTACTTCTCTGAGTTAAAGTAGTATACTAATATGTATATATTCGAAAAGTGCGGCAGTTTGGCTTTTGGGGTATAGCAGGTATTTTACGGAGGAGTGTATAGGACTATGGAGAAAAAAACAAGCAATTTTTCCGGACAGCTCGGCTTTGTGCTGGCGGCGGCCGGCAGCGCGGTGGGCGTGGGCAATTTGTGGCGCTTTCCGTACCTTGCGGCAAAGGACGGCGGCGGACTGTTCCTCATCATTTATCTGGTGTTGGTGCTGACGTTCGGCTTTACGCTGCTGACTTCCGACATTGCGATTGGCAGAAAGACGCAGAAAAGTGCCATCGGCGCATACGAGGAGATGCACCCGAAGTGGAAGTTCCTTGGTGTGCTGACGTTTTTGGTTCCGGTGCTCATCATGACGTATTACGCGGTCATCGGCGGCTGGATCACGAAGTACGCGTGCGTGTATCTGACGGGGCAGGCTTCGAGCGCGGCGCAGGACGACTACTTTACGTCGTTTATCACGTCGCCGGTGTCGCCTGTGGTGTTCGGCCTGTTGTTTATGGCGGTGACAGCGTTCATTGTGTATAAGGGCGTTGAGGGCGGCATTGAGAAGGTATCGAAATTCATGATGCCGGTGCTGCTGGTTCTTGTTGTTATTATTGCGATTTACTCGCTGACGTTAAAGCACGAGGACGCGGACGGCAACGTGCGCACGGGTTTACAGGGCTTCCTCTACTACATCACCCCGCACTTTGAGGGGCTGACCGTGGAGCGCTTTTTGCAGATTTTGCTCGATGCAATGAGCCAGCTGTTCTTCTCGCTGAGCGTTTCGATGGGCATTATGATCACCTACGGCTCGTATGTGAAGCCGGAGGTTGACCTCAACAAATCCGTTTCGCAGATCGAGTTTTTCGACACCGGCGTGGCGCTGCTTGCAGGCGTGATGATCATTCCGGCGGTATTCGTGTTCTCCGGCACGGACGGCATGGGCGCAGGCCCGAGCCTGATGTTTGTGTCTTTGCCTAAGGTGTTTGACGCGATGGGCCCGGCGGGCACGGTGGTCGGTGTGCTGTTCTTCATCTCCGCAATTTTTGCGACGCTGACCTCCTGTATTTCGGTTTTAGAGTCTATCGTTGCGAACTGTATGGAGATCTTCCACACGGACAGAAAGAAGACGACGCTTGTGCTGGCGCTGATTTACCTCGCAGCTTCCGCGGTGATCACGCTCGGGTACAGCGTGTTCTACTTCAACGTGACGCTGCCGAACGGCTCGAGCGCGCAGCTTCTGGACATTATGGACTACGTCAGCAACAGCGTTATGATGCCGCTGATCGCGCTGCTTTCCACCATTTTGATCGGCTGGGTGAAATCGCCGAAATATGTGGCGGACGAGATGGAGCGCGGAGGGTATAAGTTCCGCCGCAAGCGTATGTATTACGTGATGATCCGCTACGTAGCGCCTGTGATGATGCTGGTGCTGTTCTTACAGTCTACGGGCTTGCTTTCGATGATATTTAAGTAAATTTATTGGTGAATTTCCGCGAGAGCGGTTTAAAGCAGTGCCGTGCGGAGTTTTGCGGCGCTGCTTTGCTATTTTAAAAATGAAAGGTGATACTTATGAAATTTCCCGAAATGCTGACCGGTGTGCAGCACATCGGCGTGCCGACGAACGATTTAGAAAAGACCGTTGCGTTTTACGAGACCATCGGTTTTCAGCCGGTTTTAGAGACCGTAAACGAGGCGGCGAACGAGCGCGTGACGTTTTTGCAGCTCAAAAATTTAGTCATTGAGACGTATGAGAACCACGCGGCGGTGGGGAAGCCCGGCGCCATCGACCACATTGCGCTCGACACGACGGACGTTGAAGCGGCGTTCGCAGCGGCGAAGGAAGCGGGGCTTACGATGCTCGACGACGAGATTCACGGGCTGCCGTTTTGGGCGAACGGCGTGAAGTTTTTCACCGTGGAAGGTCCGAACGGTGAAAAAGTGGAGTTCTGTCAGAAATTGTAAGCGATAATTAGAATATAGAATTTCGGCGGCTGAACTGTGTTTTCGGATGCGATTCGGCCGCCTTTTTTGCTGCCCGAAGAGGGTTGCTTTTAAGCGGTATTCCCTTTGAAATATAAAAGCACCCCATTTCTTAAACAGTGTACCATACTGTCTAACAAATGGGGTGCAGTTCATTTGAGGCGTGCTTCCTTTTTGATCATTCACTTTTCGGCGGCGAGGATCATTTTTTCGAGCTCTTTGGCGGCGACGCTCAGGGGTTGGCCTTTCCGTTTGATGACGACGACGCTTCTTTCCGGTATTTTCTCTTCCAAATCGATGCGACAGACATTTGACCATTTTTCCAAGAATTCTTCCGGCACGAACCCGATGCCGAGGTCGGCTTCGACCATGGGCAAAATTTGGTCGGCCGTGAACGCTTCGATATCCGGGTGGTACGGCAGGCCATGCGCGGCGAAGAACCTAGAATAGAACTCGAACGATTTGGTATCGGCGCCGAGCGAGATGAGCGGGAATTCTAAGAGCTCCTCAAGCTTTACTTGGCGGTTTGTGAGCGTTTCGAAAAACGGTGAACATACGGCATACTCGTGGATGGGCCGGACAGGTGTTTCGGTGAGCGAGGCGGACGGTGCGGTGGGGGTGGTGACGACGGCAATATCCGCTGTGCCCTCTTTTAACGCGGCGATAGCCTGCGGCGTGGAGTGGTTGCTGATGCGGATATGGATGCCGGGGTGGAGAAGGCGGAATTCTTTGAGCACGGGCAGCAGCAGGCAGCGCAGCGCGACCTCGCTTGCGGCGACGTACACGGTGCCGGTTTGCAGCGTGCGGCTCTCGGTGATCTCCGCTTCTCCGGCTTCGATATGCTCGAACGCGATGCGCACGTGGGCGTACAAGCGCTCGCCCTCCGGCGTCAATTTCATGCCGCGGTTTGTGCGCAGAAACAGTGGACACCCGAGTTCGCCTTCCAAGTTTTTGATGGCGCGCGTCATGTTCGGCTGGTTATTTAAAAGCTGCTTTGCGGCCTGCGAGAGGTTACCGTATTTTGCAACGTAATAAAAAATTCGATAGTAATCATAACTGATGTACATGTTGACCCTGTTCCCCTTGCTATATCATAACGATATTTTAGATATATAGATTATAGATTTTACACATGAATATAAGAGTATTATAATGGTAACGCTGTGGGAAGTCAAGATGATTTCGCGCAGATTTTGTGCTGAAAAGCGTTGATAAAAAGCGGCGTTTCAAGGTTTTGTGCGCCAAACGAAGGAGGGTATAAAATGGAAGCGGTAGTTTTTGAAATCATTATGGGTATTTTCTTTGACGCAGGTATGCTGGCGATGGTGGTGCATGCAGCACAGCACATCGGCAAGGATACCGGTCGCGTTCGCTTTACGGCGGCTGTATTTGCGATTGGCTTTTTCCTTGGGATGATTGCAAAATGCGTTGTGGGCGGCAGTTACATTGCGCTTGCCCTGTATGCGCTCGGCTTTGTGCTCTCGTACACGGCGGTCGTTTTCACTGTGCCGGAAAAGGAGCACGCCTATGAAGGTCGCTGAGCTGTTTCATCTGCACGGACAGATGTCCGACAGCTTCCGCGCGGCAGTGTTCATCATTCTCTCCGGCGGATTTCAGGACGCATATACCTACTTTTGTCGCGGCGAGGTTTTTGCCAACGCGCAGACGGGCAACATTGTTTTTTTGAGCACGGCGCTGTTCCAGAAGGACTGGCCGAACGTGGTGAAGTACCTTATCCCAGTGGTATCGTTTTTGATCGGTACAGCGGCTGCGGAGCTGATACACATTCGTTTTAAGACGTATGAGAAAATCCACTGGCGGCAGATCATTTTGTTCTGCGAGATCGTGTTTTTGCTTGTCGTCGGCTTTTTGCCGGCATACTTTGAACCGCTTGCGAACGCGATGGTCTCGTTTGTATGTGCCATGCAGGTGCAGACGTTCCACAAGGTGCGCGGCCACGCGTATGCAAGCACGATGTGCATCGGCAACATGCGCTCCGGCACCGAGGCACTGTGCGCGTATTTCAGAACGCGGGATAAAGAGATTTTGCAGAAATCGCTGACGTATTTCGGTGTTATTTTTGTGTTCGGCATCGGCGCCGGCCTTGGCAGCCTGATGAGTGGCCTGCTTGGGACAAAGGCCATTTGGTGTTGCTGTGTGTCTTTGCTCGTTAGTTTTGTAATGATGTTTGTCCCCGAAAAAAACGGATAACCCATCTTCTGCGTTTTCCCCTTGCAGAGAAGTTATAACCCCACCGTGCCATACGGGCTCTGAAAGCTCCCGTGTGGTGCGGTGGGATTTTTATAAGTAAAAATCTTGTTAGGTCATGTATGATTTGGTAGGATGAAGTGAACCGAGGAAACGGTTCGGGGATTTGTCAAGCGGGGGATTGGGGTTGAGCATAGCAAAAGAGCTGTCTCTAAAGAGGGTTCAGCTTAGGGATACCCTAAAACAAGGATATTTTTGACTGACACTCTTCAAGCGGGACCAACAGAAAGGCCACACAACAGGCTACAATGTCTGTTGTGTGGCCTTCCTTATTTTCAGAACACAACGCTATCATTTATCGGAGTATGGGCTATTTTGTGGTCGCTATCGTTCCGGACGCAGAGCCGGGTGCGGAGGGGGTACGAGTAGTCTCCAGATAATGGGACGGCAATGGGACGAGCCAGGCCGTCCGACAGCGAAGGAAAAAAGCCCACCGAGCGATTAAGCTCAGTGGGCTTGATCGAAAAAAGATTTGACTTTCATTACCACGCAAATGACTTATACTTTGTGCGGCCTTTAGCTGTAAAATTCACCCTAATAACATTTTAAAGAGCACGTCTAGGCTGTTATGTTGTTCCTTATTACCAACCCCCTCAATGAGCGGCAGTGTTTCCGCAAAAGGAACAATGGTATTCCCAGGAAGCTGATTGTCGTAAGCGCTTTGTATTTGCTCATTCTCAGTACATTTACCGTACATGATACACATGCCAGCAATTGTGTCTGAACTTGCTATGGTGCTAACAGAAAACAAATACTTAAAAGCCAAGTCTTTAATATAATGTCTCCTAACATTCATAAGATCACTAAATTTTGCATCAATTATTAAATATTTTTCCCCCTTTTCTCCTTCTAATTTAACTAGGTAATCGGGAACGTAGTAGTGTCCGCCTTGCCGGTTATCATCATCGCCAGTATTGACTGGGATTGAGTTGTTCCTGTATAACCCAATTCCGTTAATAGCACTCCGATTGGTATCAAATATTACCGGCTGATAATATAGTGTGATATGGTGTTTACCGTTGAAGAAAACATAAGTATTTGTGCAATCTGTATTCTTGTACTTCCATCTTCTAGATACTGGATAGATGCATCTTTTTTTATCAATGAGAGTGTAACTGCGATCCGTAAAGTATGCAACCATTTTTGCCAGCAAGTAACTTTCGTACAGCGAGGATATTTTGATGAAGGAAAGCATATAGTTCTCTTTTGCAAAATCATATATACCAAAGCTGAACCACTGGTGGATGCGCACAAAAATTTTATTATATTGGGGCACGACCATAAATATACCTGTAGGGCGAGGTTTGCTGGTTAACTGTTCAACTGGAATCTTCAGCGCATTTCGATACATACCCCATAGTTGAGTGAATTTGTCATAAAGGCATGAAAGCCGTTGCATCCCTTTTTCCAGCATACGCCTTGTTTCAGAGAACATAAAAAAAGATGAATAGATGTATTCTGTGCTATAGTCCTCATCATTAGGGATTTGTTGAAGAAGATTTTTGCATCGTTCCAACAACTCAGAAACCTCATCAACCATCTTTCGCAAGAAACTCAAAACGACCCCATTTTCATAAGTATCAAAAGAATTGACATTTTGAAGTGATAAGCTCTTTTCCGGTTGATAGACCCGGTTTCCAATCCGGACACCAGCATTGCTATTTACTGGTCTCAACTGTTCGGAGTGTGATGCAATGTATTCCAGAGTTGCTGGTGTTACATATTGAAGGCGTTCCAAGCGGTCGACAGTCGCAACCTTTTCGATGCGGAACCGACTATTAGTCTTAAAATACCCGTAGCTGGTTTCATATATTGTAGCAATTTCCTCTGCAAGAATGATTTGCGCCGCCAGGCTTTTATAACCACTTTCTTTCAGGCCAGCTAAATTCTGTGGTTTTGGCTCACCATTCAGTAAAAGGGACTCCTGATGATTATAAACATAATTCACCATCGCTTTTACTGCGTCATTCAATTGCCCTCTTCGCACCAATACAGGCAGATATTCAGAACTTAGATTTTGCTCTGATCCGTCATCCATAATCAGTGTCAGACTTAACTGAACAAAGCCATAGCAGTCAAGGAATATTTTTTTGTCACTGGTGCCTCTTGCTGGAAAGCAAATTCGCCCTTTATTAAACGTAGCTGACTCGTATGTATCATTAATATACACACGTACATCCTGAATACTGGCAATATCTTCACGATTGAGAATAAACTCATAACTAAGATCTGAGAATACACTGTTGCTTTCTTTCGAATGCTCAATTATTCTTTCTACCGCGTCCTGTCGCACATCGTTCTCTAACAGCCCAATAGTAAAAGATTGTTTGCCATAAGGGATCAACGTCAAAGAACTTGAAGTCATAATATCGGCCCCCTTAACAGAAGAACTGATAATACTTCATTTGCTGATTACCGCGGTCAATGATATCTTTCAAGATTTTAGCAGACATATTCAGCCCATGACTGCTGCAAAGGCTCTTTAGTTCATCTAACCACTTTCCAAATGCTTCACCATTTCCCGTAATTTTGGGAAGGATACGCTGAGCGACAGCATAGTCCAGAGCAACAGTTTCTGCATCAGTTTTGGTATCGTCCATTTCAAAGCGTTTTGATGCGGATGCCCAATAACGCTTGATTGCTTTATCAATACGAGGGCTTACGGTGAACCGCATTTCCTTCAATTTGGTGACAACCGCATCATATATTCGCTGAACCTCTGCGGATAACACACACTCCTCTTTTTGGGGAATAAATGCTTCACGAAGTGATGTCCAAGCTATGATTTCAATTTTTTCAGCCGGAATCTCTTCCTCAGATATTGTGGTGTTATACTGCTGGGGTAGAGATACAATCCATGCACGGTCAATCAAGCGAGGAGATAGGGTCTCAGTTGTATGATCGTTGTTGATAGTTGCGAGAAAATGTAGTGTCTCAGGAATACCAAAAACATAGTCTTCGCCCAGGTTTACTTTGCTTTGTGGGCCCAAATCATCACAAACATTCATGAAATCAGACCAATAATACTCCATGGGGCTAAGGTTGGCCTCATCCAGAAGAATAATGAAGGGTAACTTGCAGATTCCATCCTTTTTCTCGGTATCAAGTTGATGAAGCGCATCGTAGACCCTTCGATTGCTTTTATCAAAGGTTTTGGACAAGGGATTGTAATACCCCACGAAATCTCTCTTTGAGGTCCAACCTCTTTCCACCGAAACTGGTATGTATCTCTTGAGGTTGTCGGCAGAAACTTCAGAGCCATCCACATACTCGGCTATTTTATTTAGGCCAAGAACTTCACCGAAAATATTACAAATTGATGTCTTACCGCAGCCTGGTTCTCCAGAAAACACGGTCAAAAATCCCTGCGTCAAGCAAATTGCAATGTTGACAATGGTATTCCTGTTATATGTCGGACGAACAGTTTGTATAGTAGAGCATAAATAGTCGATAAGCTCTTCTGGTGTTTTTTCTGTGGCGGGTACATCATTGACTTTAACTACCAAATCTTCATACTGGTGGGCAGCTTCCTCTGCTTCCCATTCAGAGGCGGCATGGAGCATCTTACTTGCCATGAAGCCATCAAAAGCGATACCTACCATTTTTTCATGTGGGCGACTGATGAGCTGTTGAAACTGTAATTCAAGGCCACTTGTGTCTCTTTCCAAATGGCTCTTATGGCTTTCCAGATAATCAACTTCGTGCTGATATTCACTTTGTTTTTTTTGGAGATCGGCAATGGAACCAACGATTCCCATAGCCTTTTTCGAAGCTTCAAGCTGATCACACAGCTTAGTGTACTCAGCATCCATTTTTAACAATTCAGTTTTTTTCGCTTCAATTGCTGCTCGATCGATTTCGTCAGCCTCGGCTTTTTTCTCAGCAATCTCCCGCTCCAAATCAGCGCGTTTTTGTTGCAAATCAGTTAGGCCCTGCTCCATTTGAGCAATACGCTCAGAAATAGTTTGAGACTCTTTTAACTGCTCAATCAAGTCCGGGTGCTTTTCTAGTAATGCTTGTAACCATTCTTCAACATTGGGGCTGTCTTGATATTTTACAAGCAAATCGCAAATAAAGTCGGCTATTGTACCGAGAGTGTCATCGACATCAGCTTCAGAAGTAAGAATATCAACCAATCGGTTTAATCTATCGCGACGTACATCATCGGTAAGAATCGACCCGGCAAGGACAGAGTCTTCATAACGTTTCAGCAATGCCGGAATATCATCCAGCTTTACCTTGCCATCACTAGCCATGCTGTTTTGCAGACTATCGCGGAAGCTCTCGAGTAGGGCCTCTTCTGTGATCACATCCATTTGATGAGATATGGCGTCCTTTTTAGGGACAAGAACTGCCCATCTGTTCTCTGGGGCACCCCAATATCCATCAGTGGAGGTCAATTCTTGAAGCATCATATCACTTCGATTATAGCCACTGACGGTATATTTGTTTTCTTTAATTTGTGGTTTGATGTAGAAGGAAGAAGTGTAATCTCTGTAACCGACTTCATAAGGGCCGGCCCAGAATCCATCCAACTCAACACACACTTTATCACCAGAAAGAATGCATGGAGTATCAAATTCAACGATTGCGTCATTAGTGAAATTGGAAACCAACTCATTCTTTCGGACTGCATAGTATACACCGGCGGTGTCAATACGGCGGATCTTCCCGGCTTCGATTAACTCAATTGCTTGGACCCTATACCCCGTCTGATTTCGTTCGCCATTAGTTTTTGTGTTGGGCTGCAGGTCCGCAAGGGTGAATTCAAAAACAGCCAACGATTTCTCGGTAAACATTGTATCCATCTGCTGACGATCATCAGGATCGTTCCAGGAGAAAGCAAAGTTTATATTGCGTTTTTCAGACTCAGGCAACAATTCCTCCTGGTCAGCGGGAGAAAGCACAATTATCTGAGATCCTCTGACTTCGGCAATGGGCTTGAAATTAAAGAAGATCGTTGGCTCATAGCCTTTTTTCTCAATATATCCTATGTAAACGCCCATAAAGAAACCTCCACTTTTATTTTTCTACCGGAAAGTTATTACAACCATTTGCGATCATACATAAAAATTATTAACTTGGAAATGGCTGTTCGGGTATTTTAATTATAACTCATGCTAGCATATTTTGCGAGCAATGTTTTCGATCTTTTTTGCCATAAATTTACCTCTTTCTGTACCGAATCATCAATGCTGATCGCCGCAGTCCGGAATAAACTCCAGAATATCGTCCACGCTGCAATCCATCACGCGGCAGATATTTTCAATTGTTTCCAGCGATAAATAGCCGTTCCGTTTCATCCGGGCGATAATATTGGCCGAAAATCCTGCTTGATGCTGTAGCTGGGCAGGAGTCATGTCTTTCTCAATCAACATGTGGAATAGTTTTTTATAGCTTACAGCCATAAGGCACCTCCGCGCGTGTAGATAAATGTATATAGAAATATTATATCACGCAATCGTGAATTTTTCAACATCAAGCGGCCCTATCACAGAGCCTTTTCTGTGATAGGGCTGTTTTTTCTGTTTTTAGATTTTTTCGGCCAATTGACTTTTTCTTGTCCAGATAGATCAGTGAGAAAAAGATTTGGATAGCAGTTCGCTTTTTTCGTTCAAACAGCCGCTTTTCCTCCAGTGGGTAGTGGAAGAGAGGAGGTTGACATTTTTCCCATGTAAGTGAGAAAGAAAAATTTCCCGAAAAGCGGACCACTTGGGCATCTCGCCTCCAGTAGTGAGTGGGAACAGAAACTTTTTCAAAAAGATTCCGATTCTTTTTCCCAAACGCACTTCTCATCCGCAGTGGAGAGTAGGAGCAGAAAATCCGCCGGGTTTTCACCAAAACGCTTTCCTCGTTTCCATTAGGAAGTGTAAGCGCAGAAACACAAAATCGAAAGGAGACACACACAGTGCAAGTTCAATTTGAAAAAATACCGCCGTTTCTCAAAAGCTACGCTCAGTTCTGTAACTGGAAATATGAACAGCGGGACGGCAACCAGACCAAGGTGCCGTATATACCGGGGACAACACGCAGAGCCAGCGTGAGCGACCCTGCCACCTTTGCGGCTTTCGATGATGCGGCATCCGCAACAGGATATGACGGCATCGGTATCCGTGTCAGCGGCAGGATCATAGGTATCGACCTCGATCACTGTATCGAGAACGACAAACTGCTCCCGTGGGCACAGCCCATTGTAGACCGCTTCAGGGATACCTATATCGAGATCAGTCCGTCCGGCACCGGTCTCCGCATCTTCTGTCTGCTGCCGGGTGACTTCCGCTACGATACCCAGACCTACTACATCAAACACGGTGATATCGAGGTCTACATTCCCGGCCATACCAACCGGTTCCTCACGGTCACAGGCAACACCCTTACCAAAGCTGATGTGGCGGAGACGGCGGAGGCGCTGGTCTGGCTGCTCGACACCTATATGCGCAGGCCCACACCGCCGCCTCCATCCGCTGCTGTCCCCGGGACAAGCTATCTCAGCGATGACAGCGTCATTGCAAAAGCCTCCGAGGCCAAAAACGGCGAGAAATTCTGTCGGCTCTGGAGCGGCGATATTACCGGGTATTCGAGCCATAGCGAAGCAGACGCCGCTCTCACATCAATGCTGGCGTTCTGGTGCGGCGGGGACGCCGGGCAGATAGACCGCTTGTTCCGACAGTCCGGCCTGATGCGTGAGAAATGGGACGAACTCCGTGGAGCGGATACCTACGGCAACCTTACAATCGCCAAAGCGCTCCCTGGTATGACCGATTCCTACAAGCCTGTTGTTTCCACAACCGCAGCAGAGGACTTCGGCATGGAGCAGCTGGAAGAACTTGACCCGCTGGACACCGCCAAGTATCCCTGGAACGACATCGGAGCGGGGCACATCTTCGCGGATTTCTATCAAGACCACTTGCGCTTTGTGCCGGAACGCAAGGTGTGGTTTTACTACGAGGATAGCATCTGGAAACCGGACACAGGCAGTCTCCGGGCGATGAAAGACTGCATGGAACTGGCCAACCTCATCTGCGCCTTTGCTCTGAAGATCCATGACGAGGACAAGCGCGCCGTTTATATAAAATACGTCAGCAGATGGCACAGCCATAACAATCGGGTCAACATCCTCAAGGACGCTCAGGTGTACCATCCCCTATGGCAGTTTTGATGCGGACATTTACATCTTCAATTGCAAAAACGGCACGCTTCATATCGATACCGGGGAGTTCACAGAACACCGTAGCACCGACCTGCTTACGAAAATCAGTCCCGTGGTGTACGACCCAACAGCCTACTCGGAGCGGTTCAGCACCTACATTGACGAAATTATGAGTGGTGATGCGGACAGAGCCAGGTTTCTCCAGAAAATACTCGGCTACGGCTTGACCGGGGACACCCGTCATGAATGTATGACCATTCTCTACGGTGTGACCACACGCAACGGCAAAGGCACCCTGTGCGAAAGCGTGCTGAAGGTGCTGGGGGACTACGGCTGCGCCTCCCGCCCGGAGACCATCGCCATGAAAAGCTACACCAACGGCTCACAGCCCAGCGAGGATGTGGCCAGGCTGGCAGGTGTCCGCTTCGTGAATATCCCGGAGCCGGGAAAAGGCATGGTGCTGGATGCTGCCAAGGTCAAAGCCATGACCGGAAATGACACCCTCAATGCCCGGTTCCTCCACGAAAACAGCTTCGACTTCCAGCCCCAGTTCAAGATTTATGTGAACACCAACTTCCTGCCGGTTATCAACGACATGACCCTGTTTTCCAGCGACCGCATCATCATTATCCCCTTCGACCGGCATTTTGACGAGCAGTCCCGCGACACCACCCTCAAACGGCAGTTTGCGGAACCCCAAGTCCAGAGCGCCATTCTAAACTGGCTGCTCGAGGGCTACCGGCTCCTGCGGAGTGAAGGGCTTGGTCTCCCCAAATCGGTGAAAGAAGCGACCGAACGCTATCAGCATGACAGCGACAGGATGGTGCTGTTCTTTGAGGACAATCTGGTGGGGGATGATACCGCCGAGGAACTGACCTCCACGGTCTATGCCCGGTACAAGGGATGGTGCCAGGAGAACGGCTGCTACCCGGAGGGTATGAAGAACTTCAAGCAGGGACTGCAGGCTTTTGCCCAGGTAGTTCGTAAGCGTCCGAAGCAGGGCGGTGAGAAAACCACAGTGCTACTGGGCTACCGGCTCATCTCCGAGTTCGATCCCCCGCTGCTGGCATAACCACAGGGTGTGGGGCAATGTGGCAGATGATTATAGGTTTTTCTATAGGAAAACAAATCTTGAAAACAACCATAATTACCTGCCACATTGCCCCATGCGGAAAGGAGGTGGTGCCTATGATTGTATAGCACCCTGTGGCCAACATCCCAAAACCAACGAAAGGAGCAAGATTTTTGTGAAGTACCGATTTTTCTACGGCATGAAGCCGGACATCCGAAACCTCAAGCCCAGGGATTTTTCCGGGAAAGGGTATGTGTGCGACCTTCTCCTCCAGACACGGTAGGGAACGCCCGTGACGGTATCCTGCACCAGGGAACTGGATGTCTGGAAGGTTCAGCACGGCTTTTCTACCGTATTCTTCGGAACCAGAGCAGACGCGCTGGCCTACTGCAAAGGCCGGTTCTACGATGCGAACGGACAGGCGGTGTGACCCATGACCAAGATCCTGTATTACCCGCTCATCGGCTGTGACACCGAGGGGACAGCAAAAGCCGCCATGATCCCCACACCCCATGAGGACACAGTCAGAGCGCAGGCCGGTATGTGGCTGGAGGAGATGATTCCCCACTATTTCCGGCTCTGCGGTCAAAACAGCAATCATCCCGCCGATACCTACCATATCCGCTGCCCTCGCTGCGGTAAGGTGCTGAAACGGATCAGTGCGGGCATTAACGAAACCAGACACGGGCTGTATGTATGCAGCGCCTGTGTCACGAAATAAGGAGGATATTGATATGAATTACCCTTTGCACAACGAGAACAAGAAGCACCCGGAAATCCTGACGCCCATCCATTCCAGCTACTCAGACGAGTATGCGGAGAGGATGTGTGACCTGTACCTGTCGGATCACATCGAGCACAACGAGCAGGGCGAACTTCAGGAGTATTACCGGCTCCATGCCAGAGACTTGCACACCCCGGAAATGGCGCTTGCCTACGACGTCAAGTGCCCCAAGTGCGGCGCAATCCTGAAACAGGTAGCCCGTCAGAACAGTGGCACGGAACTCGGCCTCTATACCTGCCGGGTATGCAACGAAAAGTAAGGAGGAAATTACAATGAACGCAACCGGTTATATCAATCAACACGAATACGAACCCCGGTTCTGGAATATGGCGAGATGTCGTTCTGGTCAGGGTGACCATCCTTCCACGGGGTACAACACCGCCAACGGTACCTACGCACTGCCCGCTGCCTTTGGCAAAAATCTGGAGCGGGCGCTCTCCCAGGAGAGCCTGTTCCGGGGCATGGCCACTGTAATCCGTGCCTATGGCAACGACTACACCCTCTATGCCAAGGATACCGATGACCTTGCCCAGTTTGTGGAAGAGGGTGGCCTGATTCCCGTTTATGACAGGATAGATGATTTCACCGTCAGCAAGATCGGCAGTCATAAGCTGGCTGTCTTTGTCAAGCTGGATGAGGATTTCGTCAACGATGCCGGGTTCAGCATGGAGGACTACCTCACAGACCGTCTCGGCAGGAACTTCGGCAGGGCCGAGGATAAGAGCTTCATCACCGGCAGCGGTCTCCATGAACCCACCGGTATCCTCCATGCCGATACGGGAGCCTTGCCTACGATGACGTCATCGGCCTGTACTTTTCCGTGAAGCCGGAGTACCGCAGGAACGGTGTGTGGCTCATGAACGACAGGACGGCGCTGGCTCTCAGAACGCTGAAGGACGCCGATGGCAATTACCTCTGGGACAGCAGCAACGACAGCATTCTGAGCAAGCCTGTCCGGATTAGCGAGTTTATGCCGGATGCTACCTCCGGCAATAAGCCCATTGCCTTTGGAGATTTCAGCTACTACTGGGTCGTGCTGAGAGCGCCTTTCAGCCTAAGAACCCTGACGGAGAAGTTCGTTCTGAATGATCAGATCGGCTACCTCGCGCTGGAGTATCTGGACGGCAAACTCGTCCGCAGAGACGCGGTCAAGGTGTTTCAGATGAAGTAACCCACTGAGAGAATGACCGCCCCTCCGGCATTCCTATACCCCAGGGGCGGTCAAAATCTCTACGGCTCGTCCCCTGGGGAACGGGCGTGGGGTCGCGTGTACGAAATCGCGGAAGTTTTCGGGGGAATAGCCCTTGGAGAAAGGCAGGTGACGGAAATGCAAGAAGATAGAGCGGCTGTGGTCAAGACGGTGATTGGAGATACCATGTTCATCATCGAGAACGCCATCAGTGACGATGCCCGGGAAACCGCTTATGAAAAGGTCAGGAGACTCATCCTCCATGACACAGAAATTTATCAGAAAAAAGCATCCTGACGCTTGATATTGCGGCAGTATAGAGCGAATATGAAGTACCGCTTGAAGGCTGTCGGAAAGGAGGAACATCATGAATACCAACAGACAGTCTAAATCAAACGAGAAAATTACCGCTCTGTACTGCCGCCTCTCCCGTGACGATGAACTGCAGGGGGACAGCAACTCCATTCTGAACCAAGAGTTAATATGTAAAGGGTGGTTTCTCCCACCTAATACATATGACTGCGGCTCATTTGTGGTGAATGGAACAGCAGTTGTAGGAAAGGAGCTAAAACACAGTATAACCGCTGGAAATCAACACACAAAGGAGCTGACTTTTATGAAATCACTGTTTGAGCAAATGGGCGGCACTTACCGTCAGGTCGGTGATTACCTCATTCCGAACCTTTCTTTGTCGGAGAAGTCAGACTATCAGATCGGCAAGTATGGGCGGTTGCGCCGCAACTATCTGAAAGAGTATCATCCCGTCCTCTATGCAAATTTCCTCACAAGCGGGACGCTGCACCGACATCTTGCCGAGATTGACCAAGCCTGCAATGAGCAAATGGAAATCATCATCTCTGATATGGCAAAGCAAGATGACGTGACAGAAACCCTGAAAGTTGCTGACCAGATGGAATGGGTTCGCCGGATGAACAGCATCCGCAGCCGTGCGGAGGAAATCGTTTTGACCGAGCTTGTATATGAATGACAAATGTCCGTTATCGGTTGCATGGCCGATAACGGGCATTTCTGCGTTTTAATCCTTTTCCTCGGTGCTGGCTACAAGTCGGTCAAAATCGCTCTGATACAGCTGATCCTGAATGACACGGTACTGCTCAAACTCGCTTTCCGCAAAGGCTTTTGCAATGGCGGCGGTGACCTTTCCTTTATCTCGCAGAATCTCTGCATCGTTGAATTGCAGAAAAGCGTCCAGCTTGGAGGCCCAATCTGCCATGGTCATAGGGATATGCCGTCTGGCCTGCCGGGTGGCGTAGTCCAGATACATGGTGACGATTTCGTTCAGCTCCTGCATTTCATCCATGGATAAGTAATTTTTTGCAACGGACACATCTGCCTTGACAATCTTGCCGTCAGGAGCATTCTTCCATGAGGTCAGCCCCATGTGTTCCTTGGTGTGATCGGCTCGTGCCATAATGACCTCTGCCGCTGTGCCGCCATGGACGGCATAGTGCATCTTATTCTGAACTGTGGCAAAGAAATCCTTTGTGGTCTGGCTATTGAGAGAGTAGTCCACAGCGGTGGCGTAAATATCCGTGATTTTCTGATAGAAGCGCCGTTCGCTGGCCCGAATCTCCTGAATCTCGGAAATCAGGTGATCGAAGTAGTCCTCATCAAAAATCTGCCCATTGATGAGCCTGCTCTTATCCAGCACATACCCCTGCTTGGTGAAGGTGTCCAGCACCTTGGTTGCCCACTGACGGAACTGCGTGGCTCTGCCGGAATTGATCCGATAGCCTACGGCTATGATGGCGGGCAAAGAGTAAAACTTATAGTGATAGGTTTTTCCGTTATCCGCAACTTGTGCAAAATTTGCACAAGTTGCATCTTCGGACAATTCACCGCTTTCATATACATTTTTCAGATGCTTTGTCACAACGCTCCGGTCTACATCAAAAAGCTGTGCAATGGCCTTTTGGGTCAGCCAAACGTCGTGATCCTGTACTCGAACCTCAATGCCATCCTCATGGGCATCTTTCGTGAACACAAGGAAATCCACTGTGCTGTTGCGGATTTGCAGTTTATCCTTCTTGGCGTCTGCCATATCGTTTCACCTCAATCTTCTTCGCTGGTTTTCTTCCCACGGCTCTTATAGACATTATACTGATTCTTGCACCGGGGACTGCAAAATGCGGAATTGGAACGGCTGCTCAGGAACACCTTCTGGCAGTGCTTGCACAGCCGCAGGGGCTTCTCTCCGTCCACCAGCAGGAAGCTGAACATCATCTGGATGCCCAGCAGCAGAGAGTGGAAATCCCAATAGATGGTCGGCTTGTCCAGCAGCTCAATATGATAGCTGGGCGCAATGCCGCCAAAGGTAGCCATGCCCATGCGGTACAGATTTCTTGTATCCTCGTCGATCAGATTATAATCGTTGTAGTACAGAATAGATGTGGTCAGGGTAAAGGCCCAGTCCTTGAACTGCTGTGCCACCCATTCATACGGCTCAGCGTACTCCCGCTGGAAGCTCATGGTTTTCGCCATGGGTTCATCTGCAAAGGTCATGGTCAGCGCCACCATCGTGCGGTCACCGGACACGCTCCAGCTGGACTCAATGCCCTTCTTGACCAAATCCAGCTGGTCAAAGGGATAGAACAGCGCCAGATAGTCCTCGGTTTCCATGGAT